>Ga0213866_10002403_pt1 | contig 13227 bp, 11 predicted proteins | sample PICome_11_FD_160079 | JGI IMG/M metagenome (GOLD analysis project Ga0213866, IMG submission 160079) | Coastal seawater microbial communities near Pivers Island, North Carolina, United States - PICO284 | ecosystem: Environmental > Aquatic > Marine > Coastal | place: USA: North Carolina... | reverse complement strand
AAGCACTGGATCAATTGATTTCGGTCCCGGCGACCCAGGTCAATGCCCAGCAGACGCAACCGGCCAATACCCCGCCTGCCAATGTCAAGCCGGCAAAGAATACGACCCCCAATCAAACGACTGCGTCGACGACAACTTGCCAGATTTCGGTCCCGGCGACCCAGGTCAATGCCCAGCAGACGCAACCGGCCAATACCCCGCCTGCCAATGTCAAGCCGGCAAAGAATACGACCCCCAATCAAACGACTGCCTACCGGGTATACAACCCATTGAGGAATGTGTGCGCGTAGAGATCAACTGGCCAGCAGCGACGGTGCAGGCGGGCGAATCCGCCGAGGTGAGCTGGAGCTTCTCTCCCGCTGATTGTCAACTCGCTGACGAGGATGCCCAGTTGACGCTGAGTAGCAAAGTACAGACGAATCCAAACATTCCTGCTGAGTCGGCATTCGCATCTGCAGCGGCACAGAACGTAGACCTGACGTTGCCATGCTTTAACCACCAGCCACGGACCCTTTCCTATGAAATGACCGGCGTCGACGAGGCATTCGGCTACAACTTGGGCTTCATCCCCTCATTCACCCAAAGTCATCCCCCAGCGGTGTTTTGCAACCTGGGCAAAGGGCGGGCCAGTTAGCCAGGCGATAGCCGAGTAATCCTCGACAAGTTCGACAACGCGGAGCTCCCACTCGGGAACCGCCGGGCCATGGACGACATTCACCCCTCCACCAAGTCAGCCACCGTCTCACGTTGCCAACGAAAGGTTCATCTTTGACCTCCTCGTCTGTGCTGCATGATTACGAAGGCCGTAGTGGCTGGCCATAAGGTGTAGACATAGATGAGAATGCTTCCCACAGTCACACTCACGAGGTCCCTTCTCGATGCCACTCGATCGGAATGACTCATTGCCCCTCTGGGCGCAACTCGAAGCCGTCCTCAAAGCGCGCCTCGACGACGGCGATTTCGATGAGCGATTCCCCACCGATGCGGAACTGGTCGAGCAGTACGGAGTGAGCCGCCACACGGTGCGCGAGGCGATCCGCCATCTCAACAGGACCGGGATCCTGCGGCGCGAGCGGGGCCGTGGCACCGTGGTCACACGCAGCGAGTTCGAACAGCCACTCGGCGCCCTCTACAGCCTGTATCGCTCGATCGACTCGACCGGGGCAACGGCGACCAGCCGAACGCTGCAGCAGGGCACCGACTTCGAGCCGGTAGTGGCTGAACATCTCGGGCTTCCGTCGGAAACCGAGCTGTTCTTCCTTGAACGGATCCGATATGCCGATGGTGAACCCCTCGCACTCGATCGGGTGTGGATGCCACTTGATCTCGCACGCCCAATCCTCGACCGCAACTCCGAGCACACTGCGCTCTACGACGAACTCGACCGTCACCAGTTGACCCGGCCCGACGCTGGCTGGGAGCGAATCGCACCCGTGATGCCGACCCCCGAGGAATGCTCGCTGCTCGACGTACGGCGGGGCGAAGCAGCCTTCTTTCTAGAGCGTCTCGGCACCGCTGGCGGCATCCCAATCGAATGGCGCACCACCCTCATCCGAGGCAGCCGATACCGGTTTGTGTCGTACTTCGCCGCCGGTGGCGTACCTCCACTCATCGCTGCGAAAACCGCAACGGATTGAGAGACACTGGCTCATGGCCGAGCTAGTCGTAGTCACGTGGAACATCCAGTTCGGCATCGCGATTGAGCGTGCAGCTGAGGTCATCGCAGACCATCCCGAGTTGTCGAACGTCGATGTCTTGCTCTGCCAAGAACTTGATGGCGCAGGCGCTTCCCGAATCGGCGAGCTGCTCGGCCTCAACGTCGAATATCAATCGGCATGTATTCACCCGCAGACCGGCCGTGAGTTTGGTAACGCCGTCTTCAGCCGCCGCCCGCTGACCAACCGACGTGTGATCCCACTTCCCTACCGGGCCTCGGTCCGTGGCACCCCGCGTCTTGCGCTCGGCGCACATACCATTCATGATTCCATTCCGGTTTCGGTCTGGTCCACCCACACCGAAACACCTGCAATGCGGCGCGAACGTCGGATCGACCAATTCCGTACCGTTGCCAAAGCGGCGCTCAGCGACAAGACATCGATGCTCCTGCTCGGTGGAGATTTCAACACCGTCACCCGACGAGGCATCGCAACGTTGTCATCGCTGATGGCCGACACCAGCAATGTGCCGGGTGCATCTCTGACGCGGGCGATTCAACGAGTCGAGCCGTCGGTCGACACAACGTTGCGTCGCGCTGGTCGCCCATTGGCGCTCGATCATCTCTTCATCCGTGGTGCACACATCGTTCGCTCCGGGGTTGCCCCAGCCCGCGGCGCCAGCGATCACGATGCGCTTTGGGCCGTGATCGAGCCCATCGAATGAACCCGACGCGGCGGCGGCCGGATGCGTTCAGGTGAACAAACACAACTGTGTTCAGGCTTCACCGTTTTTCTTCTAACAGTTCGGGGTTTTTCTTCTAAGACCCCTCGGTGCCCGGGATGGGATTCGAACCCACACTCCCCTGACGGGGAAGGGGGGTTTAAGCCCCCCGCGTCTGCCAGTTTCGCCACCCGGGCTACATCGACTGCTCACGCACCCTATTCCCAACGTCGCAGCTGAAGTCTGACCCAAGCTGTGATGGTCAGTGGGTGCGGAGGTCTTTGCGAAGGATCTTGCCTGAGGCCGACTTGGGGATCGCATCAAGCACCTCAAGCTGCTTGATTTGCTTGTAGCTCACGAGATGTTCGGCAACGAGCTCTTGGATCTCATCAAGCGTTACGGTCTCGCCGGGCACTGCAGCTACGAATGCCTTTGGAATCTCGCCTGCCTCGTCATCAGGTACGCCGATAACAGCGACGTCGGCGACCTTCGGGTGGGTAACGATGAGCGCCTCGAGCTCAGCGGGCGCGACCTGAAAGCCCTTGAACTTGATGAGCTCCTTAAGGCGATCGACGATCGTCATGTGGCCGTGCTCGTCGATAATGGCGATATCGCCGGTGTGCAGCCAGCCGTCGGTGTCGATGGTTCCAGCGGTGGCATCGGGGTTGTTGAGATATCCCTTCATCACCTGCGGACCGCGCACCCACAGCTCGCCGCGCTCGCCGATCGGCTGGTCATTGCCGGTATCAGGGTCGACGACTCGGCTCTCGGTGTTCGACACAGTCACGCCGCTAGTTCCCGGCCGGAAGTCGCCCTCTGGCGTGCAATGACTCACCGGTGACAACTCGGTCATGCCGAAGCCCTGCACCACCTCGCACCCGAGTCGAGCACCAGCCTCGGCTGCTAGTTCGGCACCGAGCGGGGCGGCACCGGAGAAGATCTGACGAACTGACGACGTGTCGAACTGATCAACCATCGGGTGCTTGGCCAAGCCCAGCACGATCGGCGGCACGGCGAAGAAGCGGGTGATTTTCAACTCCTGCACGGCGTGGAGCGCCTCTTCCATGTCGAAGCGAGGCATCGCTACGGTAGTAACTCCGTTGGCGAGCAGCCCATTCATGAGTACCTGCATCCCGTAGATGTGGAAAAACGGCAACGCAGCGAGGGCTACCTCGTCGTCGGTATACCTAATGGCGTGCTGGCACTGCTCAATGTTGGCCACGAGGTTGCGGTGGGTCAACATCACGCCCTTGGGTAGCCCGGTGGTACCCGACGAATACGGGAGCACCACGGCATGGTCGGCGAGGTCGACCGGAACCTGCTCGATCGGATCGCCCATGAAATCCCCCAGTTCGAGACCGCCCGTCGGCGACTCCCCGATCGAGACCATGTCGGTCACGCCAGTGCCCTCGATCGCCGCCGCCGCCACGTCGTAGAACATCGGCACTGCGAACAGCATCGTCGCGCCCGCATCGTCGAGCTGGTGCCGAACCTCCTCCGCCCCATAGGTGGGGTTAATCGTGGTAACTGACCCACCGGCAACGGCCACGCCGTGGAACACGATGGCGTACTCAGGAGTGTTGGGCGCCATGAGCCCGACTACGGACCCGGGTCCGACACCGCGGGCAGCGAGGCCGCCGGCCAGAGAATGGACTGCCGCCTTCAGTTCAGCAAACGAGTACGAGTTGACGCCTGACGTGTCTTGGATCGCGATCCGATCAGCGAGGTCATCGGCCCGCCGCAGCACGTGGGCGGTGATGGCGACGTCAGGGATCTCGACGTCAGGCAACGGACTTGTGTGGATGATCTGGTTGCTCATGGCTCTTCTCTCTCAACCGAATGGGGAAACGAGAACGTACGCGAGCGAGCACCCAGTCACCAACGCCGACTCAGGAAACGCAGGTCAGCCGACACCACCCTCACCCGACTCCGACTCGTCGGGTGCCGGAGGCGAATCGGGTAGGCCGTCGGCGCCAAGGAACACCATCACCTTCGCATCGGCGAGGCCTGACACAAGTGGAGCGTCTTCGAAGAGTTCGATGACTGCGACACGTACACCAACATCGTCGGCCATAACGTCGTCGGGTGGATCAGCAGTGAGCTCGAAGCCAAGGTCGAGCGCCAACACTTCAGCCTCGCCACGGTGCTCCGCGTCGAAGGCATAGATCACCGTGGTCGGCAGGCGGGCCTGACTGTTAAGACCGCGGACCGAAAAGTAACCAATGCTCCGAGTCCGTTCGACCGTCGGGGCAAGCAACTCACCGGTATTCGTGCCGTTCACAACAACGACCGGCACGAAGAAGCGCTCAATCAGGACCTCGGTCGATGGTGGCGGCGGTGACGTAGTCGTAGTCGTCGAAGTCGAAGTCGAAGTCGTAGTCGTCGAAGTCGTAGTCGTCGTAGTCGTAGTCGTCGGCGGCATCGTCGTCGTGGTCGAAGTCGTCGTCGGAGACGGCGACCAGTCGGACGTCTCCTGCCAGATGAGCACGCCGACGAGCGAGGCCGCTAGCACGCCGATCACGATGTTGATGACCGTGACTCGGCTCACCGGCTACTCCAGCAAACGACGGGGGCAGCGCCGACGAATGGGGCCGAGAGAATCTGATAGCGGAGGTTCACGATGAGAGACATTCGGACTAGTGGCGTCGCCGCAACGAATGTACCGTTCCGCTGTCCGATCTCTGCCGCATCCTGACCTGATAGCCATGAGCGCTGCCGGAACGCTCGGCACCCGACTGGATAACGTCGACCCTGATGACCGCCGACCCAACCGATCCGCCGCGGCCGAGTGCCCCGAGCGACACTGGTAAAGACACGGCATCCGGTGACGTCCTGCGGCCGACCACACGGCTCTCACCGGTACAGTTCCGAACCCTCGAGTCGCTGCGGCGAACCGGCGACCCAATCGTGTTCGACCCCGAACTGATCGACTCACTCCGCGCAGAGATGGGCGATGCGCTGTCTCACTTCGCGTCGCGTCTCGACGATCAAACCGACCTGTTCATCAATAAGCACAAGATCGGCTCGGCACTCGACTGCGAGGAACTCCACCTCACCCCCGACGAGTTCGCGTGGACCCCGGCAAACGCCCAGGGCACCATCGCACACAAGGCGGTCGAACTCCTCATCTCGTGGCCGGACGAGCCGGTCGCCGCCGACCTAGTTGACGAGGCGATGAGTCGACTCGCTGTCGACCGCCGGGGGCCCGGCGAGTGGATCGGCACCCTCTCCCCCGGCGACCACGCCGAAGTGCACAGCCGCGCAACCGAACGTGTCACGCGCTTCATGGAGGACTTCCCACCCCTGTCACGGCGGTGGGCGCCGCTCACCGAGGCATCGGTTCGCTGGCCGAACTCGGGCCGCATCGTGATGAGCGGCAAAGTGGACCTCATGTTCGGGCCGCGCCCCGGACCCGACGACGACCCGCGCGAGAGCCGCAAGGTGATCGTCGACTTAAAGACCGGCCGACCCGGCCCCCGGCACCGACAAGACCTCGCGTTCTACGCTCTGCTGGAAACGCTGGTACGCGAGATTCCACCCCGGAAGGTAGCCACGTTCTATCTCGACGCGGGAGTCGCCGAAGCCGAAGACGTGAGCGAACGACTGCTTCAATCAGCGATTCGACGCACACTCGACGGCATCCATGCGATCATCAGCCTCGAGCTTGAGAACCGCCAACCGACCCGCCGCCCGGGCTCCGCCTGCCGCTGGTGCCCCCTCAGCACCGAGTGCGACGACGGCCAAGCCCACCTCGCCACCATCACCTGATCCCATGTCGCAAGGTTGTTGCGTGTCGGTGAGACGACATCGGGCCGACGGCTGGCAGACGCACCCAAGCAGTAGCGTGGAGGCATGATCGATCGGGAGTCGCGTGTATTCGTGACTGGTCACCGTGGCCTCGTCGGGTCGGCAATCACGCGACGTCTCGAGGCTGAGGGCTTCAGCAACATACTCACCGCCACCCGCGACGAACTCGACCTGCGGGATCAGGGCGCGGTCATGGAATGGTTCGAGGCGAATCACCCGGACCACGTGTTTCTTGTGGCTGGCACCGTCGGCGGCATCGACGCCAACAGCACCCGACCGGCCGAGTTCATCTACGACAACTTGATGATCCACGGCACGGTCGTGCACGCTGCCCACGAAGCTGGCGTCGCCAAGCTGCTTTACCTCGGGTCATCGTGCATCTATCCCCGTCACGCCAACCAACCGATCACCGAAAACGCGCTACTCACTGGCCCACTCGAGCCGACCAACGAATCGTACGCTTTGGCGAAGATTGCCGGCATCAAAATGTGTCAGGCCTATCGCATGCAGTACGGCTGCGATTTCATCTCGGCGATGCCGACTAATCTCTATGGGCCAAACGACAACTTCGACCTCACTTCAAGCCACGTGCTTCCGGCGCTCATGCGGAAGTTCCACGAGGCCAAAGTGGCAAGCGAGGCCGGCACCGGCGATGGAGTCGTCCAAGTGTGGGGCACCGGTTCGCCAATGCGCGAGTTCCTCCATGTCGACGACCTCGCCGACGCCTGCCTGTTCCTGATGGACTGCTACTCCGACGACGGCCACGTCAACGTCGGCACCGGCGTCGATCTCCCGATTCGCGAGCTGGCCGAGAAGCTCCGTCGCATCGTATTCCCCGACGCCGAGCTGCGCTTCGACACCTCGAAGCCTGACGGAATGCCTCGAAAGGTGCTGAACACGTCGAAGATTAACGATCTTGGTTGGTCACCGAAGATCGCCCTCGACGCCGGCATCAAGGACACCTACGGCTGGTTCCTCGACCACGTCGACACCGCCCGCGGCCTCTGACTGCACAGACATCACCCAAAGGCAGCGGGAATCAGAGCAGCGCCGATGGCAAGCGTCGTAACAGTGATCGGCGCACCGACCCGAGCAAAGTCGCTAAAGCGGTAACCCCCGAGGCCGAACACCATCAGGTTGGTCTGATAACCGATCGGCGAGAGGAACGAGCATGACGCGCCGATCAGAACCGCGATAGCCAGCATGCGGGGTTCGATCGCGAGGTCGGCGGCAACCGAAAGCGCTACCGGCATCATCAACGCTGCAGCTGCAGCGTTGGTGAGCAGTTCCGTGAGGACAAGCGTGACGAACATCACGGCGAGCACCACGCCCCAGTCGCCCACCCCCGAATCGGCGACCCGGTCGACAAGCGAAGCGATATCGGCGGCCAAACCGCTCTCGGCGACGGCTCCGCCAAGGCTGATAGCGATGGCTGTGGTCATAACGACGTCGAGGTTTATTGCCCGCCATGCCTCGCGAACGGTCAATGCACCGCCGGCAATCACGACGAGTCCGGCCGCAACCGCCGACTCAAACAGCGAGAGCACTCCGGTCACAGCGAGGGCAACCAGGCCGACGAATGCAGCAACCACGAGCCACGACTGACGGCGGCGAGGGATCGTGGGGCCGTCAAGCGCAGCGACGAATGAAAAATCGGCGTCACTGCGCCACCGATGGCCAAAGGCTTGGTCAGCAAGCACGAGGATCACGTCACCACCGCGGAACGGAATGCGGCCGAGCTGGCCATCAAGCGCGGCATCGGATCGGTGGATCGCAATCACGGCGCCGCCGTATCGGCTGCGGAAGTCGGCCGACCGCAACGACTGGCCGATCAGCCGCGAACCCGGCGCCACTACGGCTTCGTAGACAAGCGTGCCGGGTCCCTCAGTATCGAGCACATGGGCCCGCTCCATACTGATAAGCCCGTTGAGATCGTGAAGATCAATCACCTCGCTGGCATCGCCGACAAAGCAGCAGACATCGTTGGCTTCGAGCACCGTCTCAGGCGACGCTGGCACGGTGAGCGATCGGCCGGCAGCAGCCGGTCGCTCAATCATGGCGAGGAACACTCCGTCGAGCGACCGAAGTCCGGATTCAGCAATGATAGTGCCGGCGAGTGGACCGTCGGGGTCGACGCGAGCAGCCATCTGAAACTCGCGGGCACGTTGGTCCAGGTCGGACGAGACAGCGGTCCGATCGGGCAGTAACTTCACGCCGAACGTTGAGAGCACCACGACTCCGACGATTGCGACGGGTAGCCCTACGACAGAGACCTCAAGCACGCCGAGCGCTGGCTCGCCGGAGCGTTCAAGGAGGTCGGAGACAACCAAGTTTGTCGAGGTGCCGATGAGGGTAACGACGCCGCCGAGGATGCTGGCGAACGACAGTGGAAGCAAATATCGAGAGGCGTTCGCTCCGTGACGCTGCGACCAACGAACGACTCGCGGCGCAAACATCGCAACGAGCGGCGTGTTCGGCATCATCGCCGAGAGCCCAGCGGTGGCTGTGGCGAGGGCCACCACCGAGCCCTTGCGGCCCACGCCGTCCGAGCCAGCACCACCTCGCTCAAGCAATCGATCAACGAGACCGGCAAAGGTTCCGGTCGCCGTTGCCGCACCGGCGACGACGTAGAGCGCAGCGATGGTCGCCGGAGCCGGGCTTGATAGGCCACTCAGCGCAGTATCGGCCTCGATCACGCGGGTGAACATGAGGGCCCCGACTGCGCCCGCCAAAACGAGTACAGGCTGAAACCGGTCGAGCACCAACACGCCCGCCGTGACGACAAGAACTGCGAGTGCGATCATCGCATCAGCGGCCATCACGCGCTCCCGACACCTCCTGTTACGGCAGGTGTCGGGTCACAACTGCAAGGGCTGATGGTCACGCGATGCGGCCGACACGGCGGAGGGCTTCGATCACGGCGTCGGCGGCCGCCTCGGGGGCCACGGCTGCTGTGTCGACATGCACCTCAGGTGACTCAGGCGCCTCGTACGGCGAGTCGACGCCGGTGAAGTTTCTCAGCTCGCCACGGCGCGCCTTGGCATACAGGCCCTTCGGGTCGCGCGACTCGGCGACCTCAACCGATGCATCGACGTGAACCTCGATGAACTCCCCGTCGTCGACGCGGCTTCGGGCAAGCTCACGCTCGGCCCGGAACGGCGAGATGAACGACACGAGCACGACGAGACCAGCGTCGACCATGAGGCGTGACACCTCGGCAATCCGACGGATGTTCTCGACGCGGTCAGCGTCCGTAAATCCGAGATCTCGGTTGAGGCCATGGCGGACGTTGTCACCGTCAAGGAGATATGTCCGCACCCCTTCGGCGTGGAGTTTCTGCTCAACGATGTTGGCAATCGTCGACTTGCCGGCACCCGACAGGCCGGTGAACCATACGACACCTGGCTGATGCCCCTGGCGGTCGGTCCGAGCGTCCTTGTCGACCACAACGTTTTGCCAATGGATGTTCCGCGAGCGGCGCAACGCGAAGTGGAGTAAACCAGCACCGACGGTGTTCTGGGTGATCTTGTCGATGATGATGAAGCCACCGGTGTCACGGTTGCCGGGCTGGCCGGCATTCTTCTCGCCGATGGCATGCCCCGGATACGGGTCGAACGGAATCGGCCGGTCGACGCTGACGTTGCAGACCCCGATCTCGTTGAGTTCAAGGGTGTCGGCAGCCAGATGGTCAAGACTGTTCACGTCGACTCGGTACTTCGGATTGGCAATTGTGACGCCGACGGTGCGGCTCCCGATCTTCATGAGATAGGGACGTCCGGGCAGCATCGCGTCTTCGTGCATCCACACGATGTGGGACTCAAACTGGTCGGCCACCTCGCTCGGGTCGTCTTGCCCGCAGAGAACGTCGCCGCGCGAGGCATCGATCTCGTCGGCGAGGGTGATGGTGACTGACTGGCCCGCGATCGCCTCGGGCAAGTCGCCGTCCATCGTGACGATGCGGTCGACGGTCGACCTGGTGCCCGCCGGCAGCACGCGAATCGAATCACCAGGACGGATAGTGCCGCCGACGATCTGACCGGAGAACCCACGGAAGTCGAGGTTCGGGCGATTGACCCACTGGACCGGCATGCGGAAGGGCAAATCAGGCCGCTGATCATCGATCTCGACCGACTCGAGGAACCCCATGAGTGTCGGCCCGTCATACCACCCCATGCTCGTGCTGTGCTCTGTGACGTTGTCGCCCTTCAGCGCCGACAGCGGAATGAAGGTGATCATGTCCTCGGCAAGCCCGATACGACCAGCGAAGTCGAGATACTCCTCGCAGATCGCTGCGTACACCTCGTCGGAGTAGCCGACGAGATCCATCTTGTTGATGGCGATAACAACTCGCCGGATACCGAGCAGCGAAACGAGGTAGCTGTGGCGACGCGTCTGCGTGAGCACGCCCTTGCGGGCGTCGACGAGGATTACAGCCGCATCGGCGGTTGAAGCACCGGTGACCATGTTGCGTGTGTACTGCTCGTGGCCGGGGGTATCGGCCACGATGAACTTGCGACGATCGGTGGTGAAGAACCGGTACGCAACGTCGATGGTGATGCCTTGCTCACGCTCAGCCGACAACCCGTCGAGCAGGAGCGCGAAGTCAAGGTCGCCACCCTGGGTGCCGACCTTGGCCGAGTCGACCTCAAGCGCGGCGAGGTGATCTTCGAAGACGAGCTTCGATTCGTAAAGGAGTCGCCCAATGAGGGTGCTCTTGCCATCGTCGACCGATCCGCATGTGATGAACCGGAGAAGCGACTTACTTTGGTTGGCGTCGAGGTAGTCCTGGACGTCTTGCGGTACTGCGTCCTCGGCCATCAGAAGTGACCCTCCTGCTTCTTCTTCTCCAGCGAGGAGATGCCGTCGTGATCGGCCACGCGGTTCTGGCGCTCAGAGGTAGTGGCCAGGAACAGCTCGCGGATGATTTCGGGCAAGCTCGCCGCATTCGACTCGATCGCACCCGTAATTGGGTAGCAACCGAGGGTGCGAAAGCGGACGAGTCGCATCTCGGGCTCTTCGCCAGGCTCAAACCGGAAGCGGTCGTCGTCGATGACGATCAGCGCACCGTCACGCTCAACCACTGGCCGCTCCTTAGCCAGGTACAGCGATACCAGCGGGACGTTCTCGAGATAGATGTACTGCCACAAATCGAGCTCGGTCCAGTTCGAGAGGGGGAACGCCCGAATCGACTCCCCAGGGCTCCGGCGACCGTTGTAGAGCTGCCATAGTTCGGGGCGCTGACGCTTCGGATCCCACTGGTGTTGCGGGGAACGGATGGAGAAAACTCGCTCCTTGGCCCGTGATTTCTCCTCGTCACGGCGAGCGCCACCGAAGCAGATGTCGTACTTCTTCTCGTCGAGCATCTGCTTCAGACCCTCGGTCTTCCAGAGATCGGTGTGGAGTGCCGAGCCGTGATCGAAGGGGTTGATATCGCGTGCAACACAGTCAGGGTTGTGGTGGACTACCAACTCCATGCCAAGGCGCTTCGCCGTTTCGGCACGAAACGTGTACATCTCCTGGAACTTCCACATCGTGTCGACGTGAACCAGCGGCATCGGCGGGGTCGATGGGTAGAAGGCCTTCACTGCTAGATGCAGCATGACCGAAGAGTCTTTGCCGATTGAGTAGAGCATGGCCGGGTTGTCCGCTTCGGCCACCGCCTCGCGCATGATCTGGATGGACTCGGCTTCCAGCTTCTGCAGGTGTGTGAGCCGCTGAGGCGTCAAGCTCTCCGCGTCGGGGAGTTTGATCGATGTCATAACTTCTATTGTCTAGTCAATCGGTGAACATTACGCAATATTTGACTGATCGCATCCAATCAGCGCTCTCTTCGTCTACCAGCACGGGCCTGTCCCGCCGGGGGCGCCTACAGCACAGCCTGCAATGCGACAATGACTTCGTCGTGAAAGCGAGCGCTTGTCGCCACCACGCCCGAGTTGCCAGCCAGCTGAGCCCCACGCCCGAAATCAAGCGGCGCTCCAGTCACGTCGGTCACAACGCCTCCGGCGCACTCAACCAGGAACTTGCCGGCTGCGTGGTCCCAGATCTTTTCGACATAGTCGGCCCGGGTCGGCAGTCGCAGGTAGATCGACGCGTCGCCCCGGGCCACTGCTGCGTACTTACATTGGCTGTCGATGCGGTACGGCTCAGTGATGATGCCAAGTCGCCGGGCGATCTCGGCCGACTGTCTCTGATTGGAATGGCCTGACTCGACAGATTCGCAGAACCGAGCATCAGCAACCGTGGCCGGATTATCGACATGGATCGGCACAGCTAGGTCCGACCCCAGCACCCGGATTGTGGCCACTCCGCTAACGCCCACAAGCAGAGCACCATGCGTCGCGTCGGAGTTCGGCAGGTTGGGGCAGCCGAGCACACCCAGCACGACCTCACCGTCGTCGATCAGCGCCAGAGCGATCGCGTACTGATCGCCGCGGAGGAAGCCTTTGGTCCCGTCGATCGGATCGAGCGTCCAGTACCGACCGCCTGCGGACGCCTCGGCACCACCCAGCGCAATGGAGGCCACGACCTCGTTGGGCGCGCCGCCAGCGAGCGCTGCGGTGGCGGCAAGAAGACCGGGCCGGTCGGCGAGATCGTCGGGCGTCTCCTCCCCCACCACAGCCACATCACCCAGCCGATCGACAAGCGCCCGGCACACGATGGCTTGGGCCGCGAAGTCGGCCACAGTGACAGGACTGTCGTCGCCTTTGGTGAGCGTATCGCCAGCCATCAGCCGGCCCTGCGCTACGGCAGTCATCGCCGCAGCGGCCTCCACGGCCGCTACGGCGGCCTCTATCTCGTTCTGCGTCACGCCACTCACAACCGCAGATCCTGCCACGCAACCAACCAGTGGCCCAGTCGGCGCCCTGCTTGCTCTTCAAACTGCTCTCAAGGCGATACCGCAGGCAGACGATCCCCCGCCCGCTTCATCCAGGTCGTTGCGGGTCCATCAACGCACTCCAGTTGAGGCCATCCGCAGGATTCGGGTGGCGACAATTCCGCTGGACCAGCAATTAGATGGGGTGGCGAGCGTAGGTGTCTAGG
>Ga0213866_10002402_pt1 | contig 13229 bp, 12 predicted proteins | sample PICome_11_FD_160079 | JGI IMG/M metagenome (GOLD analysis project Ga0213866, IMG submission 160079) | Coastal seawater microbial communities near Pivers Island, North Carolina, United States - PICO284 | ecosystem: Environmental > Aquatic > Marine > Coastal | place: USA: North Carolina... | reverse complement strand
CAGCGTGTTGGTCGAAGGGGAAGACAACCGCATGGCCCGCCTCCAGGCAGTTCATGATTGCTTCCATCGACCCTGTTTTTGGCAGGCTCTTGAAGCCGGATTTTTCAAAATGTTTATTAATCAGTGCCTCGAACCAAGCCGGCTGCAACGGTCTGCGCACAAAGTAAAAACGTCCCCTGGCTTCAGGAAAGTTGGTAACTCCGGCCGCAATGGCTGTTGTGAAGTTGCCAAAATGGCCAGTCAGGATGATGGCCCCCTGGCCCTTGCTAAGGGCGGCGATGATCAGGTCGGCATTTTCTACCCTCGCCTGGGCCATCCGCTGGGCTTGGGATAGAAACTGAAACTGGATAAACTCGATGCCGATTCTAATGAAATGGGCATAGTGGGCCTGGGCTATGGATTTAATCTGGGATTTGCTAAGTGTTCTGCCATAGACCCTTTCAAGATTGGCCAGCACCAGCTTTCGTCTGATGGGTAGAAGCCGATAGGCCAATCTGCCGATCAGGGGGGCTTTAAAGTCTTTGCTTGATGCTATTGCCGTGGCCGCAGCGTGGGCTTTGGTGTGACTCAGGCTGATGGAGATCTGCTCAAGTCCATATAAATTTAGCAGGGCATTTGCCCTTGGCGATAGGCATATAAAGGGGGCCCCGTAGCCATCATTCTCTACTGAAAAATCAGAGAGATCAATGGCTGCGGTTGCCGTTTCCAGCGGAAATAGCTTGAGGCAAGCTTCCTTCGCGGCAAAGCGAGCGGCGAGGCGCCCGTAGCGGCTCTTTGATTTACCCGCATAATCGAGTTCCTGCTGGCTAAAGATTCCCTTGAGATCTTCATTAGATGAATGATCCACCAGCTGCCGCACTCGAGCGATGTCTACATGGTCAACACCACATTTGTATCTATTAGGCATTATTCATGATCTCATCTGCTGTTTGCCCGGATGATCAATGCGCTGTTCTGGCCTCCGAAGCCACGCGATAAAATTAATGCCGCATTAGAGATGGGCTCTCTGGCAACCTTCGCAATTGGCAGGTCTTGCAAGGATGGATCGATGTTGCTTAGGGGTGCGATGGCAGGCACAATTCCCCGTTGAAGTGCTGTAAGGGCAAGAACTGTATCGATACTTCCAGCGGCTGCTAAGAGGTGGCCAAATGCCCATTTGAAGCAGGTAATTGGTGGGATTTGGGTACCGAATACCTTGCGAATTGCCACGCCCTCAGAGAGATCTGATGTTCTGGTGCCGTTGCCATGGCACACAATCATTCCGATTTGTTGAGTTTCCATGCCTGCCTGTTCTAGGGCCAGGCAAATGGCCCTGGAGACGCCATCACCATCCACTCTCACCGGCAGCAGACCTTGGGCTTCAGAAGTACATCCCTTGCCAAGAATCTCAGCATGGATGGGAGCTGACCTCGACTCGGCCGCCTCCAGGGTTTCCAGCACTAGAGCTGCCCCGCCCTCGCCAAGGATGCAGCCAGACCGATCGGCATCAAAGGGGGTGAGCTGGGCGTCCGCAAGCAGCCCAGCCTTTTGGTAGTAGAGAACTGTTTGGGGTTCGACTGGGGCATCGTGGCCGATGGCTATGGCCCGATCGGTGTCGCCAATGCGTAGGCTTTCGAAGGCCTCGATGATTGAAAGAGACCCACTTGTGCCGTGATTTGTGATGCAGGCGTTTGCTCCCTTAAGCTTATTTCTTATGCCTACATGGCACACAACGTTGTTGGGTAGGTTGCCAAGTAGCCACATTGGATTGACACTTTCGCCCAGCCTCTCGCCAATGGTCCGCATGCTGCCATTGGCTTCGCTGATCAGGGGCAAAAAATCATACTGGGTGTCATAGTGGCCGCCACTGGTGCCTACATAAAGGCCAAATCTTTCTGCAAAACTATCGTCGTCTGCACTCGCCAGCGACTCCCGGTATGTACTGATCCCAGCAGAGTTAAGGGCTTGTTCGGCGGCATAGATGCCGACCACGTCTGTTTTCTTGATTAGCTTAAGGAGCTTGCGATCATTGATCAGTTCCCTTGGGCTGAGCCCAACCACCCCGCCTAATCGGCATGGCCAATTCTCCCCATCCCAGCCGCCTATTTCGGCGATGCTGATAGTGCCATCCAATAGGGAATCGAGGATCTGCTCAGGCTGCTTTCCAGATGCGCAGATTGCACCTAGGCCAGTGATTACAACTCGCGTCGCTGTCTGCATCGACTATAGGGCCCCAGGCTCGCGAAATACTAGGCAGCTGTTGGAGCCACCAAAGCCGAGAGAGTTGGACATGGCCACGCGAACAGCCTGATCCTTTGCCTTATCACATATAAAATTGAGGTTGCAGTCTGGGTCCCGTTGGGTGAGATTTGCGTTGATCGGAACCTTGCCGTGATGAATGGTCAAGGCGCAAATCGCAGCCTCTACGGCCCCTGCTGCTGCGATCAGATGGCCCATGGTGCTTTTTGTTGAACTCACGCTTAGATCCTTAATATGGCTGCCAAATACCACATGCGCCGCCGCTGCCTCACTGCGATCGTTCATTGGTGTTGATGTGCCATGGGCATTTAGGTAATCAACCTGTTCTGGAAATATGCCGGCTGATTGCAGAGCTTGTTGCATTGCCTGGATTGGGCCATCACCGGAGGGATGGGAATCGGTGATTCGGTAACTGGAAAGGGAATTGCCCTCCCCCGCTAGCTCTGCGTAGATCCGAGCGCCCCTTTTAACAGCTGCTTCCCATTCTTCCAGAACAAGGAAGCCAGCCCCTTCGCCCAGGACAAATCCATTGCGGCTGGCGTCAAAGGGGCGGCTGGCCGTATGGGGATTGTGGTTGTCTGTTGATACGGCGTTGAGCAGGCAGAATCCGGCTAGGCCCAGGGGACTAATCATTGAATCGAAGCCCCCCGCAAGTACGCAGTCGCAGTCGCCACGTCGGATCAGTTTTAAGCCCGTGCCAACGGCTTGACCTCCCGATGCGCAGGCGGTGTGCACGGATGTTGTATAACCTTTGATGGCATATCGCTCCACTAGAAGCGATAGACCCTGGGCCGATTGACTGCGGCAGAAGGCGATAGGGTCTGAGGCTATTGAGCTGCTCAGCAGTAGATCCGTATCCAGCTCGCCAGCGGGGGCGGCCTCCCTTTGCAAGGCTTCGAGCTCGGGAAAGTCAACGCTGACCATGCCAGTGCCAACCGAGCAACCCCAGCGGTGGCCATTGGCTGCATCCGGAAAGATGCCCGCATCTTGAATGGCTTCTTCAGCTGCCGCTAGGGCGAACAGATGGGACCGAGTGGCAGCTTTGCTCAGGCGTTTGTGGCCCGTGTTGCTGAGGTAGGTATCGCCTTTAACCTCGGCTGCAATCCGCACGGAAAAGCCGCTGGCATCAAACAGGCTGATGGGCGCCACGCCGCTGCGCGCCTCGAGCAGCGATTGCCAGGTTTCACCCAAATTGTTGCCGACAGGGGTGACGAGGCCCATTCCCGTAATAGCAACTCGGCGAGGCTTGGTAACCATTTGCTAGGCCTCCTGCGGGGATGGGGCGACAACAAGGTTGAGCCAAGCCGATGCAACCAACTTGGTGCCGACATGGGCACTTAATTTGACCTGCTTTGGGCCTATTTCAGGTGTCAGGCCTTCTGCCCTTAACCTGACTTGGTCGCCAGGAGCTATCCAGGAGCGCACCTTCACCCTTGCCATTGAAGATATGGCCAGTTGGGGGTGGTTAGGTTGATTGGGCTGCTGGTTGGCTAGGGGGCTTGGGCCGCAATTCATTTGCTCAATCACCATTGATGACAGGGCATGCATCAAGAGTGTTGCAGGAAAGACAGGCTTTTTGGGGAAATGATCCGCAAAGAAATCTGCTTGAATTGGAATAATTAGGCTGCCTTCCAGCGTCCCTAGGGCATCAGATTGTATATCGGTAGGCAATATACAGGGAGCCTGAGCTAGCCTGTTTTCTTGAGCTCCAGTTGTCTCAAGTAGTTTAAACTGTTGGCCGATAGCTTCTGGATCGTCAAACTCTTGCTGGGGCAGCATTGCCCCCGAGCAGTCTGCCAATTCGAGTATGAGACGCTCGCCCGCAGTGGCTACACCTGAATAGGAAACCGACTCGCTATCGCAGGACTCAATTATTGCCTCTAGGCTCAATCTTTCGCCAGGACGGGCTTCGCTATGGTATCTGGTTGCTCCGGCAAGTGCTGCAACGGGTCTGCGTGCGAAATTCAGACTTGACATGGCGTACCACGCGGCTAGCTGGCCGATCGCCTCGGCAACTAGGGACTGGGGGAAGAATTCCAGATGGGCTGGTATTAGGAAGGAGCCCTTGATTTGGCCAGCACTTCCGATTGAGCTTATGCGATCTACGAAGGAGAAGGCGCTGAAGCGATGTAGAGACATTGCCCCTGGCTATTGAGCCGCACCGGCTTGCTCTCGTTGCGCTTTGATTACCAGCTTCAAAAAGGTTTCCGGAGTAAAAAGTCTGGGAATGTCAGCCACATTGAGAGGTGTCTTGAAGCGTTCGGCAGGCACTTCACTCAAATAGGCCTTCAATTGGGCCAGTCCGGCGCTGGTTACCACACCATTTTGTTCAAATTCACTTTCAGAGAGGGGCCCCCGTGAATCTTCCAGAATTTTGCCGCGGGGTATTTTGACCTTAAATGTTTTTTCCAGTCGAAATACTATATCCAGGAAGTCAATCGACTCTGCATCAAGGTCGTCAATTAGAGAAGCCGTTAGGGTGATCTCCTCTTCGTCGCAGCCCAAGGCCTCGGCCATGGTTTCGGCGAGCTTGGGAAATACGGCTGCAATCTCCTCTGCGGTGAAATCGGATTGGGTCATGGAGTTAACTCATTTTGAAGCCGCCATCGACGTGAAGCACTTGCCCAGTGACATAATCAGACAGGCTTGAAGCGAAAAATAGCACGACGTTAGCGACATCCTCCGGTTGGCCAAAGCGACCAAGAAGGATACGGGACTTTACCACGTCTCCAGCCTGTTGTCTGATGGCTTCAGTCATCTCGGTTTCGATCACCCCGGGTGCAACACAGTTCACCAGGATATTGCGCGGTGCCAATTCAACCGCAAGGGCTTTTGTTAGGGCATTGATTGCACCTTTGCTGGCCGCATAGTTTGTTTGGCCCCTGCCACCCTTTTCGCCGGCTACGGAGCTGATATTTATGATTTTGCCCCTTCGCTTAGAGACCATGTAGGGGATTACGGGCCGCAGTACATTAAATACACCTACCACATTTGTGGCAAGCACCTCTTGTATGTCTTCATTCGTAAGCAGGCCGAGAATGTTGTCTCTGATGATGCCAGCGCTGTTAACAAGAATGTCGATCTTGCCAGCGTCTTCGGCTATTTCATCGATTGCCTGCTCGCAGCTTTCGGCTTTGCGAACGTCAACCCTTTTGGCTTTGACATTGCCAGCGGCTTTGGCAGTGTCACTGAGCCCAGCGGCTGCTGCCAATGTTTCATTGGCGGCTGCTTCATTGCTGCAATAGAAGAATGTGACATCGGCTCCCTGGGCAGCCAGCGTAAGCACAATTGATCGGCCGATTCCCCTGCTGCCGCCCGTGACAACGACTGCCTTGTTTTCAAGTAGGTTTGCGCTTTCCATTTGCTGCTGGCTAGGGTTTGGTGGGGTCTCAATCGGTAGGGATAGGCGCATGGGGATAAGACAGTTCCCCAGGGGCTGGCTTTGGTTAGCCAGAGATGGCGAAGCCCCCGTCTACCACCAGGGTTTGACCGTTGATCATCTCGGCCTCAGGTAGGCATAGAAGATAGACCCCATCTGCAACATGCTCCGGCAGCATGCTTTTGGCCGTTGGGTTTCTCTGGCTGAAGCTTTCCAGCAGCTCTTCCCGGTTCGGAAAGTGGGAGAGGGCGTCGGTGTCAACTACCCCAGCGCTGACGGTGTTGACGCGAATTCCCCTTTGGCCCAGCTCCTGGGCCAGGCTGCGCACCAGGGACTCCAGGGCAGCCTTTGAAGCTCCAACAAACCCGTAGTCAGGTATGGCCCTGCTGGCCCCCAAGCTAGACAGCGCAATTATCCGCCCCCCGTCAGTCATCAGTTTCGCCGCCTCCTTGCTCAGAAGCACCAGGGCCAGGGCGTTGGTTTCCAGGCACCAGCGCCAGTGCTTTCTATTCATCTGCATGACCGGCTTGAGCACGCCACTTGCGGCATTGCTGATCAGTATGTCGAGGCGATCAAATGTCTCTGTAAAACTTTCAAATATTTCTTTCACGCTTTCGGGATCGCCCACACTCCCTTTGATCGCGATTGCCCGTCTGCCCATGTCTCGAACTTGGTCGCAGAGCGCTGTGGCTTCCGCGTGGCTATTGTAATAGTTAACAGCTATGTCGCAGCCGGCTGAGGCCAGTTTCAGGGCGGTCGCCCGGCCGATTCCCCTGGCTCCACCAGTCACCAGAGCCACCCTCCCCGCCAGCGTCTGCGTCATCGATCCTGCGTGGGTGGCTGCCTCGGCGGAGATAGTAGGGCTCGACCCCCAGCAGGGCCCTCTACAGCAGCGAAGGCTGGTGTTCGACTGGCTCCAATCGGGCCTGCTTCGCCTCTGTGCCAGAGGTTTCCTTACCGGTCTCCTCACCGCGCTCCTCGGCCTCGCCGGCTTTGACCTCCAGGGCCTGTTCGATCACCCGGTCGGTGAGAGCGTCGAAGTAGGCGGCCAGACTGGCCTGTAGCTCCAGGAACTCCGGCCAAAGGGTGTCGTTGACGAAGCTGCAGCTGATGCGGGCCATCACCGTGGTTCGCCGCTGGCGGCTGTAGCGGTAGGGCTGGATGCCGTAGCGCCGCATCAGTGCCACGAACAGGTGGCGGGTCCATTGGTCTGAGAGGGAGAAGCGAAACTCCACCGGCGGCTCTTGGGTCGCCAGCTCGGCCAGGCGGGCTTCGATGCGCTCGCGGGCCCTTCCCGCCGCCACCCGCTCACCGTCGCTGCCGGCTCTGGCATAGAGCGCCTCGATCCGCTGCAGCTTCGCCACCAGCTGGGCTTCCGGGCCCTGAGGCGGTGTCTGCACCGTGCGCTTGCGGCGGGCTATTGGCTTCCAGAAGCTGCTGTCAAGCTACCGACCTTGCCCTGCCTGATCCATGTTCTCCCCCGGCCCATGGTTCGACCCAGAGACCACAGCCATGGTTCTTGCCTCCCTGCGATCCCCTGCCGGCGCCGTGGCCTTCGTTCCCCTCTATGCCCTCTGGGTGACCCTGCTGCTGCCGGGGGTGTGGGCCTCGATGCTCGCCGGCGCCCTCTACGGCACCGTCTGGGGCAGCCTGATTGTGTTTGTGGGGGCCTGCCTCGGCGCCCTGGCTGCCTTCCTGCTGGGCCGCACCTGGCTGCGCGACTGGGCGCGTCGGCGGCTGGCCGGCGTGCCCAGGCTGCAGGCGGTGGAGCAGGCCGTGAGTCGGGAGGGCCTGAAGCTGGTGCTGCTCACCCGCCTGTCGCCGGCCTTCCCTTTCTCCCTGCTCAACTTCGCCTACGGCGTGAGTGAGGTGAGCCTGCGCGACTACTCGATCGGTCTGATCGGCATCCTGCCCGGCACGATCCTGTTCTGCGGTCTGGGGGCCCTGGCTGGCGATGTGGCTCGCTTCGGCGAGGTGCTCTCGGGTGAGGCGGATGCCGGCACCTGGAGCCTGCGGGTGGTGGGCGTGCTGGCCACCGTGGCCTCTGTGGGGCTGGCGGGAAGGGCGGCGCGCCGGGCGCTCACCCCTCCAGGATCGCCCTGAATATGCTGCTAGAACGTGGCGTAGCGGGAGGGATCCGCGAAGTCGCTAGCGAGATACTGGGCACCTTTGCCGTTGTTGAGGATTGCGCCGAAGTCGTAGACCTCCACGTATCGAAGACCTCCACGGAGTTGGAGTCGAATTCAGCGCTCACCCCCAGCAACACTCGACCGGTAGGGCTCTCGGAGGAGCTGATTACCTCTAGCCCTTCTGGAGAGCGGCTCACTTGCTGGTAAGTGACGAAGTCGACATTGTTCACGTCGGTGACGTCGTAGATCACCAGCAGGCCGCCCTGGGTGACAGGATCCAGGCTGGTACCAACACCGGTCTTGGCGCCGGCGGTGGTGCGCTCCAGGGCGCCTACAACATAGCGGCGTCTGTGTATACTCCATCACCGCTACGCTTTCCGGCTCTACACCCTTGTCATCGCTACGGGTGTCGTCGTAGATGCCGGCGAACTGGGCAATGTTCTGCAGGCTTGTGTTGTCGTCCGTGCCACCGATGTCATCGGTCATCCAGCTGTCCCAGATGAGCTCTCCGGTAAGACCATCGTGCAGGCTGAGGCTGCGGGAGTCGTCGCCATCACATTCTGGCTGTTGTTTGGATCACAAGGTCATGAAAATTGCGTGATTCTTGGTGACCCCTTAAAGAGTCTTTAGTGGTTTCCCCTGCTGCGTTTGTAGACGATTGGGGGGTCCTGCCTACGGCTCGATTCATGGGCTCCAACAGCTTCCATAACCGCCGCCTCCAGCGCCGCCTGGATGAAGCGAAGCAGCGCCGTGATCGGCGCGGCCGCCAGCGGTTCGATCGCCATGAGCGCGAAGATCATCGCGATTCCGTTATCGCTCCGCCGGCCCCCCAGGAGCCCCTGATCGGCAGCATCAATCTCACGCCGGAGGGCACCAGCGGCGAGCAGTTCCAGACGGAAATCTCGGCCTATGTGGTCAAGAACGCCCGCCTGTTCGTGCTCTCCTCCGGTGGTGGTGGAACGCTGCAGGTCACTGATGCCACGGATCCCGCCAGCCCCCAGCTGCTGCAGCGCCTCAGCTATGGCGGTGCCTACGTCAGCACCTCGGTGGCGGCCCATGGCGATTTGGTGGCGGTGGCGCTCACGCCAGTGGATTACGACGCCAATCCCGCGAAGGGACTGGTGCGCTTCTTCCGTATGGATGCCGCAGGGCAGCTCAATCTGCTCAAGGATGTGGAGGTGGGTTATCTCCCCGATGGCATCGACTTCAGTGCCGATGGTCGCCAGCTGGTGATCGCCAATGAGGGCCAGCCCAGCGCTGACTACGGCATCGATCCGGTGGGTTCGATCGGCATCATCGATCTCAAGGTCGAGCGCGACGGCCTCAAAACTCGTTACACCGATCTCACCTTTGACGGCCTCACCCTGCCGGCCGATCTGCGCCTGTCGGGCCCGCAGGGCACGACGGCCGCCCAGGATATCGAGCCGGAATATGTGAGCATCCTCAATGGCAAGGCCTATGTGACCCTGCAGGAGAACAACGGAGTTGCCGTTGTGGATCTCAAGACCCGTCGGATCGAGGCGATCCATGCCCTAGGCACCGTCGACTACAGCCAGCTGGCCGTTGATCTCAACGACAGGGACGGCGGTTTTGTGCCTCTGCTTGGCCAGCAGTTCCTCGGCATGCGCATGCCTGATGGCATCAGCGCCTTCCAAGTGAAGGGTCGCACCTACTACATCACCGCCAATGAGGGGGATGCTCGCGAGTACGGCGCCTATGCCGATGTTGCGCGCAATCCCGCTGCCCCTGGTGGCCGCCTCGACACCATCCTTGCCCCTGACGGCAGCCAGACCAACGTTTCGCTGGGCAGCCGCTCGGTGAGCATCTTCGATGCCCGCACCGACGCCCTGGTGTGGGACAGCGGCACCAGCCTGCAGACGATCGCCGTGGCGGCTGGAACCTACGACGACGGCCGTAGCGATAACAAGGGCGTTGAGCAGGAAACGGTGACCACCGTGCAGGTGGAGGGTCGCACCTACGCCATTGTCGGCATGGAGCGCGGCCTCAAGACCACGCTGGCGGTGTTTGATATCAGCAATCCCGCCGATGGCCGCTACGTGAGCCACCGCGTGATTGATGGCAGCCTGAGCCCCGAGGGCCTGAAGGTGGTGCCGGCCCAGGACAGCCCCACCGGTCGTGCCCTGCTGTTGGTGTCCAACGAGGTCAGCAACACCCTCGATTTCTTGGATCTCGGTGCGCTGATCGCCACGCCCGGCCCCGGCAGCGCTGGCTTCTTCCAGCAGACCATGCTCAAGGACGTGGCCGGTGTGGGCCCCGATCTGCAGGTGAGCAGCCTGCTCACCAACGGCGAATTTGCCAATGGCCTCGAGGCCGGCGACAGCGTCTATGCACCCACCGGCATTTTCGATGGCCTCGGCGCCTACGACAACGGCGATGGCACCTACACCGTGCTGGCCAACAGTGAGCTCGGCGCCACCGCAGGTGCTCCGTATCTGCTGAATGGCGTGGCCCTCACCGGCGCCCGCATCCACAAGCTGATCATCGATAAGGACACCGACAACGACGCCAGCAATGGCTTCCAGTCGGCGGTGGTGTCGGCCGGCCTGGCCTACAGCACGATCGTGGATGCCAATGGCGACGTCGTGACCGACGCGGCCCAGATCGGCGGCGGCTTCAACCGTTTCTGCTCCGGCAGCTTTGAGGAGGCCAATCGTTTCGGCGAGGAGCGCGGCTTCGTCGATGCCGTCTACCTCACCGGCGAAGAGGCCGATGAGGGCCTCTTCTACGCCCTCGACACCGCCACGGAGACCCTCTACGCCCTGGCGGGGCTGGGCCGCGGCGGCTGGGAGACCGCCATCCAGGTGGACACCGGCAGTGAGGAGACCGTGGGTGTGCTGTTGATGGATGACAACACCGCCCCGCTCTACCTCTGGGCGGGCGAGAAGACCGACGATGACGGCACCGGCTTCCTCGAGCGCAACGGCCTGGCGGCCTCCCAGGGCAACCTCTACACCTGGGTGCCCACCGCTGGCAGCAGCGGCACCGAGGCCGGCACAGCCGGCGTGCCCGATTCGGCGGATCTCAACAACCTGGCCCTCGGCACCGCGGCCTCCGGTCGCTGGGCCCTGGTGGGCACCGGCACGGAGGTGGCTGGCTGGGATGAGGCCACCCTGCGCGCCAACGCCATCGCCCTGGGTGCGCTGCAACTCAGCCGCCTCGAGGATGCGGCGATCAATCCCACCAACGGCCAGCAGGTGGTGTTCGCCACCACCGGTAACAGTGCCTTCGGCGGCGCCGATACCTTCGGCAACCTGATCACCCTCGATCTGGCCGCTGCCTTCGATGGTGATGGCGAGATCGCTGCTGACAACAGCACCGATCTGGCGGTGCTCTACGACGGTGATCGCCAGATCGCTGCCTGGGATGCCGCCAACGGCAATGGCAATGGTGTGATCGATGCCGAGGAGCAGGCCGCCTTCGGTGCCACGATCATCCGCAATGGCGACAACCTCACCTGGTCGGCCGATGGCTCGATCTATGTGCAGGAGGACCGCTCCGTGCCGGCGGGCTTCTTCGCCCAGGAGGAGACCTCGATCTGGAAGGTGAGCGCCACCGCCACCGATCCGGTCACTGGTCAGGCCCAAATCGAGCGCTGGCTGCAGATCGATCGCAGCGCCGTGCCCACCGCCTACGGCCAGACCGACCCCAGCGCCGCCGATGCCGGCAACTGGGAGTCGTCCGGAATCATCGATGTTTCGGCGATCTATGGCCAGGACGCCGGCACCAGCTTCCTGGCGGATGTGCAGGCCCACAGCCTGCGCGACGGCAACCTGGCGGGCAACGGCTCCCTCGTGCAGGGCGGCCAGCTCAACCTGATCCAGGATCCCGGTCTGATCTGACCGCTGTGGCTCGTCCGGGCCTGAACAGGCCCGGACCCGAACGCCTCTGGGGGGCTCCTGTGGGAGCCCCTTTTTGTTGGGGCTGGTCGTTGGGGCTGGTCGGCCTCAGGGCCGCGGCGGCAGCGATGCGTCCCGCAGGGCGGCGATCACCACGAACCAGCCCAGTCGCAATCGGGCCCAGGGGCCCGGGTTGGCAGCCAGCTGGCTGTATTGGGCCCGGCCGCAGTCGGTCTTGATCCAGCGCCACACCCAGGGGGGCGGGGTGGCGCTGGGATCGGGGTTGGTGGGGTTGGGGTTCATCGGCGCGGCCGGGCGTGACGCCATGCTGGAGATCCTGCCGCCGCTGCCGTGATGCTGCGCCCTTCCCTGCGTTCGTTGCCCCTGGCGATCGGAACGCTGCTGGCCCTGACCGCCCCGGCGCTGGCCGGTGTCTGCACCCGCCCCGGGTATCCGGTCGGCTGCACCCCCGGTCACGCCACGCCGGTGCTCGGGCCCGGGGGCCCGGTCGTCAATCCCACCCCCGGCGTTGGTTATGGCGCCCCTGGAGCCGGTGTGCGGCCGGCCGCTGGCCCCGGCATCGGCCCGAACACCGGCGGACCGGTCAACCGTCCCGGCCGCCGCTGATCGCTTGCGGCTGATCGCGGCCGTGGCTCAGGCCGCTGGCGCCTTTAGCAGCGCCAGCAGCCCCGCCTCGTCCAGCACCGCCACCCCCAGGCTCTCGGCTTTGCTGAGCTTGCTGCCGGCCTCCTCGCCGGCCACCATGTAGCTGGTTTTCTTGCTCACCGAACCGCTCACCTTGCCGCCGGCGGCTTCGATCAGGGCCTTGGCCTCGCTGCGGCTCAGCGATGGCAGGGTGCCGGTGAGCACGAAGGTCTGGCCGCTGAGATGGCTGCTGCCGGCGGTGGCGGCCCGCTCCGCTTCCGCCGCCTGCTCCGCAGCGGAGGCGGCCAGGGAGAAGCCGATGCTCTCCAGCTCCGCCAGCAGGGCCTGGTTGGCCGGCGTGTGGAACCACTGCTGCAGGCTCTGGGCGATCTCGGCGCCGATGCCGAACACCGCCGTGATCAGCTCGGGGCTCTCCAGCGCGGCGGTTTCCAGATCTGCCACCCCGGCGAAGGCAGCGGCCAGCGCCTTGGCGTTGACCTCCCCCACATGGCGGATGCCGAGGCCATAGAGCTGGCGGTGCCAGGGCTGGGCCTTCGAGGCGGCCAGGGCGAGCACCAGATTCTCGGCGCTCCTGGCGCCCATGCGCTCCAGGCTGGCCAGCAGGGCGGCATCGAGGCGATAGAGGTCGGCGATCGAGCCCACCAGGCCCCGGTCCACCAGCTGCTCGATCAGCTTGCTGCCCAGGCCATCCACATCGAGGGCCCCCTTGCTCACCCAGTGGCGCAGGGCGCCGCGCAGGATCGCCGGACAGCTGCTGTTCACGCAGCGGGTGGCCGCCTCGCCCTCCTCGCGCACCAGCTCCGAGCCGCACTCCGGACAGGTGTGGGGCAGCTGCAGCCGGGCCGCGCCGGCGGGCCGCAGCTCCGGCAGCACCCGCACCACCTCCGGGATGATCTCGCCGGCCTTGCGCACCACGATCGTGTCGTCGGCGTGCAGATCCAGCTCAGCCAGCCGGTCGGC
>Ga0213866_10002400_pt1 | contig 13234 bp, 13 predicted proteins | sample PICome_11_FD_160079 | JGI IMG/M metagenome (GOLD analysis project Ga0213866, IMG submission 160079) | Coastal seawater microbial communities near Pivers Island, North Carolina, United States - PICO284 | ecosystem: Environmental > Aquatic > Marine > Coastal | place: USA: North Carolina... | reverse complement strand
GCCATTGTTTGGCCAAGACTTACTCCTCGCTCATATAGCTTCATACCCACTAATAATATGCCGTGACTACAAAGATCAAGTAAGATTCCTGCACAAGTAGCTCTTAAAATCCCTCTAAAACCTTTTTTTGTACCCATTGCTGAGATAACAAAATCACGTGGGATTTTATCCAATATGCCAACAAAAATAATACCTATTAGAACACCCCACCACATTCTATTTAGCAACTCATAAACTGAAGCTGACATGTGGTTTAAGTATTTAATACCAGAGGCTTGTGGCAGACTTATAATGTTAAGTGAATATAGTGGAATTATAAAAAGTAAGCTTCCCCAAAAAAGAAAATCTATTTTATTATTTTTATCATTACTACTATGACAATTTCCCATAATACCTTAAAATTTAGGCATCCAGATTACTTACCTTTAATGCATTTTCTTGGATAAATTCACGACGAGGCTCAACAACGCCTCCCATAAGAGTAGAAAACACCTCTTCGGCCTCATCAACATCACCAATCTTCACCTGAAGCAACGTCCTGTTATCAGGGTTTAATGTGGTTTCCCAAAGTTGGTCAGGATTCATTTCACCAAGACCTTTGAACCTTTGAATAGTCACCCCTTTACGCCCTGCCTCCATAATTGCATCAAATAGCATTGTTGGAGTATCAACAGCTATAGTACCGTTCTTTGTTTCCAGCAGAACTTTACCTTCAAAAACGTCGCCAAGCTGCTCTATTATAGAGTTAATTTTACTTGCCTCAGGAGTGGACAAGGTTCCTTTGTCCAAGGTTAGAGTCTCTGTAACACCTCTTAGAATCCTTGTAAGAATAAATTCACCTTCCTCATTTACAGAACCTTCCCAACAACCTAGAACAGGGTCGTTAATACTTTCATTTAAACTTTGAGCCACCTCTTTTGCTTTAGTTTCATCACCAAGCGACTCTTCCTTTAGCGCTCCAACCAGTGCCGCTGCCTGCACAATTTGCGAAGGGGCGCGTCTTGTTAGTGCATTAATTTGATTTACGAACTCAGCTGATTTTTCAATTATATCTTTTAAATCATTTCCAGCACGCTGTTCACCATTTGATTTTTTAAGAACCGTTCCATCCATAGCAGAATCTATTAAATAATTTTGTAGATCTCTATCATCTTTTAAGTATACCACTTTACTACCTCGACGCATTCTGTACAAAGGAGGCTGAGCAACATAAAGATATCCTTTTTCAATAAGCTCAGGCATTTGGCGGTAAAAGAATGTTAGAATAAGCGTCCTTATGTGCGCACCATCAACGTCCGCATCCGTCATAATTACAATTTTATGATATCTTGCTTTTTCGATATCGAAGTCATCACGCCCAATTCCGGTTCCAAGTGCCGTTATCAAAGTACCAATTTCCTGAGATGATAGCATTTTGTCAAATCTAGCACGTTCAACATTTAATATTTTACCACGTAACGGCAATATTGCCTGATTCTTCCTACTACGCCCTTGTTTAGCTGAACCACCTGCTGAGTCCCCCTCCACAATGAATATTTCAGAAAGTGCAGGGTCTTTTTCCTGACAATCTGCCAGCTTACCTGGCAAATTAGATATATCCAAGCTGGTTTTTCTTCTTGTTAGATCACGGGCTTTACGAGCCGCCTCTCTTGCAATAGCAGCTTCTACGGCTTTATTGACTATTCCTTTTGCATCATTAGGGTTTTCTTCAAACCATTGGCATAATTTATCAAAAACCACCCCCTCTACAACAGGGCGCACTTCAGAACTTACTAATTTGTCTTTTGTTTGTGATGAAAATTTAGGGTCAGGAACCTTTGCAGATAATATACATGTAAGTCCTTCACGCATATCATCACCGCTTAAACTTACCTTTTCCTTTTTCAATAAACCATGACTATTGGCATAATTATTCACCGCACGTGTTAATGCGCCTCTAAATCCTGCAAGGTGAGTTCCGCCATCTCTTTGACGGATATTATTTGTAAAACACAGAACATTTTCATGATATGAGTCATTCCATTCCAATGCAACTTCTACGCTAATACCTTCATCAGAATCTCCAGAAACAACTATAACAGGATGAAGTGCAGTTTTCGACTTATCAAGATATCTTACAAATTCAGCTGTACCACCGTCATATTTAAAATCTGTTTCAACAGTCTCTTCGTTCCTAAGGTCTTTTAGAACAATGTGTACACCCGAGTTCAAAAATGCCATTTCACGGATTCTATGCTCTAACGTCGAGTAGCTAAACTCAATACCAGAGAAAGTCTGGTCTGATGGATGGAATGTAACTTTTGTTCCCTTTAAACCATTAGCATCACCAATCTCTTTTAAAGACCTAACCGTATCACCATGTTCGAAACGAACACTATATTCCTTACCATCTCTCCATATAAGAAGTTCAAGCCAATCTGATAATGCATTAACTACAGACACACCAACACCATGCAAACCACCCGATATTTTGTATGAGTTTGAATCAAACTTACCGCCAGCATGCAATTGTGTCATAATAACTTCAGCAGCAGATACACCTTCTTCTTCGTGCATATCAACTGGTATGCCACGTCCGTTATCACTTACTGAAGATGAACCATCTGGATTTAATAGCACTTCAATCTTATCACAATGACCTGCTAATGCCTCATCGATAGCATTATCCAGCACTTCATAAACCATATGGTGCAAGCCTGTTCCATCGTCTGTATCACCAATATACATCCCTGGGCGCTTTCTAACGGCTTCTAAGCCTTTTAGTACTTTAATAGAATCCGCACCATATTGCTCAACCGGCTTTGTATTTTCAGTCATTATTGCTTGTTCACTCATATTTTATTAACTTCCATTTAAAGCTGACTACAGCCTAGAAAACATACAAGTTTATCCTCTTAATCGCAAGGAAAATGAAAATTTTTATTACATAGATTTAATCTTTAACATAAATAGATTTTATAATTACTAATTAGAAATATAAACGCTCATTTTGTTGCCATTTAGCTACAATTAATGTATAAACCTGCTAAGTCGGAAATTTAAAAAATTATATTGAAAAATGTTTGGACAAAATCCCATTAGAAAACCTGAAAAGGGTGACGGCAACAGCCTGCAAATACAAGAAATATTCAAAACTTTTCAAGGTGAAGGACCTTACACTGGACACCCTGCAATCTTCATAAGGCTTGGAGGCTGCAATCTTGCTTGTGATTTTTGCGACACTGAATTTGAAAGTTTTTCTCAAAAAACAATTCTGGAAATATTATCAACGACTAATGAACTTTCAGGTAAAATAGAAAATAACTTTACCCATAAACTTGTTGTAATTACAGGAGGAGAGCCATTTAGGCAACCTATTGAAAATCTTTGTGACCAATTAATAGAAAATGGCTATAAAGTCCAGATTGAAACTAATGGCACTCTATACCGAAAGATTGATGATAACGTTAGCATCATATGCTCTCCTAAAACCACCCGTAATTATCAACATATTCGTGACGACTTGTTGCAAAGACTCGATTGTTTAAAATTTATAATATCCTCAACACATCCTTTATATAAAACCATCGGAGACGTTGGGCAGAATAAATATAATACTCCTGTTTACGTACAGCCAATGGACGAACAAGATAAGAATAAAAATAATGATAATTTAGAGTATGTCAAAGAATTGGCTGAAAAAAATGGCTATAGAATATCTTTGCAAACTCATAAAATTATTGGCATAGAATAAGCTTTATTCACAAAACTTCATATTTTCGTTATAATAATCTATTACAATTAGTTATTAACAAGATTTAATTTACTCTGTTAACTAAATAAAAAAACATCAAGGCATCTAGTTAAGCTGCTAATAATCTTTATTGATTAGGAGACTGGTATGGGTGGTAAATTCACAAAAAACAGTGGCAACAAAGACAAGTTACAGGAAACATCTTGGGATGACTTCAAACGACAGTCTGAACGAAGTCAGGCTGAAAGGCAAGATGTTGAAAGTAAATTTTCAGCATTAGTAAACAGACAACAGCAATCAACTAAGACAAACAAGAAGACATTACATAAGGAAAAAAATAGAGGATCTTTTTTAGACGCATTAAAACAGGATGATGATGCTAGAGAAGTTCCATATAGAAGGAATAAAAACAAGATGGGAAAAACTGAACGCTGGGAAGATTTTCATAAAAAGAACGATGGTCACCATCCGACGACTCAACGTTAGTCCACTTTTATATATCAATAGTAACTAAGTCTTCTACGGTATCCACATCAGACAAAGCCTCTATCGCTAAAACATCACCTAATTTTTCAATTTTATCGGATAGTTTTTGCATTGTATCATTTCTACTATATTCAACGCTTGTCCAAAAATCCTTTGGTATCTTTTTATTACCTGCAAATAAATAAAAGCCACCATCAAAAGTAGGGCCAAAAACAAACCTTCCTTCTTTTGCAATTTCAGCAGCGCAATTAATATGATCAGGTGTAATATCAGGACTATCAGAGCCTATCAAAATTACATAATCATATTTTTCAAGCAACGTTGAGTATATATTATGCAACCTCCCCCCTAAGCCCCCCTCACCTGTATAAATTGACTTAAATCTCTTCCATATAGGTTTGACTAAACCGGCCTCTTCTCCAACTGCCCAGTATACATCAAGGGAATCATCCAAGTTCGATAAAACATTCTCTGTAGTTTGAACCATATCGAGATATATTTCTTCAGCACGTTGCTTGCCAACATCCTTTGCGAGTCTTGTTTTAATTGGAGAGAGTCCTGGAGTTTTTACAAAAGAGGCTATTGCTCCTGCCATAATTTAAGCACCTTTATTCTTTAATTTCTTCCACTCAGGAAATGCCTGTGATATCCACATTTTTTGATGCCTTAAAGTAATATTAAGCCAACCATTCTTTTTATATTTTCTAGAACTTGTTAACAAGGTTTCACCTGTGCAATATAGTCTAACCCCTGCTTGCTTTGCGTACCAAACAAATAGGTGATCCTCACCATATTCTGCATTTGTTGGGAAGCCACCAATCTTTTCGAATACATCTTTCTTAATACATAATCCCTGATCGCCAAAAGGAGCACCAAATATACGAGAACGTAATTTAGCGCCTATTTCATTTATTAACATCAGGTTAGGTCCGTCACACAAGAAGCGTAAGTCAAAATAATGTAATCCATTAGGATATCTTTTTATAGACCTACTTAAAAACTTATAAGCATCTTTTGTAAATCTTGTATCTGCGTGCAAGAACCATATAAATTTTGAGGTAGCTGCATCCGCACCAGTATTGAGGCAATTCGCCCTTCCAGACTCAGAACGAATCCATTTAACTTTTTTGCCCTTTAAAATATCCACTTCACTTGGAAGTTCATCAAAAGACGAATCTTTTTCAGAAACAGCAAAAACAATTTCTGTTCCATCAGGTAATGATGCAAGATCAGGTAACATCTTTTTCCACTCTTTATCCCATGAGGCTATAGGGATTACGACTGAAACCAAATCATTTGACGGCTTGATTTCAACAATAGAAGCGTCAACTTCCAAATCATTTTCTTCAATTTGTTCGGATTTTTCTTGCATAACCTAACCTTTTAATAAACTCAAAAGCTCTTTTTTATTATCAGCCAAAGCATCATAAGGAGTTATAACTGCATCTTGCAAGCTCATTCTGCAACTACACTCATTAAATGATATAGTTTCACTTAAAACATTACTTAATATCTGTTTTACTTTAGATAAACTCTTGCCGTACCGTTCCATCACTTGCGACAAAGTTACAAAATGTTCAGGCTCATCCTGCCAGCAGTCATAATCAGTTACAACACCTATCGTACAATAGCATATTTGTGCTTCTCGTGCTAAAAAAACCTCAGGAACATTGGTCATTCCAACCACTCCTGCATTAACAGCATTCTTTAGAAAAAAACTTTCCGCTCTTGTTCCTAGTCTAGGGCCATCAACACAGGCATATACAACTTCATCATGAACATCTATATCAACTTTCTCACTAGATTTTTTTATTACAGAAGCCAGACTCTTACAAGTAGGCTCAGCAGATGAAATGTGCGCAATAAGCCCCTCACCAAAGAATGTCTTCTCCCGATTTCCTTTGATAAAATCAAAATATTGATTAATGATTACTGCATCACCCGGTTTTAAATCCTCTTGCAAGCTACCGACAGCAGACACACCTAATATTTTATTTACACCAAGTTTTTTAAAAGCCCATATATTCGCTCTATAATTAACTTCATGAGGAAATAACGAATGGTTACGTCCATGACGTGGCAAGAAATATACGTCATTATCATTATATTTTGCGTGAGTAAATAAGTCTGATGGCTCGCCAAATGGCGTGTCTATTTTCACCTCATCAACTATTTCTACACCGTCTATAGAATACAAACCTGTTCCACCTATTATTCCTAACATCGGCTACCCTTTGATTTAATTTTTTGATCTATAAGATTTATAATGAAGATTCCAGTTTAAACTTAACTGCATTTATATATTCGGTGGTAGTTAAAGGCTCAACATCATCACTAGATATAAGTGATAAGTCTTTTGTCATCTGACCACTTTCTACAGCCGATATACAAGCATACTCAAGTTCTTGGGCAAAGTCCTTTAATTCTTCATTATCATCTTTTTTGGATAATGCTATCATGCCTCTAGTCCATGCAAATATTGATGCAATTGGGTTGGTGTATGTATCCTTTCCTTCCATATGCAATCGATAATGCCTTGTTACCGTACCATGGGCTGCCTCCGTTAGAACGGTTCCACCCGGAACTAATAAAGTAGAAGTCATTAAGCCTAAAGAACCAAAACCTTGCGCTACCATGTCAGACATAACATCGCCATCATAGTTTTTACAAGCCCAGACATATTTTCCTGAGGATTTAACTGCAAATGCAACCATATCATCTATTAACCTATGCTCATACTTTATACCAGCACTATTAAACAGTGCCTTATATTCACTATCATACAAGTTTTGGAATATATCTTTAAATTTTCCGTCATAAGCTTTTAGTATAGTGTTTTTAGTCGAAAAATATAAATCCCATCCCTTATTTAAAGCGTACTCAAAACTTGAGCGTGCGAAGCTTTCTATTGAGGAGTCGGTATTGAACATTCCCATACCTACGCCACCATCTTCAAAATCATGAATATCATAAATTTGTGGCTCACCAGATTCTGGGGTAAAACTTATCGTAAGTTTTCCTTTACCTTCTATTTTGAAATTTTGTGATTTATACTGCTCTCCATAGGCGTGACGACCAATAGTTATTGGATATTTCCAGCCTGAAACTAACCGTGGTATGTTTTTACAAATAATTGGCTCACGAAATAATGTTCCACCAAGAATGTTCCTTGTTGTACCATTAGGAGAGACCCACATCTTCTTAAGATTAAACTCCTTCACTCTTGCTTCATCCGGAGTGATAGTAGCGCATTTTACACCTATACCATATTTTTTAACGGCTTCAGCCGCATCAATAGTAACCTTATCATCACTATCATCCCTGCTTGGCAAGCCAAGATCATAATATTCAATATTTAAATCAACATATGGAAATATAAGCTCCTTCTTTATCATATCCCACATGATACGAGCCATTTCATCACCATCCATTTCAACGATAGTGCTTTTAGTTGATATTCTAGACATATTCTATCCTTCTACATGATTCACAATACCAATGAACTGTACAATAAGCATTTCGCAAATGCAAAAAATAATTAAAAAGACATAAAAAAACGCCCCTAAAATAATTAGGGACGTTTCTTTTGTTAATTCAAATTCACCTTATGCTGCTTTTTTAGCTTTTGGTGGATTTTTTTTTACACCAGCCGGAGGTACATCACCACCCGTTTCAGGGATAGCTATATCAGCACCTAATGAGCCAGCTTTAGGGTCATTGAACATTTTCATATTGATCTTACCTTCGGACTTAGCAACAATACAAGTAGTTGCAGCATCACCAGTAACATTTACAGCCGTACGCATCATGTCAAGCAATCTGTCAACACCAATGATAAGTGCTATACCTTCAACGGGCAGACCAACTTGTGTAAATACCATTGCTAGCATGATAAGCCCAACACCTGGAACACCAGCAGTACCAATTGACGCAAGAACTGACATACCTATAACAGTAAGGTAATCTGCGAACGATAGGTCGATTCCATAAGCATTTGCGATGAATACAGTCGCAACACCTTGCATTATCGCTGTACCATTCATGTTTATTGTAGCACCCAATGGAATAACGAAAGAAGCAACTGAGTTATCTACACCAAGTTTTTCTTCAGCAGTTTCCATAGTAACTGGAATTGTTGCATTTGAACTCGCCGAACTAAATGCAAATAGTAAAGTACTACGCATTTTTTTCATAAAGATTATCGGGTTTAGACCAGCAATCATAAATAAACCACTGAATGTACCGATAAAGTGAAGGACAAGAGCTGCAACTACAGTGAAGAAGTAACCAGCCATTGGAATTATAGCATCTATACCTTGCTCAGAGAAAGTTTTTGCGATCAAGCAGAAAACACCATATGGAGCCAGTGACATAACGATATGAACTAAATCCATCATTACTGTATTAAAACTTGCTATCCCTTTAGCAACACCTTTACCTTTTTCTCCAGCTTTGATTATTGCGATACCTATAAAGATACACGCTGTAATCACTTGAAGCATTTCACCTTTTGCCATAGCTCCAAGAATATTACTTGGCACAAGTGCTATCATCACGTCACTAAATGCAGGAGCCTCCTTTGGAGTAAAGTCCACAGAAGCAGCAGATGACACGTCAAACCCATTACCTATCCCCAATGTTATAGCTAGGAATAAACCAAAAGAAATAGCTATTACAGTTGTAAACATAAATACCGCAAATGCCTTACCACCTGTTCTACCAAGCGCTTTAAGGTCATTCATTCCAACGATGCCTTCTATCAAGGAGCAGAATACCAAAGGTACTACCAACATCTTCAACGATTGAATAAACATTTTCCCTAAGATGTAAAATACACCTCCAGTAACATAAGTCTGAATAAATTCTGACTCAGCAGCAACCTTATTTAAAATAACCCCGGTTATTAGACCCGCAACCATATAGATAAGTATCTTTGTGGTTAAGGTCATTTTTCCTTCTGAGCTTCCTGACATAGCAGTATTTCTCCGTTAAAATTAAAAATTCATAAAAATAAAGAGGATATCTTTACACCATTATTCGTTTCAATTCAAGCAAACAGTTACAACTTTTTTACTTAAAATTTTATTTTATACTACATTTAACAATTTCTTATTATGGAAAAACTCTATTGTTTGAGTTAAAACTGCTTTAGTAATTTTTTCCTGTGCCTGCTTGGTTGAATCCGCAATATGATGTGTAATTATGCATTTATTATTTTTATCAGCGTCTATAAACGGTTGTATTAAATCCGTATCTCCATCAATTGCAGCAGATGCCAAAGCTCCCCCCCGTAAAGCACCTTCAAAAGCTATTGGGTTAACTAGTTGTGGCCTTGCACAATTAATAAGAAAGCTCCCCTGGTTTAGTAAAGAGAACTCTCTCAACCCTATAAATCCTTTTGTTTTATTAGTTAGCGGAACGTGCAGAGAATATATTTCCGCATCTGAAGATAGAATATCTAAAAGTGATTCAAAATATTTATAACTAACGTTCTTTTTTGTACGGCTATGATAATAAACTTGCATATCAAAAGCTTCAGCGCGCTTTGCAACTTCGCTCCCTATTCTTCCCAGACCTATTATAGCTATTTTTTTTCCCGCTAATTCCTGTCCTTGATATTGTTTCGGCTCTTTTTCATTACCAATTCTAACATCTATATTAGATTGATCTATATGCCTATTAGCTACCAGTTTCATTATAAGGGCAAACGTATATTCAGCGGTTGATATGCTATTTTGCCCAGGCGTATTTTCTACAATAACATCATTTTTTCGAGCTTTTTTTAAATCAATAGAATTAACACCACTTCCACCACGTACAATTATTTTAAGCTTTTTCCCTGCTGAAATTGCTTTCGCCGAAACCTCTTTAGGCCTTACAATAATCCCTTCGTACTCAACTATTTCCTTTACTATTTCTTTGGCAGGGATATCCGGCTGATATGAAAAATGAATTTCGTCATTATTTATGTTTGCAGGGATAGGGTTATTATCATGGACAAAAATACCTTTTTGTTTTTCAAACTTTTTTAAAATATCTATATCAAGAGATTCCGCTATTAATATCTTAGTCATTTTACTATTCTCATTTAAAATATTTATTATTTATTTGCACGTTCCAATTGAATATATACAAATGATAAATATAATACTCAATAAGGTAGATAAAAATACATACCTTGTAAGCGAATAAAAAATAAGATAGATATAATAACATGAATGTAAATCCTTTTATTGATCTCATAGTTGCGGCGTTAAATATTTACGGCTGGATAATGCTTGCCTGGATAATTATCAGTTTATTAATAACATTTGATATAGTTAACAGACATCAACCCTTTGTTTATAGGCTATCTGAAGCATTATATAAAATGACCGAGCCTCTTTTGAGGCGCATTCGCCGCTATATGCCGGATATTGGTGTAGTTGACATTTCCCCAATTGTGGTTTTTCTTGGTATACGCTTTATAAGCAACGTTTTATATACATATTTCTACACTTATTAGTTAAAAAAACATTTATTGCATCAACTAAAAGTGATATAATACATAGTGTATCAATATCATTTTCAGGGGTTAGGTAAATGCTGAAAATAGCTGTATTTATAATATATATATTAATTTCAACCACTTCTTATGCAAAAGATAAAATTGAGTCCACAAAATTATCTTCATCTGAAATTGAGGATTTTATTGAAAAAGAAAGAAAGATATTACGCGGAAAACATAAAGTAGACTTGCCATTAAATTTTAAGAAAAAATCTTCAATATACGCACAAAGATATGGCAACACCAAAAAAGTCCTTAACCTTAACGGCATATCATTATCAGGCTATGACTTAAGAGGTGTAATATTTACTATGTCCAGCATGATTAAATCAAATTTAAATAAAGCAGATTTACAAAATTCAGATTTTGTTTACGTAGATTTTCGTGGGGCAGACTTGCGAAATGCAAACTTTGAAAAAGCTGATCTTAGCAACGCAATGTTCGAAGGTGCAAAACTAAAAGGAGCTAACTTCAAAGGTGCCAATCTTTTTGGTGCAGAGTTTATAAAAATTGGTGATTTATCAGCACAAGAACTTAAGAATCTTAAAAGAAGGACTAATTCATATGTAAACCTTGAAAGAGAGTCACTACCTGATTATTACAATGCAAACTAGTTTCTTTCCTCATTCCTAATAACCTCAACCATAGTTGATGTATTAATCACATTATCAATTTCATTACCGTCATTTCTAACCAGTTCAATCTTTCCAATATACTTGCCTAAAGGCCAATATCTTGTTTTGTTCTTATATACTAGAAACTGAAATATATGCCTTCGATTACTATCGAACGGTCGGGTTTCAGTTTTCAATACATCACCATTAGGCGCAATTATTGAAAGATTCAACTTATCTCCTGCAACTAATCCAAATATATCTACCCAGAAAACCATAAGTTTTGAGTCATCTTTAATAACAGTCCTGCTAAATTTTCCTTCTCTTGCACCTTGTGAATGTGGAACTTTCTCCGAGAACCCCATACTTAGCAATGATGTTGCAATATACTTCAATCTTTTTTCGGTTTGCTTATCCCATAAAGGATATATATCAAGGCTATCACATGGAACATTAATATCACCAGTTATAGGGTTATCACCAGTAAAGGGATCAATTGCATCACCACCTAAGCTTACTGTAAATTGAAGGTATGGAAAAGATGTAATGCCAGACAAACCTACCTGCCCTATTATCTCCCCCTTTTCAACATACTCACCCACTTTCTTAGGTATAGAACCATTTTTTAGGTGGCAATATTCCGTTTTATACCCCCTTTTATGGTAGATTATAACACCATTTCCGCACTCTCTTCCTCGCACGGCCTCCTCACCAATCAAGTTAACACTAATGTCACTCATACCATCGCGAACAAAAATAACTTTACCAGAATCAGATGCAACTACATTAACACCATCTTTCATTTGCGTATGACTTCTTAACATAAAATCAGTACTTTTATGATTATCATAGCTTAGCCTACCACATGTATGATCTTTATATTCCCCCTGAGATATACTCTTGTCATAATAACTGGAAATGAGACATTCAACACCATAGTCACATGCTATCGGAATGCCTAGATCAAGTGCTAAACTACTTGATGAAAAAAAAGAAATAAGAACAAAACATAAAAGCTTTCTCATATGAAGCTACTCAAGGAATTTTAATGTTCTCGATAAAAACTCTCTTCTATACAAAACCAAGACAACAACAATACTAAATATCATTAGTAGTACAGGGCTCAAATACCAACAAATTGCAACCAATCCAAAATAATACGATCTCATGCCTTTATTAAAATGCTTACCTGAATTAGAAATCATATCAGATATGTTTTCAATATACCTATCAGCATTTTCTTTATCTTCACTGCTAGAATCTTTGTCATTCAACTTGGGTGCAGAAATAACAAGAACTATAGAATAGTTAAATTGCCTTATTACCCATGTGAATTTAAAGAAAGCAAAAACAAATATCAACAATAAGCATAAAGTCTTTATAATCCACATGTCCAGACTCATATGCTCCGCAAAAGGGAGTAGATTTAACAGCTCTAAAGCTTTATTACCATATCCTAATAGCGCAAATAATCCTCCAATTATTAATATTGATGTTGAAGCAAAAAAAGTTGCGCTTTGAAGTAAACTCGCAATAATTCTGATGTCGACAAGTCTATCATCCCTTCTAATCATCGAGTTCATCCAATTAACACGATGTTTGTGCATGGAAGAAACCAAGCTCTCACCTTGATGGCGGTCTGCAAAAGCTGAATAACCAACCCATACAACGAAGAACCATAATATCGCAAAAAAGTCTAAATAATGTATGTTAAGACCTAATACGTTTATCATACAACATTACCAAGCAAACCTTGAGTAGCAATTTTTATATCTTCCTGTGACATCAAAGCGTCTCCAACTAGGAACGACCTCACTCCACATTCATTCATACGTATAACATCCGCAAACCCAA
>Ga0213866_10002399_pt1 | contig 13234 bp, 5 predicted proteins | sample PICome_11_FD_160079 | JGI IMG/M metagenome (GOLD analysis project Ga0213866, IMG submission 160079) | Coastal seawater microbial communities near Pivers Island, North Carolina, United States - PICO284 | ecosystem: Environmental > Aquatic > Marine > Coastal | place: USA: North Carolina... | reverse complement strand
GATATCCGTCCCTCAGCGGCTCTTGTCCAGTGACAACCTTCGCTACATGGCGAGTCTTCACCGAGTCTTCCAACCCAACCGTCAGATCCGTCCACGACAGATCCTGTGCGACAGCTTCAGTCTCCCATAACTCGTCCATTTCACGGACAGCCCAGCCAATCTCAGCGACCTCGGGAGATGCTTTTGTAATGCCGACAGTGTCAAGTCCGATTCGTTCCCCGGCTTTATCGAGAGCATCGAGGATGCGAGGTGACACGCCGACGCGGGCGTTGTAGCCTGTCGGCGCAAACCGACCCCGTTCGTCGCGCCACGGATTCGCGAACTGCACAGAACCGTCAATGGTGAACGACGCGCTCTCGTCGTCGCCTAACAGGATCTCCGTACCGTCGTCCAAAATATACAGCGGACCGTCCAGCGTGTCAGCCACGATCGACACCCGGCCCCAATCAACGTCAGCAGTGACCGCCATAGCAGCCGTCGAAGAATCTCCGTACAACTTTTGAGCCGAGCCGGTAGCCCACCCGTAATGATTGGCGTAGTCATGGACAGCCGGATTCGAAGTCGAACCACCGGTATTCACCCACTCAGCGAACGTCTCAGCGTAGGACTCGGCCAAAGACTTCCGGCCATACTTCGACAAGTACGACGCGTTCTCAAACCCAGACGGTTGTGGCGGGTTCGCCCCAAGCCGCTGCCGGTAGTGAAGGACGTGACCGACTTCGTGGAGCGCCCAATAGATCGTCGGGTGCGTCGTGTACGACGACGGCATAGCCCAGTTATTTTTCGTCGCTCCAGCCAGCGAATCTTCCGGCGTATAATCGAGCAAGTGGGACGTAGATAGATTCACTGGCGGGTCGGTGTACCCGTTCGATAGTTTCGGTGACGCGACTGGATCAACCCAGCCGACAGCGTTCCTTTCGGCTCCCTGGTGAACTAAAGCGTGTGACGCAACAATATGGATCGGGTCGCCGCCAGTGATCTGGTGACCCATCTCGATCGCGGTCAACGCAGTGAGGATCTGGTCGTCGGACACAACTACTTCGTGCCTGAAGTGAGGGTCGATGGTGAACGTGTGCCCAGCAGCAACCGAATACACATCGCGACCATCGGCGTCAACTGAGTGACTGATCTCGCCAATGTCGGGACGTTCAGCGAGAGAGAATGTTTCGGTCGTGATCTCCGCCATCATTTCTTCGAACTCGGCTTGCGACGGGGTGCTGCCGTCAACGACCTGACGGGCCATCGCTTCGATCTGCTCGTCAAAAACCATATTCGGCTCGTCCAACACTCGGGCCATGTCTTTCGTCAACGCCTTGCGGAGATTGTCGTTAATGGGGTTCTCTTCCATAGTGATCGCCCGAAGCGATGGGAGCAGCAGTTCCGAGTCGCCTCGCGCGACGCTGTCGCCACGATCGACTGTGACTACGCCTGCGTCCGACACTGTGTAGCCCTTGGGTGCGAACCGGCCGAGTTCGTCGCGCCAAGGATTCGCGAACTGGACGACACCAGAAGCGGCAAGTTCGACGGTGTCGTCGGTGACACTGAACGACGACACCTTGACCGGTGTGTCGTACCCGTACTGGCGGGCGGTGAAGTCAATTTCGTGCGGGAAGTTGCGGTCGTCGGTGTAAATGCTGTTGATGGTGTGCTCGTAGTAGTAGCCGTTGATGATGTTCCCGTCGTCGTCCATCACCTCGCCCTCTGCGACGCCCTGAGTTTCGTAACCCATCTCGTCCATGTCCGTGCGAGTGGCGTACACCCTGTACCCGTTCTCTGGGGTTAGGCCGTTCGCTTCGGCGTACTCAACGAACTGTTCAGCGACTTCCTGGCACATGCCGTGCGCCTGCGCCTTCGTCAAGTCCCCGATCGGTGTGTCGTCGTTTATGTAATCACCGAGCGGTTCGTCAAGGAACCCGTCGATGACTGCGTCGATTTTCGCGTCTCCGGTGCGGTCACCGCGAGGTCGAGGCGCGTCGGGCAAGTCCGCTTTCCGCGCTGCCTCTTCCGGTGTGTCCCCGTTCCTGCGTGCTTGTTCGTAGACGATGGCCTGAGCCTCCGTCGCGGTGTAACCCTTCGGTGCGAACCGGCCCATTTCATCGCGCCAAGTATTCGCGAAAGCGCCACCACCATTCATGGTGAGTGATACGTCGGGATCATTCTCAATTTCAACGATGTGCATATCGCCGGGTTGCAAAACATACCTAGACGACATTCATGCCTCCATCAAAATCAACGTCGAACTGAGTCCCAGGAGCCAAAATCACTTCGAACTCCCCCCAATTCCCAGCAATCGCTTTGCTACCTGCTGGCAGTCGAATTTCTATAACGTCACCGAACGACTCTGCAACACGCCGATCGAGCGATGTCGAAATAAATCCGTCGTCCTGCCAACGCTCCCCAGCCATGCTCGACAACGACATCCGTTCCAACCCACGATAAACGATCAGGTCGTGTTTCGTCGGTTCCGACTCAAGAATCGCTTGCTTTAGGATTGCAGATTCCTCGGCGTGTTTCTCCTGAAAATAAGGAGGGAGATCCTGTCCCCGTAGGTACTTGTTCATCGCGTCCGAACCACCCAAAGTGTAAGTTGCGTGCGCCCATGAGGCTTCGTGACTGCCTTCGCCAAAATCGGAAGCAAGCATGACTGTTTGGTCTATCCCAGCTTTTTCGTAAATCGGGACTGGGTCGGCCGTGTCGTAAGCCTCGTCAAACTCGGCATCTGTGGCTGCGACGTATCCCTTCTCAGCGAAGCGACCCATCTCGTCGCGCCACGGATTCGACAAAGCAACAATGTCAGACACCGAATCTTCAATGGTAAGCGACACGTCGTCGCCATCCATCAAGGGTCCAAGATATTCGCCAGACCAAAATTCCTTCATGGAACCATCACGGTTAGAAACAGCATCCCACTCTGCCTCCGTCTGTGGTTCGATCTGCGTCCACTTAAACCGTCCCGAAACAATCCCTTCCTCGATCTGCCCAAATGATCCGCCGAATGCTTCGCGATACGGGGTGCCCGGCTCAAAACGCAGGAGCGCCCCTCCTGCCCCCTCGCTACGGGGCGGAAGGTACGCCTCTCGGACAAGGTCGAGATCCTTCGTAACTGATGCAAGCGCCCGCTGCTGGCGTTCCTCAAAACCGCCTGACAAACCTCTATACATCGGAACGTCGGAACGGGGAGCCTCGCCCATTCCTTTCATCAGCCCGATTCCGTGAACCGAATCTTTGGTCGCTTCTACTTCTAAGCCTCTTGCTGCCCGAGCAGCAGCCCTCTCCATCTCTACATGCGGTAGTTCTCCGTTGCGAGCAAACCCGTCAGGCCAAGCCCATCGAGATGTTGCAGCAGAAAGCATCTTCTCGTCTTCCGACGTGATCGACGGATACTGTTCCGGCTTGTAATAAGCACCAGCACGCAACTCGTTAAACGGGATCTCGCTAGATTCAGCGGGCGGACCGATCTGTTCCAAAGCGTCAGCTTCGGAAACGCCTTCTCTTCTAAGCACTTCGTAATCACGGATCTGTGACGGTGTGAACTGGTAGCCCTTTTTAGCGAACCGGCCGAGTTCGTCGCGCCACGGATTCGCGAACTGCACAGAACCACTCATGGTGAACGACGCCGACCCAGCCTCGCTTACCGGAACCCACGGCCCGCCGTGAGCCACCAAAACGATAATCAAGTTTTCGTCATACACCCGACCATCGCGAGTGATGTAACCAACCGGACGGCCCTGATCGTCAAGGCCCGCATAAGTAATGGTTGCCCCGTCAGAAGACACATACCAAACATCGCCAGCGTCGGAAGCAAGCGACAACACCCCCGGCAACCTTCCCTGCCCGCGAACCTGACCCGAGTCAATCGGATTACCGTCGGTACCCCACACCGGAATTCCCAACTCCCACAAACGGTCAACAACGGACTGAGATGGCGGCGACCAGGCAGGAGCGCCAGGCTTGTCGGACTGGACGGGGAACACAACGCGAGAAATGTCTGCGGCCGAAACTCCACCGTGCATCTGAGCCTCAACGTATGGAGAACCAAACGACGGATTATGAATGTTGTCCGAACCAGACCGAAGGACAGCATCAACATGCACCTGACGCGCTGGTGCTGGCATCAGTTTCTTTCCAAGCGAATCTTCGAACGTCACTGTTGTTCGATCACGAACAGAATCATGGAACTCAACCCGCACCTGCCCGTAACTGTCCAACGCTCGCGACGATCCGTCGAAGCTGTTGTTCGTCCCCTTTACGTCGAAGTAACCGTAAATCGGTCGTTCTTCCACGTTTGTCTGAAACGGATCAGTACCGTACAAAGAGAACTCGGCTTCCTGGCGGGCAGCAAAATCCAGACGGCCCCCTGAATCGCCTGTCTCAAACTGTGTTTTAAGCCGGTCGTCTTCCCCAAAAATGACTGACGCCAACGATTCCTCAGTCATCCTTGTAGACAGAGCCGATTCGTCTACCTGCTTTTGTGCCGATTCAACAATGGTGTCGATTGCCGTCTGTCTTTCGATGCCGTAGAACTCGGAAATCTCGTTTAGATAAACGTCCGAACTCGCGCCAACAGAATGTCGATCGTAAAGCGCCTGAACGACGAGGGCAGCATCTTCGTCGTCGTCGGTGCCCATTTGCTCCATCACTGCGCTGACAGCTTCGCCGTGGGAGATCATGCTGGGGTCTTCGTAATAGTCGCTTACAGCGGCAAGGACGGCGTCTGACGGGTACTGCAACGCTTCTTCCATGTCGGTCGAAGCGACGCCTGCTGCGATGTAGCCTTTTTCAGCGAACCGGCCCATTTCATCGCGCCAAGTATTCGCGAACGCAACACCACCACTCATGGTGGACGACACAAACAGTTCGCGCTGACCAGGGATCTGCTCTGGACGGTCCTGGCCGCGTGGAACAGTTACATCTTCGGGTCGCGACAAAAATTCTTTTTCCCAATTCGTGTAGAAGCTGCTACCCACATGCCTCTGCCCGTGCCAAGGGTCGGCGGAAGTCAACACATCATGTGCAGCGTCGCGGTCCACACCGATCAGTTCACCGGGATACACCCTTTCGCCGTAATTCCTCCAACCATCTTCGATGACGTCGAGCTTCGACAGCTTGCCAGAGTCACTGGAAACATGATCGCGCATGCTTTCAAGCCAGCCTTCAGCCGTTGAGTCGAACCCGCCGACCTTCTCAAACCCGCGAGACGCCCACACATACCGGCCCGCAGACACAGCTTTCAGCGAAACCGTTTCGATGTCGTACCGTTCATGCACCGCCGCTTCGAACCCGTCCAGAAACTTTGTGCCGATCCCCTGATTCTGGAACTCGTCGGCCATGAAGAACATTTCGTTCCGCATGACGTTTCGAGGGTTGTCAATGTTCCGTTCAACCTCAGCAACGATTACGCCGTGGTCGTCAACAATGTCGAACTCGACCCAGCCCTTAGACGCCGCATGAATGTCGAACCGATATCGCTCCCCGCGATGTTCGAACCCGTACAGTTCATGGACAAGCGTTGCGGCGAAGTCCTCGTCGTCAGGGATCGGCTGTGCGTCGATCTCATCAAAGTCAGGATTCAACATCGGACGTTCCCGATAGTCGGGAGCCATCAGTTCGGCCCCTGCCTTTGTGAACTTTTCCTCCAGCAGCAGAACAACCTCTTCAACGTCAGAATCTTTGTAGTCTCTGGACGTTGTGTTGCTAGCGAGGACGGCTTCGATGGTGACGATGTCGCCGTCCTCGTCAAGTTCGACCGCAACATTCATCTCTACGTCGGCCCCATCCATAGTCGCAGACTGTTCGATGTCGTACAGCAGCCGGTATGTGCCGTCACCGTTCGCTTCGAAAGTGATCCGGCCGTGTTCCCCGTCAATCGTCATCCCAGCTAGGTCGCTGCCAGAAATGCTCGGCTGATAACCCTTTGGCGCAAACCTGCCGATCTCATCACGCCAAGTATTCGCGAACGCAACAGAACCGTGGACAGCTAACTCTGATGGTGGCCGTCGGTCCCCGGCCATTCGCCCCTCAACAACCTTCGCCCACCACTCAGCGCGATCAGCCTCTTCTTCTCCGTCGAAGTCGACCGGCTGCTCCCAATTATCAAGCCAATCAGGGTCAACAGCGTCGACATGAACCACGACCGGTTCGGCATCGGCCACCAACTCGACGATGTCAGGCGGGGATGTAGGGAACTTGCCGCCCTCGGTCCCGACGGTCGCGCCAGGACGGAACGGGCCGTCGGTCTGCTTCATCACGACTTCCCATTCGCCGTGCGCGCCAAGACTGGTCGTGTCCCCGAACGAGAACACTTTGCCGCCCCACGGGTCGATCTTCTGGCCGTATACCGCACCCGAGTTGCTCCACTCGGCAGCAAACCCTTTCGCGACGCCATACATCGTAGACCACGACGACAACGGGTTCGTGTTGACCATCCCGTTCTGCGCGAAGTCGCTCATATTGCGAACACCGCGCCACAATTCCATCCGGTCGCCAACACCTAACGCCTCCATCGTCATCATCGAGCGTTCTTGGTACGCTGAAGATGCCGCCGAGAACGAATTTCTCATCTGGACCGACAGGCGACCGGCCTTGTCGAGCACATGGTCGCCAGATTTCTCGCCCAGCCAGCTCAGTTGGTGCCGACTCCCACCGGAGGCGTGCAACTGAAGAGCGAGCGACGAATACGACGTTGACGACGTGGCCCACCCATTGTTGACCGCCGCAATGAACCCCGACTGTGGGGTGATGCCGTACAGGACGGTGATCGCTTCCTGCGCCTCTGAGATGTTCCCGGCTCCGAGCAGTTTCGAAACCGTGTCCGCGTCGTCCCACGATCCGATCTCCGCAGTGCTGGACGCCTGCCGCCACGCTGCGATCTGGAACGCCGCGGCCATCGACAAACCCTCAGTCGTAGCCAGCCCAGAGTCGCGCACATAGTTCGATGTAGACAAGAACAGCCAACTGTCCAGGTCGTCGAACTGGATGTCTTCAAGTTCGGTGACGAGCGCGTGGGCGTCCTCGTCGTCCATCATGTTCGCGACTTCGATCGCGTTGCGGTACTTTCGCATCCCTGACGTGAAGAACACCGACAGGTTCGGGTCGTCGGACCATACAACGTTGCCGTCACGGTCACGGGCAGACACGACGTATTCGCCGTCGCGGATGTCCCAGCCCTCACCGCGGCCGACACCAGCAGTCAGGCCGACAGCAGCCGGGCCGTGCTGGTAGCCCTTCGGTGCGAACCGGCCGAGTTCGTCGCGCCAAGTATTCGCGAACGTCATGGTGTCCGGTGCGACAAGCGTGCCGCCGACCATCTGGTATTCGGGGCCGTCGAACGTGTCCACGACGACAGCGATGTCGTCGATCGGCACATGCGGGATGATCCCGTCGCCGTACGCCTCTGGGCGTTCGATGGTGAACTCTGTCGTGTCAGCGGAATCGGCCGCGGTCCACCCGAACTCTTTGGCGTACGCCTGCACGACCGGGTTGTTCGTCGTGCCGCCGGTGTTCGCCCACTCCGCGAACGCCTCGGCCCCGGCCTCCAATGTCGATGTGTGCCCGTAAGCAGACAGGAGCGGCGACGACTTGTGTGTGATACCTGCCGTTTGCGCGGCCCGTAGCAGGCGGGTGTCGATTTCGCGGCCTTCCATGTTGCGGGCCTGCTCAAACTGGGAGACATGAGCCATCTCATGTTGAACCGTGAACCGTAGGTTCTCGACAAGGTTCGATGATGCCATCCGAAGATCGTGGCGGTCTTCGCTGGTGCGTCCATCGGTCCACGCGTCGCTCGTCGCATAGTTCTCATGGAGATGGATCGTTCGCCACTCTGTGCTGCCCGCGCTGCCGTACCGGTTTGTTTCCACGAAGGCCAACGTGTTCGGGGCTTTGATCGGGACGAGTTTGATATCGACCGGAACATCGGCCAGATACGGGTCGGATTCGATCGCACGGTTCGCGGACGACATGATCGTCGCGACCTTCGCGTCGGGGAGCGATGTGCCGCCAACGAGACGGACCGGTTTGCCGTCGAGAACAAGGTCGTCGCCGTCACGGGTCCATGACACTTCGTCGGGTTCGGGGACTTGGAACTCCTCAACGAAGTCTTCGGTGTACGCGGCTTCGACCCGTTCTCGCAGCGTTTCGATCTCTGCGAGGACTTCGGGGCGACGTTCATCTGAGATTTGGGTGCTGCGACGATACGACCCGGACAGTTCATCCCCGAGCGCGTTGAGGTCGTCAATCAGTTCTTCGTCCGGTCCCTCTTTCAACCGGAGGGCGGCGTTGCCGCCCATGAACCCGTAGTGGTTCTCGATGTCGTCGGTCCAGATACCCAGCTTCTTTCGGATGGTGTCGTAGTCCTTCTCCCATTCGCTGATCGGGACGCCAGACACGACTCTGGACGCGTTGTTGAAGAACCCGATCTGGTAGCCCTTCGGTGCGAAGCGGCCGATTTCATCGCGCCAAGGATTCGCGAACTGGACCGAGGTGGCAGACGCAACGGGGGCGTTCGGGTTCATCCCGCCCAGAAACGAAACACTGCTTTCAACAGTCAACGATTCGGCGTTGCCGTACGGCTTCAAATATTTCGGTGGGATATCAGTCGAAATGATGATGGTGGCCGGGTCAATGCCCGTACCGGAAAAACCGTCGTAGGCGTTGTAGTAGTGGTCGTTGAAACCGTATGCGACACCAGATAACGCTTCGGCTTCGTCAATCCCCGGCTCTCTCGACAAATTATCTGTCGTGATTACCCCGTCAGCGATTGCTTGCGGCAAGTCGATTTCGAAAACGAACGTGTCCGCCCCGTACTCGTAGGCGACTTGTTCGTTGCTGGTCGTGAACACGGCGGAACCAACAGAGTTATTCCAGCCGGGTGCTCTCGTTTCGTTCCGTGTCCCCAGCCCGCCTTCCTTGATCGAATCGAACGAATCCTGATCCCCGGTCCCGTGGAAAACGATGGTCCGCTCCGCCTGACGCAAAAATTCTTGATGGATATCATCTACCTGAGCAGAGATGTCGATGTCGTCAGCAACGTCATAGAAATCGTCATAGATTTCTAGGTGCGTCCCGTCTTCTTCTTCAGACAACGTGACATACCTGACCTGATGGGCGTATTCGCCGGGCAAGGCATACAAGCTCGCACCGTCGTTCATCTTCACTGGCCCGTACTCGTTGTCGTAAAGGTCGTATGCCTCAACCAGTTCAGCGATTGTCGCTTTCTCTACGAGTTCGCCATCAAGGTCGCCTATATCGACCAGGCCACCGTCAGCCGCCACATACCCTTTCTCGGCAAATCGGCCTTTCTCGTCTCGCCACTCGTTCGCGAACGTGGAACTGGTTTTCATCGCTGCTCGCTTCGATCGTGACGCTCTACCAAAGTCTCTGAGCGTGGCACCACCTTTGACGTGGTGGTGACCTCCCACGAATAACGGTGCAAACCGAGTTCCGCAGCAGCCGCCGGGTTGTCGCCCACCCAGTTGTGATGCCGCCGACAGATCGCGATGGTGTTATCCGAATCAAGATGGCCACCGGGGTACACCGAACGCGGTGCAACCTCATGAACGTCTAAATCGCCGCCGCAGGGGCCAGGGGCGTCAGTGCCTTGGCAGCGCCAACGTGCCCGGCTCAACGTCAACTGGCGGACATCCCATCGTAGGTCTGCCTCTGCCTGGCGTTTCGCAGAAACAGGACGCAAAGCCACGGTCACCTGCCAGCAGAAGCATGTGTGGAAACTGGACCCATCGCCCGCAAGACGAGCGCGTCTGGCACTTTCAGCCTGTTCGGACCCACCCGGAACCCGGTCCCAGCGTGTTCGGCAATGTAACCGTCGAGAGCATCGCAGACCGACGAAGTCGCCAAAGCTGCCCGGTCGTCGGCCGTCATCTGGTCAACACCCTGATCAACAAGGTGCTCAGCGATCCATAGACGACACTTCGGAGCGAACTGTGACCATGCTTCAGCGAACAATGAGTCGTAGTCGACGTTGACACGCACCAGCTCGGAGCTGTTGACAAGTTCTAGCGCTTGATGTTTAGGCGCTGCCCGCAGCCGGTCCCGTAGCTCCGGGTCTTTCGACGCCTTCGTGACGAGCCGGGCACCAGCTTTTTCTAACGCCCGGTCAAGCGCTGAGTCGGCCGACACGGCGATCGTACGGATCAAGTTAGAGAATCCGGGGATAGGTGTCCGTGGGATCTCTTGGCCGCTCTGAGCGTCATTGGTGCGGCTCTCAGGCGAATTCTCCGAGGGTTGCTCCCCCAACATTTCTGCCGAGTCGTTTTCCTGTCCGCCGCTAGCTGCCGACTGCAAGGCTTCCATGTCAACGTCCTCGAAACCTTCGATCTGGTTGAGGAACACAGGCGCGAACAACTGTGGGGCACGTTGAATCAAGTCCCACATGCGCCGCTGATGTTTTTCGTCCTCACCGGGCATGGCGGCTTGATCGAACCCAGAAGACCGCACAAGCGCCTCGTCGGACAGCAAAGTGCTGGTATGAAGACGTGCAGCGGAAGCTGCCTCATCGGCTCGGGCAGCGATCGGTGACAGGTCGAACTGCAAACGGAAACGCTCCGCCTCAGCCTGATCGACCCCTTCGAACGTAGTCAACATCGGGCGCAGATAGGCGAACGTCACGAACTCTGCAAGCATCTGACCTAGAGGCGCAACATGCTTCGAAGCGAAATCAGCGTCAATCTGGAAACCGCTCCAATGGTTCGTGGCACCGATCCCGGTCATCATTTCTGGTGGGGCGTCCAAACCTTGAGCGAGACGACTCAACGCTTCTTCGCGAAGGCTCTGCGCCCAGGTGTCAAGGTCTCTTGCCAGGTCAATGAGCCGGATCTTGTCGCCCATTTCAGCGGGTCCACGCATAACGAGCGGGACAAGCGACGCTGCGTTCTCTCTGTCTTGAACAGGTGCCGACATATGTTCCAGCAGCGCTGAAGTCAACGGATCAGGCTGATCCGACTGTTCCGCTACCTCGTCGGGCTCATCATCATCGAAAGAAATCTCGTCAGGAACAAACAACATCCCGGCAGCGAGACGAGACCGGGCGATCGCATCGACCATCTGCGTCAACGTCAAAATTTCTTCTGCTATCCGCAGAACCCGTTTAACCTCGCAATCCGGCTCATCGGACCGTCGAGCAGAAGGACGCCACAATCGAGCGATGTAATGAGTGTCAGGGTCAATGCTTTCTGACTGGGCGCCACGCGACCTGGAACGAGTCACCGTCCCATCAACTCCGATTTGGAGTTCGTCAACCGACAGAAACTCCCAAAGTATGCCGCCGTCCTCCAATGGTGAACCAAGCAGATGCGCCTCGCCAGCCGCGGAAAGATGAAGCGCAGCCTGACGTTTCAGTTCGGTCTGACCGCCCTGCGGGCCGACAAACGCGTGCATCACTCTCGCAGGACGTTTCTCGTCCTCTGGAGGCGCATCCCACACACCTTCGTCGTTCATCCATTGCAACTGAAGATTGCAACGAGCAACGAGCTGAGACTTGAGTTCCAGCAGATAGCCGAGTTCCCCCACCTCGTCAAGCAAGTCGTAAGAACGACGCTGCCAACTCCGATCAGACGACTTCGACGACCCCGCCTTCGAATCCTTGCGATCCGAAATAGTTGTCAACGCGGCAGACGTAACCTTCCCGGTGCGTTGCGGCTGAATCATGGTGAAAGCGCCAGCCCTGCGATTCGCGACTTCGAATAAGGCTTCCCGTTTCTGAACGAGAGCAGCCTTGTCCTTCCTGCTCGGAGATGACGCCATAGCAGCCGATTCTACGACACATGCCTATAACCGGCGCGCATCTTTGAACGATCACTCATCAACAACTAACGCCGTCACAGCAGAGACGGCAGCAACCGCAGGCCACAAAATCAAAAAGAACCAGCCGGGCCACACACCAACAACAACAAGCGACCAAAAAATCACGACGACCGCAGCGATCCACCACGACAAACAAACAGGGCAGGACAACAACTGGCCAACCCACTCACGGAACTTCGGTCTCGACGGCGCAGCCTCCGGGTACGTCCACATCTCGACACGCGCCCGTACAGGCTCGGCAACAGCGTCAACTGGCAGGATGCGGGAAATCCGGTACACCACTAACCCAAGAACAAGAACCGTGGCAAACGTGTCAAGCGTCATCATGATTCGTTCAACGTATCATCTGGTTGCGTCGACGACGGTAATTGGCTGTGTTGTTTGTGTGGTTGGGGGTGTCTTGGGGTGGCGGTTGTGTTTTTGTGTGTTTGTTTGTGGGTGGTTAGTGTTTGTATCCGGTTGGGCGGAAGTTGTTGCCGGTGTCTTTCCATGGGTTGTTGTTGGGTGGTTTGTTGGGGTGGGGTTTTCGGGTTTGGGTCCAGATGATGATTGCGGTGAGTGTTGCGATGGTGGTTGCTAGTTTTTTCATGTTTGCCAGGTGATTCGGGTGGTTGCGTTGCGGCCGCGGTGGAATTCTTTGATTGTTAGGGTTTTCCAGGGTCTCCAGGTGTTTTCTGATTTGTAGCGGGTGCGGCGTTGCCAGGTGCCGTTGTTGAGGCGTCGGAATTCATGTTCGGGCATTGTTGTTGTCTGACGTTTCGTTGTTGATTTCTTTGATCCATTCTGTTGCGGTGTGGATGACTCGCGATGTTGTGAGGTGTCCGCCGATGGATCTTTCGGGTTCGTGGCTGTGTGGTGTTTGGGTTTTGATTGACCATTGGCCGTCTTTGTGGATGTTGATTGTGATGGTGTTTGCGACTGTCATTTCTGTTTCTTTTTTGTTGTGTCGAGTGTTGCGATGGCTGTTGCTATGTGTGTTTCGCGTATTGTTTTTCGTTTTGTTCTTGGGGTTGCTCGCGGGCAGCGGGACATGCGTTGGGCCTGGGTGTTTGTGTGTTTCATGTTTTGTTTTCTTTTTGGTTGGTCCCGCCGACCGGAGCCGACGGGACCGGGCCGTCCTGTCGCCCGCATCCGTCCGGTTGATCACAAGGCCGGACGGCGGGACGGTCGCCCCGCAGGAAGGACCGGCAAAGGGCCGGAGAACCTGTGGGCGGATGGCAAGCGACCGTTACGACTCGTCCGGTACACGTTCTAAGCATGTTTCTGCGGTGGCTTGGGAGGGCGAAGTCGGGTACGACCAAACGCGAGCATCAGAAATGTCACCCAGCGTGGCGGCGACAGTACCGACTGTGAGGTTCATGATTGTTTGTGCGTACTGATACGCCAACATGATCCCGAAGTTCTCGTCGTCGACGTC
>Ga0213866_10002398_pt1 | contig 13237 bp, 11 predicted proteins | sample PICome_11_FD_160079 | JGI IMG/M metagenome (GOLD analysis project Ga0213866, IMG submission 160079) | Coastal seawater microbial communities near Pivers Island, North Carolina, United States - PICO284 | ecosystem: Environmental > Aquatic > Marine > Coastal | place: USA: North Carolina... | reverse complement strand
ATCAGCAAAAGAGATGGCTTCGCTATCTTACAAAAAATATAAAAAAAACGACATCGAAGATGTCGCTTATTTTGAACCTTTTTATTTAAAAGATTTTATTGTGACTTCAGAAAAGAAGAAGTTTTAATTAAAGACTGCTGTAGTGATCTAACACTTTTATTAAGTCCTCTTTATCTTTACGACTTAATTTATTTTTCTTCATATAAGTTTTTATTGCAGATTCTTTATCTCCAAAAAGAGCAAAAAATTTCTTTTTACTAGAAGGAACTTTTACTGGTGAAGTGTTGTTAAAGGCTATATAGATTTCATCTTTACCTCTTTTAAAATCAGCACTTGTACTTTGCTGAAAACTATCCTCAGCTTGTCTAGCTTCCTGAAATTGAACAATTGACTTAGTTAGAAGACTGTGTTGTCCGTCATTTTGAACAATAAAAAAACGAGGTTTTCCTTCCATTTCAAAAACTTGATACTTGGTGTTCAAATTTGTAAAGTTGACCATTCTCCCTAGCTCTTTTTTAAGAATATATAGTTTGCCAGCACTGGTATACTCCATTTGGTCTTTGTAGATGTTATACCTCAATTGATAGACTTTGTTGAGATCATCAATTTTGGCTGCTTTGTAATCTTCAGTTTCATACATCTTCTTTGCAATACGTTGAAATTCTGGAGTAAGTTTAGGATTACTTTGCTTTAAAAACACCTTCGAATCCTCATCATCAGGAGAGGAAGTTTGGGCGTAAGAATAATTTGAAGTAGTTAAAAATAATGCTAGAATAAAAATAAAGTGTTTCATTAGTTTTGTGAATTTTTTGAGAAACCCCAAAACTATTAAAAACCTTACACCAGAATGAAAAAACTATGTTAAAAAACATATTTTTTTATCCTCTTTTTTTAACATTTTAAAGTGTTTTTATTTCTGGTAAATATTAGGAATATCGACTTTATTTTTGTACATAGAAAGTGATCGTGAGATAATTTATCTACAATCACTTTCTACATACTATATCGATTTTCTAGATGAGAAAATCATTTAGAGAGTATTGAAATGATCAACCACCTTTCTCAGATCATCAATATCCTTATGATTCAATTTGTTCTTTTTCACATAAGTTTTTATTTCAGAGGATTTATTTCCAAAAAGATCATAAAAAGATTTTTTATTTGAAGGTATTTTTACAAAGGTTGTATTGTTTAGAGCTAGAAAGTGTTCATCATCTTTACGTTTATAATCTGCGGGAGTTCCTTTTTGATAACTAGATTGAGGTTCTCTAGCTTCTGTAAATTTAATAACCTGTCTCGTAAGCAACTTATTTTCACCCTTATTTTGAACAATGAAGTATTTCAAACTACCATTTATTTCAAAAACTTGATATGTAGCCTTTTGTTGAGGGAAATAAATTTTTCTGTTCTGTTCTTTTCTCAGGTAATAGATTTGCTCATCCTTTATAAATTCCATTTCATCCTGATAAATGTTATAACGCAAGTATGCTGAACCTTTAAGATCATCTACTTTAGCAAGTAGATAATCTGTGGTTAGGTATTTTTTGTGCGCAATCTTTTTCAATGCTTCAGAATGATCACTTGTGGCTGCTGTTGAAAATAATTCAGAACTTCCAATAGTTAGGTTTTGCGCTTCTAGGGTGTTTAGTGTAGTAACAGTTACTAGTAACAGGAAAATTAGTTGTTTCATGATATTGTCTATTGATATATCTATTAGACAAACAACATGCCAAAAAGTTTATTCAAAAGCCTACAAAAGCAAAAAAGGTTCTATTGCTAGAACCTTTTTTGTACATAATATGGTAATTGATTAGAGTGTGTTGTAGTAATCTACCGCCTTTTTCACATCCTCTAATTTTTTAGTTCCTAGTTTATTTTTCTTCATAAAATTTTTTATATCTGAAGATTTATCTCCAAAGAGTTCCAGGAATGAATTCTTTTTAGAGGGGATTCTCATCATATCATCTCCCATCATTAAGTATAATTCATCTTTTCTTCTTTTAAAGTCTGCAGGAACTGCTTTTTGATAACTTGATTTTGCAGGTGCTGCTTCGTAATATTTAACAACAAGTTTTGTTAAAAGTGATGCTTTTCCTTCACTGTTTACTACAAAATACTGCAAATCTCCGTTGTGATTTAGGATTTTATATTTGGTGTCTAAACCAGTAAAATTAACATTCCTTCCCGCTTGCTTTTTAAGGTATAAGATGTCTTCTCCTTTCACAAACTCCATTTCATCTTCAAAAATGTTGTATCTCAAATAAAAAGTTTGGTCGATGTTATCCACTTTAGCAGGAAGATATGCGGTAGTTAGATACATCTTATGAGCTATTTTTTTAAACTCTTCGGTATTATCTTTATTATCTCTGGGAGTAAATACCATATTAGCAGAAGTAGCCCCTGTTCCATTCTGAACTTGGAAGACTTGTGCTTCGGATTGTAAGAAAAATACAATAGCAGCTACTGTCAATATAATTCGTTTCATAGTTAAGTGTTTTTTATGATTAAAATTGTTTTCAAATATAATCAATAATCATACCATTATAATGATAAAAAATAAATTAAGCCAAGGCCAACCAGAGCAGGGACTCCTTGGACAATAAAAAGCCTAATCTTTTGGGTAGAATAAGCGCCATATATCCCCGCAACAACGACAAAGGATAAAAACAAGATGCTTAATTGATCCTCTTGAAGTATAAGAGATAAAATAAGTCCTGCAGCTAAAAAACCGTTATATAAACCTTGATTAGCTGCCAGAACTTTTGTGTCTTCAGCTAGTTTTTGATCTCTTATTCCAAATATTTTTATGGTTCTAGGACGAGTCCATAAAAACATTTCTAAGATTAAGAAATAAATATGTTCTACTGCAACAAATGCAATTAAGACAATTTTAAGGTATTCCATGATAGTTAAATTTATAAGCTAAAGATATTATTTTATCTGTTGGTTCAGATTTTTTACTGAAATTTGATAACATTAATATAACGTACAACATTTGTTGTCTCTATAACTTTGCTAAGTTTGTAAAAAAAATAAAATGGGAGATCCATATGTTTTAATGTTAATTGCCCTAGCGGTTTTAGCAGTCTTAGATTTGATCGTAGGCGTTAGTAATGATGCTGTCAACTTTTTAAACTCAGCAATCGGTTCTAAAGCCATTTCTATTAGAAATATTATGATAATTGCTAGCGTGGGTGTGTTCTTTGGAGCTATTTCATCAAGTGGAATGATGGAAGTAGCACGTAAAGGAATATTTAATCCTAGCATGTTTGTATTTCAAGATGTGATGTTCATTTTTATGGCTGTAATGATTACTGACATTTTACTGCTTGATGTTTTTAATTCTTTGGGGATGCCTACCTCAACTACGGTATCTATTGTTTTTGAATTATTGGGAGCAGCAGTCGTGATAGCCTTCATAAAAATAGCTTCCAATGAAAATGAAAGTATCAATGCTATCTGGGATTATATAAACTATGTGACTGCTAGAGATATTATCATTGGAATTATTGCTTCTGTTCTTATTGCTTTTACGGTGGGGGCTATTGTTCAATACTTTTCAAGGCTTATCTATTCGTTTAATTTCAATAACAGGCCATACTATATTAATGTACTCTTTGGAGGATTTGCTATTACAGCCATTTCCTATTTTATCATTATAAAGGGGTTAAAAGGAACGCCCTATTATGATGATATCAAACATATATTTGATTACAATCCTCTAGTTTTAGTTGGAAGCATGTTTGTTGTATGGAGCTTATTGTCTCTAATGTTTATCAGAATATTTAAAATCAACATATTAAAGTTGATTATTGGTGTAGGTACTTTTTCTCTAGCTATGGCATTTGCTGGAAATGATTTGGTAAATTTTATTGGAGTTCCTATAGCTGCACTCAATTCGCATGAAGTATGGTCGGCTTCTGGAAAATTGGCAACAGAGTTTAAAATGTCAGATTTGGCTAGTAAAGTTCCCTCTAATACATTACTTCTCTTAATAGCTGGGGCGATTATGGTGATTACCTTATGGACGTCCAAAAAAGCTAGAAGTGTTATTGAAACAGGAATCAACCTTTCTAGGCAGGGAGAAGGTCACGAAAAGTTTAAACCTAATAATATTTCACGAGTTGTTGTAAGAGCTGCTATGATTACCAACAGAGGTATAAATTACATATTCCCAAACAAAACCCAAGAATATATCAATAGTAAGTTTGAAAAACCTGTGATAGATCTTGCCAGAGATAGAAAGTACGAAGCCCCAGCATTTGACATGGTTCGCGCTTCTGTTAATTTGATTATGGCAAGTATTCTGATTTCTATAGCCACTTCAATGAAGTTGCCATTATCAACCACCTATGTGACCTTTATGGTGGCTATGGGAACTTCTTTAGCAGATAGAGCCTGGGGAAGAGAAAGTGCTGTGTATAGAGTAGCAGGAGTTTTGAATGTTATTGGTGGATGGTTTCTTACAGCGATTATTGCATTTACCACAGCGGGAATTGTTGTGTATTTAATTAGCCTTTGGTCTACAGGAGTAATCCCCATTCTTCTATTGTTGGTAGTGGCCATGTTAGCAAGAACAACAATAATTCATTCAAGAAAGATAAAAGAAAAAAAACAACAACGTTATGTTGCCAGAGCAGAACTCATCACAATTAATGGAGTGATTGAGGAAAGTGCTGATCATATTGCAGAAGTAGCTACTAGAGTAAATAAATTGTATACGAGTGTTGTGAATGATCTGGCAAATCACGATTTGAACAAACTCCGAAAAACGGATAAACATGTTGGAAAGTTAAATGATGAAATAGATGGGTTGAAAGATGGAGTATTCTATTTTATTAAATCCCTAGATGATACATCTGTTGAAGCGAGTAAATTTTACATTTTAATTTTAGGCTATCTACAAGATGTAGCTCAGTCTATTAGTTATGTTTCCAGAGCTAGTTTTAAACATGTAAATAATAATCACAAGAACTTAAAAAAAGGTCAATTAAAAGACCTGAAAGGAATCAATTTAGAGTTTGAAGTTCTTTTATCTAAAGTAAGCAGTGTATTTGAAAATAGGTCTTTTGATGATTTGGATGAAATCTTAATTGGAAAGCAGCAGTTGTTAAAAGATGTATCCTCTTCTATAGAAAAGCAAGTGTCTAGAATTAGAACAGATGAAACTAGCCCAAAGAATACAACATTGTACTTTAGTATTCTATTAGAAACTCAAGACTTAATAAAAGCACTAATGAGCTTGTTGCAATTGTATCAAGAATTTCATATTACAACAAAAGATATTAAAGACTAGAAGAGTTTACTATTAGAAAAATAAGCCCAAGCTTACAGCTCGGGCTTATTTTTTTAATAGTATCAATCAAGTAGACGATTATAACTCCAATGCTTTTGTAACATTGTTGTCCATCAATAATTCTACAGGATTCTCTAAGGCTTCTTTTACAGCTACTAAGAACCCAACCGACTCACGACCATCAATAATTCTGTGATCATAAGATAGCGCAACATACATAATAGGTTGAATCACAACTTCTCCATCAACTGCCATTGGTCGGTTTACAATATTGTGCATTCCTAAAATAGCGCTTTGAGGAGGGTTGATAATTGGTGTAGATAACATAGATCCAAACACACCACCGTTCGTGATGGTAAAGGTACCTCCAGTCATCTCATCCACAGTTATTTGCCCATCTCTTGCTCTTATGGCCAATCTCTTTACTTCACTCTCAACACCTCTAAACGTTAAGTTTTCTGCATTTCTAATGACAGGAACCATTAATCCTTTAGGTCCAGAAACAGCAATAGAGATGTCTTGAAAATCATATTCAACTTTATAATCACCGTCAATCATAGAGTTCACATCAGGATACATTTGTAAAGCTCTCACAACTGCTTTGGTAAAGAAACTCATAAACCCTAATCCAACTCCGTGTTTTGACTTGAAGTTTTCTTTGTGTTCAGCTCTTAGATCGAAGATAGGTTGCATGTTCACTTCGTTAAAAGTGGTTAGCATGGCAGTCTCATTCTTAACAGAAACCAAACGTTGAGCTACTTTTCTACGAAGCATAGAGAGTTTCTTTTTCTCTGAGCCTCTACTACCTCCAGTAGATGGAGTACCCATACTTGGTACTGCCTTTACAGCATCTTCCTTGGTTACTCTACCATCTTTACCTGTACCTTTGATAGAAGAAGCCTCGATTCCTTTCTCAGCTAGAATCTTCTTTGCTGCAGGAGAAGCAGAACCCGTAGCATAGGTTTCAGGGGTACTATCTTCTTTTTTTGACGCCTCTGCTTTTGATTCTTGAGTGTCTTGTTTAGACTCTTCTTTTTTAGAAGATTTGTTGGTATCATCGGATTCAGCAGGCTTTTTAGCATCCATATCTATCAAGCAGACTACAGCTCCTACCTGAACAGCATCACCTTCTTCTGCTTTTAGTGTAATGATACCACTCTCCTCTGCAGGAAGTTCAAGAGTTGCTTTGTCAGAATCTACTTCAGCAATCGGTTGATCTTTTTCTACATAATCTCCATCTTCAACCAACCAAGTTGCGATTTCTACTTCCGTTATAGATTCCCCCGGAGAAGGAACTTTCATTTCTAAAACCATTTGTTTATCGTTTTATATTTTGGATTTTATCATTTTTTACTGGCAGATAATCTTCCTTAATCTCACCATTTACTTTTATTTTTTCGAAGAATAATTTTCCTCCAGCAGCTGCATTCATGTCTTTTACGTTTTGTAGGCTTAAGTGTAAATGTGGTTCGGTGGTATTACCTGAATTTCCACACTGACCTAATAATTGCCCTGCTTTTACTTGCTGACCTTCTTTTACAACGATGGATTTCTCTTTAAAATGAGCCATCATAATATATTCTTTGTGCTTAGTTTCTAGAACGACAGTATTTCCTGTCAGTTGTTTTGGGTTTAATTCACCTGGGATGTTGTCTTTAACTCCTGTAATTACTTGAACAACTTTTGCATCACAAGGGGCTGTAATTTCTTTTCCAAAAACGTAATAATCTTTGTTAGTTTTACCATTTGTTTTGAAACTTTTACCATCTTTCATAATCAAAAGATCATATGCATACTTTTGATTATAATATGCTACATGATAGTTCTGTTCTACAGTAGTACCACCCCAAAAAACAGTCCACTCTTCGTTGAAAGGCAAGTGCATTTTGGTAGCGTTTCTTTCTAGTTTTGGACCTTTGCTTTCTGGTTGATGCTGACTTCCGAAGAATCCATTAATCTTATTATCGAAATCTAGAGAAATCGTAAAATCAAGAATAGCATTATCCATCGTTGTTTTGTATATATGGGCAGTACTTCTGAGTTTTAAAAACTCCATTTTTTTAATTTTACCAGCAGGTGCAATATTTTTAGAAAAAAGAGCTACCGTCTTCTCTAAGGGTAGTGCCGCTTTCATGTTAGAATCAAACATGTCAAAGATAGCCTTGTAATCTTCTTTGTTGTATAAAACCATAAATTGAGCTGCTACTTTTTTATAATTCTCCTTCTCTTGAGAAAAACCGAAGAAAGTAGATAGTAAGAATAAAAGTAAAATGGATCTTTTCATTTCTAACTATTCAAATACTGAGTCAATAACACCTCTATGTCGTTTTTCAAATCTGGCTTTAGATCCAGCTGCTGGAACAGCATAATATTTTCGAGAAGCAACTTCTAATGTAACATTGGTAAAACGCTGAAGCATATAGCTCCATGCTCCCATATTTCTGGGCTCTTCTTGTGCCCACACATAGCGTTCTGCATTGGGATACCTGTCAATTGCTTTTTGTATCTGCTCTTCGTGCAAGGGGAACAATTGTTCAATTCTTACCAAGGCGATATCGTTTCTATCTAGTTCTTCTCTCTCAGCTAACAAATCGTAGTAGAATTTACCCATGCAAAAAACAACTTTTGTAACGTTCTTTGGGTCAATAGTATCATCAATTACCTCCTGGAATCCTCCATCGGCTAGCTCTTCTATACGACTAATTGCTTTGGCGTGACGCAACAGACTTTTGGGAGTGAAGACAATTAATGGTTTTCTGTAATTGCGCTTCATTTGTCTCCTAAGTAAGTGATAGAAGTTAGCAGGAGTTGTACAGTTGGCAACGGTCATGTTATCTTCTGCACAAAGTTGTAAATAACGTTCTATCCTGGCAGAGGAATGCTCAGAACCCTGACCTTCATATCCATGAGGTAACAATACAACAATTCCGTTCTGAATTTTCCATTTGTCTTCGGCAGCAGATATGTACTGGTCGAAAACAATTTGAGCTCCGTTTGAAAAGTCACCAAATTGAGCTTCCCAAATAGTTAAGCAGTTAGGGTGCCCCATGGCATACCCATAATCAAACCCAAGAACTCCATATTCAGATAATAGTGAATTGTAAATTCGCATTTGTCCCTTGTTATTGGGATTGGTATTCAGCAGATTAATTCTTTCTTCGGTGACTTCATCTCTAAGGATTGCATGACGATGTGAAAAGGTTCCTCTTTCAACATCCTGTCCTGAAATACGAATATCATGTCCCTCTTCCATCAAAGAACCATAGGCTAATATTTCAGCCATTCCCCAGTCTAACTCATTGGTTTTAAAAACCATGTTGTGTCTTCCCTTGAGAATCTTTTCCGCCTTTCTTAAAAAAGTAGCCCCTTCAGGAACTTCAGAAACTATTTTTGCAATTCCTTTTAATTGATCAATAGGGTATCTTGTGTCTTCAGGTTGAAGCATGGATTTCAATTGCTTACGTTGGAACCCTTCCCAGGTAGACTCCATAAATTCCTCAACCTTAGACGTACTATCTTTTTTAGATTTGTCAAATTCATCATTCAGCATTTGCTTGAATTCATCGGTGATTCCGTTCAAATATCCTTTATTGATACTTCCTTCTTTGATAAGTTTTTCGGCATAAATATCCTTGGGATTTTTATGCTTCGAAATGGCTTTGTAAAGTTTAGGTTGGGTAAAACGAGGTTCGTCACCTTCGTTATGACCATACTTACGATAACCTAATAAATCAATAAAAACATCTCGTTTGAACTTCATCCTAAATTCCAAAGCGATTTGCATGGCATGACACACAGCTTCCACATCATCAGCATTTACATGCAATACAGGAGATAGTGTTACCTTGGCAACATCGGTACAGTATGTTGAAGAACGCGCATCAAGATAGTTGGTTGTAAAACCAATTTGATTATTGACAACAATATGAATGGTTCCACCAGTTTTGTATCCATTCAACTGAGCCATTTGAGTAACTTCGTAAACAATTCCTTGTGCAGCGATGGCGGCATCTCCATGAATAAGGATAGGTAAAATTTTAGAGGAATCTCCATCGTACTTTCGATCAATCTTAGCTCTGGTTATTCCTTCGGCAACAGCATCTACTGTTTCTAAATGAGAAGGATTGGGAACCAAGTTCATCTTAATTTCGTTTCCGTTTCTGTAGGTTTTGCTGAGTGTAAGTCCAAGATGATATTTCACATCTCCATCAATATCTTCGTCTTCAAAATCTTTACCCTCAAACTCGCTAAACATATCACGAACAGGTTTTTTGAAGATGTTAGCCAATGTGTTTAAACGACCTCGATGGGCCATTCCTAAGACACACTCTTTAATGTTATATTTATCACTAGCCTCTCTTAAGGCTACACTAATGCCAGGAATTAATGCTTCGCCTCCTTCTAAAGAAAATCGTTTTTGACCTACATACTTGGTCTGTAAGAAATTCTCAAAAGTGACTGCCTGATTTAACTTAGACAGAATGTACTTTTTAGTGTCTATACTGTAATCAGGATGATTATCATTCTTGTTCAGACGATTTTGCCACCATTTTAGTTCTTCAGGGTTTCGGAGATACATATACTCAACTCCAATGGATTCACAGTAAATTTTCTCTAAGTGACTAACAATTTCTCTTAAAGATTTAGCTCCAATCCCCAATATTTCACCAGCGTTGAATACCGTATCTAGATCTTCTTTAGACAATCCGAAATTTTCTAGGGCAAGGGTTGGTGTATACTTTCTTCGCTCTCTTACAGGATTGGTTTTCGTAAATAAGTGACCACGTGTTCGATAACCATTAATAAGGTCTGCAACTAGAAATTCTTTTCTAACTTCCTGAGGAACTTCATAAGAGATTTCATCTACATCAGTGAAAGAATAGTTTTCATTGGCAAGATCATAGCCCTGAAAGAAGCTTCTCCAACTGGGCTCTACTGTATCTGGATTTTGTAAATATTGATCGTATAAATCGGCAATAAAGCCAGTATGAGCAGCGTTTAAGAACGAAAATTTATCCATAAAAATAAATTGCTTTTTATATAAGCTAATTACGTTTACAAAAATACAACTATTTACAATAATGGAGAATTGATTTTGTAGTTTTCGACTGAAAGATATTTTCTTCTTTTTTTTCTTAAAAAGTTTTTGCGATTTTTTAAAAAGGTCTATATTTGCACACGCAAAATCCGAAAGGTGTTGCAAACTCCTCCTTAGCTCAGTTGGTTAGAGCATCTGACTGTTAATCAGAGGGTCCTTGGTTCGAGCCCAAGAGGGGGAGCAAAGTTTGAAAAAACTTTAAGTTCATTAAAAAGAAATGACTGCGAAAGTAGCTCAGGGGTAGAGCATCACCTTGCCAAGGTGAGGGTCGCGGGTTCAAATCCCGTCTTTCGCTCTATTCTTAAAAAATGAATCACCATGCGATATGCTGAGCATGTCGAAGCGCAGAAGTGGTGGAATTGGTAGACACGTTGGACTTAAAATCCAATGGACAGTAATGTCCGTGCGGGTTCAAGTCCCGCCTTCTGTACAAAGAAAGCTCAAACGAAAACGTTTGGGCTTTTTTTGTTTACAAAAGTTTTGGATCAAACAGACATTGCCATTGACTTCTCATACAAAGTACAAATTGATGAACAGACCAATATGTACTGTGGACTAAAAGCTGCAGGAGGGTTTACTAGTATTGATTCAACCAGAGCCAATGCACAGGCGGTTAATCTGTTGTTTGCTCAGAACCAGAGTTTTTTCAATCCTCATCTAGGAGTAGGAATGAACTACCGAATCGAAGAAAGTACATCGTTGTATAGGCTAATCAGAGAGATAGAGAATCTACGATTTGGAGCGGCGTATGACATGAGTACAGCTGATGCATCAAACATCAACGACAACAGATCACTAGAATTTATTGTGAAGTATCAGGTTTAGTCTAAGCGAATAGAGTTTTATAAATAGGGAAAACTGTAATAGAAACCATCTAATCAGAGTTTTCTTTGTGCTAAAGTCAAGATGTTGTTTTGGAATATTTTGCTTTCCTATACAAATTCATAAAAATATGTTAATGCCATTGAATAGATACTTTCAAATAGTACATTTGAAAATAAAACAGTTACTCATGCAAGAATATTTATTAATGATTCACGGAACAGGATACAAGGATGAATCTCCTGAAGTTTTAAAAAAACATGTTGAAAAGTATGCAAACTGGGTACAAAAAATGACGGATAAAGGGAAGTATATCAAAGGAGATCGTTTAGCTAATTCAGGAAATGTACTCATGGATAGAGATACTGTTGTTATAGATGGACCTTTCCTTGAGTCGAAAGAAGTAGTAGGAGGGTATATTTTGATTAGAGCAGAAAACCTTGAAGAAGCTACGAAATACGCCAGAGAATGTCCTTTAAGTGAAGAACTTCCAATTTCTATAAGACCCATGTATGAATGGCCTGAACTATAATCAAGGATCTATCGAGGTAGATAAGTTTATAGAAAATTTTTACCGTGATATGTATGGTAAAATAGTTTCTTATCTAACATCAAAATTTGGTTTTGATTTTCTTGAAGCGAGTAGAGATATAGCTCAGGATGCATTATTAACAGCCCTAGAAAATTGGAAGAAAAAGGGAATGCCTGAGAATCCAGAGGCATGGTTGTTTTATGTTGCTAAGAATAAGGCGATTAACTTTTTAAAGAAAGAGAATAAAAAGTTAAATATAGACACGAATCTCAAAGTTTCTAACGAAAAAGAGTTTGGTAATTTAGAATTAGAGAGTGAAATTAACGACAGCATGCTTAAAATGATGTTTGTTTGTTGTTCAGATCATATCTCTAGTGAAAGTCAAATAGTGCTAATATTAAGTTCGCTATGTGGATTTAAGAGAAAAGAAATTGCCTCTGCATTTCTTTGTGAAGAAGAAACGATTAAAAAGAGATTATACCGAGCAAAGAAAAAACTCAGGGAGAGAAAAATTTCTTTTGAAATTCCTGAAAAAAAAGTGCTTGAAGAAAAACTAGACATTGTTTGCAATGTTCTCTATTTGCTATTTAACGAAGGGTATAATGCTTCCAGTGGTGATAAATTGATTCGTAAAGATTTTTGTTATGAATCTTTACGGCTTACACATATTCTTTCAGAAAATTTTAGGGAGAAGCAAAAAATTAAAGCTTTGATAGCGCTGATGTATCTTCAAATGTCTCGATTCGATAGTCGCCTAGACAAGTCGGAGTCAATTGTTTTGTTTGAACAACAAGATCGTCATTTGTGGAATCAAAATTTGATTAGAATGGGGGCTAGTAAATTAGCGGAAGCTTCTAATGGTGAAGATCTTAGCACATACCATTTAGAAGCAGGAATAGCTTTAGAGTATTGTTTATCAGAAAGTTATGAAGAAATAAATTGGAAAAGAATTAAAGAATTACACATTCGTTCTTATGAAGTAAATCCTTCCCCACTTACGCTACTTAACATAGCTATTGTTGAGGGAGTGTCAGGAGATCCTGCTGAGGCAATTCATCAAATAAAAAGAATAAAAAAGGAGTATAAAAAAATAGCAGAGTATTATCTCACTCATGCAGCTTTAGGAGACTTTTACTCCAAGATGAGAGAGTTCGAAACAGCCAATGAGCACTACCGAACGGCTATGAAACTTACCTCAAATGAAAAAGAAAGAGATTTAATAAAGAAAAAGAAGTTTTTTAAAGAGAATGTTCTGAAAAAATAAATGTTGCTTGTCCCCATATTAAATTTTTGTTTGTTTTTAAAGAGAATTTCAAAACAATAAAAATGAAAAGAATAGCATTCTTCCTTTTCCTAGTTTCTACATTGGGTTATGGGCAATCAGTTGATCAAGATGAAAGAAAATTAGCCTTAGATATTTTGTCTCAATCCTATCAAGTACTTGAAAAGTCAGTAAACGACCTTACCCCTGTTGAGCTAAATTACAACC
>Ga0213866_10002395_pt1 | contig 13251 bp, 15 predicted proteins | sample PICome_11_FD_160079 | JGI IMG/M metagenome (GOLD analysis project Ga0213866, IMG submission 160079) | Coastal seawater microbial communities near Pivers Island, North Carolina, United States - PICO284 | ecosystem: Environmental > Aquatic > Marine > Coastal | place: USA: North Carolina... | reverse complement strand
GATTTCCAGCACTCGACGACCGGGCCGCTCGAACGCGGAATCGATATCCAGTGCACTCCCGGTGTACTCAATGCCGAAGCGTTGCCAGCCCTCGTCGTACGCCCGCTGCTGGGCGTCGGTCATACGGCCCGCGCGCAGCACAAAGCTGCGAATCGGGCGATTGCGTTCACTGGTAGTCACGGGGTTAAGCGAATCAGGGCAGGAGTTTCCAACCGGTGGCTGCCAGACAGCCCCAGCCGGCGATGAACGCGAGGCCTCCCAAAGGGGTGATTGCGCCCAACCACTTGATGCCGGTAAGGCTGAGGCAATACAGGCTGCCAGAAAACAGCACCAGGCCCAGCACAAACAGCCAGCCGCTGCTGCGCAAGAGGGCGGTCTGCGGCTGGTGCAGGGCCACCAGCCCAACAACCAACAGTGCCAGGGTGTGGTAGAAGTGATACTGAACCGCCGTTTCGAACACACCCATGGCGTATTCGTCCAGACGACCGCGTAGCGCATGTGCACCGAAAGCGCCGAAGGCCACGGCGAGCAAACCGCTCATCGCGCCCAGGCTGATAAATAGATTTGCCATGAGGGAAGTGTAACGTGACCCGGCGGCGTTGTGGGGCCGCCGGTATCAGAAATCAGGCGGCGATGGCTGCCCGAAGTTTTTTCATCGCGTTCTGCTCCAGCTGGCGGATGCGCTCGGCAGACACGCCGTACTGATCGGCAAGCTCGTGCAGCGTCGCTTTCTCCTCGGCGAGCCAGCGCTGGGCCAGGATGTCGCGGCTGCGCTCATCCAGGTCATCGAGAGCCAGGTACAGCTGCTGTTCACTGTTCGCCTGCCATTCATTCGATTCCACGGTGACGGCAGGGTCGCTGCGCTGATCTTCAAGATAGTACTGGGGCGCTTGCCAGGCGTCCTCATCGTCGCTGTCGGTGGGCGCGTCAAAAGCCACGTCGCGGCTGGTCAGGCGGCCCTCCATGCGCTGGACCTCGGCAACATCAACCCCGAGATCATCGGCAACAGCCTGGGCCTCGGTGGCCGACAACCAGGCCAGGCTCTTCTTTTTCTTACGCAGATTGAAGAACAACTTGCGCTGGGCTTTGGTCGTAGCAACCTTGACAATGCGCCAGTTGCGCAGAATAAATTCGTGAATCTCTGCCTTGATCCAATGCACAGCAAAGGAAACCAGGCGCACACCCTTTTCCGGGTTGAAGCGTTTTACCGCCTTCATCAGGCCGACGTTTCCTTCCTGGATCAGATCGGCTTCAGCGAGGCCATAGCCGGAATAGCTGCGAGCGATATGCACCACAAATCGCAGGTGAGACATCACCAGCTCCCGTGCAGCTTCCACGTTTTCCTGGTAGTAAAGCTGCTCAGCCAGTTCCCGTTCCCGCTCCACGCTGAGTACGGGAATACTGCTGACCGCCTGAATATAGGCGGACAGGTTGGCGCCTGGCGCCATCTGGTAAATAGGCTGTAAACCCTGGTTCATTCCTGGATTCTCCCCTTTCAATAGGTTCAATTTTAGCACTCCTGTAATTAGAGTGCTAATAATTGGAAAGTTCCATTTGCGTCGTGCGGGATTCTAATATATTGTTTAAAAACAATGGCTTACTAGGCGGTTAGCGAGGCTCTATCCCTCCCAGGTGCCGGGAGACCGCCAGCCAGGCGCCTGCCAGCCCCAGAATGCCGCCGAACAGCACCAGGTTCAGGCTATTCATGATTCCCAGCCCACCCAGCTCGAAATCGCTGCCATAGGAGGCCGCCAGGGCTGCCACCGGGCCATCAATGGCCCACAGCGCAACGGCCACGAGTATGGCGGCAACCACGCCCCCGCCGACTCCGAACCAGAGTCCCGTGTAGAGGAACGGTCGGCGAACAAAGGCATTGCTGCCTCCCACCAGTTTGGTGATCACGATTTCGTCGCGGCGGTTTTCAATGGCCAGGCGAATGGTGTTTCCCAGAATGAGAACCACGCCGGCGAGCAGCAACACCCCCAGCGCCTGCACCAGGCGACGACTCAGCTCCATCAGACGGTTGAGTCGCTGCAACCAGGCCATGTCCAGCACCGCCTGGGCAACCTCGGGAAGCGCCAGCATGTCAGCGCGCAGCGCCTCGACTGACGCCTCATCCGTAACCCCCGGCTCTACCAAAATGACGTGGGGCAGCGGGTTATCGTCCAGGCTGTCCAGCACATCGGCGAAACCCGACAGCTGGCTGAATTCCACCAGCGCCTCCTCGCTAGAGAGAAACGCCACCTCGGTGACGTCATCGCGCTGCTCAATATCTTCGGCCAGGGTGCCCGCCCTAGAGGCGCTGGTACCGTCGACCAGAAACAGCGATACCCGCGCGGTGCTGTCGATGCCGTCGCTGATGGCACGGGCATTATCCAGCGCCACACTCAGACCCACCGGCAACGCCAGCGCAATGCCAATTACCAGCCAGGTCATCAGGCTGGCCAGGGGCTTGTCCAGCACCCTGAACAAGCTGTCGGCCGCGGACAAGCGATGATGTTGCAACCACGAGCGATAGCGGTCGCTGACGGAGGTGCGGCTCTGGCTCGCCCCGTCACGTCGGCCGGGCTGCGGGCGCAATGACATCAGTCGCTGGTGCCGCTCACTAGCCGGCCCTCCCTCAGCGTCAGGATGCGATGATGCAAGCGCGAGATCAGCGCGAGATCATGACTGGCAATCAGCACCGTCACGCCAACCTGGTTAAAGGCCTGGAACAATTCCATGATCTCCGCGGACAGCGCGGGGTCTAAGTTTCCCGTGGGCTCATCTGCCAGCAGGATCTTGGGGCGGCCGACAACGGCACGGGCGATACCAACGCGCTGCTGTTCACCGCCGGAAAGGGTGATCGGCATGGCCCGTTCCTTGTCGAGCAGGCCTACCTTATCCAGCGCGGCGCGCACCCTTCGACCAACCTCGCGATGATCCTGACCGGCAATCAGCAGCGGCAGCGCCACGTTGTCGAAAACAGGCCTGTCGAACAGAAGCTGGTGATTCTGGAATACCACGCCAATATTGCGCCGATGGCCGGGTATTCCCCGCCGCCTGACTTTGGCCAGGTTCTGCCCGTCGACAATAACCTGCCCCCGGGTGGGGCGCTCCATCAGCATAATCAGCCGCATCAGGGTGCTTTTCCCCGCGCCCGAGTGGCCGGTAAGGAACACCATGTCGTCCTGGTCGATGCTGACCGACACCTCGCGCAGGGCGTCGTGCCCCTCCTCGTAGCGCTTGCTGACCCGCTCGAAGACAATCATCAGGCGCTGTCGCTACGGTCAAACAGGGCGGTGATGAAGTCCTCCGCGGCAAATGGTCGCAGGTCTTCGGCGGCTTCCCCGACGCCGATGTAGCGAATCGGTAAGCCGAGCTTGCGGGCGATAGCAAAAATAACCCCGCCCTTGGCGGTGCCATCCAGCTTGGTCAGGGTCAGGCCGCTTACCCCCACGGCCTGCTGAAAATGGCTGGCCTGGGCCAGGGCGTTCTGTCCCGTACCGGCATCCAGGACCAGCATGACCTCATGGGGTGCGGCAGGGTCGAGTTTGCCCATCACCCGAACAACCTTCTTCAGCTCCTCCATCAGGTTGTCCTTGTTGTGCAGGCGCCCGGCGGTATCGGCAATCAGCACATCAACACCGCGGGTCTGGGCGGCCTGCAAAGCGTCGAAAATCACCGAGGCGCTGTCCGCGCCTGTGTGCTGCGCCACCACCGACACGTTATTGCGCTCGCCCCAGACCTGGAGCTGCTCCACCGCGGCGGCACGAAACGTGTCTCCCGCCGCCAGCATGACCGAGCGACCCTCCGCCTGAAACTGGCGTGCCAGCTTGCCAATAGTGGTGGTTTTGCCAACCCCGTTGACGCCAACCATGAGGATCACGAAAGGCACATGACCAGAGAGATCCAGCGGTTGCTCGCTGGGGCGCAGCAAGGCCAGCAACTCTTCCTGCAGCGCCTGTTGCAGCCCCTGTGGACTGGTCAGTTCCTTGCGCGAGACCCTCTGGGTGAGTCGATCGATGATTTCTACCGTTGCATCAACCCCCACATCTGCCATCAGCAACTGGGATTCCAGTTCCTCCAGCAGATCTTCGTCAATTTCCTTGCGACCGAGAAACAGCGTGCCCAGGCCGGCAACCAGATTATCGCTGGTGCGCCCCAGCCCGCGCCGAAGGCGCGACAACAGGCCGGCGCTGGATTCGGAGGCCGGCGCTGACGGCTCCGGCGGCGACTCAACGGGCTCGGGTTCAGCCGTCGGCACCTGCTCGGGCAGCAGTGTGTCGTCCTCAGCCGCCTGCGCGGTAGTCTCCACATCTGTGGACGGGGACTGGTCCGCTGACTCGGGTTCAGCAGCTTTTTTTCGCTTAAAAAACTTCATTCCTGTCGTGCTAGAGTTCGCAGACGGGCGTCCGCTGGAGGGCGTATCCTACCACTGTTAACCAGAGCACATAAATGAACAGAAAGGCCCGTGCACCGGGCGCCAGCTCGGGCCAGCTGAGAATCATTGGCGGTCGATGGCGAGGCCGCAAATTCCGATTCCCAGCGGTCGATGGGCTGAGACCCACAACCGATCGCATACGGGAAACCCTGTTCAACTGGCTGGCACCGGATCTACACCAGGCCCGCGTTGCAGACCTGTACAGCGGCAGTGGTGCACTGGGGCTGGAGTCGCTCTCCCGCGGCGCTGCACACTGCGACTTCGTCGACGCAAATGCGCGCGTCATCAAGGCGCTCGGCGGCCATCGCGAGACCCTGCAAATCGAATCGTCGGCCACACTGCACCAACTCACCGCAGAGCAGTTTCTTCGTACGACCTCCACGCCCTGGGACATCGTTTTCGTGGACCCGCCTTTTGGAGAGGGTATGGCCGTCGCGTGCTGCCAACTCCTGGAGGCGCAGCAACTGCTGGCCGACGACAGCCTCGTGTATCTCGAAACAGCCAGAGACGAGCGCATCGACGGTCTGCCGGAACGCTGGCAGCTTCATCGGGATAAATCTGCGGGCGGCGTAGCCTACCGCCTGTTCAGGGTGCCACCGCGTTGAGGCCGCCCGGGCGTTTGTCCGCGATTGGCAAATTGTTTACCATCCGGCGCTACTACCGCCCGACGGAAGTCACGCATGCGTACTGAAACGGTCATCTATCCCGGCACCTTCGACCCGATGACCAACGGTCATATAGACCTCACGGAGCGGGCTTCGCGCCTGTTCGACCGCGTGGTCGTGGCAATTGCCCACAGCGAAAAGAAGACCCCGCTCTTTTCATTGGAACAGCGCATCGAGCTTTGCGAGCAATCCCTGTCGCACCTGGATAACGTAGAGGTGCTCGGTTTCAGCAACCTGCTGATCCATTTCGCCCGCGACCAGCAAGCCCGCTGCGTGCTCCGGGGCCTGCGCGCCGTGGCCGACTATGAATACGAGTTACAGCTCGCCAACATGAATCGCGCAATGTGGCCGGAGTTCGAGAGCATCTTCCTGACGCCCTCGGAACATCTGAGCTTTATCTCATCGAGTCTGGTGAGGGAGATTGCCGCCCTGAACGGCGAGGTCACGTCGTTTGTGCCCGAGCCGGTAGCCAGGGCACTGCAACAGCGTTTCAATAAGGATTAGCAACACCGGCGGAGATTCCGCCGGCATCCGGATCAACCTTCGTCTTCGTCGTCGCCGCGCGCTTTGCGGATCTGCTCGACGTCTTTGTAGGTGTAGCCAGTTTCCCGGCAACCGAGGCAGCGCATAAAGGTTGTTTCAGCTGGCCCGATCATCAGGGTCTCAGCGGCCTCGCCAGCGTGACCGGCCAGAAGGGTAAATGGCAGGCTGACTACCCAGACCGCAGCGCCCCCCACAGTCATGACAGCGCCAATAGGCCTGGCAACGAACAGGTCGCCGACCATTGCCCACTCATTCGGGCTGTCGTCAATGGCTTCTTGCGCCCACAAGGTCTGAGGCAGGGCAAGACAGGTGATCAGTGTCGCGACAAACAGGCGCCGCAGCGATGCTTTTTTTATCATCGTTTACTCCCGTGAAAGATTCACGTTCCCCGTTAAGCATCTCAAGTGTAGCCCCTCTACCGCTGGCAGGCCACGCAATAAATGGTACTTCGCTGACTTAATCGACGTTCCCTCAACGGGCCGCCACAGGCCTTACAGGCCTTGCCCGCTCGGCCATAAACATATAGTTGCTGGGCGAAGTAACCCGGCTTTCCATCCCCGCCCACAAAATCCCGCAGCGTAGTGCCGCCCTGAGCTATGGCAGAAGTAAGTACTTGCTTAATATTGTCGGCCAGGCGCTCGTAGCGCGCCCTGGAGACGCGCCCAGCAGCGCGATGGGGCAGTATTCCCGACAGAAACAGGGCCTCGTTAGCGTAAATATTACCAACGCCTACCACCACATGGCCGTCCATGATGAACGACTTGGCCGGGGCGCGTCGGCCGCGGGACTGACGGTACAAATACTCGCCGTCGAAGGCGTCCGACAAGGGCTCCGGCCCCAGTCGATCCAGCAGGGCATGGCGGTCGCCTGGTTCCACCCACAACACGCAGCCGAATCGTCGCGGGTCGTTAAAGCGAAGACATCGCCCATTGTCGAACACCAGGTCGACATGGTCGTGCTTTAGCGGTGGCTCCTTGGGATCCATGACCCTCAGGGAGCCGGACATGCCCAGGTGCACAAGCAGGCTGCCTGCGCTGGTGCGAAACAGCAGGTACTTCGCCCGCCGCTCCACCGCCGACACTTCCAGTCCCCGAAGGCGATCCGCGAGGTCAGCCGGCACCGGCCAGCGCAGACGCGGCTCTCTCACCCGGAGCTCCACAATGCGCTGCTTACGGCTGAAGGGCTCTACCCCCCTGCGGGTTGTTTCGACTTCTGGTAATTCAGGCATGCTTACAATTCGATACGATCAGACGGCAATTGTGCCGTAAATCAGCCTCAGCCCGTGTCTTTCGGGCACAAAAAACCCCGGACAAGCCGGGGTTCGTCGGTCGGGCAAGGCAATTACTTGATTTTGCCTTCCTTATATACGACGTGCTTGCGAACCACGGGATCGTACTTCTTGATCTCCATCTTGTCTGGAGTGGTGCGCTTGTTCTTGTCAGTGGTGTAGAAGTGACCAGTGCCAGCTGTGGAGTTCAGGCGAATTTTCTCTCTCATACTATGTCTCCCTCAGTATTCCGGCTCAGACTTTTTCGCCGCGAGCGCGTATATCTTCGAGCACCTGTTCGATGCCCTTCTTGTCGATGATGCGCATGCCCTTTGAAGAGACGCGCAGCGACACGAAGCGCTTCTCGGATTCAATCCAGAAGCGGTGCTGATGCAGATTTGGCAAAAAACGGCGACGGGTGCGGTTTTTCGCGTGTGATACGTTGTTTCCGGTAACCGGGCGCTTGCCGGTGACCTGACATACTCTGGCCATGTTTCCTCTCCCAAAAAACGGGATAATCAAAATTCTGGTGTGGCTGTCGGGGTGCCTGTCGGACCCCCTACCGCGCGGAGCGCGACTTTATACCAGAAGCCCCCTGCCATAGCAAGAATCTTTCAGACGCTGCGGGAGCCCACAAGCCCCTGTTCAGCAAAGGAAAATGTCTGCCCTCGCCCGACGATGATGTGATCGAGCACGCGGATATCCAAAAGCGCGAGCGCTGAGATCAAGCGCTCGGTGATGCGTTGGTCGGCTGCACTTGGTTCGGCCAGTCCGGAAGGGTGATTGTGGGCAAAAATGACCGCGGCTGCCCGGTGGCGCAGGGCCTGCACGGCTACTTCCCGGGGATAGACCGCAGCACCATCGAGGGTGCCGGTGAACAGGTCTTCGCAGTGCAGCAGCCGGTGCTGACTGTCGAGAAAAAGGCAGCTGAACACCTCCCGGTCGCGACCGGCCAAATGGTGCTGCAGGAAACGCCGGGTGAGATCAGGGCTGGACATGACATCGCCGGCCACAAGGGCCTGCTCAGCACAACGACGAGCCAGTTCCGTGGCCGCCTGCAGTTGGGCCACCTTGGCGGGCCCCAGCCCGGGCTGGGTCTGCAGCTCTCGGCGGTGCCAACTCAACAGGGACGCCAGGCTGCCCGCTCGCGCCAGCAGTTCCGCCGCCAGATCGAGCGCGCTGGCACCTCGTCGACCGGTGCGCAACAGCACCGCCAGCAGCTCCGTGTCGGTCAACGCGCGCACGCCACGGCTGAGTAGTTTGTCTCTGGGGCCCTCCCCCAGAACCCAGGTTTTAGGGGGCATCGTCGCTCCTCCCTGAGCGCCGCGGGTCGGTGTTCTTCACCGCGCCGGGGTGGTATCTTTCCTCTCCCTTCTATTTATTGTCCCAGTCCCGGAGCTGGAATGGCACATCTTTTCAATCGCAATGTGCTGCTTGGCGTCAGCGGTGGTATCGCTGCCTACAAGTCGGCGGAACTGGTCAGGCAATTGCAGGACCGGGGCGCCACGGTGCGTGTGATTATGACGCGCGGTGCGCAGGAGTTTATTACGCCCCTGACCCTGCAGGCGCTGTCCGGCCACGCTGTCTACACGGAACTTCTCGACGAAGAAGCCGAGCGGGGAATGGGCCACATCGAGCTGGCGCGGTGGGCAGACTTGCTGCTGGTCGCACCGGCGACCGCAGACCTGATCGCAAGGTTGGCGGGCGGTCGCGCCGATGACTTGTTGACCACGGTCGCCCTGGCGACGCCGGCACCCATCCTGCTGGCGCCGGCGATGAATCAACAGATGTGGCGTGATCCTGCGACTATCGCAAACATTGAACTGCTCAGCCAACGGGGCATCCAGCTGGTTGGCCCGGCTGAGGGCGAGCAGGCCTGCGGCGACGTGGGCCCGGGTCGCATGGAGCAGCCAAACGCAATCGCCGACCGCGCCGAAAGCCTGTTTCCCAGGGAACAGCTGGCGGGTCGCCGGGTGGTGATCACTGCGGGGCCTACCCGGGAAGCACTCGATCCAGTGCGCTACATCAGCAACCACAGCTCGGGGAAAATGGGCTATGCGCTGGCCCGCGCCGCCGCAGAGGCTGGCGCCACAACCACCTTGGTTAGCGGGCCCGTCGCGCTGGAAACGCCACCCTATGTCGAACGGCGCAACGTGACCAGCGCCATGGAAATGGCAGCCGCCTGTGAAGAATTGGCGCCCGAATGTGACATTTTCATCGCCTGCGCCGCGGTCGCCGACTACCGGCCGCAAGACAGCCAGCCGCAGAAAATCAAAAAAGGCGATCAGACCATGACCCTGTCCATGGTCAGGAATCCAGACATCGTGGCCGGTATTGCGGCACGGGAGAACGGCCCCTTCACCGTGGGTTTCGCCGCGGAGACCAACGACCTTATCGACTACGCCAGAGGCAAGCTTGCCAATAAGGGCCTGGATCTGGTGGTCGCCAACGATGTGTCAGACACTGCGATCGGCTTCAACAGTGAGGAAAATGCGGTCACCCTGGTATGGCGCGACGGGGAGCACGCCCTCGCCCAGGCCAGCAAAGGCACCATTGCCAGGCACATCATTGATCACATTGCGGCCATGCTGGCGGAATCTTCCCCGGAATAAGTCGCAACAGCATTCAAGTCGCGGGCTAGGCGTAATATGATTGGCCACATTCACTGCCGCCAGATCAGCGCTCTACATGCTAGGTAAAGCAAAGGATAAGAAGAAGCCAGCCGCAGCGGTCAGCAAGCCCCAGGGAATTTCCGCGCGGGGTAACGCGCTTTACCGCATTGTCGCTATTGGCCTGTTGGTCGCCATCATTCCTGCGGCGCTGGGCCTGGCGTTCCTGGCCACCGTTCGCGAGCCCGCCATGCAGGCCGACCTGTTGCAACGGCTCTCTGAGGCTTATGCCCGCCAGTCGGCAGACGGTGTTCAGGAGCTTCTCCAGCGCATCACGCGGCGCATAGAGGCGGCTGCCAGCACACCGGCCGCGACCGAGTCACTGCGCTCGGGAGACGCGGGCCAGATTTCTGCGGTGGAAAACAACCTCAAGGCCTTCTTCCCCGAAGTCTCTACCCTACGCCTGGTGCCCCTGGGCGAGATGGGAACAGCCGGCATCACCAGCGGCGGCGAGGGACCGCGGAATCACATTGAGCTGGATCTGCTGCGCCGCACCGGCGAGGGAGAGGTCACCCAGGCCGAGTCGTACCAGCACGAGGGTCAATGGCTGACATCGATTGCGCGCCGCGTGAGTAATCCGGAGCTTCCCGACCAGCAGGCCGTCATCCTGGTGACCTTCAGCAATGACGTGTTGGTGCAACAACTGCAGGGCATGGATGACAGTGCCGGCAGGTTCGCTCTGGAGCAGGTGTACCAGGGTTCCGATAACGGCCGGGTCGCTGTGATCGCCAGTACCGGTTCCGGCAATGAGGAAGGGCTGGCGCGCTCGTTCAGCGTGCCGGGCAGCCATTGGCAGGTGACTTTCACGCCATCTGCGGCGACGGTGAGCTCTCTGTCACCCAGTTCTCTGCCCCTGTTTATCATTCTTGGCATCGCAGCCATTGCAGTGGTGGCAGGCTTCGCCGTGGTCCTGGTCATGTGGCCAAAGCGGCTCGCCAGAGAGGTGGAAAAAATAGTCACAGTGGCCGATCGCAAGACCCCCCTGGTTCTGGCCGTTCCAGAGCTGGTGAGCGCGGCGAAAGAAATGCGGCGGGCCACTCTTCGCAGCCTCCGCCAGAGCGGGGCAGCCCCAACAAGCTCGGAGCCCAGCGTACCACTCTCGGATGAGCCCGAAGGTGAAGCCAGTCAGGACCTGGTAAACCCGATGTTCCAATCCACCAGCATTCTCGATGAAGACCCTGATGAGGTGCTGGATCTGGACCTGGACGAAGGCCAGGCGAGCGCGGCGGCAACCGCTGCTGCATCCGACGGCTATCCGAGCCATATTTTCCGCGCCTATGACATTCGCGGTCTGGCCGATACAGAGCTCGCCGATGAAATGGTCGCTTCCATCGGGGGCGCTATCGGCACCATCGCCAACGAACAGGGCGAGCAAACCCTTATCGTCGGCTGTGACGGCCGCAACAGCAGCGCCCGTATAAAGAGTGTATTGATCAAGTCGCTGATGGAGTGCGGGCGCGATGTCATTGATATCGGCCTGGTACCGACGCCCCTGCTGTATTTTGCTACCCGCCACCTGAACTGCCGGTCCGGCATTATGGTCACGGGCAGCCACAACCCAGCCGAGTTCAACGGCCTCAAAATTGTCCTGAACCAGCAAACGATCGCCGCCGGCGGCATTCAGGAAATCCGGGAGAAAGCCCAGCAGGGCAGGTTCACCCGTGGCCACGGGCGAATGATTCGAGAGGATATGGTTGAGGCCTATATCGATGAAGTGATGAGCGACATCGCGATCGGCCTGCCACTCAAAATTGTGATCGACGCCGGCAATGGTGCTACCAGCCGCGTTGCACCGACCCTGTTTGAAGCGCTGGGCTGCGAGGTACTGCCGCTGTACTGCGAGATTGACGGCAACTTCCCCAATCACTCCCCGGATACCAGCAACGAGTCCAACCTGGCCGACCTGATCGGGGCCGTACAGGCCTCCGAGGCGGACTTCGGCGTAGCCTTCGACGGTGACGGAGACCGACTCGCCGTGGTCACTGCGAAAGGGGATATCGTCCGGTCCGACGCGCTGATGATGGTGTTCGCGCAGGATGTTGTATCGCGCAACCCGGGCGCAGACGTGGTCTTCGACGTCAAATGCAGCCGCCACCTGGCAGACCTGATTACGCGCTGTGGCGGTCGGCCGGTGCTGTGGAAGACAGGCCATGCGTTCATGAAGGAGAAGATGCAGGAAACCGGGGCGCTGCTGGGCGGTGAATTCTCGGGCCACATATTCTTTGGTGAGCGCTGGTACGGCTTTGATGACGGTATGTATGCCGCCGCCCGTATGGCTGAAATCCTCAGCACCCTGGGCGAACCCCTCGATAATGTGCTGGCCGAGTTCCCGAGCAGCATCAGCACCCCCGAGATTCTGGTGCCGGTGGCGGAGCACCGCAAATTCGGGCTGATGGATGACCTGGCCCTCACCAGCAGCTTCTCCAACGGCAAGGTCAATCACATGGACGGTGTCCGGGTCGATTTTGCCAACGGCTGGGGACTGCTGCGGGCATCAAATACCACCGCCGCTTTGACCGCCCGCTTCGAAGCAGAGTCTGAGGAAGCGCTGGAATCCATCAAACAGGCGTTTCGGAGCCAGCTGCAGCAGGTGGAACCCGAACTGGACATCACTTTCTAGGAGAACAGGCCTGGGTCGGGCTGATTATTCATGTCACTAAATCGCGCATCTGCTCTTAACGTCGCCCAGGTTCTGACCGAGGCGCTGCCCTATATCCAGCGCTTCACCGGTAAGACTGTGGTGGTCAAGTTCGGTGGCAACGCCATGGTTGACCCGGCGTTGCACGACAGCTTCGCCCGCGACATCGTGCTGATGAAGCTGGTTGGCATGAACCCGGTCGTGGTTCACGGGGGCGGCCCACAGATCGGCTCGCTACTGGAAAAGCTCAACATCAAAACCGAGTTCGTTGACGGCATGCGGGTGACAGACGCCGAGACCATGGACGTGGTCGAGATGGTCCTGGGTGGCAGCGTCAACAAGGAAATCGTTGCCTCTATTAACCGGAATGGCGGCAAGGCTGTGGGCGTTACCGGGAAGGACGGCCAACTGATCCGCGCCCGCAAGATGACGGTGAATCGCTACAGCCCCGAGCTCAAAGCGTCTGAAATCGTCGATATCGGCCACGTCGGCGAGGTCGAAAAGATCGATACCGAGGTGCTCAACCTGGTCACCGACAGTAACTTCATCCCGGTGATCGCGCCGATAGGTGTCGGCAGCAATGGCGACACGTTCAATATCAACGCTGACCTGGTGGCCGGCAAGATTGCCCAGGTGATGCAGGCTGAAAAGCTGATGTTGCTGACCAACGTGGAGGGTCTGCTGGATGCAAACGGCGACATCCTCACCGGGCTCAGCACCCAGCAGGTCGACGAGTTGATTGCCGACGGCACGATCAGTGGCGGCATGCTTCCCAAAATTGGCTGCGCGTTAGACGCGGTAAAGTCCGGCGTCAACAGTGCACACATTGTCGACGGCCGGGTCCCTCACGCGGTTCTGCTGGAGATTTTTACAGACGAGGGTGTAGGCACACTGATCACCAACCGCCGCTCCTAAGACGAGAAAACAGCAAAAACCCTGCAAAAAAAGTGTTTTTCGCTCACCACTGTATTGCAGCGGTGTGATGTAATCGCTAGCATGGATGCTAACGGCTGCGACCACCGAGCAACATGTCACCAAGAAAATCC
>Ga0213866_10002391_pt1 | contig 13257 bp, 12 predicted proteins | sample PICome_11_FD_160079 | JGI IMG/M metagenome (GOLD analysis project Ga0213866, IMG submission 160079) | Coastal seawater microbial communities near Pivers Island, North Carolina, United States - PICO284 | ecosystem: Environmental > Aquatic > Marine > Coastal | place: USA: North Carolina... | reverse complement strand
GACACAGGGAAGCCCAATGGCCTCAATAGCTGCCAGGTAGCCCTCTCGCGTGTCTGCAAACCGGTAAGGCGAAGTCGCGACCCCCAGTTCCTCTGCGGCCAGTCGTCGTATACCTTCCCGGTTCATGGTCAATCGCGCGGCTCTGGCGGTGGGCACCACGGTGAACCCCTCTGCCTCCAGTTCAACCAGGGTGTCGGTGGCGATGGCCTCGATTTCCGGCACAATGTAGTGCGGCCTTTCCAGTTCGATCACGCGCCTGAGTTCAGCCCCATCGAGCATCGAAAAACTGTATGAGCGGTCCGCCACCTGCATGGCAGGCGCATCGGCGTATCGGTCACAGGCGATGACTTCAACGCCCAGGCGCTGCAACTCGATCACCACCTCTTTTCCCAGCTCGCCCGAACCGAGCATCAGGACACGTACGGCTGTTTCGCTGAATGGGGTACCAATAGTTGGCATATCTATCTCCGTGGACAGGCAATACATCTCTGGGCGACCTGATGATAACGGCGGAGCGCGGCATTGTCCCGCGGCTGACACCCCCTAGACCCTTGTTCCGGACGGCTCAAGGCTCTAGCATGCGCACTTTTTTCAAGGAGGCCATCATGCTGCGATCCCTCTCCATCGCGTTGGCACTGACATTGACTGCAAGCAGTCAGGCGGAAACGCCATATACCCTGCCTGACGAACTGGCCACGCGGGCCGCCAGGCTTGCAGAGGTTGGGTTGCATGATCGCCTGGGCTATGAGGTGGTGGAATCACTGACCACCGAAGTCGGGCCACGACTGGCTGGCACCCAAGCCGAAGCCCGAGCCAGGGATTGGGCCGTCGCCAAGTTCAAATCCCTGGGATTCGACAATGTGCGTGTGGAACCGTTTGAATTACCGGTATGGACGCGGGGCATTGAGACCGCAGAAATCACATCGCCCTACCCCCAGCCGTTGACGGTAACAGCGCTGGGTGGCAGCGCCTCGACGGGATCCGAGGGTGTAACCGGCCAGGTAGTTATCTATCCAGACCTTGCATCGGTCAAAGCACTTCCCGACAACGCGCTGGACGGCAAGGTAATGTTTATCGATGAAGTCATGACGCGCACCCAAACCGGCCATGGCTACGGGGTCGCGGTAGGCAAACGCCGCGCTGCCGCTTACGAGGGCGAGCGACTGGGCGCAAGGGCAGCCTTGATTCGCTCGGTAGGCACCTCCAGCCATCGCTTTGCGCACACCGGCCAGATGCGTCGCATCACGGAAGAAGGCCCTCCCGGTGTGCCCACCGCAGCACTGTCGGCCCCGGACGCAGACCAGCTTCAACGCATACTTTCGCGGGGCAAGGAAGTATCGATCAAATTGGTGCTGACCCCACAAAGCAGGCCCGCGGCCATGTCGGGCAATGTGATCGCTGAAGTCCCCGGCAGCGCGTCACCCGATGAAATCGTGCTGATCGGCGCCCACCTTGATTCCTGGGACCTGGGCACCGGGGCGGTTGATGACGGCGCCGGCGTGGGCATCGTCGTGGCTGCAGCAAAACTGCTGATGGACGAACTCAAGCCAAAAAGAACGATTCGCGTGGTGTTGTTTGGCGCAGAAGAAGTCGGCCTGGTGGGCGCGAAAGCCTACGCCGATCGCCATGCTGGCGAACTAGACAAACACATTATCGCCGCGGAATCTGACTTTGGCGCGGGCAGGATCTGGCGATTCCAGACCCGTGTGGGCGAAGACAAATTGCCCCTTACCCGCGAGATAGCTAAAACTCTGCGTCCGCTGGGCATCGGCCCCGGTGACAATCGAGCTTTTGGCGGCCCTGATCTGAAGTACGTACGCGAAGCCGGAGTACCGGTAGTCTCTCTCACCCAGAACGGGTGGGACTATTTCGACCTGCACCATACACCGGACGACACGCTCGACAAAATCGATCCGGCAGATATGGCACAGAACGTTGCCGCCTACGCCGTATTGATCTACCTCGCGTCGGAAGTACCTGAACATTTCAGGGCAGACTGAAGGCCCGAGCGCGTCTCAAGCGGCTTGTTGAGCAATCGCCTTGATGCGCGCAACCATCGCCTTGAGACCGTTCCCTCGAGTCGGTGACAAATGGTTCATCAACTCGAGTTGCTGGAAGTAGCCGTCAATATCGAAAGCAAGCACCTCCTCGGGTGCCTTGTTGTTATAGGCGGCAAGCACGACACCTAACAAGCCCTTAACAATAAAGGCGTCGCTGTCCACGGCAATCTGGAGCCTGCCCTCGTCGAGGGTGGTGTCTATCCAAACCTGGCTCTGGCAACCGCGCACGAGGCGGTCGTCTGTATGCAGGGCGGCCTCCATTGCCGGCAGCTCACGACCCAGGTCGATAATGTACTTGTAGCGGTCCTCCCAGCTATCGAAAAAGCCGAGAGTTTCTACGATATCGTCACTACTGATTGAGTGACCGAAGGGGTTACTGTCTGTCATTGGCGGCCCTGTTGTGAGGGCCGCATCATAGCCAATCGCAGGCATGAACCCAACTCATCGGGCCCATGCCCTGGCCCTGATCGCGGGCCGGTGGCGGCCGCGAACTTACTACTGCGGCGTATACCAGATGGCTGAGGTGTACGCGCGCTCCTGGGTAGAGGTTGGGGCATCTTCAGGAAGGTCGATACCGAAACGCGCTGCCTCGTAGGTGGTCCAGCGGGGGGTAGGAATTTCAAGCACCCGCGCATAGTAGACCGCCTCCAGGTCAGGGTCGAAATCGGGATCGGTCCAAACACCAATAAGCTCCGGAGAGCCGATGCTGTTGGTCCAGGTGGCCGAGGCCACGTCTACCGTATTGCCGACTGCCGGCAATCCACCATCGCTGGACAGCTCGCGATCACCCGACCAGACCACGTTATAAACCTTTTCCTGGCGATTACCCCGCTTGTCCACCCAACCTTTCACGATCTGCACGCGATCCAGGTTACCCGACATGGGATCACGAAGAGCAGCCACCAGGAACGACGGCGACTTGCCATCGGGGCGTGGCTTCAAGTCGCCACCCATGGGCACGCCTTTCGTATAGCCGGCATTGGCCGGCAAACGGGTTTGGGCGTCCTCTTCACTAAAGTCCCAACCGCCGAAAAATCGCACCAGAATTCGCGACCCGGTAGTGGCGTAGGTTTCCTTGCGCATCATGGCGTCGAAGAGTGCTTCGCGCGTGTTTTCCCTCGCCCAAACTCCCTGATAGCCGGAGGCCACCATGGACCAGCCTGGGTATTCATTGTCCCCGACTTTTGCCATGGGGTGATTGATCCGCCCTTCACTGGGTTCAGCGCCCGTATGCTTGCCGAAGAAGTTGTCTTCCTGGGCTGTGGCCAGGGCCGTGTGACTGTCTGTGGCCCCGATGAAGCCAAACTTGTAGGGGTTTACGCCGGTTTTCTTCTTGATCTGCAGACCCAGCTGCAAGGCAGTTCGACCGTATTCGCCCACAAGCATATCGTCGGTTTTCAACTCAGACAGGTCCAGGTTACCCACCGCCCAGGTTTCATAGTCAGCGAACTCATCGTCGGGCGACAGCACAGGGTGCGCCTCACCATCTCCCTTGATCTGGGTTATCTCGTACAGCGGTTCCCAGCGAGCGCGCTGCTCGGCGTACTCGCGATCCACGCGTCCGCCGTAGAGCGGCTTGTTGGTGGGGAACATATGGCCATTGGACATATTACCGTTGTGCGCGATGGCGAGAATGTCTCCGCCAGTGCGGTCTTCGTAGTCACCCAGCCACTTCCACAAATCCCGAGGATCGGGGCTGCCCCACGGAGGCAGCGTGGTATAGGGCTCCATCATGGAGGCCTTGTTCTTGCCATCCCGGTATACCACTACGCGGTGCAGGTTGAAGCCACCATCGGTGGAGGTCCACTCGTAGCCAATGAATGCGGTGAACTTACCCGGCTGGTTATGCTTTTCGGCAGCATCCATGGTTTGCTCCCAGGCTGCGCGGTAGCCAGGTGTGCCCGGCGCGAGGTAAAGCGCATCAGGGAAACTGTTGCCGGTTAGCGACTGGATGATTTCTACGGCAGCATCCACCGCGGGTGGACCACCCTTCTGGATCATGTCATACCAGCGACGCCCTGTGGGGTCGGCCAGCATGTCGGGATCACCACTGTTTAGCGCCGGGAAAAAGCCCATGTTGTCCGAGTGGTCTGCCACCACCAGAAAATCCAGCGGGCGGCTCAGTCGGGCTTCAAAGCCCGAAGAAGATTCCAACTGCTTTCCCTTGGCGAACTGGTAGGCTTCATCGGGTGTCAGGCGCGCACCAAACGCTCCCGCGTCCAGCGACATACCTGTATGCAGGTGCGTATCCCCCCAGTACACCTGGGTTGGGAAGTCACGGCCTACGTAGGGTGAAAACTTGGGCCTCTTGGGAAACGCACTCTCCAGCGACTCCTCGCTGGGCAGCGGCGCCTGCGCGAACGCTGACGTGGCGCCCATGAATAGTGAGATGGCAATGGCGACGTTTTTGACATTCATAGCGAGCAGCCCTCATTTTCCGACGGGTCTTTCGCCCCTCGTTATCGGTGTTGGAATGCCAAGAGCTTAGTAGAGATTGCGAGGGATTGAAATGCGCCGGGGAACGCGCGCATCAGGCGTGATAGCGGTCAAAAGAACATGCCGGTTTCGAGTTGTGCCTCTTCCGACATCATCTCGCGGTCCCAGGGCGGATCAAAAACGAGATTGACCGCTACCTGCTCTACGTTCGGTACCAGGGCAACGCGGTGTTCGACATCACCAACCAGAACCGGCCCCATGCCACAGGCGGGCGCCGTGAGCGTCATGTCAACTTCTACGCGACCAGCCTGCTGGTCAATGTCTACCCGATAAATGAGCCCGAGGTTTACCAGGTCAACGGGGATTTCGGGATCAAAGACTGAATGTAACGCTTCCCAGACCTGCGCCTCACTGATTTGCCCGTCGGCCGGCGCCTCAAACTCAAATTTGAGAGGCTCAAGCCCCAGGGCATCGGCGTCAGTGCCATCTACCCGGACCATGTTGCCGTTATAGGTGAGAGTATAGTTCCCACCCAGAGACTGGGTGAGGGTGACAAAGGTGTGTGCCGGGATGGTGAGCTTGTCACCAACCGGCACCAGCCGCGCTGGGCAGTCCCGCGTGGTGGTGAGAATCGTTCGTTCCTGGGCGGTCATGCGATGCTGAAACTCTCACCGCAACCACAGGCGGCGGTGACATTGGGATTCAGAAACTTCAAGGTGCGATTGATTCCTTCACGCACATAATCGAGCTGCGTGCCCTGCAGTACAGCGACCGAGCCGGCATCGACAAACAGCGTCAGACCATTGTCGAGCGCAACTGTGATGTCATCGGACTCGCCACCGTCTACCTCTTCCATGACGTACATGTAGCCCGTGCAGCCGCTTTCCTTCACACTGATGCGCACACCGGATTTGTCCTTGCCCTTGGCCTGTTGCTTGAGGTGGTTTGCCGCCTCAGGTGTGACCGTGACTATCTCGGCACTGGTTTCAAATATTTCTACGCTCATATCTTTTCCTTTGACCGCCGCGATTCAACCGAACAGGGATTTCGCCTTGCGGATACCCTCAAGCAGGGCGTCAACATCCTCGTGGGTGTTGTAGATCGAAAAACTCGCCCGGGCTGTACCGGGAATACCAAAATGAGACATCAATGGTTGCGCGCAATGGTGTCCGGTGCGAACCGCGATGCCCTGCTGATCGAGAAGCATGCCCACATCCGAAGGATGACAACCTTCCAGCAAAAAGCTGTAAATACCAACACATTCGCGCGGATTGCCAATCCGCTGCAGCCCTTCAATATCGCCAGCCTGCTCCAGCGTGTAGTTCAATAGCGCAAGCTCGTGGGCAGCGGCGGCCTGCCGATCCAGCCCCGAGAGGTATTGAATCGCGGCTCCCAAGCCAATCACTCCCGCTATATTTGGGGTCCCTGCCTCAAATTTAAAGGGCAGCGTGTTCCAGGTTGTACCCTCGAACGACACCGTCTCAATCATTTCACCGCCGCCGAGAAATGGCGGCATGGCATTGAGCAGGTCTTCCTTACCCCACAGCACACCGATGCCCGTGGGCCCGAAAAGCTTATGACCCGAGAAAGCATAAAAATCACAGTCCATGGCCTGCATGTCCAGCGGCCAGTGAGCCACCGCCTGCGCGCCATCCACCAGGACCTTCGCTCCGACGTCGTGGGCCATCGCGATGATCGTTGCCACCGGATTCACGGTGCCCAGAGCGTTGGACACGTGATTGAGCGCTACCAGTTTGACCCGTTCATCCAACATATCTGCCAGCGCTTCGAGGTCAATATCTCCCGACGCTAACACTGGAACAGGTTCCACGGTTGCGCCGGTGGCTGCACAGACCATTTGCCAGGGGACAATATCGCTGTGGTGCTCCAGGTAGGGCAAAAGCACGCGATCACCTTCAGCGAGGTTATTGCGCCCCCAACTGTTAGCCACCAGATTTACCGCTTCAGTCACGCCGCGCACCCAGATGACCTGCTGGGGACCAGGGCTGTTAATAAACGCGGAGACGGACTCCCGCGCGTTCTCAAAAGCCAGGGTTGCCCTGTCGCTGAGCGCATGCGCGCCGCGATGAACGTTGGCGTTGTCGTAGCGGTAGAAATCCGTAATCGCCTGGATCACAGCCTCAGGTTTTTGCGTAGTGGCCGCATTATCGAGATAAACCAACGGATGACCATTCACAGTCTGCTGCAGGATCGGGAAATCCTTCCGCACCGCATGGGCATCAAAAGCCGGCATTGATGACGCTACCGCGGTCATGCCAGGTGCCTGATAAGCATGGGATCGCGGGATAAACGCCTGGCCAGGATGGGATGCAGAAAATCCTTGAGTGCCTGGTTGTCCAGGTCTTCCACCAGCTCATTGATGAATCCATAGCTCAGCATCACTTCGGCTTCGTCGCGCGCAACTCCACGCGTGCGCAGGTAATGAAGCATGCCCTCGTCCAACTGCGCTACCGTCGCACCGTGCGCACACTGCACGTCGTCCGCATAAATTTCCAGCTCGGGCTTGGTGTTGATCTCGGCGCTGGTACTTGTCAGTAGATTCTTGTTACTCAGTTCGGCGCGCGTCTTCTGCGCATCGGGGTGAATGTGAATGCGACCGTTGAACACGGCCCTGGCCTCATCTCCGATAATGCCGCGGAATACCTCGTCGGTTGTACAGTGCGGCACTGCATGTTCTATGCAGCTGTGATAATCAACGTGCTCGGACGCGCGCAGCAGGTAGATGCCATTCAGCTCACAATGGGCGCCGGGGCCTGCGTACTCGATCACGAGGTCTACACGCTTGAGATCGCTTCCCAGCGCCAGGTGGAAGCCTTCCAGGGTGCTGTCGCGCTCCAGCTTTGCGTGTACGCCGCCGACATGCATCGCGCCACCCTGCTCCAGGTGAAGCCGGCAGTGCTCCAATCGTGAGCCCGCACCCAGCAACAGCTCGGTAATACCATTGGTGAAAGCTGCGGGGCTTTCACCCTCAAAATGTTCGATCATCTTCGCGCGTGCGTTTTCGCCCAGCACCACCAGCAAACGCTGACTGATACTGAAGGCGGGTTCGCGTTGTGTCGTGAGATGCACGATGTGCAGCGGGGCGCTCAATTCTGCACCGGGTGATATCTCCAGGTACAGGCCATCGGCCAGGGTCGCGTCGTTGAGATTGGCGAACAGGTGCTGGTCATTACAGACTGCCGTCCCCAGCCGGGACTGTATGCGCTCTGCCTGGGCTGGCGTTGCATCAGCAAATCGCAGCAGTGAAACGCCGTCGGGTAAGTCAAGCTCGGCTATATCGCCCTGCAGGTGGCCATCGACAAACAGCAGTCGTGCGCCGCCAAAATCTGGCAACTCCCGATCAGGTGCCTCCACTTTTTCGGCGGTGGAAAACGCCTGCTCCAGCCGATGGAGGCTGGTGTACTTCCAGGACTCGGTTTTCCGCGTGGGCTTCTCACTGGCACACCAAGCAGCACGACCGGCCTCGCGTCGGCCGGCCAACCAGTCTGGGGCGGCCTGTTCTACCAGCAGACCCTGGATGAATTCCGACATCAGGCAACCTCGTCCTCAATCCAACCATAGCCTTTCTCCTCCAGCTCCAGCGCTAACGACTTGTCGCCGGAGCGAACAATGCGACCACCGGAAAGGACATGCACAAAATCGGGTTCGATGAAATTCAGCAGGCGCTGGTAGTGTGTCACCAGGATGAAAGAACGATCCGCCGATCGCATGGCGTTGACACCACTGGCCACCACTTGCAGGGCGTCGATATCCAGCCCGGAATCGGTCTCGTCCATGATGCATAGACTGGGCTCCAACAGCATCATTTGCAGCAGCTCGTTGCGCTTTTTCTCACCGCCCGAAAACCCTTCGTTCACACCGCGCTTAAGGAAGCTCGCATCCAGATCCACGGTTTTACTGGCCTCTCTAGCCAGCTTCATGAAGCTGACCGTGTCCAGTGCTTCAAGGCCCTTGCTTTCGCGGGTGGCATCTACCGCAGCCTTGAGGAATTCCATATTGCTGACACCGGGGATTTCCACCGGGTACTGGAACGCCAGGAAAATACCCAAATGGGCACGCTCTTCGGTGTCGAGATCGAACAGGTCCGTGCCCTGGAAATTCACGCTTCCGCCGGTGACCTCGTAGCCTGGACGCCCGGCCAGCACATGGCCAAGGGTACTCTTGCCAGAGCCGTTGGGGCCCATGATGGCGTGCACCTCGCCCGGGTTCACGGTCAGGCTCAAGCCTTGCAGAATGTCTTTGTCATCAACCTGCGCCTGCAGGTTTTCAATTGTCAGCATGTGCATATCTCTTCGATTAACCCACAGAGCCTTCCAGGCTCACTTCCAACAACTTACCCGCCTCTACGGCAAACTCCATGGGCAGCTCTTTGAACACTTCCTTGCAGAAGCCGTTCACAATCATCGATACCGCCTTTTCCTCGTCCAGGCCGCGCTGGAGACAAAGATACAGCTGATCATCGCTCACCTTGGATGTTGTGGCCTCGTGCTCCACAACCGCGCTGGGGTTCTTGCTTTCTATGTACGGGAAGGTATGTGCCGCGCACTTGTCGCCAATCAACAGCGAGTCGCACTGGGTGTAGTTCCGCGCACCTTCCGCGCGTGGCCCCATACGCACCAGACCGCGATAGGCGTTACTCGACTTCCCGGCAGAAATACCCTTGGAGATAATGGTCGAGCGCGTATTCTTGCCCAGGTGGATCATCTTGGTTCCGGTATCCGCCTGTTGCCGGTTATTGGTCAGCGCGACGGAATAAAACTCACCCACACTGTTGTCGCCACGCAGGATGCAGCTCGGATATTTCCAGGTAATCGCTGACCCCGTCTCAACCTGGGTCCATGAAATCTTGGCATTGGTGTGCGCAAGCCCGCGCTTGGTCACGAAATTGTAGATGCCGCCCCTGCCCTGCTCATCGCCGGGGTACCAGTTCTGCACCGTGGAATACTTGATCTCGGAATCGTCCAGTGCGACCAGCTCTACAACTGCGGCATGCAGCTGATTTTCGTCGCGCATCGGCGCTGTGCAGCCTTCGAGATAGCTGACATGACTGGCTTCATCGGCGACGATCAGGGTGCGTTCAAACTGCCCGGTATTGGCCTCGTTAATCCGGAAGTAAGTGGACAGTTCCATCGGGCAGCGCACGCCCTTGGGAATGTAGACGAATGATCCGTCCGAGAACACGGCACTGTTAAGCGCTGCGTAGAAGTTATCTTTGCGAGGTACCACGGTGCCAATGTATTTACGTACCAGCTCCGGATACTCCTGGATCGCTTCCGACATGGAGCAAAACAGCACACCCGCTTCCGCCAGCTTTTCGCGAAACGTGGTGGTCACGGAGACGGAGTCGAACACCACATCCATGGCCACGCCGGCGAGCGCCGCCTGCTCGTGCAATGGAATTCCCAGTTTCTCATAAGTGGCCAGCAATTCAGGATCTACTTCGTCGAGGCTTTTGGGACGATTCTCCTCGATACTCTTGGGCGAGGAGTAATAAGACACCGCCTGAAAGTCAACGTGTGCATAATCGACGTGCGCCCAGCCGGGCTCGGCCATGTCCTGCCAGATGCGAAATGCCTCCAGACGCCATTCAAGCATCCACTCGGGCTCGTTCTTCTTGGCAGAGATAGCGCGGACCACATCCTCATTGAGTCCCGGAGGAAATTTCTCGGACTCCACCATGGTCGTGAAGCCGGCGGAGTATTCGCGCTTGATCGCCTTGTCAATATGTTCCTGTGTCATGAGATACCTATACGCTCGTGTCAGCGGCGCGGTTTGTTGCCGACGCCGTAGACTCTGAGAGGGTGCGGATCGCAATATCGCCGGTTTCGCCTCCCTCGACGCCGCGGTGCTGCTGCTGGGTCGCGATAGACTGTATTTCGCGGCGAGTTACCAGGTCGGCCAGGGTGATATCCCCGAGGAAGTCGCGAATCTGCTCGCTGAGGTCCATCCATAGATGGTGCGTTAAACAGGTTTCGCCCTTCTGGCAGTCACCGGCGCCCTGGCAGCGGGTGGCATCCGTGGTCTCATTGACCGCCTCAATGACCTCCGCAACACTGATGTCTGTCGCGTCTTTGCCCAGGTGATAGCCACCCCCGGGCCCTCTGACGCTCTGAACCAGCCCCCGGCGTCGCAGTTGCGCAAACAACTGCTCCAGGTAGGACAGGGAAATGTCCTGGCGCTCGGAAATACCGGCAAGGGGAATCGGCCCCTTGTCCTGGTTGAGCGCGAGGTCAAGTATGGACGTTACAGCGTAGCGCCCCTTGGTAGTCAGTCGCATAGTTATCAACCGTTGTTCGCGAGAATTTGCGAGGGCAGAATTATCGTATTTCCGAGTATTTTAGTCAACTAAAAGACCCTGCGCTATACTCGGTTATTCCGCACTTCCCCGCTCACATTCCCCATCGCAAGGCCACTGAGGTCGGCTTTGTTATACCAGCGGTATCCCGCGAACGAACAGACATGACGAACCACCTCACAACTCTGATAATCATTCACTACGAGCTCACTTACCGGCAATTGGAGAACAGCATGGGCGTTGCAAGCATTGGCTATGTCAGGATCGAAACCACCGATCAGGCGGCCTGGATGGATTTCGGCACAACGATTCTCGGGCTGATGGACGCCCAGCGCCCCGATGCCGGAGGCGCCAGCTTCCTGCGCATGGACGATCATCCCTTCCGCTTCATGCTGGAGACCGGCGAGGCAGATCGCCTGCTCGCCTGCGGACTGGAATTTCGGGACCGCAGCGAGTGGCAGGCTACCTGCGATGCGCTTGCTGGCGCTGGTCACTCAGTGACCCCGGGCAGCGCTGGCGAAGCAAGCCGACGTTGCGTCAGCGACTTCGCCAGCGTGACTGACCCCTCTGGCAACCTGGTGGAGCTGTACTACGGACGCCTGCTCGACTACGCAACACTGATTTCCCCCACCGGGGTTCGAGAATTTGTGACCGGCGATGAAAACACCGGCGACATGGGTTTTGGCCATGCGGTGATACCCGCACCCGAGACCGAGGCCACTCTCGCCTTCTACACCGACCTCATCGGCCTGGGCGTCAGCGATGACCTGTACCCCCCGATGCCCGAGGGAGCGCCCGAGGCCAGGGTTATCTTCATGCACGCCGACAACCCGCGTCAGCACTCGCTGGCCTTGTACAACCAGCCGCACCCGGCGGGAGTTGTCCACCTGATGGTGGAAGTAGGCACACTGGATGAGGTGGGCATGGCTCTCGATCGGGTCAAGCAGGCAGGCCTGCCGCTGCTCGCCACCCTGGGCCGGCACATCAATGACAATATGTGCAGTTTCTACGTGCTCGCCCCGGGCGGCATCGCTGTTGAGTACGGCTACGATGGATTACTGATCGATTGGGACAACTACGTCCCTACAGTCAGTACCGAGGGCGACGTTTGGGGCCACGAATACAGCTTCCCGGGCGGCGACTAAAAGGGCAGGTCACAGACACGCACTGAACTTCCCGCGCCGCACCCGATGATTTTCTAACACACACGGTGATCTGGACATTCCGGAGGCGTAGCCCCCCCGCTAGCTGAGCCGCGCTTACAAGGCGGCTATCAGGCTCTCTACGCATTGCTCGGCTGCCAGCGTGTGGTGAAGTTTGTCCAGCGTTGACTGCACGTATTCCACCGGCTGCCAGGCGTCGCCCATGGCCAGCGTCACTGCTGTACCAACCCAGACATAAGCGGCATGCCAGCGCATCTGTTCGCGAAGCACTGACGGCGATGGCGCGTCGACACCGCGTTCCAACAGGTGGCCTCGGTAACCATCCAGCAGAGGGCCAAGCCAGGCTTGCCGATCTTCCGGTAACAGGGTCGCCGCCAGGAAATAGCCCACGTCTCGCATCGCCGGCGCGCGCGCTGCCAGCGCCCAGTCGAGGAAGCCCGGCGTGGCGCCATCCATGAACAGGTTGCCGTCATGGGCATCACCGTGAACCAGCGTGGGCACGCCGCCGTCGTTCCAGAGCGCGTGCACCGCATTCGTATGTTCAAGATAGGTTTCTGCCAGCGCCCGGAACACCGGCGGTTGCTTCGCGCCATGCTCAGACAGTGCCTGCTCAACCAGAGTGACCGCGATAGGATGCTGGGGTGGCGGCTCGATCCAATCAAGATCGACATCGAATCGAGGTGAGTCCCAGTAGGCGGCATGCAGCGCCGCAAACTGCTTCATCATTGATTCCAGATAAGCGCGCGAATAATGCAGGTTCGCATTGCGAAATGTACAGCCGGTGTTGGTCAGTGACTCCAGCAGCATGATGTAGCGCTCGCCCGACGGGTTTGTATCCGCATGAAAGCAGCGCGGTGTCCGCAGCGGAACCTCAGCGGCCAGCTGCTGGTAAAAACGGGACTCGCGCAATCCCATGCCGCTGGAGACCACGAAGGCGCGCTGCATCTCATCGGTAGGGGGCAGCTTTACGAACAATGCCTCAGGCAACGTTGTCGGCGAGGCGTAGCATACATTCAGTTCGCCCCTGCCCGTCGTGCCCTCGTGAGCGTCAACAACAGTCACCTCGGCGACGTCCGCGCTGAGCACCTGGCTCAGCCAGTCTGCGGAAATATCCTGCAGGGTTTCCGGGATCTCGCTCATCTGAAAGCCAGATACCAATAGGCCGCTGGCCGCCCAGGCTTACAGGGCATGACTCAATGCTGGTCCGCCACGGGCAACAAGGCGTTAATGGTCTCGATGTTCAGCTGCCCCGCCAATCCCGCCTCTCGGTGGTCGCCGTAAG
>Ga0213866_10002390_pt1 | contig 13258 bp, 3 predicted proteins | sample PICome_11_FD_160079 | JGI IMG/M metagenome (GOLD analysis project Ga0213866, IMG submission 160079) | Coastal seawater microbial communities near Pivers Island, North Carolina, United States - PICO284 | ecosystem: Environmental > Aquatic > Marine > Coastal | place: USA: North Carolina... | reverse complement strand
CCTAACACTTCCTGACTTGCATTGTTCATAAGTACTTCGGCAACCTTAAAAAACGGAAGTGCTTTTCTCATTTTTTCTTTAGCTACAGGGCTATTGAAAAAATTACTTGAAAGCTCGGCAGCCTCTCTTTGCCTTTTTATAGCCCCTTGTGCTTGTAGTTTTAGAATATCTTCATCTATAGAATCACGAAACTCCTTTACTTCTTTAACTTCTTTTGAAAGGCGGTCAAATGTTTTAGATACTAACTGCTGGTTTGGCGGCAATATCTCGAGGTCTGACTCCTCCGCTTCTCCCTTTGACGAAATAAGAGTGTTTAATATTTGCCCCGAACTTTGATCTACAGCTCTATCCAAAACTTTTTGAAAACCTTTTGTTTTAGTAAACTCTGCATACTCCTCAGGCCTTTGGCTAATTATTTGTTTTAAATACTGATTGCTATTATCTTCTAGTTTTATTCCCGCTCTATATGCATCACCTCCTAAAGCTCCCCTTTGCTCCATGAATTTTTGGAAATCTGAACTTTTAGTTTCTAATCTCCCTACTCTACCTGAATAACCAAGTACCGACGTTAATTTAGGTATAACAAATAAACTATCTACAACTGACTCAACTACTGAAACTCCATTGTCATTATAAAAACTAGCGCCACTTTTCAAAGCATTATCAAAGGACTTGCGGTCATCATTGGCAATCGCTTGAAATAACTGCCCCGTTGCTTCTTCAGGTGTTAATTGAGGTCTTTCATCTCTTTCCGGCTTATTATGAGTTTTTTTACCTGAACTTTTGTTCTTTTTTCCTGACTTTCTTGCCATTTCATGCCTCATAAATAATAATTACAATTTTCCGCAATATATTCATATAATCTATAAATCTCAACCCAATAGTTAACTTTTTAACCTTTTATCCCCCACCTAATATCTGATATAGTTTTTTTTCATCTAATAAACTACTTATTTACTACTCAAAACTCTTTATTCAAAACTATTCGTTGATGCATATAGGTAAATGTTAAAAAACCATGTAAACAATTAAAATACATAGAGAATCTCTTAACCATTCCTTAATCATTTTGTGTCATAATTGTTACTTGCGAGTGGTTTTTTTGTAACATATTGGTACAGATAATTGAAAATAAGAGGTAATAGGCAAAGTCGTCGTTATTTAGGTAAAGTACTGCGGAAAATATCAAAAAACAAGCTTAATCAATTGGTTAAGCAGCCAAAATCCTTTGTCACACATCTTGCAAAATTTGGAATAATCCTAACATTCAGTAATTCAGCCTTAGCAAATCCGGAAGGTGGCACTGTAGTTGAAGGAAATGCCACCATTAACAACCCTTCCGATACATATATGAGGGTAGATCAATCAAGCCAAAAAGCTGTGATAAACTGGCAGGATTTCAGTATCGATGCTGGCGACCATACTCACTTTGCCCAGCCAAATGCCTCGGCAATCACATTGAACCGTGTTATTACAAATATTCCGTCCGAAATTTATGGCAAAATGACCGCAAATGGACAAGTAATGCTCATAAACCAAAATGGCATTCTTTTTGGAGCAGGTTCACAAGTTGACGTATCTGGTCTGGTCGCTTCAACAGCTAACATCTCGAACAATGACTTTATGTCCGGTAATTTTGACTTTAACCAGTCTGGCAATGCCGATGCAACCATAACAAATGATGGAAATATCACTATAAATAATAGCGGTATTGGCGCTTTTGTAGCTCCACACGTAACCAACAACGGTATAATTCAGGCGCATTTAGGCAAAATATCACTTGCAGCAGGCGATAAGTGGGTATTAGACATGGGCGGCGAGGTCAAATTAGCTCTGGAAGATGCAGTTGCTGGCTATTTGGTACAAGCTGGTCATCTTTCTGCAAATGGCGGAAAAATAACACTGGCTGCTAATGTTGTACAAGACCTGATGCATTCTGCAATCAATGTAAGTGGAACAGTTGAAGCAACCTCAGTAGGCATGCAAAACGGTGAAATAGTTTTGTTTGCAGGTGATGGTATGGATTCTGTATCTGGCGATGTTATGGTTTCGGGCAATCTGGATGTTTCAGGCAATGGTGCGGGGCAAACAGGTGGTGATGTTACCATTGCAGGTGAGCAGGTAGCAGTATATGGCGGAACAAATATTAATGCCGATGGTGATGCAGGCGGAGGAACCATATTAATTGGTGGTGATTATCAAGGTGGTGGTGATACTCCAACGGCTACCAATGTCTTTGTGGGTTCAGATACTAAAATAACAGCCAATGCCAAAACTAATGGTGATGGTGGTAAAGTAATAGTCTGGGCAGATGATACAACGCAGTTCCATGGGACTATTGAGGCAAAAGGTGGAAACGTTTCTGGCGATGGTGGCTTTGTTGAAACTTCAGGTAAACAACTTTTATCATCTACGGGTAATGTTGATGCAAGTGCGACAAATGGTGCAACAGGCATGTGGTTACTTGACCCCAACAATCTGACCATACAAGATGCAGGTTCAGATACAAACGTAACGGCAAGTCCTAACTTTTCAACCACAGCCGATTCGGCAATTGTTACAACCGCATCAATTGAAACAGCTCTTGACGGCGGCACAAGCGTAACATTGACTACCAGTGCAGGTGGTGCTCAAGATGGTGATATAACCGTTAATGACGACATTGAAAAAACAGCAGGTGGCGATGCAAGTCTAACATTAGTTGCACATGACTCAATAATAGTTAATGCAGATATAAAATCTACTAGCAACAAACTAAATGTCACCCTTAATTCTGATTCAGACAATTCAGGTGCCGGGTTTATAGACCTTTCAACCTCAACTATAATAACAAATGGCGGTAATATAGTTATGGGAGGCGGAGCAGACCCTCTAACGGATAGTGCGGTTGGAGATGCAGGCTCTAATTTTGGAGTTGACATATTAGACAGTACGCTAAACTCAGGAGTGGGTAATATAACTCTTAGAGGAATAGGGCGTAGTACTACCTCAGGCGATTGGCAGCATGGTATCCGTTTAAAAGGTTCAAACATTACATCAACTTATGGTGATATTAGCCTTACAGGTGTTGGTGGCTCAGGTGATGATTATAACATGGGTATTTTTATAAACTCTACCACAATATCAAGCACCGGAACAGGAGCAAGTGCTGGAACAATAACTCTAAACGGTACAGGTGGCGGTAAGAATGCAGATGCAAGTGATCGCAACATAGGTATATTTTTTAACAACTCCTCAAGCATAACTTCAGTTGATGGCGATATATCACTTACAGGTATGGGTGGCAGTGGTGAAGATAACAACAGTGGGATAGAATTAAATGCTACTACCATCACGTCGACAGGAACAGGAGTAAATGCCGCCACAATAACCTTAAACGGAACAGGTAACAGCACCTTTGCAGATGGTGATAATGCTCATGGTGTTTATTTAAATGGTAGCGGTGCTGATATCACTTCAGTTGACGGTAATATAAGCATAACAGGTCAAGGTGGCGATGGTGATGATTGGAATTTGGGAGTATTGGTCGCTTGGGGGGGTGGTAGCATAACATCCACAGGAACTGGAACAAATGCCGCAACTATAACTATTGACGGTACTGGTGGTGATGGTGGTGACTCGGCTCATGGTGTTTATATATATGCAGGCTCTTTAGTTTCTTCGGTAGATGGCGATATAGACATTACAGGAACTGGTGGTGATTCTGATGAAGCTGGCGAAAACTGGGCACAAGGGATTGTTCTAACATGGTCAGGTAATCTAATACGCTCCACTGGAACAGGTGTAAATGCTGCAAACATCACATTAAATGGAACAGCAGGAGATAATGGAGATGCGGCACATGGTGTTTATTTAGGTGGCACATCAATTACTACAATAGATGGTGACGTAGATATAACAGGTCAGGGTGGTACAGGTGATGCGGCCGGTGAGGACTGGGGGCAAGGTGTTGCAGTGCTATGGGGGGCTGGAATATACTCCACAGGAACAGGTGCAAATGCAGGAAATATAACCTTAAATGGTACAGCCGGTGGTAATGAAGCACAAAATAACGGTGTTTATCTACACAGCTCATCTATTACTACTTTAGATGGTAATATAGACGTAACAGGTACATCCACCACAGCTAATGGTAATTATAATAATGGTGTATTGTTACGTGCAGGCGGTATCTTATCTTCTACCGAAGGTGATATTACAATAGATGCAAAATCTGGCACAGGTACAGGTAGTGCCAATTTTGGTATTGAAATAAGAGATGCAGCCTCACAGGTAACTTCCGAAAACGGTGATATTAGCATAACCGGAGAAAGTAGAACCACAGGAAATACTGATAATAACCAAGGAATTAGGATAGTACTAGGAGCAGATGTCAGCTCAACGGGAACAACTTCTAGTGCAGGAAATATTACACTAAACGGTACTGGTGGTGGTACTGATGATAATAATCAAGGTGTTTTTATACAAAACTCCGGCACTTCTATAACAGCGGCATACGGAGGGATTTCTATCACAGGTAAAGCTAGCAGCAGTGATGAAAGGGGAATGGGAATTTATATTAATGATTCGGCCTATATTAATTCGACGGGGACTGGAGCTAATGTAGGTTCAATAACCTTAAACGGAACAGGTGGAGGTTCTGGCGGCAATAATGATGAGTTACATGGAGTTTTCCTTAATAACTCGGCTTCTATTTCGTCTGTTGATGGAGATATGTCAATAACAGGAACAGGTGGTAATGGTGATGATAACTCAAGAGGAGTGTGGGTTTACAATTCTTCATCAATAACCTCATCAGGAACAGGTGCTAATGCCGCCACTATAACTATAAACGGCACTGGCGGTGGTGGTAATACATCTGACTCCGATAAAGGGCGAGGCTTTCAACTCTCTGACAGTTCATCAATAGCATCTATAGATGGAAATATACACATAACCGGCACAGGTAAAAATAGCTCAAACTCTGATAATGAAAATGACGGCATTGACTTAAGAGGCGGTTCAACAATTACTTCGACAGGAGTTGGAACTTATGCTGCAAAAATCACTCTAATTGGTAACGCAGGCGGTGCTGAGGCTTCAGGCTCAGATTCTAATAACGGTATTGAGATTCATGATGCGGGAACTAAAATAACATCCATAGATGGCGACATATCCTTAACAGGTAATGGTGGCAATGGTGAAGATAACAATAGAGGCATCGAAATTGATAACAATGCTGTAATTTCCTCAACCGGAACAGGGGCAAATGCTGCAACAATAACCTTAAATGGTACGGGTGGTAGTTCCGAAAATGATGCTGACAATAATGACGGTCTATTGATAGAAAACAACTCAAAAATAACATCTGTAGATGGTAATATTACACTTATCGGAGCAGGTACAACTGATATCCAGGCAGATGATGACAATGAAGGAGTTAATATAAAAAGCGGAGCATCTGTAAGCTCTACTGGTACTTCAAGCAATGCAGCCAAAATAACAATTACTGGTACAGCCTCTACTCAAAGTGATGATAAAAATGAAGGTGTTAAGGTTTCAGGTTCGGGAACATATATCAGCTCTGTAAAAGGAGATATTAGTCTAACCGGTATAGGCGGAGGTGGTGATGGTAGTGGCAGTAACTACAACTATGGAGTTATTGTTAATGACAATGCAAGTATCAGTTCTACAGGAACGGGAACAGATGCAGCAACAATAACCTTAAATGGAACAGGTGGAACTGACACAGATAATTATAACAATGGTATAGTTGTAAATAATGCTGATATAGCTTCTGTAGATGGTAATATATCATTAACCGGAACAGGTGGCGGTGATGGAAATTATAATTATGGTATCAGAGTAGTATCTGGTGCAACATTGTCATCTACAGGAACAAGTTCAAATGCGGCAACAATAACTCTTAACGGTACAGGTTCTACAACTGGAGTTAATGGTGCTGCCGGAGTTACCATCCGAAATGGAACAACCCAAATAACCAGTATTGACGGAGATATAAATATTACCGGAGCAGGAACAGGAAGCGGTGTTTATAATAATGGAGTTAGATTGAATGACAGTGCTGACATCATATCAACTTCATCGGCTGATATAAATATTACAGGAACATCTTCATCAAGCGGCTCTGGTTTGGGTCTATGGGTAAGTAGTGGTTCAAATGTAATTGGTAGCAGCTCAATGACTGGAGACTTAACCCTTTTAATAGATAGCTTATATATAGCTGATGTATCCATCCAAAATACAGGTTCCACAACCATAGCTAATGTAATTAGTTCCAATACTATAGGGATAGGTGATGGAGCATCAGGAGATCTACAAATATCTGATGCAGAACTTGCATTATTTAGCACTGATGACTTCGTATTCGGTAGTACATCAGGCACAGGCAAAATGACTGTAGCGGGAAGAACATGGTCAGGTGATGTTACTTTGCAGTCAGATTCAGGTGAGATTTATTTGGCAGGTGAACAGTCCGTTGGAAGCAATTCATTGAATATAACAGGCGGTAGCCTCACTGGCGGACAGGACATAATAGCAGGTGATGTAATAATAGATGTCAAAGATGGAGTTGATATAGGAACAATTACTACCGTTGATGAAACAACGATAAATTTTGATACTGACAATAGCGGATTAGCATCGGCAACAATCGCAAGTATAATATCTGGCGGCAACTTGACCATTCAAGATGGTGCGGGCTCAAATAATAGCCTACAAATAACAGGCACTACTAATGTCGGTAGCAATAATGCATCCATCAAGGCCGACAACATAACTATAGTTGATACTTTAACAGCAGACATAATAACTCTAGATGCTACAGGAAACGTAACTGCAAAAGTCAGCACTGACAAAAAACTCAATCTGTCTGCAAGTTCCGCCTCACTTACAGGAAAAATAAACGGTGGCACTGGTGTAAGAGCAGCTTTATTAGGTATAAACACATTAAATTTCACAGGCGGAAAATCTAACTTTAATTTTGGTAGTTATAAGATAGGCTTTGATAAAACCGAGATATCACATAAAATACAAAGTTATGAAAAGGACTTTATGGCAAGGTCATTAAGCGCAACATCAACATTTAACTCCTTTGCAGACAGTATCGATATATCCATAGAATATAACTCTAATGTCAGCTCAGACAATAGCGACAAAACTACGACAAAAAGAAAAACTAAATAATATTAATGTCTAAATTACAATAATTAACAACAATATTACTTTTAAAACATTTTTCAAATAAAAACATTACACTTACACCCCCTTTATTTGTTTAAGTAATACACACTATCGATGCCTTATACTCGATTGGTTAACTTGTTTACTGTTACGCATGGCTTTTTTTATAGCTACGATTAACTAAACATACGATTATAAGGAATAGTAATATGACAATTAGTTTACCAAAGAACAACCAGCCGCCGCTTTTTAATGTGGCCGGCACGCAAAATTTTAGTGGAAACGACAATGATTATTTAGAATATGACCATGACCCTGCACTAATGTTAGCCGAAGGGGCTTATGTTTTAAGCTTCAATGCTGCTAACACCGTTGGGGAGAATGCTTTATTTTCTAAAGATGCAAGTGGCAACAGAGAGGGAGGCCATCTTTTTGCCAGCATTAATGACGGCTTCTTGACCATTCGCTTTCAAGGCCCACATGGTCAGGAATATATCAAATTAGGAGACGATGTTATTCAAGTCGGTCAGGACTACCATCTAGCCATAACATTTGGTGAAAAAGGCTTAAATGTTTATTTGGACGGCAAGTTAAAAGAAACCGAAATTGAATATAAGCAAACTATGGAGATGAACTATGAAAATATAGTAATCGGTGCAAATGGTTATGCGAGAAATGACAATAACGACTCTGCCAAACATGAATTTACAGGCACGATTTCAGATTTTCAGGTTTATGGTCAGCAATTAAATGCTTATGACGTTGCTGATATGTCAGGCAACCCTGATGCCATATACGCACTTGAAATTGAAGAATTCATGCCGGTGTTTTCTCAATTCCAGAACAAGGCTACTGATAATCTTTTCGACCTTGGTGCCAAGTTCGGCTATGACGAAAATGGCACTGCTACTGTTAAAGATATTGTAAGCGGCACAAGTGGCGATGATGTGATGGACGGAACTGCCCAGCAAGATTACCTAGATGGCGGCTTAGGACACGACACAATAAATGGTGGAGATGAAAGCGATGAGCTGCAAGGTAATTATGGTAATGATGACCTGTTCGGCGGTAATGGCAATGACTTGCTAGATGGCGGACATGGTGAAGATTTCCTTGATGGTGGTGCTGGTGATGATGTTTTAATATCAAGATCAGATGCACGTGAGCCATTTGTAGCCTACGACCCTGTGCGTGACGAGACTGACCCACTAGGTGAGCTTGATCCACTAACGGGCAAATTATACCCTAACCAACCGCTTAATGCCGATGATGTGTTAAAAGGTGGTGCGGGTGCTGATACGTTCTATTTCCAAACTCTTATCAATGCCAAACATAGATATATCGAAGAGCATACTAAAGATGACGGCACAGTAAATTGGGGCAATGTTGCAGGTGAAAATGACAAGATTCATGACCACTGGGTTGGCTCGATCGGCAATGACACAATCGCTGACTTTAACAGAGCCGAAGGCGATAAAATAATCATTGAAGGCCACACCACCCAACAGCTTGACCTGACATATGGCGACAGCAATAATGATGGTGTTTATGACCATTCAATAATCACACTTTATTCTAATCAGGGGAATAATGGTGGAGCACACAACCATGACTCGCTTGGCTCTATCACTGTTTATGGTGACCTGCTAAGAGAAGGTGATTTCACCACTGAGGCTGCTAACTATGGAATAATTAACAGCACAGCGTTTATCGATGAAGCCGTTACTCCTCTTGATGCCGCTCCTGACAGACAGCATGACGATATCCCAGTTGATACCGTAGATTCTAATTATGGTGAAATTAACGGCAAGAAGCCAGTTTTCGCATTACCTGGAACTGAAACATTCACAGGCGACGACGAAGACTATCTTGATTTCCAAAATGACGCTTCATTGATGCTGGCAGAAGGCACTTATGTGCTTGATTTCAATGCCGACGATGTAATGGGTAATAATGCACTATTTTCCAAAGATGCAAATGGAAACCGTGATGGCGGTCACTTAAAAGCATATATCTATGATGGCGTTTTAAAAGTTCGCTTACAAGCCGAAGATGGTGAGAAATACATTGCTCTTCATGACTACCCTGTTGTGGCTGGCACTGACTATAACCTTGCCATAAGCTTTGGCGACAAAGGCTTTAAGGTTTACTTAAACGGTGAGTTGTTAGGCAACGATGTTGAGTTCAAGCAAACTATGGAGCTAAACTCTGAGAACGTTGTAATAGGTGCAACTGGTTCAGGCCGTACTGACGGCAGAAAAGATGCAGCCAATGAATTTGATGGAACTATCAGCAACTTTAAGGTATATGGCGAACAGCTTACCGCTGATGAAGTTGCCGAGCTTTCTGGTAACGCCGATGCACAATACGCATTGCAGCTTGATGAATTCATGCCAGTATTCTCTCAGTTTGATAACCAACCATCTGATGAATATGAAGCACTTGCTGCACAATTTGGCTATGATGAAAACGGCACTTTGATAATGAAGAACATTATTGAAGGTACCGACGGTGACGATACGTTCGACGGCACTGCTGATTCAGACTTCTATAATGGCGGCTTGGGTGATGACACCATAAGTGGCGGTGATGCATCCGATGAGTTACAAGGCGGCTATGGTAACGACAACATAAATGGCGGAGATGGCAATGACTTACTAGATGGCGGTCATGGCGAAGACATCTTAAACGGCGGAGCTGGTGACGATGTTCTGGTTTCTCGTGCAGATGCTCGTGAGCCATTTGTTGAATTTGACCCGTTCCGTGATGAGTCTGACCCGCTTGGTGAACTAGATCCGGTAACAGGAAAATTATATCCTAACCAGCCTCTACCTTCTAACGATGTGTTAACTGGCGGTGATGGAGCTGATACTTTCTACTTCCAAACTCTTATCAATGCAAAATATCGCTATATTGAAGAGCACACAAGAAGTGACGGAACTATCAACTGGGGTAATGTTGCAGGTGAAAATGATAAGATTCATGACCACTGGGTTGGCAGTATCGGTGATGACACCATAACCGACTACAACAAAGCCGAAGGTGACAAGATTATCATTGAAGGGCACACAACCGAGCTTTACGATATAACTTATGTTGATGAGAATAATGACAACGCCATTGATTACTCATTAATTGAGCTTTATTCGGAGCAAGGTTCAAATGGTGGAGCACATAATCAGGATAAGCTAGGTACTATTAAGGTATATGGCGATTTGGTTAACGAAAGCGACTTAACTTTCAACAAAACCAATTATGGAATCATTGATCATGTTGATGATATTGATGAGGCCATAACTCCGCTTGATGCACAAATCACCCCTCCTCCTCCACCGCCACTAGTTGAATTTAACGGCACGGCTGGCAATGATGTTCTAATCGGTGCTGACACTGATGACATCTTAACAGGAATGCAAGGTAACGACCTTATGTATGCTGATGCAGGTAATGATGTTCTAAATGGCGGAATCGGGCATGACTATATTATGGGCTGTGCTGGTGAAGATGAACTAAATGGAGGCTTCGGTAATGACACCCTAATAGGTGGTTATCATGCTGACAGCCTGACAGGTGGCATGGGTAGTGATACATTCAAATTCAACACTATCTTTGATTCCCACACTGCATATGGCGTGGACACAATTGAAGATTTCCAAGACGGTGTTGATTTCATCAACCTTGCCAATCTTCAAGCAAACGGCATTGATGACATTAGTGACCTTAGCATAACTAATGACGGGGTTAACACTACTGTTTCAGCTAATGCCAACAACTTCGAAATAGAACTGACAGGCGTTATCGCACTTGATGATTCTGACTTTATCTGGACATAATCCATTTAAAGAAAAAATGACACGCAAGGCTATTGATAAATCTTTAGTTTTGCGTGTCACCCTCAAAAGCTTAAATCTACTCATTGCCTTTATCTACATTGTAAGTATAACTTTTAGTGGAAAAAACTTATACCCTCTCAAGTAAAAAGGAATAAATAATGGTCACAAATTACGAATACGCACTTTTCAGCCTTGATGCCTACCAAGACGCATCAGACAACGTGACCCTACCTAGCAACTGGTCGGTATATAAAACTTCCGATGATTTCGGCCACTCAAATGGTGGCTATTTTGGTATTGCTTATATAAACAACACTACAAATGAAGTTGTAATTTCACATAGAGGAACTGAGCTTTCAGACCTTGGTGACCTGTTCAATGACGCACAAATTGGCTTAGGGTTCGTGCCAAGTCAATATACCAACGGTGCAAAACCATTTGAACAAAGCTTGCAAAATGAACTTGCAGGATATCAAATAACACATACTGGTCACTCTTTGGGTGGCGTATTGGCCGAGATAAGTGCATATCAAACTCAAACATCAGCCGTAACATTTGACAGTGCAGGTACAAAACCACTTATTGAAAATCTGATAGATGGGAACATAAGCACTCCATATGCGGATATAACAACATTTAATTCTGCTCCCAACTTCGTCAATTCGACTAATGACCACATAGGAAACATACACCGCATTTTCCCAGAATTTGATATTCAGGGAACTTTTAATGATGAAACCTCATATGGCACTTTCTTGCTTGATTATACTGCTGACAATCAGCACTCAATGGTCAACATATTAAATAGCTTCAACCCTCAAACCGGTGACGCATATATAAGCTCAATGGTAAGTAACAGCTTATGGCCAACAGGCACAGGCTCATCTGGTGCATATCAATCCTTCTTCTTGTCATATGATAGAAACCCGCATTATTGGGAAGAATGTTTCACATCAGAGAACATAACAGGTCAGGCTAAGATAAATTTCATTAATAGCAATCTAGGTGGAATCAGCGATAATATCGTAACCGGAATGAACATTAAAGGCGACATAAGCGACAACTATATTTGGGGCACTACCAACGGCAAGGACGTTGTGGCCGCAAGTGGAGGACAAGACTTTGTTTTGTCATATGGAGGTGATGACTTTATCTTTGGCGGCACTGGTTATGATGTATTAGTAGGTGCATCAGGCAGTGATAATATTTTCGGCGGCTTTGGCAATGACATATTAATTGGCGGCTTCCACGCCGACAAGCTAACTGGTGGCTGGGGTAGTGATTCATTCAAGTTTAACACTATCTTTGATTCAAATTCAACATATGGCGTAGACACAATTCAGGATTTTCAAGACGGTGTTGATTTCATCAACCTTGCCAACCTTCAATCAAGCGGAATTGATGAAATTAGCGACCTGACAATCACAAATGACGGGGTTAACACTACTATATCAGCCAACACAAATGATTTTGAGATTGAACTTGCAGGGGTAATAGCCCTTGATAATTCTGATTTTATTTGGGCATAGTTAATATTATTGTCTTTATTTCCAAGGGAATGCCTTACTACAATTTGTCAAACAATCAACGAACAATCTGACTTTTGTTGATAAGTGCCTGTTTTGAGGAAAAATAGCGTGAATTCCTCTTTGGGGTGAATTTTTATATTGAGGTAGTACCTCCACTAATTGACCGGATTTCAAATAAGTACTTGCAACAAAAATGGGTAATAATGAAATCCCCACTCCTTGCAAACATGCTTCCAGCATCATTTCTGCATTATTAGCTAAAAATTGCAGTTTTAGGTTAGCTACAGCAACCTTACCGTTTTTATCCTCATATTGCCATCCACTTGACACACCATGCTTACTATATCTTATTGAGGGGTAGTTTATCAGGTCATCAGGATTTTTAGGTTCACCATATTGTTTTATAAAGTCTGGTGATGCACACAATAATATAGGACAATTTGCAAGCCTTCTTGATATAAATGATGAATCTTTTAAAGCTCCTATCCTAACAACAACATCGTACCCCTCACCTATTATATCAACCTCTCTGTCATCAAAATCCACCTCCATCTTTACATTCGGATATTCTTTTGCAAAAGCCGCTATCGGAGCCGTTAAGTATCTTTTTCCAAATGACATAGGTGCATTAACCCTTAATATACCTGTTGGGCATTCCTTTAGTTCCTGAATTTGTTGCTCTGCTTCATTTAAGTCTTCCAGTGCTTTTCTAGC
>Ga0213866_10002388_pt1 | contig 13259 bp, 16 predicted proteins | sample PICome_11_FD_160079 | JGI IMG/M metagenome (GOLD analysis project Ga0213866, IMG submission 160079) | Coastal seawater microbial communities near Pivers Island, North Carolina, United States - PICO284 | ecosystem: Environmental > Aquatic > Marine > Coastal | place: USA: North Carolina... | reverse complement strand
GTAGAAGAAATCTATTTTGCAGGTGGCGAGCCGCTAATTATGGACGAACATTATTATATAATGGACAAATTAGTCGAATTAGGAAAAACTGATGTAAGACTAAGATATAATACTAATCTGCTAAAGATGGAACATAAGGGTAAAAATGTTTTAGATTATTGGAAGATTTGGAAGGGTAATTTAGATATTTCTCCTAGTATTGATGCTACAGGAGCTAGGGCAGAGTATATTAGATATGGTACAGACTGGAACAAAGTTGACCGCAATCTAAGAACACTAGTTGATTTAGGATTTAAAGTACAGCCTTTAGTTGCAGTGGGCATACATAATATATTGCATTTGGAAGATTTATACAAATATTTTATTTCCATAGGTATAAACACTGTAGGTTTTAATATGATTGACAACAAAAACTTTAATATTCTATGGGCTCCGCAAAAATTAAAAGATGATGCTTTAACACTTTATAACACAGCAATAAATAATTTAGGGAACAGAGACGGACTTAAATCAGCAACGATTGAAATAAAAACTAGACTAGAAACCAAAGCTGATCCTAGTCATAGTAATTTTTTAAATTATGTTAAAGGTATAGACATGCTTAGGAATTTAAACTTTTTTGAAACTTGCCCAGAGCTAAAAGCATATTATGAGGTGTAAAATGAATATAGAGAATTGGAAAAATAGGTATACGGTTAGAAGATTTAACACAGAACAGCTTCCTGATGAGGAAAAAATAAAATATATGAGTGAGGTAATAAACTACATACCGTCACAAAATGGAGTAGTCGATCATCAATGGGTATTGCTTACGCCAGACGATCAAAAAATAAAAGAATGGTTAGTAGATAATGTATACAACGTATTTGATGAAGATCAAACACACAGAGAATACTTTACTGCTTTAGCCGAAGCACCTTATGTTTTCCATTCAATAATGCTATATTCAGATTTATTTGTAACCTTGAAAAGAAAAACAAATGAATACTTTAGAACCAACGGGTTTCATGCAGGAGTATTAGTTTGTGAAGCTGTTGAGCTAGGATTAGATGTATGTCAGATTTGCTGTAATGACGGAATACTAACCGACAATTATAGAGAAGAAGAATATAAGGATATAATCTGGGATAGATATGGCGACGAATTAGGAAAAATAAGTCTTGAATATAACGGACAGAACATAACTTTTAGTAAAGACAATATAAAGCAGCCTTCGTTATCTGTAGGCGTAGGAGTGGGCGAGCCTTTGACACCCCATAACTGGACCCCATATAAAGACGGCGTATCATTCACAGGCCAGAAACAAAAGAAATGGTTTAATAACTTTGTTAAGTAGTAGTATGGACTATACTAAATTTGACAAGGATGGTAATCCTCTAGATACAGTTCCTTTAGCTGACAGAAGTAAACAGTCTGCATACTATAGGAAATGGCTAGAAAGTAACAAAGAACGATACGAACCTACACCTGATGATATAAAGTGTGAACTTCAACTACAGGCTTTAAGTTTTTGGGAACCATTAGAACTTAAAATAAATGTAGGTAATTTTATGAAAGAGATTAGTCAATTTGATGATGCCTGGGTGCCCTATCTTAGACGTGAAGGTATTATGAATAACAGAGAAGGTTTGCTGTTAGTTGGCTTAGAAGGCGACACAATGAGCGATAGTTTAAGTATGCCCGAAGCTAGACGCAGAACAGGAAAAAAGTTAAGAGAAACAGATTTTAGCACTCCTACAGAATTATATAATGCTCTACCTAGTTTGCATCCTTTACTAAACTACTTCGGAACACTAGGTAGAACTATGTTAGTGAAAGCAAACAAAGGAGGATTTTTCCCTCCGCATAAAGATTCACCTATATTAACAAGAGAAACTTTTCGTATTGTTGCATTTTGTTCTTACCATTGTAGTGCAAGTAATTTTGAATGGGAGATGGAGTATCAAAAAATGCCTATAGAGCCAGGCATGTCTTATTATGTTGATACTCGTAAAACACACAGAACACATTCGTGGGCCGATGATAGTATTCATTTAATTATGAATATTCCTAAAACTTGGGAAAATGTTTTAAAACTTATGTCAATAACAAAGAATTATTAAATGGAAAAACTTGCTTGCAGTCGTTTTTGGACTGATATTAACTTAAATATTAACAGAAAAGAACTAGTAAACTGCTGTAAACGTACACAGTCTATACCACCTAGTTTAGAAGAAATACAAACATTAGGTTTAGACTTATGGTCAGCTAGACCGTCTGTGTTAGAAGAAAAGCGGCAAATGGTAGAGGATAATATTTTTCCTGAAGGATGTAAAGCATGTGCAAGAACACATCCACACAGCCAGTGGAATGTTTGGAATCTCTGGAAAGGCAAGCCCGATAGCTTTTATACAAAAGAATTAATCACTGAAGATAAAACCAATTATATTGCTATAAGTTTATCCAGTACTTGCAACCAGGCGTGTTTATATTGCAATGCAGAAGTAAGTTCTATGTGGGCAAAAAAACTAGGAATAGAACCAGTAGAAGCTGAACCAGAATATAAACAAGCAATACTAGATAGTTTGTACAATTATATAGATGTAAGAGTAGCACCTGTACAGCAACATGTAAAATATAACTTTTTAGGAGGAGAAACTTTTTTAGATTATAGTTTCTTTGATGTTATAGAAACTTTGTCAGAAATACACACTAGACATAGGACTCCAAAAGTTACTATGGAGTTAATTAGTAACTTAAATGTCAAGCCTGCGGTTATTGATAAGTTCTTAGATGTTACTCGTAGATATTCTAATATAGATTGGATTATTTCAGGCAGTGTAGAAAACTTAGGAATAAGAGCAGAAAGCTCGAGAGTAGAATTAGACTTTAATTTGTTTGAAGAAAATTTAGATAAAATTATTGCCCAAGAAAATATTAGAAGTGTGCAAATATTACCAACTATGAATCTTTTAAGTATTGCAGATCATGCTGAATTTTTAGATTGGGTGTTCGACAAATTTTCAAACACAAGAGGCATACAAAATATTTTAAGAACTTGGGGCATGACTATTAACAGCGTAACCTATGGTGAATTAGACGTCGGTCATGCTCCTAAGTCATTTGGCGTTTATTTAGATGCAGCAAAAGATAAGATAACAAGAATTGCAGATCAAATTGAAAATGAAGCTGTTGCTATTAAGGTAAGAATGTATAACAAGCATTTAGATGATATTAAAGAGCGATTAGGAACTTTACGATCGCAAGAAAAACTTGCACGTTCAAAGTCTTTTATGGATAAACAAGTTCTACTCCACGGAATTGACTATTGGACAATATACCCTGAACTTGCAGATGTGTATACTAACGATATTCTGCTAGTAGAGTAATACTAGTAGGAATCATATCTTTAGGAAAAGTAAATAATAATTCTATAGCAGGACCTATATTTTCAGGATCAATAGAATTAAAATTATTTGCAGTTTTGTTCAGATCTTTTATTAAACCTAATCTTAAATTAGTCAGAGAACAAGAAGTTCTCTTTCTTGCTAAATTTGTGCAAACATAATCTAATCCGCTCTTGAACATCTGCCTTTCTCCATATTGTCCGTCTGCTTTATTTAACGAATCCTGAGAACATGAATTTATAACTACAAAGTGTTTAATATCATTTTCATAAATTTTAAATAAATCAACAAGTAGTTCACCTTGTTGCATGTTTGGCAATTCGTTGATAATAATTGTGTCGAATTGATCAACATAGCCTATTGTTGCAGAGCGTTCGATTTCGTCAGTTATGTCATATCCTGTAGATTCGTCTACACCTTCACATTTAAAATAATTTTGAAGACTAGGACCTATACCAGTTGTATGACCAATAATAAGCATATTCATAATTGTACTTGACCTTTTAATAAAACTGTTATATACTATACTTATGTTGAATTCTGAAACTAATGATCTCAAATGGAGCAATTATGATTTTACTAAAATTCCTTTCGAGGATATTGTTCAGGTTGGACAAAGAACGCTATTATACAGAGATCTGTTTACGGTATCTTGGCTACTTGGCCGCTTTTGTAATTATCGCTGTTCCTACTGTTGGCCATACGCAAGAAGCGATAGAAAAGATCACAGACCAACCGAACTGTGTCTTCGAACTATCGATGAAATCAAACGACAAGCAAGAAACAATGGATTCAATTCATTTCACTTTTCTTTGTCAGGGGGTGAGCCTACCTTTCACCCAGGATACTTGGACATTCTCAAACACCTCGCCGACGATGTAGATAATACAAATTATACAAGTGTTCATATGACATCAAACTGTAGTCGTAATATGCGTTGGTTTGAACAATATGTAAAACGTGTAAAGCCATTTCATAGAGCAAGTATAACAGCAAGCCTACATACAGAACACGTAAATACAAAGGAGAAGATGCAGGAGTTTGCAGATAAACTTATCCTGTGTCAAGAATATGATGTACAAGTTACTATTAATCAAGTTATGGTGCCAGACTGGTTTGAACGTGATTGGGAAAACGCTTTGTTCTTTCATGAGCAGGGTATCAACGTTACCCTTAAACCGCAGTCCGACCCTACGGCGTCGAGAATCGTTGAAGGATACAAAGAAGAAGACCTTAAAAGACTCTGGAATGGGATGCCGCAAAGAGCATATACGGAAAGTAAACGGAAATGGAAGGATCGCCCTAAGCCAAGTTTCGAAGTACCTAAAGGAATAATGGGCAAAAATGATGCAAGCGTCCCGTGGCACATGCAAGTAGAGCTAAAAGACTCTACTGGTAAAAAGTGGTATATGGACCAAGCAGAACGCTTTAATGCCTTTAATTTCAACAATTTCGAAGGATGGCGGTGTAACGCCGGTTTTAGCGGAATAATAATACGGGAGCCTGACGGTTCGGTAAAAAGGAGTTATTCTTGCCATGATGCACCACTTGGCAACATTGAAACAGGTTTCGAGCTATTTAAGACACCTAAAACTTGTATTACTAAAAGTTGTGTAAGTTCTGCAGATTCTAAAATTCCTAAGGTGAAGGTATGATAGTAATAGGATACTCTAAAGGTATAGGCAACGCTATTGTAAGTTATTTTAATTGCAGAGGCGTAGGAAAAGAAGAAGGCTGCGATATTAGCACAGAGCAAGGCAGAACAAAAATTGTCCATGAATGTGTTGATCAGGATGTAATTATTTTGTCAGCGCATGACAGCAAAAATAAAAATGCACAACTAGAAACACTCTTCCAACTTTATAAATCCTTTAAGAATTCGCCTAAACATATCATAGTGATCGGAAGTTGCACCCAAGATAAGTGGTCAGACGAAATAAACGAATACGGTGCATACAAGTCTGCTATAGATTATGCAGCAATGAATATGGCAAGACATCGTAACGAGTGCGTAGTAACTAATATCAGGTTAGGATTGACAGCAACAGAAACTAGCAATACTCCGAAAAATAAAGGAAAGAAATGTATCGATCCTACTAGTGTTGCTGTACTAATTAAGAGTATTATAGAACTTCCTGTAGATATTGTACCAGCAAGTTTAACTGTAATACCCAGTAGAAATGGAATTGTAAATGCAACTATTTGAGCATCATGCTGTTATTGATGAAATAAAGATACCAAGTAATGAACTAATTGAGCTTTGGAAAAGTTTTCCAGATGAATGCAACATGCCTTGGAATGAATATAAAAAGTATGTTAGCGGCGAAAGACAAAAAACACAAAGATACAATCCTAGAGTAGAAGGCGGCGGCCTGCGAGCTTTATATACTCCTTTGCATGAAGGAAAACAAATAACTGAATATCCTGTAGTGAAAGAAATTGTAGATAGTTTTAATTGGATAGTTGAGCCCGACCATCATGACATTACCTTTATGACATATAGATCAGGCTTCAAATTTCCAGTGCATTACGATACACATTTAGAATATAACATAATGTTTCCCCTACTACCTAAAGACGAAATGGAGCCTATCAATTTTTATGAAGGCAATGATAAACATAATCCGGGAGAAAAGATCTATACCTACAACTACAGTCAGGAACATCCAACAGTGTTCAATGGAAAAGTTTTGCACGATGTAGATGAAGTAAAAGATTTTAGAATGATATTTAGAATTAAGATTACTAACGAAAGTTATCAGGACATGATTGAGCGTTATAAGCAAGGAGAATTTATTGCGTAGCCAAAGTCAAATTGCTAAAATAAAAGAGTTTGAAAGTGATCCTTTTCAAATACACAATCTGTTATCTAAAGATCAAGTAGCTGAATTAATAGACGTATACGAATCTTCTGATAAAACTGTCAAAGACACTGGACCAGTAGTATCTAAAATAGATTATAACAATTCAGTGTTTAGAGAGATATTAACAAAATTATCCACAGTGCTTGGCGAGTTTGACATTAGGTATGCACATTTTTTTGAAGTAGACAGACCTCATGTGTTGCATATAGATGACGACTTTGACTTTCCTAGATCATACAAGGCAATTACGGTTCCATTAAGGCATGATGGACATACTAATCCAAAGTTTTATGTTTATAATCAGCACTACTACGGCGGCCCTGCAAAATTTTTTAAAGACAGAGAAATAGATCCTTCAGTGCATTATAATGTACCTGTGACAGATTATAATAATATTGACGGCCTTGACGACATAGGAATTCCTGAAGAAGTGCGCAAAGGAATCGATCATCTAAAAGACAAGTGGCTAGAAGGTCTAAGTGTTAAAGCATATTTTCCATGGAACGTAACAAGTGGAATAGTGTTTGATAGTTTGCAAATACACAGTGCAGGAAATTTTACGCAACAAGGTGTAAGTAAGAAATTAGGCTTGAGTATTTTTACTAAGGATCCTAAATGATAGTCAAACGCCTTGAAAACAATAAAGAGCTGCTCGACTTTTGCAATATTTGCAAAACAAAAGGATACAAAAACAACGATAGTTTAAAAGCAATGAAATTTGACTTTGCAGACTTTTGGGGAGCTTGGCACAATGACAAATTGGTAGCAGTTGCGGGAGCTCATGCTTTGCCTGAAGTAAGCACCAATGCTGTTAGGGTATTATTTAGAGGATGTCAAATTGAAGAAGTGTATAGGGGGTTAGGTAAGTACCATATGAATAGCATAGGTTTTAGAGATATATTGCCTGTGCAAATGGAGGCTTATAAAGATAAAGATTTATATATTACTACTAATGTATACAATGATGCAAGCGGCAGAATGAATAGAACACATAAAGCAATGAAATTACTTGACAAAGATGGTATTTTAACGTATAATAACGATATGGAATTGTATTTTACTGAACAAAGTATTTGGAAAGTAAACAAGGAAAAATATAATGAAATTAGACATAGACTGGAAACATTTAAGTAAAGTTAAATCAAATTATTTCAAGCATTTTGCATATGCAACTTACTTTAATTTCCTTGCTTTACTAGTGTTTATCACAGGATTGATACACAGTATATTTCCGTTTTTGTTTGCATTCACTCCATACAAATTAGCAAAGAAGATTGTCGATGGAACTGAAAAACATCTTATCAAACGGGATTAATATTAAGAGTAGTGGTACCACTGGTCCTGCAAAAAATATTTTTCAACATCCTCAAAAACTAAAATTTGCAAATCAAGTTGCTAGAGAAGTTCAAAAAATAACATCTAATAGTAAGATATACACAGTATGCAAACTAGATCATGCAGGCGGACTGCTTGCGCAAACGTTACCTGCTGTAGAGATTGATGCCGAAGTAGTGATAGAACAATTCAATCCATTTAGTTGGGTAAAGAATATTGAAAATTTTACTCACAGTCATATTACTCCTGGCATGGCGTTGGCAATTACTAAAACAAAAGGTTGGGAAAATCTAAACTTAGAAGGTAAAATTATTGCCTGTGGTAGCGACAAAGTTCCTGCAGAGTGTATTAACAGATACTTAGATAAAGGAGCAACATTCATTGCAAATTGGGGAATGAGTGAAATTGGTCCTATTGCAATAAACAAAACATTTACTCCGGAAGATCCTTTAGTGCATGATCTGCCCGGGCATACTATTATGGGCGATAATGCGTTTTGTGAAACTAAGATTGTGAGACACCAGTTGTATGTAAAAGGTGACATTTGTGTATATGATGATTGGTTTGCAACAGGAGATATTGTAAAATACGAAGACGGCTGTTATTGGTACTATGGACGCAAATAATTGTATTATAATTAATGCTCCTATGGGAGCAAAAGCACATCAATTAGGAAGATTGATTTCTAGTTGCAATAATGTCAAATGGTATGATTATCACGGCAACGGTTCAAATCCTTGGGACTTATACAATGAAAAAGATGCAAACTTTACCAAGTTTCATTTTAACAGAAGATTTAATGGTGCAATAGGAAAAGGCATTTGCGAAAAAACAATTCTATCAGTAGGATCTAAAAGTAAATTAGATCTATATACACAAAAAATAGAAATTAATAAATGGTGCAAAAAAATGTCTCCGAATAAATTTGTTTATCCATTGCACGAACCTGTAGAACTCACAAGAAAGATTTTTGATTCACAAAGCGAAATTTTTATTATTCCGGATTTAGAAGATGTGTTTCAAAGGTTTATGAAAACGTCTTACTACTATTTTGCAGATGCTAATAATAAAAACATTACTATGGGAGATATGTTTAATCATGACAAAGAAAAGATTAAGGCATACCTAAGAAATAAGATTGAAGATTTATCTGATAATCTAAACCAAAACGTTTTTGTTGTTAAAGACGTTGCAGAAGTTTTAGATCAAAGTAGGTTTGAGTTATTATGCAAACATTTTAACCTAGACTTCAACCTCGATAGTTTCTCCGCCGTTAAGAACGTTATCAATTAACTTCTGCGTATGTTCACTAACAAAACCAGTTACTTGAAATGTAACTCTTGGACTAAACCCAAAGTTTGCAGTACCGTGTGGCATATTAACCCAATCATATGTTACTGCTTCGCCACTTTTGTATCCTTGGTAATAAGTGTTACCAAACTGCCATACATGACCGTAATCCCAGTCTTGCAGCATAATCAAAAATCTTCTAAGTTTTAACGGATTTTTATCTGCACCATTACGCAGCCATTGTTCACGTCTATCAGGTCTAGCATTACGCATTTGTTGATCAATGTGTATAGGTGTTACCATACCTAACTTTTGAATGTGAAGTCTTGCTTGTTGGACTTCCATTTGCATAAAGTCTAAAATTCTATGTAATACTTGGTATTCCGGTTCTTTGTTAACTTTTTTTCTATCATCTGTTTTGATTAGAATAGGAACCTTGCCCATTGCAGGTATATCATTTTGACCACTTGCCCGTTTAATATCTAAAAGTTCGCCATCGTGTAAATCTTTGTCTTGTCTACTGCCGTTACGCTGTCTATAGTTTCCCATTGTCATAACAACATGATCGTTTGCAGATTTTTCGACTACTTCTGAAAAATCGTTAGTAAACCTAAAAGGTACAATGTAAGTTTTTTCAGTTGGATCGCCGAAGGGATCAAAATGAAAATTGCTATGTCGTTTGTTGTGTTCCCATCTGCTAGGTATTCCGTTAACAGTATACAAGTTTTCTTTGATGTTTTCTTGCTCTTTTAACTGCTTTTCACTGTATAATTCTTTTTCGTATTGTTCGTGAGGAACATTTTTTTCATTGTCTGAATTTGGAATATTAATTTGTAGAAGGTCATCTACCTGCTCACCGGTATAATGATTTTGTCCTTCCATTGCTTTCTTCTGTTTTACGATGTCGTTTAAGTTGTCCATATAAATATTTAGTACAGATATATTTCAAAAGGTTTATAAATGAAGCTATGTGTTATAGGTGGAGGTACAGCAGGAGCATGGGCTTGTGCATACCTAGAGAAAAAATTTCCTAACTACGAAATTACTGCTTATGAAAGTAATGATATTCCTATTATCGGAGTAGGAGAAAGTACACTTCCGCAAGTTATTACTTTCTTAAACGAGTGCGGCTTGCCCGAAGAAGAATGGGTAAAAGAATCTAATGCTACACGTAAATTAGGAAATGTTAAACAATTATGGCGTAAGGATCAAACATTACCAGAATTAGATTTTACTTTTTGGTATAATGATGACTTACGTTTTCAAAATTGGATGCCTCGTTTCTTAGCAAATGAAACTACTCCACAAACTATAAATGACGAATTGTGGGAAGAAAGCACAAGAGCAACAGCTATTCATCTTGATGCAAATGGCGCGGCAAGATTTGCAAAATCAAGAACAAAAAATGTCAAATACATTAAAGAAACTTTAACAGAACTACCACCTGGTTATGATTTATATATAGATTGTACAGGCTTTGCTAGAGCGTTTACTCCTGATAAAACTTTAGTTGTACCAGAAGGACATCTTGTAGATAGCGCATGGGTATGTCCTTTAGAATTAGATGACGATGCCGACGAAGCACATACATATAGCATTGCAAGAGATTATGGATGGCAATGGCGTATAACCCTACAAAATAGAATAGGCACTGGTTATGTTTATTCAAGCAAATACATAAGCGACGAAGATGCAAAAAAGCAATTCGAATCTTATATAGGAGATAGCAAACGCTACAATAATATTGAACCAAAAAATTTAAAATGGAATGCTGGATATTTAAAAAATCCCTGGACTGATAATGTAGTCAGTATAGGATTATCTGCAGGATTTGTAGATCCATTAGAAAGTAATAGTTTGTATATGAGTATTTTTGGAGTTGAACTTTTAGCTAAATGTCTAGAACGTGGACTAGGAGCTAAACACTACAATAAACTTGCTAATAAAATATGGAAAGATAATTGCGACTATATTAGAATGCACTACAGTTTAAGCGATCGAGACGATACGCAGTTTTGGCTAGATACTAAGAGAACACAAACTACAGACAAAGAACTTGTTTGGAAAAAATATCAAGTAACAAAAGGTTATAAAACTACAATTTTTATTGACGCTTTGTATGCTACTCTTGCAGTATATTTCGGACAAACAGAACACTATAAACCAAAAACGATATAAATACATACATAAAGATCAGGAGTTCCTAGATGGCAAAATATATTGATTCAAATTACCTTTTCCAGAGTGCAGGAGATTTCATTGCACTTAACGCATGGCTTCCGGAAGATATCATTGACCAAGTTGATGCGCTTAACCAAGACGATTCAAAAATTTTACGTAAAAGAGAAGGAGAAGGTTATAACGGTCCTAAAGCACTAGGTGTAGAATATAACTTTGTACCAGAAGGTTGGGGACTGCCTGGAAATGCTACAGAACTTGGCAGTTTGCTTTATGATAAGGGACATTACTTAGCACCGCATAGAGACAAATGGCGTAATCTAAATAGCGATGGATCTTTGACTGGCGATGGAATGAGATTAATTAACTTTATTAATCATACACATCCTACTGAATTTACTTTCCTACTAGATGATGAAGTAAAAACATTTGAGCCCCGCAGATGGTATGCTGTGAATACACGTAAAACACATTACGGATTTAGTTTTGTCGACGGTGTATATCACATGAGCTGCGGTATAAGATTCGGTGAAAGACATCTTGAAGAGACTGTACAGTGGTTAAAACAGGTATTACCATTTGCACAGCCAGATGATGATGTTAAAGGCGTAATTTGTACTCGTAACTAAATTATACCTATATATAATCTAGCACTAATTCTATCAAAACTTTCTAAATGTCTTTCGAGCGACTGATCATGTGCAGGATTAGCTTCGAACTTATTATCCAGTTTTACCATTTCATCTACAGATCTTATAGCAGGGTCTATTCCTAACATTGAGTTTATTTCAGCCATTGATCTATTTTGTTTCATGTCAAATGCTGATTCAATTAAATCGGTTTCTTTTTGAATTTGTTCAAACATTCTTTTATTATTATCGTACCAGTCATAATGAGGATATGGAATTTCCCATCCACCTACAAAGTGCCACCAAGCAAACATGTCGTAAACATCGCCGTATCTAACAGCAATCATTTTACTATCAGGAAACCATTCTTTTAAAACATCTATGTTATAAGCAAACCAGTGGCTTTTGATAATTTTAACACCATCCCAATTATCAAATGGTTTTTTTATTTCTTCTAAAAAACTTTCTTTTGTATAATTAGATCGTATGTCGTCAAAGCCTTGGCCGTGTTCGTGACTAGGACCAAAGTACGCACCTCTATGCCATCCATAAAGTCTAAATTTTTCATTATGCTTATCCCATCCATGTCTGTCGTACTGTCTATCTTTACGGTCATCAGATGTGTTTATGCACTTATGATACATTTGAATAGTTCGCAAAATGCCACTCCATCTTGAACCTGGTGCGCCCATTGCAAAAATTAAATCATTACTCAACGTATTCTCCTAGAATTTTTGTAAGTCTTTCGGCCATCCAAGTGTGTCCTTTTATACCCGGATGCTTACCATCTCTGCCTAAATCTAATATAATTTCTTTGTTAGTAAATGTATAAGTTGGAAAACTAAGTTTATCTAATATTGCTTGATTTGCAAAATTATCAGCTAGTACAGATTGTCTAGCGTTTTTCTCGTTTACGTTTATGTCCCATACTATCGGTATATTGGGCGCATAAAAACGTAACATGTCTTCGTACATACTTATAGTATTGCACATACCTTCTACTAACAAATCTTTAAGTTCACTTTTGCCTGTTTGTTGTTTATTAGTATTTAATATGTGCCAAGCAACAAAGGTTGCATTATCGATAAATCTAAACTCATTTATGTATATTAAAGTTGGTTTATACCATTGTATTAATTTTTTGATAGAATATAATGTATCAGTTAAAACAAAGTTATCGCTTAAATTAATATAATCAGCATCAAAATGTTTTGCTGTTTTATAGATGTAACTCTCCTCAACTGGAACGCCGCATCCTAATGTTAGACTGTTACCTACTGCTAGAATTTTTCTTTTTGCATTTTTGTTAGGTTCTGGTCCACGTAATGCTAAACTATTCCAATGATACTTAAATGGATGTTTAGTCCAGTCATAGTCTGAAGTCATACCTTGGCTTTTAGGATGTCTGCCTTCTGTAAAACTTTGTCCTGGCTGATCGTCGTTATGACCGTCTGTAATAGTATTAGGTTCATGTTGCGACCAATTTCGTCCTCGCAATTTACTGAATAAAGCAGTTGCCTTTGCTACATGTCTCATTTGTTCACCCTCCAAACACAAAATAATCTTTGCATTGATCT
>Ga0213866_10002387_pt1 | contig 13265 bp, 19 predicted proteins | sample PICome_11_FD_160079 | JGI IMG/M metagenome (GOLD analysis project Ga0213866, IMG submission 160079) | Coastal seawater microbial communities near Pivers Island, North Carolina, United States - PICO284 | ecosystem: Environmental > Aquatic > Marine > Coastal | place: USA: North Carolina... | reverse complement strand
TGAACCGATCGAGGCCAGCATCACCGCGACCTTGATCGCCAAAGACAGTGAGGGCAGCCGGGTGCGCCAGGTGATCGCGAGGGCGACGAGTGACCTCCACGAGAAAATGCTGAAAAGGGTTGGGGCCGACCGGGTGATCTTTCCCTCGCGGATGCAGGGTGAGCGCCTGGGCCTTGAACTGGTGCGCCCCAACCTGATGGAGCGGCTGGCCCTGGATGAGCAGCACTGCATCGAAGAGATCAAGGTTCCGGAACTGTTTGTGGGGCGCTCACTGCGGGACCTGAATCTGCGCAAGAACTTCCGGGTCAACGTGCTGGCCGCGGGGCCACAAAGCAGCCTGATGGTGAACCCACCGGCGTCCCACGTGCTGGAAGAAGGTCACCTGCTGGTGGTGATGGGGCTGGTGGACGACCTGCAACGGCTGCCCAAGACCTGAGCCGATGCACTGCCTCGGGCTGATGAGCGGAACCAGTGCCGACGGTGTCGATGCCGTGCTGGCGCGCTTCGACGGCCCACCCCAGCATCCGCAGTGGTCCTTGCTGCGCCACCACCATCAGCCCTATCCACCTCAACTGAAGCAGCAAGTGGTGGGCGCCGGCCAGGGTGCTCCGATGCCCGCCTCCGGATGGCTTGAGCTGGCGGAAGCGATCACGCAGGTGCAGGCGGACGCGGTGCAGGCCTGCGACCCCGAAGCCAAAGCTGAGCTTGTGGGCTGCCATGGCCAGACCGTCTGGCACCGTCCACCAGCCCAGGGGGCCCGAGGGGCCAGTTGGCAGATGCTGCAGGCACCGCTGCTCGCCCAGCTCCTGCAACGCCCAGTCATTCACGACTTCCGCGCCGCTGATCTGGCCCTTGGGGGACAGGGAGCACCGCTCGTGCCTCGGGCCGATGCGGCACTGCTGGGGAGGACAGGAGGCTGGCGGGCGCTGCTGAACCTGGGCGGCATTGCCAACCTCACCCTGATCCCACCCTCCAGTGGAGTGGACCGCCATGCCGCGGTGCTGGGCTGGGACTGCGGACCAGCCAACAGCCTGATCGACCTGGGCATGCGCCACTTCTCCAATGGCGCCCAACACTTCGACAGGGGTGGAGCGATGGCAGCACAGGGCCAGGTGGATGAGGGCTGGATCCAGCGCTGGCTCCAGGAGGAGTATTTCCAGTTAGCACCGCCAAAATCCACAGGACGGGAATGCTTCGGGCAGGCCGACCTCAACAGGCGGCTGCATCAGCTCGATGGAGCGTCAGCGGCCGATGCCATCGCAACCCTGACGGCCTTTTCCGCGGCTGTGGTTGCCCAGGATCTGGAGCATCTGCGCCAGAGACAGGGCATCGCACCGATCGAACTGATCACAGCCGGAGGTGGCAGCCAAAACCGGGTATTAATCCAGGAGCTGCGCCAGCGCTGCCGAGGATCCCAGCTGGACGAGAGCAGCACACTGGGGGTGCCGGCTGAGGCCAGAGAAGCCCTCGTCTTCGCGCTGCTGGCCTGGTGGCACCAGCAGAATCACCCCGGCAATGTGCCGGCCGTCACCGGAGCCAGCCGAGAAACCGTTCTTGGCGTGCGAGTGAATCCGGCCTAACCCGGGCGATGCAGGCGCAAGCGCCGGGGAGCGCCCCGTAAACGGCGGGGCTGCTGCGATTCCAGGGCCGAGCGCAGACGCTCCTCCCGCGTTGGGGCCGGTGCAGATGCCTCCAGCTCCTGCTCATGGCGTTGCACACCCTGCTGGATCAGCACCCGCGCCATGTTGCTCACCGTGCGGGATTCCAGCTCCGCCATCGCCGTGAGACGAGCGCAGAGGTCCTCAGGCAGAACCACCTGAATTCTCGGGGACTTGGGCTTCCCGCTGGATGAAGTCTGACGGGTGGGCACGACCGGATCCCCAAAAAGGGGCTCTGCTACTAAAAAGTGTACAGAGGTGGTCAAGGGTAGTATCCATGACTATGGTGGGGGCATTGCTCCTCCTCGGAGTACCCCATGACACAAGCCACATCTCGTTCCCGTCGCAGCCCAGCCGGCTCCCGCGCTCGGTCCCGACGCCCCCGCCGCAGCGCTGAAAACAGCGATGTGCTGGTTTCAGCCGTGATCAGCACTTATTTGCTGACCCACCTGCACCACGTGTTGCAACGAGCCGAATACGGCGCTTCCCAGGAAGGACGCAGTACCCAGGCGGCCAACTACGCCCAACTGCGCAAGGTGCTCTGCATGGATGCCCGCAGCATGGAGGACGCCTCAGCACTGGGGCAACTCGATGACGGCATCGAACAGGCCGCCTGACAAGCGCTTCTGCTCTGAATAGCGTTTGAGCAGTTGCTCAAACCGCGATGGCCTCCAACGCCGCAACGCTGTACGCCCGCATTAGCAGCAATCCAGAGCAGACCCAGGCGCTGTTCCGCCAGGCCCTGCAGGACCCCAACGGCGCCATGGCCAGCATCTGCAGCCTGGGCGATGAACTGGGCTTACCGGTCACGGCCCAGGAGGTGCGCGAGCATCTGGCCAGCCTCGACGATGAAGAAAGCCAGCGCTGGCTTGTTAAGGCACGGGGCGGTCTTTGAACTCGGAAGCGTCAGACGTCAGAGACGCCTTGGGCTCGGCGCGCTCCCGGCGTTCATAACCACCACCACCGGCCCAACTGAAGAAAAGCAGATAACTCACGATCGCCAGGCCTGCGGCCACCACAAGAGCGGCAAGCTGCTCCAGTTTCAGCATGGCGACCAGCCTCCGGAAACCTTCACCAGTTTGCCGACAGGGATGATGGGGGGCACGACGCCTTCCGCCGGTGCTGCGACTCGAAAACGTCAGCAAGATCTACCCCACTGGGGAAGTGCTTCGCGCTGTGACCTGGGAGGTGAAGCCCGGAGACAGGATCGGCCTGGTGGGGGTGAACGGTGCCGGTAAATCCACGCAGATGCGTCTGATCGCTGGCCACGAAGAACCAACCAGTGGCCAGGTGGTGCGTCAGGGAGAACCCCGCATCGCCTACCTCCAGCAGGAATTCGACGTGGACCTCGAGCGCACCGTGCGCCAAGAACTGTTTCAAGCCTTCGGCGAAGCGGCCGAGGTGATGAACCAGCAAAAGCAGGTGGAAGAGGCGATGGGGTCGGAACGCGCTGCTGAAGACCCCGATCATCTGGACCAGCTGATCCAGCAACTTGGGCAACTGCAAAGCCGTTTTGAAGCACTGCATGGCTACGAACTCGATGCCCGGATCGACAAGCTCCTGCCCACGATCGGCTTCACCCCAGAGGGCGCTGAGCTGCAGGTGAAGGACTATTCCGGGGGGTGGCAGATGCGAATCGCCCTGGGAAAAATCCTGCTGCAGGATCCGGACCTGCTGCTGCTGGACGAACCGACGAACCATCTCGATGTCGAGACCATCCAATGGCTGGAGAGCTACCTGCTCGAACAAAGCGCTGCCATCGTGGTGATCAGCCACGACCGCACCTTCCTCGACCGGGTCTGCAATCAGATCGTCTCCACCGAGCGGGGGGTGTCCCGCAGCTACCTGGGCAACTACACCGCCCACCTGGAGCAGAAACAAATGGAACGGGAGGCCACCCAGGCGGCCTTCGAGCGCCAGCAGAAGGAGATTGCCACCCAACAGGCCTACATCGATCGCTTTCGCGCCAGCGCCACCCGCAGCACCCAGGCCAAAAGCCGCGAGAAACAACTGGACAAGGTGGAACGGGTGGAGGCACCGATCGAATCGGTGGCGGGGCCGAGTTTTCAGTTCCCGCCTGCCCCGCGCTCCGGAGCCCAGGTCGCTCTGATCGACAACCTCACCCACAGCTATGGGGACAAGATCCTGTTCCTGGGGGCTGAACTGGAGGTGGAGCGGGGCGATCGCATCGCCTTCGTGGGGCCGAACGGTGCGGGCAAGTCCACCCTGCTGCGTTTGGTGATGGGGGTTGAAACCCCCGATGAAGGAAGTGCCCGCCTCGGAGAGCACAACGTGATTGCGGGTTACTTCGAACAGAACCAGGCCGAAGCCCTGGATCTGTCCAAGACCGTGATCGACACGATGTACGAAGCAGTCCCCGACTGGACCCAGACCCAGGTTCGTTCGCTGCTGGGCAGTTTCTGCTTCAGCAACGACACGGTGTTCAAAGAGGTCGGAAAGCTCAGCGGCGGCGAGAAAGCCCGTCTGGCCCTAGCGCTGATGCTGCTCACCCCCTGCAATCTGCTCGTCTTGGATGAGCCCACCAATCACCTCGACATCCCGGCAAAGCAGATGCTCGAGGACGCCTTGATGGCCTACGAAGGAGCTGCGCTGCTGGTCTCCCACGACCGTTATTTCATCTCCCGCGTCGCCAATCGGATCGTTGAACTGCGGGATGGCGAACTTGTGATGTACCGGGGGGATTACAACTATTACCTCGAGAAAAAAGAAGAGGAAAGGGCGGCCGCCAAGGAGAAAGAACTGGCTGCAGAACAGGAGGTCAAGCGGAAGGCCAACAAGGAGAAGCAGAAAGCGCGTGACGCCCGCCGCAAAAAGGCGGCCTGACTGGCATCAGGCCGCAGCACCGAAAACTTCACACAGCCTTAGGCAGGAAGACTTATTTCTCTTTACCTACTGTTTTCGTCTGCATAGCCTGACAAAACCAACCCACCCAGTCCCAATGAACATGGATCCCGGCCCCGGCAACAACGAACCCGTTGGCGGTTCATCAGCCCCAGGCCCGGCACCCCATGAGCAGACCTGGGATGCGGTGGAAACCTATTTCCAGTGCATCACCACCTGTTCGCTCGACGATGGCGAGTGCATCACCGAATGCGTTGAACAGCTGAGGGACGCCGACGACGCCTGAGGCTTTGGCTTCAGCCCGAGGCCAAGGCCGACAGATCAACCGGTTTGACTTCGATGGTGACCAGGTCCTGACCACGCTGCACCTCAAGCACGACGGTGGCACCCACACCCCGGCGTTCGATGGCACTGACCACGGCGGCAGGATCAGCAACGGCCTGGCCATCAAAACGCTTGATCACGTCATCCACCTTGAGCCCAGCACGGTCCGCCGGCCCCCCGGGCTGGACCGCGCGGATCACCGCACCCGGTGGCACCGGGGACGTGGGCGTGGGGCGGGGCACCGGAGACAAACGGATGCCAATTACAGGATGACGGGCCTTACCGCTGGCCACCAACTGCTGCGCAATGGTGCGGGCCCGGTTGATGGGGATGGCAAAACCAAGGCCAGCCCCAGGCCCTGATCGCACCAAGGTGTTGATCCCGATCACCTCGCCATCGGCATTGAGCAGTGGTCCGCCCGAGTTGCCGGGGTTGATCGCCGCATCGGTCTGAATCAGATCAAGACGTTTGCCGGAAATTCCCAACTGGGCAACGTTGCGGTTGAGGTTGCTGATGATTCCCAGGGTCACCGTGCTCTCCAGTCCATAGGGATTGCCCACGGCAATCGCCCAGTCGCCCACGCTGAGCCGATCGGAATTCCCCAGATCAGCGACAGGCCAGGGGCCGGGGCCCTCCAGACGCACCACCGCGAGATCGGTGAGGCTGTCTTTTCCCACCACACGGGCGGGCACCCTCCTGCCATCGGAGAGGCCCACGGTGAGTTGATCCGCCCCCTCCACCACATGGGCATTCGTAAGCAGCAAGCCCTTGCCGTCAAAAATGACCCCACTGCCTTGGCCGCGCTGGACCCTGGAGCGCGGGCCTGTGGAACGTGGGATGCCGAAGAATTGGCGAAACAAGGGATCCCGCATCAGGGCCGGCGGCACACCCGCTGCACTGGACTGGTTCACGGTCCGAGCTGTTTCCAGGGTGACCACTGCCGGTCCACTGCGCTTCACAGCGGCCGCCACAAACGAGTCGCGACGAATCTCCTGGCGGGCCTCGGCCTCCTGTGGGCCAATGATCAGAGGGACGGACGTCACGCCGGCCACCAGCAATCCCCCCGCCAGAGCGGAAGCGACGAGCGAGCGGGACTGAGAAGTCATCACAGCTGCAGGGCGACTGGCTGCCACGACGCTACGCAGAGCAGATCTAAAAAACGGCCACGATCCATGTCAAAGCTGTGACCACATGCAACCGGGGGGCCGATAGCGTGAGAATGCAGAGATTCAGTTGAATGGGAGGGCCATGCTCAGTTCGCTGTTTCCCCTGCTCTACGGAGCCTTGTTTGTGGCCCTGCTCTGGCAGGCCTTCCGCGTAATGAGCAAGGGTTTTCGTGCTGCCAGCGGTCCGATCAGCACTAGCCCCAGCAACGCTCCTATCGACCGCACCGGCCAGGTCACCGTCCACCCTGAACTGCTGGACAGCGAGGGGCGCATCACCGAAGAAGCCCTACTGACGGTGCGCTTTGGCGGTGACGATGACGAAGCCTCGACGGCCGCTGGACCCGGCACTGAATAAATTGGACACTTGGAGTCGACAGGGGTCGCCTGAGTGGATCAAAGAACACGCATCGTTGCCGCGGTCATCAAGGGCCTCAAGCTGCCCCCCCGGTTTCGGCTTCGGATGATGAAAGAAGATCCGGTTCGCCTGGAATTGAGCCTGACTCCTGCCTACGGCAAGGACCCCATCACCGTGGGACTTGTCGAATCTCTTGATCTGGTGGCCCGTCGTGACCGGGAAGGCCGCATCCCCCGCGACCTTCAGGGCACGTGGGACTGGACCGTGCGCCACGGCCAGGTGAGCACCGGAGGCTGGAACCCCTATCTCAAGGAAGCGCTGCAGACCATGTTCGAGACAGGCCTCCCGGCCATTGTGTTTGAGGAACTCACCGGGGAGGAGTACCACCCCGTGGATGGAACCCGCCATGTGCGCTGATCAAGTGCAGGAATTGTGTAAAGGCGTGCGAATGAATGCAGCAGCACGAAAAGAAGGGAGCTAGACCGGAATCATTCCGGCCTTTAAGGAAGTCTTCATGGCCTCCCTTGTTGTTTCCATCGGCCCGCTTGTGCGGCTGTTGGCCGCCTTCGGCGCCATCAGCAGCCTCTTGCTTTTAGGTCTGATGAATCTCGTCCCGTGAAGCGAGCGGCGACCCCGCTTTGAGCCAATTCCCAATCGACGCCCTGTTGGCGCGGATCTGCTCTGAAGTTCGCCCAGGGCAAACCGTTCTGCTCCAGGCACCGCCTGGAGCAGGGAAGACCACGCGGGTTCCCCTGGCGCTGATCGGAGCCCTGAGCAAAGGCCAAGGCGTGTTGGGAGAGAAGCAAAAAATCTGGATGATCGAGCCGCGGCGGCTCGCCACCAAAGCAGCCGCCGCCCGCCTTGCCGCGACCCTGGGCGAAGAGATCGGTGTGCGCATCGGTTACGCCGTGCGCGGGGAACAGAAGCGATCCAGCCACACCCAAGTGGAAGTGATCACCGACGGCCTCTTCCTGCGGCGCTTGCAGAGCGACCCCTCGCTGGACGGGGTGGGGTGCGTGATCTTCGATGAATTTCATGAGCGGGGACGGGATGCGGATCTGGCCCTCGCTCTGCTGAGGGAGGCGCGCCCGCTGCTGAATCCAGACCTGGCTGTGATGTTGATGTCCGCCACGCTGGATCTCACCGATCTAACGGAGCGACTGCCCGAGGCGACGGTGCTGGAAAGCCCGGGCCGCTGTTACCCAGTGGAACCCCACCACCAACCGCCTCGCCCGGACGAACCGCTGCCAAAGCAGGTGTTACGCGCCATCGAGCACTATGCCCTCGACCAACCGCAGGGCAGCGGTGTTCTGGTCTTCCTGCCAGGGCTGGCAGAAATCGAACGCTGCAGGCAGACCCTGGCCGCCGCGGCTTCCCTGCAGAACTGGAGGATTCTGGCGCTGCATGGTCAACTGCCCCTACAGCAACAGAGTTCAGCCCTCCAGCGCTGCGATCCCAACCAGGACGGCAGCATCATCCTGGCCAGCGCCATTGCCGAAAGCTCCCTGACGATCGATGGGGTGCGGCTGGTGATTGACAGCGGCCTCAGCCGTCAGCTGCGTTACGACCCCAACACCCGCATGGAGGGCCTGGAGACAGCCGTGTCCAGCCTGGCCAGTGCAGAGCAGCGCAGGGGCCGGGCCGGGCGGCAGTGCCCGGGCCAATGCATCCGCCTCTGGTCACCAGCGGAGCAACAGCGACGACCGCGCTTCCATCCCCCCGAACTGCTGCTGGCGGATCCACAACCGGTGCTGATGGAACTGGCTCAGTGGGGGGCGGGCTTGGGCGAAGCACTGCCCTGGCTTGATCCCCCTCCCACTGCGGCCATGCAAGAGGGACAGTGCGGCCTGCAACAGCTAGGCCTGCTGGAGGAAGACGGCCGCATCAGCGAGCGGGGACGGCTGATTGGCGGCCTGGGTGTTCACCCGAGGCTCGGCATTTTGCTGCTGGAGGCCCATGAGCAGGGCGTTCCCCAGCTGGGATGCGATCTAGCGGCGATCCTCAGCGAACGGGACCCCTTCGACAACCGTCAAATCGGTAGTGATCTCGAGGCCCGACTGAACGGCATCCAGCGCCATGCATCTCTGCGGACTCTCAGCCAGCAACTGCGCCGCCAACTGAAGCGACTTGGTCCTTGCGCGGAGAGCCAGCACTCAAGCGTCAATGCTGCCGATCTAATCCTGGCGGCCTTCCCGGAATGGCTGGCACAACAGCGTCCGGACCAGACCGGTCGCTATCAACTGCGCCAGGGCCGCGGCGCCACACTGCTGCCCTGGGATCCACTCCAAGGAAGTCCTGCCCTGGCCGTCGCCAGGGTCGACATGGGCGGCAGGGACACACGGATCCAGATGGCGGTACCCCTGAGCCAAAGCACTCTGCTGAGCATCGCTGAACGGGACGGCCACTGGCAGGACGAGGCCAGCTGGGATTCAGAACGCCAGCGGGTCCGCGCCGAACGACAGCTGAAACTGGGGGCATTGGTGGTGCGCCGGACGCCACAACCTTCGCCAGCAGCACCGCTGTGCCGCACCCTTCTGATCGAGCAGCTGCAGAAGAGCGCCAGCCTTGATGCCCTGCCCTGGACGGAGAGCAGCCATCAGCTGCGCCAACGGCTGGCATGGATGCACCAGCAGGTCGGCACCCCCTGGCCGGATCGCGACTTCACCACGCTGCTGGAACAGGCGGACGCCTGGATTGGTCCAACACTGGAAACCTGCCTGGGGTGGGGCGATATCAGCACCACGGCCCTGGAAGAAGCACTCTGGGGGGATCTGGACTGGAGCCTCCGGCAACAGCTGGATGAGCTGTTGCCGCGCCGAATCCCGATCCCCTCCGGCCGGCAGGCCGCACTCCTTTACACAGGCGACGAGGTAGTACTCGCCGTGAAATTGCAGGAGATGTTCGGCTGTGATGACGGCCCCCACGTGCTTCATGGCCGCATCCCCGTGACGCTGGAACTGCTCTCACCGGCTGGACGTCCCCTGCAACGCACCCGCGACCTCAAAGGCTTCTGGCAAGGCAGCTACCAGGAGGTGCGCCGCGAGATGCGGGGGCGCTATCCCAAGCACCCCTGGCCCGACGATCCCCGCCAGGCGCTGCCGACGGCCCGGACCAAACGGAGATCGGACGGACGACGCCCTTGAAAAACGGGCGAATGGCCAATTGAGTAGCCCTTAGCACATGCAACAAAACTCCAATCTTTGTTACATTGGCTCACATCCAACTGGTTCACCCCATGTCTGACAACGCACGCTTCGGCTTCGTCAATTTCGCTGAGACCTGGAATGGTCGTCTGGCCATGCTGGGCATCGTGATTGGCCTGGGCACCGAGCTCCTGACCGGCCAAGGCATCCTCTCCCAGATCGGCCTCGGCTGATTTCCGCATCGCGGATTCACAGAACCCTCCGGCTTGCCGGGGGGTTTTTTGCTGCCTCGTCACCAGCCACCGCTGATGCAGCACAGTGGGTTGATTCCACCGAGGCAGTCGTTGGCACCGCTTTACGTTCAGAACAGACGTGATGGATCAAGGCTGCTCAGCAGCGCCTTGGTGATCTGCACGATTGGTGCCACCCAGATTCACCAACATTGGGGCGTTCTGCTGACCAGCATCTCAGCCGTTGTCTGCATCTACTGGGGTTACGCCTACAGCCGCCTTGAGCGTTGATCGTCTTCCGACTTATTCCGTCGCTGAGCTGAATACAGCGATTGGAAGCCTGCTGGAACGCGGCTTTGCGCCGCGTTTTTTGCTGGAGGCCACGGTCTCCCGGCCTCAACTCAAGAAAGGCCACCTCTGGCTCACCCTCACCGACGGCGCCGCCAGCATTTCAGGGGTGGTGTGGGCCTCAAAATTGGCCCAACTGAGCTACAGACCCGCAGACGGTGATGGCGTCACCGTGGTGGGAAAGCTGAATTTCTGGGCAGCGCGGGCCAGCCTCACGGTTCAGGCACTCGACATCCGCCCCAGCCTGAGCACTGTGCTGCGCGACTTTGAACGGGTGCGGCAGCTTCTGGAACAGGAGGGGGTGATCGACCCCAGCCTTCAGAGGCAACTCCCGAGCCAACCATCCACCATTGCGGTGCTCACGAGTGTGCCCAGTTCGGCCCTCGCCGATATGTTGCGCACGGCCGCTGAACGCTGGCCCCTGACGCAATTGATCGTGGTGCCGATTCCTGTGCAGGGCTCCGTGGCGCCAACGATCATCGCCACCTTGGAAGGTTTGGCCGAACGAACGGACAGGCTTGGGATTCAAGCGCTCGTGCTGGCGCGGGGTGGCGGCAGCAGGGAAGACCTGGCGGTGTTTGATAACGAGGCGCTCTGCCGCGTTCTGGCCCGCTACCCCGTGCCTGTGGTGACGGGCCTCGGTCACGAGGACGATTTAACCGTGGCAGATCTGGTGGCGGACCATCGCGCCGCCACTCCGACGGCAGCCATGGTGGCGCTGCTGCCCGATCGCGAAGCGGAACGCCAGGGCCTCGTGCAACGTCAGAGCCGAATGCGAGATGCGCTGCTGGGGCGGATCCTGCGCGAACGCCAGCGCCTCCAAGATCGGGCCTTCGCCCTGCAGAACCAATCTCCCTTGGAGAAGATCAGGCGCCAGCGCCACGAACTGGATCAGAAGCAACTCTTGCTGAAGGCACTTTCGCCGGATCGCTGGCTGAAACGCGGGCTGGCCCTGGTCAGCAACGCCGCCGGCGACGCCATCCAGGACCTTCAATCCGTCAAGATCGGAGATCAGCTCAACATTCGGATGAGCGATGGAACGCTTGAAGCGAGGGTCGATCAGATCCAGCGCAGTTCACCCAACCCCACCCCCTGATGAGCAAGCGCCAATCCAGCAACGAACTTCGTGATCGGATCGAAGCCTGGCGCAAGGATGCTGCCGGGCTGAACTACGAAGAAGCCATGCAGGCCCTTGATCTACTCCTCGCTGAACTGCAGAACGACAGTGTGCCCCTGGCGGAACTGCAGCAAAGGGTTCTCCACGGTGAGGTTTACCTCAACCGTTGCCAAACCCTGCTGGACAGCGTTGAACAATCGATTGTCGAACTCGATCCCACAACCCTGGAAGCCACCAACAATGCGTAAGGCCCTGCCCTGGATCTATCTGCTTCTCGCCATTCTCGGAGCGATCCTGCCGTGGAAAGCAAATCTCGAGTTCATTGCTGAAGGGGGTGGCCAGGCCTTTGACCTGGCACGGTTCATCTCCGATGCCAACAGCACAGCCGCCTCCCGCTCATTGAGCGCTGACCTGCTGGTGGGTGCCAGTGCTGTCACCCTGTGGATCTGCGTGGAAGGTCCACGCCAGAAGATCAAAGGGTGGTGGCTTGCCATCCCCCTGAGTTTCGGCGTGGCCTTTGCGTGCGCTGCACCGTTCTTCTTGTTCCTACGCGAACGGCAGCTGCAAGCTCAGGAATCAGAGTCCACGTCCTGAGCGATCACGTCGATCGTGAGGTCACTGGCGGGTGTGGACGATGCGGCTGCACTGCCAGCAGTCTCTCCAGCGTTGGCATAGGGCGTCCCACAAACAGCACAGACGCCCGTGCCCTTCAAACCGGTGGCGCCACAGGCATTGCAGCTCACCATCCTGGACTGAAGCAGCTTCCAACCAATCCAACCCAGACCGGAAAGGATCAACGGAATCGCCAGAAGCGCGAGCAGTAACCCACCCGCAAGATCAAGCAAGAGACGGCCAGCGGCTGTCGGCACCAGTAGCAGCAAGACGACTGCGATCCACAACATTGCTGGCGGTCGATTCATCAGCTCCAACGGAGATGGTCCGTTGAATTAGCTTCGCAGAGATGAATCGAAGTTCAAGGCGTCAGGCTGTTCGGTTCCCCGAGCCGAGGTTTAGCAAAACGAACTGCAGCCAATTCCACGCTCAAACACTGGCCAAAATAGAGAATCACACCCACCAGCCAAACCCAAAGCGTCAAGACCAAAACACCGCCAATCACGCCATAAGCCTGATAGCGATTACCAAGGGAGATGATACTTAAGCTCAGAATCTTATTAAGAAAAGCCAAGCCAAAGCCAATCAACAATGAGCCAGGGAGGAGAGGCATGGCCGGAACACGACGACTGGGCAAGACCACCTGAAGCAACCAGGCCATCAACGACAAAATCAAGGCTGGTACAAGAATCCGCCCAAGAGGAAGAATCGGACTAGATCGCACAAATCCCATCAAACCTGGAATAACACCATCCAAAACACCAAGGATGTCTTCAGGAAGCTGTCCGATACTGAGCACCAACTGTTGAAAAACGATCAGAACCGATATCACAAGGACCGTGAGAAAAGCCTCAACACGTGTTCTACAGAACTGCACCACTTGCTTCCACCAAGACAGGCCAACTGCCGGCTCAGGGAGAATCTCGGACCAAAGCCGATCAGCACCACGTTGCAGAGTGAGGTAAGCATTACTGGCAGTGAGCAGCAGAACAACAACACCGAGAATTCCTGCTCCAAAGCCTTGATCCACCAATCCACGCAAAGTGGAATCCACCAGGCTGGTTACCGATGGCGGCAAGACCTGAGTCACCGACGCTAAAACATTATCCAGGCTGTCCGTTTTGCCAAACACCCTGGCGGCAACGGACAACGCAATCAAAAGAAGCGGAAAGAATGACTGAAGAACGAAATAAGCAAAAGCAGCACTCAAATCAACACACTCAGCATTATTCCAACGCTGACAAGCCTGCCAAATCTGCCCAGTCAACCGTCGTACGAGAGAACGTCTCGGCACAGATTGGCGCAAAAGACTACCAAAACCCTACAACAAAAAAGCCACCTCGTGATGAGGTGGCTTCTTCGTGGTTGGCGATGGTGATTGCAACAACAATCAGCCAATCATCAACCTATTAAGAGAATGTTTTACCTGGCATCGAGCTATTTTCTCAGG
>Ga0213866_10002386_pt1 | contig 13271 bp, 28 predicted proteins | sample PICome_11_FD_160079 | JGI IMG/M metagenome (GOLD analysis project Ga0213866, IMG submission 160079) | Coastal seawater microbial communities near Pivers Island, North Carolina, United States - PICO284 | ecosystem: Environmental > Aquatic > Marine > Coastal | place: USA: North Carolina... | reverse complement strand
ATATATTTAGGAGGTAGGTAATAGAGGAAATTGAGAAAAAGGAAAAAAGATATAAACAAAATTTATTGGCTAACTTTTAAATAGGAGAAAAATATGATTAAAAAAGACGTATGGAATGATGACAGTGTGCAATTTCCCCGATTATTAGCTGAAATTAATGCTATTGGGTTATCAGAGGAACAATATGAAGAACTTGGTGAACTTATGGATTTAGAGGCAAGTGAAATAAATGAGCTATTTGATAGAGCGATATCAGTATTTGAGTATAATAAAAAACAAATTTTAGGAGGTAGGTAATGACTAAACAAGAATTATTGAGAAAGAAATTAGGTGGTAAATTTTTCACAGTGGTCTTTACAAAAAAGGACGGAAGTGAGAGACTACTAAATGGTAGGCTAGGGGTTACTAAGCATTTAAGAGGAGGAGAGAAGGGCTATTCGGACGCTGATTTTAACGCTCTAACGGTCTTTGACGTGCAAGCTAAGGGCTATCGTACAGTAAAGCTCGACAAGGTTAAGAGGCTTGTTTGCGGTACTGATTTAACGCATTTATTAAGATAGGAGGTAATTGATGAAAATTAAACATAATGTTTTTGTAGGCGACACAATAGTAAATGACTATCCCTTGACTCTTGAGGAGGCTGATGACCTAGGGCTTTCTTACTTGGAAGATGGTTATGACCCTGATGAAATTTATATAACCTATCAAGTTATAGACTAGTGAGGTAATTATGGACGAAAAGGAAGAAGAAAAAAGCGCAGTATTGCAAAACTTCAGGAGCTTATTTACATTAAAGCTCTAGAGTACGGACTAACGCATACTGAACTAATGAATTTATTATATGATATGTCAGATTCAATTGCCTATGAAAAGGAGATATTTTAATGAGTAAAATGGTAGAGATAACAGTAGAGGAGTATTTAGACTTAATCGAGTTAAAAAAAAGAGATATTGATATGAAATTAGAGCTTGAGTTTTCAATGCTTAAGCCATTAAGTTTAGAGAGTAACCTATCAAGGCTAGACCGCATCAATGAACTTAGTTTTGAGCGTGAGGCTATTCTTGAGGAGATAGAAAGATATAGCCTTAAGTTTACTGATTTTTGTGCTGACGATATTCCATTTTAGGAGGTAATTAAATGGACGTAAATAAAAAAGAACTACAAATAATTATTATTGCATTAGAGAGAAGTGTAAACTACATGACGGATAAACAAGAATTGTTTAAGTTGGTAAACAGGCTAAAAGAGAATCTCCGCAGCATGTAATTTTTACAATCGAGTTGATGCGCTGCATTTATTTTGATAATATGGTTTTAGGAGGTAATGAATGGATTATACAGACTTAATTACAAAAAAAGAATTAGGCTACCTAATTTGTACGGCATTGGAAGGAGGTTCTAATTATTGGTACATGATTGAAAAAAGTAATTTTAAAGAGGTAGGGGCAAAGTTCTATCATGAGGTATTGCTTGACCCTAAAGGCTTTATGGTTATCTCAGACAGTACAGGAGAAGAAGCGTTTGAGCCTGTAAAGGTAACACTAGAGGACGTTTTAAAGGGGCTAGAGTTATTTGTTAAGGAGCGCCCTGACCTAGTGAGAGAGGTTATTCAAGGAAGTTGGGACGCTGACCATGCTGACGTTTTCTTTCAATACGTAGTTTTAAAAGAACATATATTCGGGTAATTTTTACATACCCCCCATTGACGCATAGCATTTTTTAATATAGAATAGACTTAACAAAACGTATCAACGTATGGAGGTTGACTAAATGAAATTTACCAGTAAAGAAAGAAAGCTGACTACTAATCAAAAAAACGTCTCTATGTCACTAGGACTAGCTGACCAGAAAAAAGCAATTGAGCTGCTTTACTCACAGTACTCTTACCCTATTCAAACATGCGTACAGGAGCTTGTAAGCAATGCCTTTGATGCTCATAGAGACGCTAACAAGGAGCATGTTCCTGTAAAAATTACATTACCTAATGAATTAAATGAATTTTATTTTAGTGTTCGTGACTATGGTAATTCAATGGACGACAACACAATAAAAAATGTTTACCTTCAGGTCAACGCATCAACTAAGTCTAATTCAAATAAAGCCATTGGGGGCTTTGGTATTGGTTCAAAAACTCCATGGGCTTATGTTGATACTTATATCCTAAAGACGTTTCTAAATGGCTTAGAAACGCAATACGCTCTTGTGAAAGGACGTTCTAGCGTTAGCGTAGTCTATCAAGGAAAAACAGCGGAGCCTAACGGTACTGAGGTACTTTTTAAGACTAAGGATAGAGATAAAGAGACGTTTAAAGAAGCTGTGAGACGCATTAGTTTGTGTGCTAAGGTTAAGCCTATCGTAAATGCTAATATTGACTTAAACTTTAAAAAAGAGTACAAAATAAACAATGTTATTAGCCTTGTAAAAGATGACCAACTAACAAATGGCAAGATTTTTGCAAACTTAGGAGGGGTACTTTACCGGATTAGTGATACCTTTTTTGAAAGCAAAGATGCTCCTTGGAATCACAAAGATAATCACGATAGACTAGACCGCTTATTAAGAAAAGCAAGTCGATTAGTTATTAATCTACCCATTGGTGCGCTTATGCCGCTTCAAACAAGAGAAGGGCTTTTTACTCAAGGAGAAGAAGGGCAGCAAAATAAGGCAGTTCTTAAGAAAGTGTTTAAGTATGTTGAGGAGGTTCTAGAATCTACTCTTGATGCTAAAGAGAAAGAAGTGACAAGTCCAGAAAAGGCGATAGACTACTTTTCAGATGGTATGCTATCGTCACGTAAAGAGTTTAAATTTGGTGACATTTATATAAACTCAACAGGCATTGGCTTGGGAATAGTGGGCGAGGTCTCCACCTTGTCACGTAAAAAGTCTAGAGGGTGGCAAGGAGAGAGGACTGTAAAGGCTAAAAAAGAGGGTATGGGGTTTTTATATCACACTGATAGGGAGCTACCTGTCTACTTTAGCGACATCTCTCCTAACAAGGCGAGACTTACTAACAGATTGCATCAAATTACATATTCAACAGATGTTATTGTGTTAGAGAAAGACAAGTTTAAAGACCTAGCTATTTATGAGCTGCTTAAGCGTATAACTAAAGCCATTGACATTGAAACCTTGCCTCTTGTCAAGACTACAAGTGCAAGCAAAGGTACTACGATAGATAAAACTAAAGTGGTGGTTTACGATAGATATGGAGATAGGAGATTCTCATACCACGTAGGTAATGACAGAACTAAGTATACTGACGAGGGTAAAACTATCGTAGTGGTGGACAAAAATCAAAATGCTAGGTACTCTATGGATATCTATAGAAAACATGGCATGGCAGTGTGGTGGGTAGCCTCTAACAATATTAAAAAACTGCTAGAGCTTGATGGTTTCTTAGAAGATGGTGAGCATTTAATTGACTTTGAAAAACTTATGAATGAGACCATTAAGTTTAAAGTACATAATGCCCTAAGAAAATTAGAGAGGAACAATATAGAGTACATAATTAATCTAGCTAACCCTAATAAACAAAAATTGTTTGAAAGAGTAGAAAGGGGTTTCGACTTGAGATATAATGACTCTGGACTTTATGAAGAACTAATGGAGAAGTACGGTAGTGTTATCAATAGAGCTGTAAAAAAGGCGATAGCAAACCGAGTTAGGGTTATTAATTTAGTAGATAAAGCCCCCCTAGCGCAGCATATTGAGAGACCTAGCTTTCTCAAAGGGCAAGCTAGGAAAGACCTTAACTCTTATATTGCTAACAATATCGGCAAATGGTACAACACTCATGCGCTGTGATGATAGGGTGATAGAGGAGCTTGCTTTTAAGCTCCCTATCAATAACATTAAAAATATTTCATACTGGCTTGACAGCGATAACAAAGATAAGGTAAAAAAGTATAAGGTTAAACTAGTAAAGCAGTTTTTAAAATTAATGGAGGAAGAGATATGCAACCAGTAATATTTTTCACAGACAAAACAATGACAATAATTCACCAAGGCAAAACAGATTTTGTTGACCTTGGTACTGCCCTAGGTAAAGAGTGCTTAGTCTTGTATGCAAAGGGAAAGTATGGAGAGATAGTTGACATTATCGCAGCGTCTAAGCTCCTCGGTAACGGTGTAGAGGAGTCTGGTAATGGCAGGATATTAGTAGACGGTGTAGAGATGGACGTGGAGCTTGCCAATAAAGTGAAAGAGTTCAAGCAGCATAACTTGCCCTTTGACTATCTCATTAAACTTGCTAAAAAGATTGACGAGATTGACAGTAGGCACATAAGAACGCAGCTCTATGGTTTTCTACAACACAACGGACACCCTATTACTAAAGATGGCAACTTTATTGCATACAAGATGGTCTCAGACGACTTCAAAGATTTGCACACTCGCACCATTGACAATAGTGTGGGGCAAGTGGTAACAATGAATAGGCGTGATTGTGACGATAACCCCACTCAGACGTGTTCAGCAGGACTACACGTTGCTGCTTACGACTATGCTCATAACTTTGGTAGCGGTAATTTAGTGCTGTGTGAGGTTGACCCTAGGGACGTGGTAGCTGTGCCTATTGACTATGACCAGAAGAAGATGAGGACGTGTCGCTATGAGGTTGTAGGGCTTGCTGACAAACCTATAGAGGAAGCTACTTGGGACGAAGATGAAGATATCTCGGACTATCAGCATTTAGAAGATGGAACCCCTTGGGATTTAGAGGAGTATGACAATATTACTTTTAGAGGAGATGTGTTTATAGTAGAAGATATAAGGTATATAGATGAGGGGGTAGTGGTTGATTTGAGAAGTTTAGAAACTGGTCGACTTACTTACGCTAACCTAGACCTTACAGAAGAGTATTTTACTATCAAATAATATTTATTTACAAGGAGGTGTTATGACAGTTGGAGATATATTAGAAGTTTTGAAAGATGAAGATTTAGATAAGGAGGTTTTTTTATACAATCAAGAAACCGCAGAAACGCATGAAATAGACTTTATAGATACGTCAATGGAAATAACGATAGACATTAATTTTAACTAAGGAGAAAGGCATGAAAACATTTAAGAAGTACAGTAACAGAAAACTCTACAGCTCAGACAAGAAAGGCTATGTGAGATTAGAGGATATCCTAAACCTCGTAAAGCAAGGGGAGACTATTCAAGTGTTATCCCATGGTGACGGTAAGGACGTGACTACAGAAGTGGTGAGAGAGGCAATTCTGCGCTCCTCAGAGATTCCTACTGAGACGCTTGTGAACATGGTGAGAACTAAAGAGCCTGTGCAAATGAGTTTGGATATTTAGCATGATTTACCTAGGAGGTATAGCTCTCTTCTTTGCAATAGCATGGTGGTCAGGTGAGCATCATGCGGAGAGAGCTAAGAGAATCGTAGAGAACAACAGAGTGGAACGCAGGAAGAAGTGGCATGAACTTAACAGAGAGCTAAGGCTTGCCAAGAGCGAGATTAAAAGACTGAAAGATTTATTAAAAGGAGCATTTAGGTGAAAAAAGTATTAATTTTAAGCGTGTTTTTAGCCTCATGTGCTATCCCTAAGCCTAATCCTAAGCCTAACCCTGTGCATGGATTTAAGAGCGTACAAGAGCGTATTCTGGACTGCTACGGACTACTTAAGAGAATGGGCGCTAGTGACAAGGTGGCAAGCGAGTTTTGTCCCAAGATTTACAAGGAAGGTGAAAGATGAGTAAGTTTGACATGAGAGAGCTTATTGCTGAGAATAAAAGTCTGAAAGCAGAGCTAGAACGTGAGAATGAAGCCTTACATAGGATGGAGGAGCTTTATAATAAATTGTTCGACCTGACATTTTCTATATATCCTAATATAGATGATTTTGAAGAAGCTAAGACAGAATTTATAAGGGGATTAGATGATTGAATTAAAGACAGACCCAAAAAAAAAGTTAATGTTCGACAGAGCATTAAAAATTATAAGACTTCTTAAAAAAGAAGGAAAGACGAAGGGTTCAGTAATAGCCTATGAGCTAGGAATTAGTACCGGATTAGCTCATTTGAACTGCACTAGGTTAGTGAACGCAGGTATTATAGGCTCTAAGACTCATGCGCATGGGGGGTACTTTTTGACTAAAGACTCTATAAAAATGGGGCAGTTATTTGCAGCTATGGACATGCCTATGTTAGAGACAGGTGTTCCTAAAGTAGACAAGGCTTTTAAAGATTATTTGAATATGGAGATTTTAGATGTATAAATGTGACTGTGATGATGATGGTAATTTTAGCCACAATTATTTTAACCTAAGAGAAACTGTAGTAGATTCAGAAGGTATTTGTCAAAGATGCCACTGTTACGCTAAATGGTGTAATGAAGAAGAAACTAGGGCAAGTAACAACAGTCTAAAAGATGTAAAATTGACAGTGTTTAGGCTAAATACTAACGAGCGTAAGCATTTTAACAATTCTTATGAGGCTTCAGAATGGGCTGGATTCAGCGTTAAATCAGCTATAGGTAGGTTTGTAAAAGAAGGCAGGCTCCCCTACCATGGAACTACTAAGAATATAGTTATAGTAGAAGGACATGTTGATAATATTCCAGAAAATATTATTAAGGAAAAATTAGGTATTACATACTATGCTTTTGATTACGACAGTGGAGAGCTACTAGCAGAAGGAACAGCCAAGGCTCTAGTTAAAAAGACTAAAGACACACTGAACTCTATCCACAATAACATTTCTCGCAATAGTATAAAGTCTACTAATAATATAGTCTATTCAAAAAATAGGGACTTTGATTTAGAAGGATATAAGAGAGCTATGGAGCTACCTAGTGATTTTGATGCTCCTAAATGGAGGCAGGACGTTATCGACTTTGACGACAGTGAGTTAGGTGTTGCAGCAGAGGTTGACTACTATGGTACGTGGAAAGAAAAGCTTTATAGTTAAAAAAAGGAAGGTTAACGTGATTACATATATTTACATTAGTTACGCATATTTAGCTATTATGATGCTAGGAGCCTCTCTACAGGGGGCAGAACTTGAAGCAGAGGACTTTTTAAAACTACTTTTAATAGCTCCTATTTTATTCCCCCTTGCGCTATATGCAACCTATCTAGTTGTAATCAAAGGTGAGTAGATGAGCACTAAAGTACTACCTTTCTACAACAAAGAAACGAGGGAGCTTATCAAGCAGATAGAAGAGGAGTCGGAGTATTTATTTAGCTTAATCGACTACTACATTGCTGACAATAACGACAAGCTTGAGTACTTATTAGAATTAGAGGAGAAGTTAAATGAAACTACATAAAGCGTATAGTAAGATTAGTAAAACAGCAGCTAGTGTTGACAAAATACCTTGGGAGGTTTGGACGTGTTTTTGGGAAACTTACCCTTTATACGAAATAGTAGGAGACTCTATTACTTTCGGAAGTGATTATAAAACTCTGCCAGAGATGAGGGAGGGAGTTGAATGGTTAGTAGACCAGTTGGGAGGTAAGGTCACATGGGAGAAGAAAGATGAACAATAGTACACAAGATAGTGAAGACGAAGTATGGGAGCAAATACTAGCCAATGCTAATCAGCTACAATTTCCTGAGTGGGATTTTGGTGAGTCTTTTCCAGAAGACCCAGAGAGTGAAAAAATTACAGAGGAAAAAGAAGAGGTTGACTCTGCGTTTTGTTCGTGTAATAATAGACATGAGGTTAAGCAGCAGATTGCTAATGACGTGTTTTATGTTTGCAGCAAGAGCCGTGGAGGATGCGGCCGAGAAATAAAAAAATGAAAGAAAGGTGTTGCCCAAAAAAGAAGGTGAAGAAGTGACAAAAATTAGCCATAGTGCGAAAGAGATGTTTCTACAATGCGGAGAGAAGTATAGGCTCCATTACATAGAGCGTCTGAGAAGTCCAATATTAGGTTCTCCTTTGTTCCTAGGCTCTGCCTTTGACGAAGCCCTAGGCTCATTGTTACTCAAGTACAAGCCCAAAGAGAAGCGTTCAAAACAAGAGCAGAAGCTTGCAGAAGCAGACCATTTTACTATATTAGATAATGAGCTATTAACAAAAGAACATAATGGGGAAACCGTACACTTGCCTACTTTTAGATATGCAAGTTACTTTACAAAAGATTTTACCCCAGAATTGCTGGACGAGGAAGACCTCCTTTATATCAACTCGACAGCAGATAGGCTAGGCTACGAAGCTCTCACCAAGGAAGGGTGCGAGGACTTTGTAAAGTCTTGCCGACAAGAGATTAAGGGGAAAAAAGCACTTGACAAGGACGCTCAGGTGCTTTTTAACCTCATTCACTGGTGCTGTTGCAGAAGGAAACTGCGCTTTCTTCTTGAGATGTACGAGAAGGATGTAATACCTCAACTGGAAGAGGTGTACAGTGTCCAGAAGAAGGTAGAGTTAAGTGATGGTGAGCATAGCTTAGTGGGCTATATCGACTTTGTAGCTAGTTTTAAGGACGAGCCGGGAGTTAAATATGTATGTGATAATAAGCTTTCTAGCAAGGCTTACCCCGAAGATGCGATTGATGACGCTGTTCAGCTTGCTACTTATTGCGAACATGAGGCAACCAATAGGGCGTGTTTTGTCGTCACTGAAAAAGGACTAAGAAAGAGAGACCCTAAACACAGGATTCAAATACTACGTGGAAAAATTACAGAGGAACTTTTTACACGTACATTTGACGAGTTTGGTGAAGTGGTGTACAATATTCAGCAGGGAGTCTTTGAGAAGACAGGAATGGACGGCTCAAAACAAGAGTGTTTTCATTTCGGTCAAAAGTGTCCCTATTATAACACATGTAGAGGTGAGCCTGATAAGGACTTGCTTGTAAAATTGGAGGGGAAATGAGTTTTTTTGAAAAAATTAAAGAGTACGAAAGTTGTGACATGTTTGAAATAATTAAGTCTGACGACTACTGTGTAATCAAAGAAGATAATATATTTACCTTCTTACACAGACCTACTGATAAATTACCTAAAGGTAGGATTATAGAGTTCACTGACGAGAGCTACGTTATAAAAGATACTGAGTTTTCTGAAAAGAAAGCAGAGTGGATAGAGGCTAATTTACATATAAAAGGAAAACTTAATGACTAAGAAAGAACTAGAAGACAAGTGTAAAGCTCTCAGAGCCGAGCTTGACAAGGCTCACGAAGAGCTGGCGAAGGCTAAGAAAGAATCTCCAGAAGTAGGAGAGCTTAATAAACGAGCTGTAGGTGGCTACTTCAACAATGACAAAAACAAGTGGGTTCTTGTAGAACTTTCATTTGATAAAGAAAGTGGAGCTGCCAAGGTTGACAAAGAGAGAGAAGTAGGTGTAGACTATGCTATGTTCGATTACTACGTAAGAAAGTTCGTAGCAGAGGAAATTAACTTAAAGGAGATTAGACGATGAAATTAAGTGACCTTAAAAGATTCTCAGTAGAGTCATCAGAAGTTCCCGGAAACAGTGGCAGATTTGCTACAAAAGTTACAGAGCTAGGTGAGGAGTACCACCCTCAATCAGGCACTCAATCGCAGAAAACTGCTGTAACATTAAGTGCTAGGGTTGATATCTCAAACAAAGAAGTAGATGAAGCTGCTTCTGTAGAGAAAGCACTTGAGAGGACTTTAAATTTCTTTGAAAGAGTTAAAGATAAAGCTGAGATTGTTCGTGCAGGTATTGTAAACATGACTTATAACCCTGTTAGCGAATCTTTCAGAGCAAAGGCTATGATTACAATGCTTGAACATGGTGATGGATTTACACATCCTGTAATAAAATCACTTTCAGCATTTGCTTCTAATAAAAATCCAGACAAAGCAGAAGAAGAAGCTTTGAATAACGTACTAAGACTAATGGGAGAAGAGTAATAAAAGACGAAGTGTGGAAAGATATTATAGGATTTGAAGGTCTATATCAAATTTCAAACTACGGAAGGGTAAGAAGTCTTACTAGAACTGTTGTTGAAAAAACTGGAAAATCCTACACACTTCAAGGTAGGATTATGAAAGTGCGTGTAAATAAAAAGACTAATTATCACCAAGCTTGTTTGAGAAAAGATGGAAAGTATCATTACTTATACATACACAGATTAGTCGCTCAAGCTTTTCTAAAAGGTGAAGGAGAGGAGGTCAATCACATAGACTGTAATAAAGGAAATAACTACTTTGAAAACTTAGAATGGTGTAGTAGACTAGAAAACAGCAATCATGCCAGTAAAAATGCTAGATTTAAAAGAGGTAATTCTCACCACATGACTCGTTTAAAAGAAAGTGAAGTTATTAAAATTAAGCTTCTTTTAAAAGACGCAACACTAACTCAAACAGAGATTGCTGATAGATTTAATACTAACAAGTCTGTAATTTCAGACATAAAGAGAGGAATATCATGGAACTGGTTAAAGGTTTGAATGTACAAAAAAAGGAGAATTTATGAACACAAGCGATACTATTGGTACAATTTCAAAGAGTCTGGTAAAGGCTCAGAAAGAAATGTCAGCAGCTAAAAAAGGAGCAGCTAATCCATTTTTTAAGTCAAAATATGCTGATTACAACTCAGTACTTGAGGCATGTAAAGAAGCCCTTAATGACAACGGCATTACTATTCTTCAACCTCATACATTATTACAGATGGGAGAAAAGGAAATAGCTGTTGTGGAGACTATACTTTTACATGAATCAGGAGAGTATGTTTCATCTCAAACAAAAATAGAAGTAGCAAAACAGAACGACCCTCAAGCATTAGGTAGTGCTATTTCTTACGCCAGAAGGTACGGTTTGCAATCTTTAGTATCTCTTCCCACTTCAGACGATGATGATGGTGAAAGTGCTATGGGGAGAAAAACTAGCAATAGTTTTAAAAAGTCAGAGACAAAGACCGTAGCTAAAACAGAAGAAAATAAAGCAACGAAGCCTAACTTTAGACGTAAAAAAGTAGAAACAGAGGCTTCTTCTGGGGGATTATAATGGAAACCAGTATTGGAGAAAAAGTAGAGGAATTATCGAGTCAAATGGTAGAAGACCAGTTCAGAAAAAACCTTATAGGGTTTTCTAATGAGCTAAGAAATTTACTAGATTCTCCTCAAGGAAAAGCACTATCTAAGAATGAATTGCGGCAGCTTGTATTATTTACAGTGAGCTACCCTATTCATGACGAAGCAGGTGTTAAAATCGGAAAAAATATGTTAGAATTTGCACAGATTGCGGTAAACGCAAAACAAGATTTTCTAGCTATGAGTGTTCAGCAATTAGTTGAGAATAGTAAACAACAAGCGGAGCAAGAACAGATTGCTCCTGCATTTAAAGGAGAAGAGAATGAGTAAAAAGTTTATTAACGTAGGTCAGATTCTAGAGTCTAAAAAAGGGTCTCTTTACATCAAAGTAAAGCAAGATGTTGAGCTTAAAGCTGACGAGGCTATTTACATTGACAAAGCCACTGTTAAATTCGAGCGTATGTTAGAAGCAGGTAAGCTTTCAGAGGAAGACTTTGAAAAAGAAATGGAGGCTCACGATAAAGGTGGAAAGAAGAATTTTATTAAATACGATTTGACTCTCGTAAGAGAGTAATTCCTTCTTCAGAGATTGGTGTCACATGCCTCAGCCCTTGTTTGTAACTTGGAGTAAGCTGTAGTTGTGAGAGTGGCGAGCTTCGCTTTTTTATGTCCTCGTAGCTCAGTTGGTAAGAGCACCTGACTATTTAGCAAGCCACTAGGTAACGACATGGTGAAGCGGAGGGAGGTCGTAGGTTCGAGTCCTACCGAGGACATTACTGTAGGAGGTAATTGTGAAAATCAAAGTACATAAAAGTACCCAGAGAATGTACACCGATAAAGTACTAGAAGTGTACAATGAGAAAGGTATGTCAGGGGTTCAAGAGTATTGTGTATGCTCTATGTTGAACTTACCTCTTATGTATGCTATCCTACTTGAGCAGATAGAAGACAAGGACATGCTTAAAAAAATGAATGACTTAATTAAATTTTATAACTACGAGGTTGTGGAGTAATTAAACAATGGGAGACCGAATGTTTTATAGGATATGTGAGACCGTACAAGACTATGGCAAATATGTTCCTGCTGATGAAGATATTAACAAATACGTCAAGCAGAACAAGCCATTCTATCAGAGTATCTACATGTATTCTGACGAGCAAGTAAAAGCTGCTCAAGAGATTATTGAGGTTACTAAAAACAAGAAAAAGATTAAAAGACCTAGAGGTATTGCAGGTATTACTGACGTAGTAACTAAGAAGCTAGTCTGGGATTTTGATAGTGAAAAAATAGAAGAATCAAAACAAGATGCAATTACCCTCGTTGATAAGTTAATCACTGAGGGCTTCAAGGAAGAAAACCTTGGCATATATTTTTCAGGTGGCAAAGGATTCCACGTAGAGATTGAGACTAATAGTTTGCTAACTCCGCAACAGTTTAAAGCAATTACCTCCTCCTTAGCTAGAGGTCTCAAAACGTATGACTCCGTTGTTGCCAACCCTTCTCGCATTTTTCGTGTTGCAAACACCAAGCACAATTCTAGTGGTCTCTTCAAGACACGACTAAGCAGCGAGGAATTGAAGAATTTATCAGTACAGGAAGTACTGGAAATTGCCAAGGAAGCCTATGAGCCAGAGGGGTTGAAGGAAACATCTATTCCTTCTTCCCTTCTCGCTTTAGGTGAAAGAGTAGAAGCAAATGAGATTACAAGAGAGACTCTCACATACGACCCTGTGGTAGAATTTGACCCCATGGTTAATCCTATGGGGTTATCTAATTGGAAGAACGCATTGTTTCAAGGTTTCATACCTCCCGGTTCTAGAAACTTTGGTTTTATGATACTAACTGCCTCGCTTAAAGCAAAAGGATTTACCGAAGACCAGTGTTACGCTGCTTTAAAAGCCACTATTCGCAGTCAATCCCTAAGATATAATCAGGAGCCTTTTAGTAAAGAAGAGTTCTACAACAACATCGTTAGTCAAGTTTTTTCCAGCACTTGGCAAGGGGGTACTTTTTCCGAGGACAATTTTCCTGAAGAAGTTAAGGAACATTTGGCAGAGCTTGGTATTGAAAGGATTACTGGTGACGAGATTGATGAAGACCTCGTTGTTGACGTTGAGCAGGGATTTGATAACTTTTTCGACTACGCTATAAATATCGACAAAAATAGACTAAACTTCGGTATTCCTGAGCTTGACAGGTTACTAAAGCCACAGAAAGGTCATCTTATAGGACTACTAGCAGGGCCGGGTATTGGAAAGACGAGTATGGCGCTAGAACTCCTGTCAAACACGTCCAAGGAAGGATGTAAGAGCTTT
>Ga0213866_10002385_pt1 | contig 13275 bp, 13 predicted proteins | sample PICome_11_FD_160079 | JGI IMG/M metagenome (GOLD analysis project Ga0213866, IMG submission 160079) | Coastal seawater microbial communities near Pivers Island, North Carolina, United States - PICO284 | ecosystem: Environmental > Aquatic > Marine > Coastal | place: USA: North Carolina... | reverse complement strand
CGCTGCATCCAGTAATACTGACCGCCAGTGCAGGCCCCCCCCCACGCCAGGGATCCTGTTCTGAGGGGCTCAAACGGGTATCAATCGTGTTGAGTCCCACCGGACTGCTGATTCTCCTGGTCAGGGTCCTGTTGGTGTTGGGAGCCGGTGGACTCACCCCGGCCGCCCAGGCCGAGTCCGATCCCCCCAGCCTCAACCGGCTGTTGAATGTTCCTGGCTGGATCGACCTCGACCTCAACCTGCAGGCCCAGCCCCTGGGAAACCCGAGCGGCGGAATCGAGCAGAGCGCCAGCTGGATGCAGCAGCTCACCCTGGGGGCAGCGTTCAGCAGTGGCCTGGCCAAGCCCGCCGACCAGTGGCACGAAGGCGACCACTGGCGGGCCAACCTGCAACTGATGCTGTTCAGCGGTGATCCCCAGCTCAACGCCGCGATCGGAGCCGCCTACCCCCTGCAAAACGCGGCCCATCCGACTGGCCTGTGGCTAACGGAGGCGACCATTGAGCGCCGGGCTGGCTCGGGGGAACTGGCTCTCAAAGCTGGGGTGTTCTCCCTAAACCCGGGCTTTGTGAGGTCGCCGGTGCTCGATCAATACGTGCACTCTGCCCTCAATGACACGCTCAACTCAGAAATCGGTGGCGTGCCGATCAACCCCTACGTGGCCCCGGGGCTGCAGCTGAGCTGGACACCCGGTCGCCAGGGTCCCCAGGGTCGCTATGGCGAATGGCGTTATGGCGCCTTTTGGCTCGATTCCGAAGTCGCCCTGGCGGGGCTGTTCGGGGTCAATCCCGACCTGAGTTCAAGCGAGGGTAGCGTGCACCTTCTGCAGTGGACCTTCACCCAGCTGCCCGGAGCCAGCGTCCTGGCGGCACCGATCCGGCGGCAGGGTCAGACCATCTCCCGCCAGCTTCCTTCCCCCCAGGTTCAGCTGGGCGGGGTCTATTTGGCCAAGGGCAGCTCGGTCGAGTCCAATGGGTCCCTTTACGGCACGATCACGCTGGCGTCCCCCCTGCCGCTGGGCCTCGATAACCGCTTCTGGTTCGGTGTCAAAACTGCGGTGAGCGGAGACACCAACCCCGTGCCCCTGTTTCTGGCCGGCGGCTGGCTGGGCCAGGGGTTGTTGCCCGGCCGCCCCCTCGACGTGCTGGCCCTGGGCTACGGCCGCAGCAGCTTCAACAGCCAGCTGACCCCAGGCCTGACGGCCGAAGCCTTGCTGGAGCTGAACTACACCTTCAACCTGACTGCCAACCTGTCGCTGCAACCAGTGCTGCAGTTGGTGCTCAACCCGGGTGGATCGGGCCAGGTCGATGACATCCTGGCCGCCGGCATGCAACTGCAGCTGCAGTTCTGAATCCGTCCATCAGCAATCGATAGGCCGCCTCCAGTCGGTGAAAGGCCTGGGGATCGCCGCCCAGATCGGGGTGGTGGGCCTTGGCTAAGCGCCGATAGGCCCGCTTGACCATCTGCGGGCTCGCCCCGGCCTCAAGCCCCAGCTCCCGCAGGGCCTCGCCGCGGGGGTCTGGAGCTGAGCTCTGGGCCCAGCTCTGGGAGGAGTTCTGGGAGGAGTTCTGGGAGGTGGTCGGGCCCCGAGAGTGGTTCTCGGTGCGGGTGCCGCGGCGGCGCTGGCCCAGTTGGGCTTGGCGGCGCCCCAACTCCACCACCACCTGGAGCGGCGCTTCAGTGAGCCACTCCGGCGCCCGGGGGCCATAGAGGGCAAAGGCCGCCCGCACGGCCCAGCGGGCCCGACTGTGGGGGCCCCGGAGCGCTTCGGCCAGTGCGGTGCCCAGGCCAGGGGAGCGGCGGTCGAGCTCCTGCTCCAGGCTGAGCGCCGGGTTGCCCCAGTGGCGTCGCAGCTCCTCGATCACCCCCCGCAATCCGCCCGGTGGACCGATCCGCAGCGCCTGCCACTGGGGGTGGGCGGCCATCGCCTGACCCCAGCGCTCCAGTTGATCTGGGCTGAGGCCATCGCCATAGGTGGGGCCACCCGTGGGGCCATCTGGGCCAGGCTGGGGGGCCTGCGCCGAAAATTGCTCCAGCCGGCGGCGCAGGGTCTGCACTTCGCGGCGCAGGGCATCATTTTCGGCCAGCAGGGCATCGACGTTGCTGGTGACCGGCGGGCTGCCCGGGGCTGGCCGCCAGCGGCGGGGATCAAAGCCCATCCAGCCCACCCAGGCGGCGGACGCTGCGCCGCAGCACCTCGGCGCAGTCCGCCCGCATCAACAGGCCCGAGCCCCCCCAGAGCAAGCGGGGAGCCAGATCGGCGGGGCCCGCAGCGAGCTCCCGCAGGGGCGTAAAGCCCAGGGCGCGGAAATAGCGCACCAGGCGGCGGTGCTGGGCGTCGCTGTCGCGGATCGCCAGGATCGTGGCCTGGCGGCAGGGGGTGGCTTCCAGGGCCCAGGCAAAGGTGGCCGCCCAGATCAGCGGGCCCATGGCGGCCGAGTCCCCAGCCTGCACCCGCATCGTGTCGAGCCGCAGGCCGCTGGCGCTCGGCAGGGCCCAGCCCTTGAGCTCGCCCAGCAGCAGCAGCCTCTCCCCATCCCGCCGCGCCACCCCTACCCGCAGCCCCCAGGCCAGCCCCGCCGGCCGGCTCACCTGCAGGCGCAGCAACAGGCCCCGCAGGCGGGCTTCCTGCTCTAGCTGCTCCAAGCTGGGGTTGGGGCAGGTAGGTGCCTCGGGGGAAGAGCTGGACATCCACAACCGCAAGGGCCAGGGCCAGTCTCAACCGTTGGCCGCCGCGCGATCCATGGTCTTTAAATCTCAGCCCGTTCCGCTGGTCACCCGCGAGGCGCTGCAAGCCTTCACGCAGCCGCTGGTGGAGCGCTTTGCCCCGGAGAAAATAATTCTGTTTGGTTCCCGATCACGCCACTCCAGTGGTGATAGGCCTTCTGGAGGTGGGGTGGCTCAGTTTTGGTGTCGGCGACAACCTGGAGGCAAGCAAATGCCCTCACCTGCCAACTTCATTGACGCCAATCGGCCAAGGGGCTTGACGCCGGACACCCAGGCCCGCGGTGAGGGGCGCAGGGATTCCGATTCCGGCATCCTCGTGGTGATGTCATTCACTCAACCGATGGCTGCCCGGGGGCGAAGCTGCTTCACACAGGCAGCGGCTATTGTGGCCACATATAGAGTGCCAAGCGTGTCAGAAGTAGTCGCAAGCCAGGTTTCGGTGCGAGATCTCAAGACCCATCTCTCCGAATAGCTAGCCCGTGCTCAGTCTGGTGAGGTGGTGGAAGTCACCTCCCATCGCAAGCCCATCGCTCGCAACACGGCTCTGAAGCCAGCTGCTTCAGCCTCAACCAATCCGCTGCAGAAGGCGATTGATGCCGGCGTGATCAGCTGGAATGGCCAGAATCCTGTGATTCCACCACCCGTAAAGCTGAATGATGGTGGCCCACTGATGAGTGACTGCGTGATCGAGGATCGTGGTTAGACACTGTGATCTTTTTTGTGATACCTCTGCCCTTCTCAAGCTCTTCATCGACGAGCAGGGCAGCCAGAGCATGATCAAGGCACGCTCCTCATCAGCAGGAATCGCGGTCTGCGGGATCACCTGGGCTGAGTCGATGGCTGCATTTTCCCAGCGCACTCGCTTCAGGGGTGCTAGTCAGTCTGGAATAGCCCAGGCTCGATCCATGTTTGAGTTGGCTTGGCCTGGCTTTGCGATCGCGGATCTCACCCAGCCGCTGGTCGAAAAAGCTGGTGTTTTTGCCGAGGCTTTTGGCCTGCGTCGCTTCGACAGCGTTCAGCTGGCAGCTGCCCATCAGTTGCATGAGAATTTTGCGCTTCCGCTGACCTTTGACTGTTTCGACCTACGCCTCAACCAGGCCGCCAAGCTGCTGCAGCTGGAAGTGCTTCCGTGACACAAGCAACCACGATCACCAGCGAGATGGATGGTCTCGACTAACTCGGGGCCAAGCCCTTTGATGGCTTCCTGGTCCACAAATAGCTGGTGTCCACCTTGGTGGTGGGGTTCCCGTGATCAGGAAGGACGCGTCAGCTGTCTCTGGAAGCGGGCGATCTCCAGCTCCAGCACCCCCTCATTGATGGCCAGCGCATTGGCAATCGCCCGCAGTTGCAGGTCTTCCTCCGGCTCGATTTCGCCGTCGGCGCAGGCCACCCGGAAGGCGGATTCCAGGATCAGCTCGCGGCCGTTGTCATCAAGCAGGGGCAGCTCCTGGCGCAGCCGCTCCAGCAGGGCATCGAAGGGGGCTTCAGCTCCCAGGGCCTGGGTCTGGGTGGCTTCGGCCAGGGCCTGCAGTTCTTGGGTATCTGGCCGCTCGCCCATGATCTCGGCGTAGGCTTCGGCCATGCTGGCGATTTCCGGCGCCTCGATCTCGTCGTCGGCCAGGGTAATCGCCACCATGCAGTCGAGCATTAGGTCGCGCACCTTGGTGGCGTAGCGGTCGCCATGGGATACAGCCCAGCGCAGATCGGTGAGATCCCGCTGCTTGCGGTTGTGCTGGGAGGCCCTGGGGTCTCGCTTGCAGCCGCTGCGGCCGCCAGAGAGGCTGTCATAGATGTGGAAGGTGAAACGATCCACCAGCTGCTGGCAGAAGCTCACCCCGCGAACCGAATTGCCGTAGGCATCGAGGCGCGGCGAGAAGGTGGCAAAACCCATCAGGTTGGGCACCACCACCATCACTGCGCCTGCAACCCCCGATTTGGCGGGCAGGCCCACCTCCAGGGTAAAAGTGCCGGCGTTGTCGTAGAGCCCCGAGGCCTGCATCACAGAGAGGGTTTTCTTGACCACATCTGTGCTGAGCACCTGCTGGCCGGTGATCGGGCAGACGCCGCCATTGGCCAGGGTGGCCGCCGCTATCGAGAGCATCTGGGCGTTCATCTCGATGCTGCAGCACGAGAGGTAAACGTCCATCATCTTGTGTAGATCAACGCCGCGGGGTAGGCCCCGGCCGCCCCGCAGCAGGTAGGCAATCGCAAAATTGTTGTCTGCGGTTTCCCGCTCTGAGAGCATCGTCTCTTCGCTGAAGCGCACTGGGGCAATCCCGCCGCTGAGATTTGCCCACAGATCCATGATCGTCTGGGTGATCTGGCGGGCGTCCAGCTCGGGGGTCCCCGAGGCCACCAGCCCGGCCATCATGATCGCGCCAGCATTCACGCAGGGGTTGAAAGGCCGTTGATCGGGTAGCAGCTCGAGGGAGTTGAAAGGGCGGCCGGAGGGCTCCACCCCCACAAACTGGTTGATGAACTCCACGCCTTCCCTGGCGAGCCCAAATGCATAGGTGAGCGGCTTGGAAACCGACTGAATGGAGTGGTAGACATTCACATCACCCAGGCCCATGCGCTGGCCATCGACACTGCAGATTGCTACCCCCCATTTCTCTGGATCGGCATCCCGCAGGATCGGGATGTAATCGGCATTGCTGCCGCTGCGGTCGGGGGCCACATGTTTAAACACCGTATCAATGTCGGTGCAGAACTCCTGCCAGTCGGGGATCACGAGCTGGCGTTTAAAGGCGCGGCTCAGCATCAGGAGCTCTTCTCCCACCAGGGCTGAGAAGCCAGCAAAATCGATCTGTTGTTTGTCCAGCTCCTTCAACTTGGCCATGGTGGAGGCCAGGCGAAAGTCGTCTAGGCAGATGCCGCTGCTTGCAATGCGAGCCTGAATGGCTTTGGCCGTGGTGGTGCCGTTGACTTCTACGAGGGCGAAAAGTTCTCGGAGGCGATCCATGAAGAGGCTTGGTTGATTTCAACCCTAAGCGCGTCAAATTGTGTCCAGATGTACCAAATATCGTCACCGCAGCCAGGGTTCGGCGCGCAGCACGGCTCCCAGGGGTAAGGGCCCATACAGGTGGGGGAAGGACTCCCCGCCGCCGGCCTGTTCAAAGTGCACCTCCAGAGCGGCGGCGGCCAGGCGCTGGGGATCAATTGTCAGCAGCAACACCGCCCCGGCGGGCAGGTCGCCATAAAAGAGGGCCGCCGTGGCCTCCACCTGGTGGGCGTTGCTCAGGTGGATGAAGCCCACCTCCTCCAGGGAGCGCCCCCGGGTGGAGCGGCGATACATGCCATCGGCCCGGGCCGCCTGCCACTCCGGCCCCAGCGCCAGGTGATAGAGCCAGCCGGGAGAGCGCCAGGCAGCGCGTTCCGCCCAGGGCTCCTCGAGTGCAGCCGCCAGCTCTGGCCCGGCCAGAAACCTACCCAGCCAGGCCTGGAGCGCCTCGATTTGGGGCTCTGCATCGAAGCCCGCCGGATCCACCAGGCGGAACTGGCGCACGAAGGGCAGCAGGGCCCAGTCGGCGAGCGACGGCCGAGGGCCGAGCAGCCAGCCCCCCAGCTCCAACCGTCGGCTCCAGCTGCGCAAGATGGCCAGGCCGGCCTGGCGATGGCCCCCAGCGGCCTCGCCCGGGTAGCGGTCTGGGTACTTGAAGCGATCGAGGTGGTGCTTGAAGGGGCCGTCGTTTGCGGTGATCAGCGCCTCCATCGCCGCCACCTGGGCCGGCCCCCAGCCCCCCAGCCAGCCGGGGGGGGCGCTGCGCCCCAAAGCCCAGTGCATGATTCCCAGGCTCTCGTCGAGCACCCGCCCATCCGGCAGAACCAGCACCGGCACTGTGCCCTTGGCCGAGGCCTCCAGCAGCTCGGGGGGCTTGGCCTGCAGGAGTACCTCCCGTAACTCCAGATTCACCCCCGGCCGCCAGCCAGCCGCCGCCAGCGCCAGTCGCGCCCGGATCGCGTAGGGGCAGCGCCGGAAGCTGTAGAGGATCGGCCGGATCTCAGCCACTGGCCCGGGCATGCTCGATTTGGCGCTGGCGTTCGGCGAAGCGGGCCCGATCGGAATCGCTGAAACGCTCGAGGCAGTGGCGGCAGCTCACCCCGGCGCGATAGCTGGGCAGCTGGCGATCGGCCGGAGCCAGCGGCAGGCCGCAGGCGAAGCAAAGGGTGTGCTCCCCGGGCTCGAGCTGGTGGTTCACCGCCACCCGCTGGTCAAATACGAAACACTCACCCCACCAGCTGCTGCCCTGGGCGGGAACCTCCTTGAGATAGCGGAGGATGCCGCCCTGCAGGTGGTGCACCCCCCAAAAGCCCTGCTGCTGGAGGTAGGCAGTGGCCTTCTCGCAGCGGATGCCACCGGTGCAGAACATGGCGATTGCCTTTGGCTGGCGCTCGGCCACCAGCGGCCTGAGCTCCTGCTCCACCCACTGGGGAAACTCGCGAAAAGTTGCGGTGCCCGGATCAATCGCACCTTCAAAGCTGCCGATCGCCACCTCGTAGGCGTTGCGGGTATCAATCACCAGGGTGTCGGGGCGGGCGATCAGGGCATCCCACTGCCCAGGGGGCACGTGGGTACCCACCTCCGAGGCCAGATAGGGACTCACCTGGGGCTCACCCATGGTCACGATCTCGCGCTTGAGCCGCACTTTGAGCCGGTGGAACGCCTGAATGCCGGAGCGACTGAACTTGGCTTCCAACCGCTCCAGGCCTGCAACCTGCCGCAGCCGATCCAGCAGCACCTGCACGCCAGCATCTTCTCCGGCGATCGTGCCATTGACCCCCTCAGCCGCCAGCAGGATCGTGCCGCTTACCTCTTGAGCTTCCGCCAGCTGCAGCAGTTCGCCCCGCAGGGCCGGCAGGTTTTCAAGCGCGGCGAAGCGATAGAAAGCCGCCACCAGCAGGCTCATCCCCCCACCCGCACCCCGGCGGCCGCCAGCAGTTGCCGGTCTGCCTCCACCGCCGGATTGGAGGTGGTCAGCAGGGTGTCGCCATAGAAGATCGAATCTGCCCCCGCCAGCAGGCAGAGGATCTGGGCCTCCCGACCCAGCTGCTCCCGGCCGGCGCTGAGCCGCACCCGGGCGGAGGGCATCAGGATCCGGGCCGTGGCCACCATCCGCACCAGCTCCAGGGGATCCACCGGCGGCAGCTCTTCCAGGGGGGTGCCCTCCACCGCCACCAGGGCATTGATCGGCACGCTCTCGGGATGGGGATCCAGGTTGGCCAGCACCTCGAGCAGGCCGGCCCGATCGGTCTGGGTTTCGCCCATGCCGATGATGCCTCCGCAGCAGATCGATATCCCAGCGGTTCGCACCCGCTGCAGCGTCTCCAGCCGCTCCTGGTAGGTGCGGGTGGTGATGATCCGCCCGTAGTGCTCGGGGCTGGTGTCGAGGTTGTGGTTGTAGGCGCTGAGCCCTGCCTCCGCCAGTCGTGCCGCCTGGGAATCGCTGAGCATGCCGGCGGTGACGCAGGCCTCCAGACCCAGGCCGCGCACGCCCCGCACCATCTCCAGCATGGCCTCAAAGGGCGCCCCGTCACGGATCTCGCGCCAGGCCCAGCCCATGCAGAAACGATCGGCTCCAGCCTGCTTGGCGGTTCGGGCCCGAGCCAGCACCGGCTCCACCTCCAGTTCCGGTCGGCCGCTCAGGTCGCTGCTGTTGTGCAGCGACTGGGGGCAATAGGCGCAGTCTTATTCGCAGCCGCCGGTCTTGACGCTAAGCAGTGAGGCCAGCTGCACGTGGTAGCCGGGGTTGGACTCCCGGTGCACCTGCTGGGCCTGCCAGAGCAGATCCACCAGGGGCAGCTCAAGCAGGGCCAGGATTTCGGAACGACACCAGTCGTGACGTGTGATCAAGGAAGGTTCAGCAGGTTCAGCAGGGATCGACGCCGCCGAAGCGGCGCTGGCGGCCCTGGAAGTCGAGCAGGGCGCCCAGCAGGGCCGGCTCGTCGAAATCCGGCCAGAGCACATCGGTGATGTGTATTTCGGCGTAGGCCAGCTGCCAGAGCAGGAAGTTGCTGATGCGCAGCTCGCCGCTGGTGCGAATCAGCAGATCGGGATCCCGTTCGCCGGCGGTATGGAGCTCAGCGGTGAAGGCCTGCTCGTCGATGGCGGCCGGATCGAGGTCGCCATCGGCGCAGCGCTGGGCCAGTCGTCTGGCAGCTCGTACCAACTCGGCCCTGCCGCCGTAATTGGTGCAGACGTTGAAGTGGATGCCGGAGTTGGCGGCGGTGCGCTCGGTGGCGTCGGCGATCAGGCGCTGCAAGCCCGGGGGTAGGGGCTCGAGATCGCCAAGAAAACGAATGCGCACCTGCTCCTGCTCCAGGGCGTGCAGCTCCCTGGCCAGGACGCGCTCAAACAGGGTCATCAGGAAGCTCACCTCCTCTCCCGGGCGGCTCCAGTTTTCGGTGGAGAAGGCGTAGGCGGTGAGGGCACCGATGCCCAGGTCGCTGCAGAGCCGCAGGGTGCGTTTAAGTGCCTCGACGCCCTCGCGGTGGCCCATCACCCTGGGCAGGTTGCGCTGCTTGGCCCAGCGCCCGTTGCCGTCCATGATCACGGCCACGTGGCGCGGCAGCCTGGCCCCATCCAGGTCCGACAGCCCGGCCTGGGCGGCAGTCACAGTGTCGGTCGCCAAGGCGCGACTCATCCGCGGGATTCCGGCGTGTCCTTGGTCACGGTACGACCCGCAGGCAAGGCCAGGGCCTTGCTGAGCAGATCGTGGAGGCGACTGCTGGTGATTGGCCTCTCCAGCCGGCCCTGGCTAGCTAGGGAAAGGGTGCCTGTTTCTTCTGACACCACGATGGCCAGACACTGGTCGAAGCGCTCGGTAAGCCCCAGGGCCGCCAGGTGGCGAGTGCCGTAGCGATTGATTCCCTGGCGTGAGAGGGGCAGGATCACTCCGGCGGCCACGATCCGGTTGGCCTTCACCAGCACGGCCCCATCGTGGAGCGGCGTGTCGGCGGCAAACAGGTTGAGCAGCAGGTCAACGGTCAACTTGGCATCGAGATCAATGCCGGGGTTGAGAAAATCCTCGGGCCGCAGATCACAGCCCAGGTCCACCACGATCAGGCCGCCGCGGCGGGCCTGGGACAGGCGCCCTGCCGCCTCGCTGAGTATGGCCACCGAACCTGAGCCCAGCTGTTCGCTGCTGCGGTTGTCAAACAACACCCCGAGCTTGCCGGTGCCGAGCAGCTCCATCAAGCGCCGCAGCTCCCCCTGCCAGAGAATCGCCAGGGCCAGGCTGCAGGCCAGAACCAACGCCTCCACCAATTTACTGGTGAGGGGCAGATTGGCGTATCTCTGCACGACCCAGGCCAGGGCCACCAGCAGCAGATAGCCGCGCAGCAGCCAGAGGGTGCGGGCCTCGGTGATCCGGCCCAGCACCAGGACCCCCAGGCTGGTCGCAAACAGCAGATCGAGGAGCAGGCGCGGATCGATGAGGCGAAGCAACCCCCCAAGTTGCGGCCCGACCACAGCCCCTCCTGACAATCAGCTCAGCCTAGGTAGCGGAGTCGGGATGGCAGAACGTCGTAGCGCAGTAGGTCTTCCGGCTGCTCGCGACGCTGAACCAGTTCGGCAGATCCATCCGCAACCAGCACGGTCGCCGGCCGGGGGATGCGGTTGTAATTGGAGCCCATCGAGGCGTTGTAGGCACCGGTGGCGAATACCACCAGCACATCCCCAGCGGTGGCAGGGGGCAGGGCCAGATCTTTGAGCAGCACGTCGCCGGATTCGCAGTGCTTGCCGGCCACGGTGACGGTTTGGTTGGGCTCGGCCATGGGGCGATCGGCCAACAGGGCTGTGTACTGGGACTGGTAGGTGATCGGCCTGGGGTTGTCACTCATGCCGCCATCTACGGAGAGATAGGTACGAAGGCCCGGGATGGGTTTGCGGCTGCCCACCTCGTAGAGGGTGACCCCCGCCGTTGCCACCAGGGAGCGGCCGGGTTCGCAGAGCAGCCGCGGCAGAACCAGCCCCCTCTCCCGGCAGGCCTCCACCACCGCTTCTGCCACCGTGCGCACCCAGGCATCGATTGAAGGGGGATCGTCGCTGGCCACGTAGCGGATCCCGAGGCCCCCGCCCACGTTGAGATCCTCCACGGGATGGCCGAGGGATCGGGCCAGGGCCAGGGCGTCGGCCAGCACCGCGGCCAGATCGCGGTGGGGCTGCAGTTCGAAGATCTGGGAGCCGATGTGGGCGTGCAGCCCGGTGAGAAGGGCCCAGGGGCAGGTCGTCAGGTGCCGCAGCACCGCCTCGAGCTGGTCGGGATCGAAGCCAAACTTGCTGTCGAGGTGGCCCGTGCGGATGTACTCATGGGTGTGACACTCGATGCCGGGCGTAAAGCGCAGCATCAGTCGCGCCGGCCCAGGAAAGTCCGGTGCCAGCTCAGCCAGCAGCTCCAGGTCCCGCCAGTTGTCCGCCACCACGGTGACCCCGTGGGCCACGGCCAGGGCCAGCTCCTCGCGACTCTTGTTGTTGCCGTGCAGCACGATCCGCTCGCCGGCCATGCCCCCCTGGAAAGCGGTCAGCAGTTCTCCGGCCGAGACCGCATCGAGGCCCAATCCCTCGGCGGCCACCAGGGCCGTGATCGCCAGGGAGCTGTTGGCCTTGGAGGCGTACAGGGCCAGAGCTTCACCCGGATAGTGCCGGGCCAGGGCTTCGCAATAGGCCCGGCAGGTAGCCCTCAGGGTGGTTTCGTCGAGCACGTAGAGGGGGGTGCCGTAACGGCGGGCCAGGTCGCTGAGGGTGCAGTCCCCCAGGCTCAGGCGCCCCTCCCCGTCCAGCCGGGTGGTCAGGGGGGTGAGGTTGCGGTTGGGGCTGGATAGGTCTTGGTCAACCTCAAACGGCCGTGAAGGCGCGATGGGCTCACGGGAGGTCACCATGGCTGGGGCCGAGCGGGTCTAGGGAGCATGAATGTACGGAAGCCCTTGGCGCCGCTGCGCCAGTCCCTGCTGATACCCCACGATTGGCGGGCCTGTCTCGACCTCGACAGGGCCAGCCTTGGGGGCCTCTGGAGCGCCAGCCAATGGCAGATTGAGTTGGCGGATCAGGGCCGGCCGGGGGTGGGACTCTGGCGGGGAGAGCACCTGCTGGCCATGGCCTGCGGCTGGCTGGTGCTCGATGAACTGCACATCACCCTGGTGGCGGTTGCTCCGGAGCAGAGACGCCGGGGCCTGGGCGGCAGGGTGCTGGAGGCCCTGCTGGAGATCGCCCGGGCCAGCGGAGCCCTGCACGCAACCCTGGAAGTTGCCCCTGGCAACGGCGCCGCGGTGGCCCTCTATCGCCGTTGCGGCTTCCTGGATGCGGGGCTGCGTCGCGGTTACTACCGCAATGGGGACGATGCGCTGATCCAATGGCTGAGGTTAACGGCAACCAAAAATGATGAGCCAGGGTGTGGATAACCGGCTTTTCTTATTGCTGAAAACCGCTATTTCAGGGGCTCAAGTTGTTTGCAAAAGCCCGCTGACTGCCTGTAGCAGCGACGGATCTGGCTTTCAGCGAACCTAAACCACACCGCACCCGATAACCCTGGTAGCTTGGAACAACTTGTACCAGGCCCCGGCCCATGTTCGAGCGGTTTACCGAGAAAGCCATCAAGGTGATCATGCTGGCCCAGGAAGAGGCCCGCCGCCTTGGCCACAACTTTGTTGGCACTGAACAGATTCTGCTGGGTCTGATCGGCGAGGGTACCGGCGTGGCGGCCAAGGTTCTCAAGTCGATGGGCGTCAACCTCAAGGATGCCCGCGTTGAAGTTGAGAAGATCATCGGTCGGGGCTCCGGCTTCGTGGCCGTCGAGATTCCCTTCACCCCCCGGGCCAAGCGGGTGCTCGAGCTCTCCCTCGAGGAGGCCCGCCAGCTGGGCCACAACTACATCGGCACCGAGCACCTGCTGCTGGGTCTGATCCGCGAGGGCGAAGGGGTCGCTGCCCGGGTACTCGAGAACCTCGGCGTCGACCTGGCCAAGGTGCGCACCCAGGTGATCCGCATGCTCGGCGAAACCGCTGAAGTCAGCTCAGGTGGCGGGGGCGGCAAGGGTTCCACCAAAACCCCCACCCTCGATGAATTCGGTACCAACCTCACCCAGCAGGCCGCCGACGGCAAGCTCGACCCGGTGGTGGGCCGCCAAAACGAAATTGAGCGGGTGATCCAGATCCTGGGTCGCCGTACCAAGAACAACCCCGTGCTGATTGGCGAGCCCGGCGTCGGCAAGACCGCCATCGCCGAGGGCCTGGCCCAGCGCATCAACTCCGGCGATGTCCCGGACATCCTCGAAGAGAAGCGCGTTCTCACCCTGGACATCGGACTCCTGGTGGCCGGCACCAAGTACCGCGGTGAATTCGAGGAGCGGCTCAAAAAAATCATGGAGGAGATCCGCAGCGCCGGCAACGTGATCCTGGTGATCGACGAGGTGCACACCCTGATTGGGGCGGGTGCGGCCGAGGGTGCCATCGATGCGGCCAACATTCTCAAACCAGCCCTGGCCCGCGGCGAATTGCAATGCATTGGCGCCACCACCCTGGATGAATACCGCAAGCACATCGAGCGCGATGCCGCC
>Ga0213866_10002381_pt1 | contig 13287 bp, 2 predicted proteins | sample PICome_11_FD_160079 | JGI IMG/M metagenome (GOLD analysis project Ga0213866, IMG submission 160079) | Coastal seawater microbial communities near Pivers Island, North Carolina, United States - PICO284 | ecosystem: Environmental > Aquatic > Marine > Coastal | place: USA: North Carolina... | reverse complement strand
CAAAACAAAAAAGAAATAACCTGATTTTTAATTACTACTATTTTACTTGCGAACTTTAATCTTCGCAAGATGTCTTTCTTCGTATCTTTTATCAATTGCTTTGCATTCAAGATAATGCCAAACTGATAATATCATCAAGCAAATGATTGGTGAAAGCAAAATAAAATATGCTGATAAAGTTTCATTGTCAATGAAAGGAGAACCTTTAAATGCCAATCTCAAAAATTCTTGTAACTTCCGGGCCCGCACCATTATCATTAAAGTCCTCTACCGCAGATACATATAATACTCTGCCGTTATCACTAAGTGCTACATTAGTTCCGAAACCTCTACGTTTTGTTTTATTGCTACCTAATGGAATGTACGACATATCTTTAATATCTTCTGAATTTATTGTACTTGATCTTTTTGTCCATTCTCCTGTGGTTTTATTTCTATCAAATAAATATACAAATCCAGGAGTTACACTTCCATATGACCGTGAATTTAGTGTGGGAAATGCTCCTAATGCGGCTACATTGTTTTTGACATCAACATCACCCAGTGCGGATTTTTCAAGTCCCATAAATTTTGTTTTTAATTCAAATTCATCATTCGTTTCATTCAATTCAAAAAAATAAATATTCCCTTTATTAAGGGGTAAGTCATTATCTGGAAAGAAACCCTCCACATTAATTGGCTCACTTGGTTCACCTGCACTTTTTGCAGAAGTGACAACCAAAATATTTCCATTTAGTTTACCTTTAAATCCCATATATTGATGGGGATTCCATGATCCATCACCGTAAATCGTTTGCTGAAGGGAATATTTTTCAGTTGTTTTGTCTAACTTGTATATAAAAATCGCACCCGTGGTGTCACCCTCTGCACAATTACCCACAACCAAATATCCATTTTCAGCATCAAGTATTCTTGTAATTTTTATTCCATCAGATGTAGCACCCTCAAATCCCCAATCTCCATAGTCGTCACCATTAGCAGCGGTTTCATTGTATCCGGGGTGATACCATGTTTGTAACAAGTTAAATGCATCGTTGGTTCGTTTGTATACATAAAATTTTGTTCTACAATCAGCATTCCAATATTTGTACTCTCTTGCTTTTGTTATTAAATAATCACCATCAAGTGCAACACCATTAAATCCGAAAGCATACCATCCATTATTTCCAGATATTAAGGGAGATGGAAAAATAATTTGCTTCTGAATCATTTGATTATTTTGCTTTTTATATACAATTACACCACCCTCGTTGTTATTTCCACACGGTGAAGCACCGTATATACCATTATTTATGTATCCTACCGCAAAATAAGTTCCATCAAAATCAGAAGAACCTAATCGTATGCTATTGTGACATCTAGATGTGTCCACATCATATCGTCCTGTGTGTATCTTTTGTATTCCATTTTCTAATGAAAGTAAATTTACTGCGTTACCCGTTTCATCTTGAATATTGCTATCTTCACCGTAGTTTATTGGACAAACTAAATAATTACCTTTTACATGAAGTCTATTATATCTAGTCAGTTCTGTCCAATTGTCGTTTAGTATTACATTTTTAGTTTCTATTGTTTTATATGGAGTCGGAGATGGAGTTGGTGTCGGTGTAGGAGTCGGAGATGGAGTTGGTGTAGGCGTCGGTGCAAGAATTGGAGTCGGTGTTCTTGGATCACACAAATTTGTAATATATCCTTTACTGACACCATTTACTACATTATGAATGAATCCTGGAATATTTATCGTAGACTCATTTGAATCAGAATGAAATACAAATTCATACGAGTTCCCACACTTTAATTTATCAAATGTTTGCGGAATAAAATTAGGAAGTTTTGGATTAAAAGATTTTCTTGATGAATTTTTAGAACCAATTTGAAGAACCACAAATAATTTATCTGAAGGTAAACTGCGAAGATCAAAATCAGCACAAGTTGGACACCCACCATACCATCCCGATAAAAATGTTGGATTATTTTTTGATAATTTAACAGGCACATCAGGTGTAACTACATAATCATTGCAATTTATTGTTATGCTTCCTTGGTTACTTCCTCCTACATTATTAAAAACAAATCCTGGAATATCAATTGTAGACTCCTGTGGATCAATTTGAAAAGTCATTGAATATGAATTCCCACATTTTAATTTAGTAAATGTTTGTGGAATCCAAATTGGCAATCTTGGATTAAAAGTTGCTCTTGACGAATTTGTAGAACCTATCTGAGCTACCACAAATAATTTATCTGATGGTATTGTTCGTAAATCAAAACTGGCGCAATTATTGCACTCACCATACCATCCATATACAAATGTTGGATTTTTTTTACTAAGTTTTATTTTCATAATATTATGACCTATACATAAATATTATTTTTTAATAAAAAGAATCAGTCAAACATCATCTTTCAAATTGAATAAAACCTAATAATTTTCTTATCTGAATTAATTACTTACGAATCTCAATCTTTATGAGATTTTTTTTCTTCGTATCTTTTATCAATTGCTTTGCATTCAAGATAATGCCAAACTGATAATATGACCAAGCAAATGATCGGTGAAAGCAAAATGAAATATGCCGATAAAGTTTCCATTAACTTGCTTGTTTGAATCCTACTGATTCAAGAATGTCACGAACTCGTTCACGATCAAACGAATCGCCTGCAAATTCCATATCAGTTCTTCGTGCGACTAAATTACAAGCATGAACGAAATCAATATGTGATACATTCTTTAATGGGTAAATTGCATTTTCTCCGAAATAGAAATCCTTGCAGTATTCAATGAAATTATTGATGTTTTCCATAATAATAGTTGGTTGTAAATTAAGCAGTAAAAACTTGTTTGAACCTACCAGGTCCGAACTTAAAATAGAAAATCAATTTTTCTCTCTCTGTTAATTTAATTTTTGGTTTGTTAGTATTTTTATCTCTCATTATGTAGGTATACTACCAAAAAAATTATAAAAAGTCAAGCATTATTTTACTTAACCACAAACTGAATTATGTAATTTAGTTGGAGGAGTAAAAATCACTCTGTGTGAGTTTACACAGAGTTTGGCACGTTTAGAATTATTTCATCTGCATTGCTCGTTGAATTAATTGAAAAACCGTTATTACCCACGAAATAATCAATCCAATTTTGATTTTGCACATATCCTTGTACATATCCAACTGATGTTCCCGAACCACTCATTCCTATGTATAATGCAACTGTGCCATTTAGAGTCACCAATAGATCCCAAAGTTCATCGTTTACAAATGTTTCATACGCAACCATAGATCCATCTTCATGGTATTTCGTAAATTTATAAGAATTAAACTGAGGCAATGCATATGGTGCATTTGTAGGTGTTGGAGTAGGTGTTTGAGTAGGGGTTGGTGTTTGAGTAGGGGTTGGTGTCGGAGTCGGTGAATCAATCGGTTCAGGTTGCAATACATCATCTATAACAATATCCTCAACTGAATCTTTTGAGGTTTCAATTGAATCTATCGCACTTTGTTTATCTGCAACGACTTCGTTATTATTAATATCAGATGTTGATACCACATCATCAACATAATCTATTGTTGTTAAAATTTCTTTTCTTACTGCTTGTAAAGAATCTGCAAACGAATCTGTACTTGCCGTGTCGGATGGTGTATCTATAACATCCAATACCACATCTGATAGAAATTCTATATTTTTAACAATATTTGAATCAGAAGTAATTTGATTTTGAATAGAATCGTCCACGGAATTTTTAACAATAGACTCTATATTATTATTCAATAAATCTGTTACCTTTATATCTGCTCCACTTGTTTCTTCTGCAACCATTGTATTTTCAAACTGAGTTGCAATAGAAGCAAAAATGACATCTTCTGTGACATTGTTATCTACTGAACTAACAGTAGATTTTAATGCCTCCGTAATAACACTTAATTTTGTATTTGCTTTTAATACATCTGTTTTTTGTTCTTTAATGTAGTCGGATTCCAAGTCTGATTCGGAAATATCAAATTTACTTGCAACAAATTGCTTTGTTGTTGTAATGATTGAATTTACATCATAACTTTCACCCGAATCTTTCTTTTGCTGAATTTTCGTTTCAACGATTGCCGATTTTAAAGTAGTTACCGGTGTAATATTAAGATTTGCAGAAGACACAAAACCATCTTCTTTTTTGGCAATATTAGAAAATGTCGTATTTACTTGTTTGTTTGTAAGTATATCAATTCCACCAGGTAAAAACTTTACTTTATATAAATCTGGTAATTCAGTTTGATTTAAATTAATGTTCCATCTTCCATATTCATCGGATGTAAATTCTTTAATTATATTTCCGTTTGAAAGATCGATTAATTGCCCAGATGCGTTTTTAACATAACCATCCAAGACACTACCACTCAAACTTAAAGCATCTGATAATGATGGAACATCAAAAACACTTATTTCCACTTGTTCTTCAACCGCAGATACTTTTATATTTGTAATGTAATAATCTTTAGTATTGGCATGGCCATTGTCATCCAAATACCAAACAACTGTTAAATCAAGAGTATCGAAACCAAATTCTATAAATGTAGTTTCTTGCGTTGCTGTGAATTGAAAACTTTGCATTCCAAAATCAACTGCTAAATTACCGCTAGCAAGCGTGGATGTTCTGTCGAACTGAGTATTTCTTGCGAAACCTTTTACATCGCTATAACTCGCTGCCGTTGAATGCCCCCAACTAATATTATAACTTACTTCGTATTTTTTTCCTATAATTGTATGAATAGGTTGCGAAACAGTATAGTAATCAGGCAAACTAGTTAATGAATCCAACGATGAATCCATCGACCTTTTTATACGTAGTGAATTAACGGATTGACTATTACTATCAGAATCCCATACATACAAATCATTTCCTTTCCAGTCCTGATCTATTGCAGTTTGTGGAGAATTTATCCATTTAGATTGCCAATTTGGTGAAAAATTATTGTGATCATCATCACAATAATAAGATTGATCGATTAAATTATGACCCGATGCTTGTGGTATTTTTGTTATTAAAGTAAATTTATCTCTTTCAGCATTTGCGGATAAGTGTCTTGATTCGTAATATTCACCAACTGAATCTACGAAGTATGTATTTCTTGTAATCTCATAACGATTATATGTAACATCTAAATCTAAACCCTCTGGTTTGTGGTCAGAATAATAGATAAGTTCACTACCTGTCCATGTAAAATGAATAGGTTGGATTGGTTGTTTTAAAGTATATAAGTAATTTCCATTACAATTATTTGTATGTATTGTAGACACAGGATTGTCTGCATTATTGTTGTAAATTATTTCACACTCATCGTTTAAATATAATTCATCAGGATAATGCACTGTTCTATCATATCCAACATCTTTGGTATATTTTACTTGCCAAGTACCATTATTCAGTTCATTTACAATGTATTTCGCACTACCGTTATGATAGATCAGAAATTTATTATCATTTATTAAATCACATCTGCGGTGTTGCCAGTGTCCGTGTACTTTATATATAGAGTAAGGACACGGTGGTAAATGTTGAGTCAATTGTCCACTACTCGTTATTTTGTCAAAGTAGAAATTCCCATCTGGTAAATCGTAGTTGGATGTACCATTAGAATCCTTATATATTAAAATGTCATCATCTGTTATAGTCATCAGTGAACTTGAGATATCATCAATTTTTACACTTGTCCTAATAAATTCACTTCCATTGTCTTTGTAAACCTCTATTTGATTATCATGCCAAATCTTATTGCCTGTATAATCTGGATTGTATCTCTTTGTTCTGAATACTATAATATTTCCATCAGAATTAATCCTAAAAGAAACACTAGTGGAATCATGGAACTGAACATATCTATTATCACCGTAGCTATATACTCTTGGCTCTTCACCACTGTTAGTGTTATATAACAACTTATAACTTGGTGAAGTAAATGTTGATCCATTAAAAATAGATTTTGACACCACAAATATATTTAAATAACCAGAACTAATCATGCTAAATTGCGTCATGACCCTCACCAAAGAGACTTGTCCAGTAGAACTAATTGCTATAGAATTCCACCAAGCTTGGTTCTCCTCAATATCAGTTGCGTTATGCTGAGACTCATTTATTTTTTCGTTATACAAATTTATTAACTCTGTTTTTAGTGCAGATGGAAACATATTTACTGAGTGTGTTCCAAGTTCATTCCAAGTTTTATTTGCATTTGTGTATTTTACAATTTTGTAATAAGTGTTTGAATCATTTGTGATTGTATATTCAAAAACAGACACAATTCCATCATCTACAAATCTACTTTTAGAATTAGTTAAAGTTGATCCAACTGGTAGATTAAAACTTTTTCGGTGATCGTTGCTATAAAACCATCTTTGTGGAGTTGGCATAGGAGATGGTGTAGGCATTGATAAAGGTGTATGGGTTTGTGTTTGTGTTGGGGTAGGTGTTGGTGTTAGTGTAGGTGTGGGTGTAGGATCACTTATATAATAAGAGGTAAAATAATTGTATTTACCATCCAAGTTACCAATGCCACGTACGCGAAAATGCAGTAAATCCCCCTCTTCAATTTCCGTTGGTACAGATAATATACTATAACTAAATGATTTATCAGAAGAAGATGGTACATCACTCAAAGTTACATCGGATAAACTAAATGTTAATGAGTTTCCTGCACGATCATATGCAGTATTGTTTGTATAAGATTCATAATATAGTAAATCATCAGCTTTTACATAACTCAATTCGTATGTATTTACATTAAATAATTCAGGATCGTTTATTATAAAGTTTATTAATATATCACGTGAATTGTGTTGTTGGTAAACAATAGAATCAATATGTGTTTGCGGAACTCTCAATGTATCTTGCCAAGGAATGTTTTCATATTCTCTCCATCTCACCTGCCCCACCAGTTCTCCGTTGGAATACACACTTATATCTCTTAATTTTCCCGTTGATTCCCACCATTTCGTCTGAATACCATTCAAAATTCCTGCTTCATATATCCACTCTGTGACTAATATACCATTCGAATAGGCTCTATTATACCCGTGAGGTGATCCATTCAAATAAGTTGTTGTCCAACCGTTCCCGTTACTATCACGACCATCGTATAAACCTGTGAATGTAGAATCAATACTAGAAGAATCTGTCGTAACATTATCTAAATCGGTTTCACTAAACTGAGCAAGTATTGTTTCTAAAGATGGATCATCTGTATATGCTTCATAATAAGCTTCATATGTCGGAGTCGGTGTTGGAGAAGGTGTTGGAGAAGGTGTTGGAGTAGGAGTTTTCACTCCCCATAAACCATTAAATAATTCTTTTTCAAACTTGTGATATGTATGATAATATGAACCCCAAATATTATATTCCAAAGTTTGAACTTCAAAAACTAAAGCAAGGTTATCGTAGTTATCTATCCCACTTGGTATATTTGAAAACGGAATTCTAAGGTAAGCAGCTTGTGAACTCATACTTAGATCACTTTTATTCCAAACTAATCCTTGACTTACTTGTGATCCCGATTCGTTTTGACTACCAAATGTATTGTATAAAAAGAAATAATTTGAAGTATCACCTACCCATGAATTTAATAAATGTGCAGAAAATAAAACAGAAGATGAAGATACAGGTGATGTTTTTGGTCCATAATCAGTTGAAGTGTGTGAATCTTTATCAATTACATAAACATAAACATGGACCGATTCCGAATCAAGATCCTCATGTAGTGCCAATCTATCTAGGTTGAAATTATCAAATCTTATAAATCCAACTTTTTCATGTGGTTGGAAATCTGTATCTCCGTAAATTTCAAATGTTGATTTACTTGTTGAAAGCCATGTATCAAGAAGATCCTCACCTAATGGAGTTGGTGTTGGTTCTGGATTATCCTCACAAGTTTCACTGAATTTAAATTGAATTCCATCATTATATCCAGGTGGTAATTTTCTTTGATCCGCAAATTCTATTGACATAAAATCTATATCAAAAGAAGCAAGTGGATTTATGTAAATCTGACTTGTTCCGTTTGAATATGCATTTGGATTTCCGTAAAAACTATCATACGCATTTCCGTTCACATTCGTTAAACCATAGTATGCCCAAACTCCCATTTGACCCGGACTTGTAACATCAGTTGCAGTATTTAAATTATCACCTCTCCAAAATCTTATTTTTAATTGATCGTCAATAGTAATATCATCAACATTAACTATTATTGGAGTGTTACCACTTAGCAACATTGGTTCGGATTGAGATGCAAACAACTCAGTTCCATCATCTGATTGAATTTTAATGTAATCACTACTTGAAATCATTGACGTCAAAGCATCATCTCCATCTCGTAATATGTCATTTACATTTCCTTTAGATAATTTTATGTGTCTTGGTATGCATTGTAAATCAGATGTACTTTGTGCTTCACTTGAATCAAAAAAGCCTAAGAATATAGAACCGTATCCCAACCAGGTAACATTTACTTTTTGTAAATTTCCTACATTCACTAATTTAGTAACACCGACCTCAAAGAAATCCCATCGTTGGTCACCAAAGAAAAACGGATTTGGAAATTGACCAACCATTCCAACTTTTGAGTCTTTAACCACCAACTCAGATGCAACATTATTGGTTGTAACAAAAGTCGGATTTTTTTCATCGGCACTTAAATTTTCAATTACAGCGACTTCATCATCTTGCACCTGGATATATTGTGCAAGTTCGGGATCAAACGGAGTAAATACCCACTCAGCGTTTGTTTTTAAATTTAAGTAAAAGTCATCAGCAGTTGTTGGTCTTTTGGGATTTCCTATATATGAAAATTCAACACCCTTTAAGTCAGTATTCGCATCATACAATGCACTCAATTCTTTAAATATAGATTCTATATGTTCTACTTCACATTCACTTTCATCTATGGATATTTTTTTCAGATTAGAATAGTTGTAATTAGTATTAAATTTTATAGGAGATTCTGTGTTTGGAATTCCAACACCCAAGTCCTTACAATTATTTAGCTCTAATGTTCTTAAAGACGCAGGAACTTCAATACTCTTTATTTTAGATGAAGATAAACTCAAACTACTTATATTTGGATTTCCTGTAAATGTTTCTACATTTGGATTTCCATAAAAATAAAAACTACCAACATCATTTCCCACATTTAAAGTAATTAAATTTTCACAATTACTTATTGCCAAGTTATCAAAACTACGACCACTGAAATCTAAACTCGTCATATTAGCCGATGCAAATGTGCAACGTTTACAATCATTCGGAATTACAGTTGATACGTCTCCACGTAATGTTAATTCAAATACATTTGATTCAGTCCACCAAGTTTCATTAGGGAAAATTGTATTCCTTACATCAAGATTTTGCGAAACACTCGATGGAATACTTTTAATTATATCAATTTTTTGATCGGATGATAATGATGTTGAAATCAAACTAAGTATAAATGAAGAGGATGTTAGATTACTAAAATTAGGTAATGAGGTTGTGTAAGGATTATCGTCTATTGATACGTTCTCAATAGTAGGAGGTGTACTCAAAGATGTTAGAAAGTTTTCATTTACACTTAGTTTTTTCAATGCAGTAAATGAACTGAAATCACCATTTGTGAGCTCATTCTTACTTAGATAAAGGTTTTTTATCGTTGCAGATGATGAACTTAAAGCAGATATATCTGAAATCTTATTTGATGTAAGTGTAACATATTCAAGTTTGTTACAATTGGAAAGAGACGAAATATTTTCTAAATTTGCATTACTTAGTCTTATTGTTTTTAAAGATGGTGGTAAAGCAGGTAAATTAGAAATTGAATTATTTTCTACTTCCATCTCTAAACTTTCTAATCCAGTCAAATTATCTAAATTTGGAATATAATTAAATCCTTCAAGAATTAGTGTTTTAAGATTTGGACGATTTGTTGTAATATTAAATTTAGTCGCATCCGTTGCAATTGGAGTATTCGTCAAATTAGCAACTTGTAGTGAGTTTGGAATATTTGTAAACTCTACTATTTTACTGTGACCTGCATACAAAAATTGCAAAGAACTTGGTAATCCGTTGGTAAATTCTGATATTGTTGTTGATGTAATATCTAAACTCAATAGACTTGAAGGAAGTTCTGGTAAAACTACTCCTGTAAGTGATGGTTGTGCATTTTGCGTAGCACTAATTTTTAGTTTTGTTAGATTAGGAAATTTACATTTTAAATCTGTATAATCTTCACAAAAACGTAACTCTAATTGTTCTAAGTTACTAAATGAATTTACTGTAATATTTGAACTTTGATCTCCAGTTTCACATGATTCGGATACAAAAGAGTTATTTGAATTTGCACTTGATACCAATTTTAAATCACGAATCATATCTGTTTTTAATACTTGCAATGAATCTGGTAAATTTTCAAATGGATTTAATGTTTCACAAGAATAAACCTCTAAGTGTTCTAAATTAGAAGACAAATTAAAAGTTGAAAAATCATAGCTGCCACCAATAGAATTTAATGCATCTATTACACTTTGGATTGGTGTAGAATTCTTAATATACAAATTTTTTAAAGATTCCAAAGTATCAATATTAGCAATATTGTATAAACTTTTCTGCTCGGCAATGGTAATACTTTCAACATTATTAAAATTTGTGAAATTAATTTCTGCTAATGATTGATTGCCTAGTTCACCCTTTGTGAAAATTCCATCATTGAAATCAAAATTTCCACCAAAACTAATTGATTTAATTTTTGCACGTGGATCACTTCTAGAATCATCGTTAGATACCAACTGACCAAAAACCTTATTCGTCATGTTTACAACTAACTTAGAGTTGTTGCTTTTTAAAACAAAATCACCAGTTGATAAATTTTCATTTATATCAGTCACACCACTTACAACATCAATTCCATTAATAAAATTTGTGAACAATGTTGAAGTTTTGTTTAGTTTTATAAAATCTTGTGTCACTAAATTGAAATCAAACATTTCCTGATATTCAATAAGATCATCTCCGGTATTTGCGAAATTAGAAACTGTTATTAAAACTTTTGCGGTATCTGTTGATAACCAATCTCCATACAATAAGTCATAATTTTTAAGTTCTGCTACATAATCACCATCAACAAAATTTTGCACACTACTACTTCCTGACTGAGAACGAAATATTACATCTTCATTAATTTCTTCATTATCATATTTTTTTAATATACGATTAACACCAAATCTCGTACCCACATTACCCTCTTTTACAATCTGAAAATCTATAACTACATTTCCACCAGACAATGCATTGTTTATTGATTCGGGTATTTGATCTTTTATTATTTGTAAGTTCTTGAACGAAAGTAATACTGACTCACCAACGTTAAAAGGAATTTCTGCATTTACTGCATCAAATTTAAACCAATTATCCAACGGTACTGGTGATGGAGTCGGAGTTTGAGTCGGAGTCGGCGTGCGTAGTGCTGGTAAAGGGGAATATGGTCCAGGTGCAGCTGTATCAGAATATCTTAAAAAGTCAATTGCGACAAATTCGTTTGTAGTTGCATTTACAATTGATATATTTCCTACGTCACCTGGCATCCCTAGCATCACCCAACCACTATACGAACCAGACGGATCACTTTCTACATCTCCATTTTGGACTGATGACCATGAACTTGTTGACCAAATCCTTAGATCATCAATAGGATTTTTATTTTCATCTGTAAATTTAACAGCAAACGGAGCAGAAATAATTGTAGTAAAAGCATTTTCCTTGTATACGAAGTAGTCTCGGTCAATAACAACTGTATCCCAATTAGTTTGCGAACTTGAAAATTGAAATTTTTGTAAATCTGAGTTAAATGAAATTACTATTGTACCTTGATCATATATATTATATTCAATAGGAGCCGGTGGTGGAGTTTCTGTCTGAGTTTGGGTCGGCGTTGGTGTAGGTGTAGGTGTTGGTTCAATAAATTGTGTTACAGATAAGTCAAATCGCTCGTTGTATAATACTTCATAGTCAGTATCACCATGAGCAATTGCTATTCCCAAACCAAGTTTAACATCATCTATGCCCTTCCATGTGTTTAAGTCATCACCTGATTCTGAATAAAATGATGAACCTACGGTAAGTCCTGATTGAAAGTCTGAATAAAAATTCCAAAAACTATAAAGGTATATTGTATCGGAATAACTTAAATTTGTTATATTACCCGTTTCATCTATTTTATTTGTAAACCCATTATATCCAAAAAATAGATTCGGTTGATAAATGTCACCCATAGAGTCGTGACCTAATGGAGTAAATAACGAACCCGTGTAACTACTTCTTGTTGGATATGCCACCACTCGCAAGTTACCGTCAGAAATCGCATTTTTTACTTGATCAGGAACCAATTGCTCGTTAATTGTCAAATTTTCCAATACAACACGATATGGTGGTTCTCCTGATATATTTGCATCCGTAAACATTGTCGGAGAATCAAATGTAAACCAATCGTCTAAATTTGGTAACGGAGGAGGTGGTGTTGGAGTTTCTTCTTCTACCAAAGCACACTCAATGAAATATTGTGCCAATTCAGTATCCGCACCCTGCATAGGATCGTATTCTGTTGCTAAAATTCCTACCTTTACCTTAGTTTCCGAACCCAACCAACTGTAAAAATCACTGTTACCAAACGTATCATCTGTTATTATATCTTTATTGGTTGGGTACGTTGCAGTTTGTGAATTATTAAGTGCTTCAATTACATTTTGTAGCCCAGCACCATTCGTAGAACTAAATGCATACAATTCAGAATATGTTGAAGGTTTTACACCGTTCTCATAATTATGAAAATTAGAAAGTTCAGCACTCGATGAATAATAATCTCCAGTTACACCTGCGAATAGATCCATCAAACTTCCATTAAATGAATCTTTTAATAAATAGACATAAAAATAGACCCAACTTTTATCTTTATATGGATACTGAGTAAAATCAAACGTTGTATCTTCTAATACCAAAGATGAATATTCATTGGCAGAGTCACTTGATACTAAAAATTTAGCAGTAGTTGTTAACCAAGGAATTTGATCGTATGAACCACTACTACCATCTTGACCTGTAAATTGAATCGTGGATGATGAAGTTTGTGTCTGAGTTGGTGTTGGAGTTGGTGTTGGTGTTTGTGTCTGAGTTGGAGTTTGTGTCTGGGTTGGTGTTGGAGTTTGTGTCTGAGTTGGAGTTTGTGTTGGTGTTGGAGTTGGTGTCTGAGTTGGAGTTGGTGTTTGAGTTGGTGTTGGAG
>Ga0213866_10002379_pt1 | contig 13292 bp, 13 predicted proteins | sample PICome_11_FD_160079 | JGI IMG/M metagenome (GOLD analysis project Ga0213866, IMG submission 160079) | Coastal seawater microbial communities near Pivers Island, North Carolina, United States - PICO284 | ecosystem: Environmental > Aquatic > Marine > Coastal | place: USA: North Carolina... | reverse complement strand
AAAGGTTGCCGGCCCTCATCACATGACGGATGCCGCCATGGCGGAGCAATTGTGGCAGGTCACCGAGCAGATGACCGCCGACTACCTGGTTTAGCTGTCTTTGCTAAACAGCAGGGTCATCCGGTCTGATTCGCCGATGGCGGCCATGGCCGCGCGCTTCTCAGGGTCATCCTTGCTGCCGTTGTAGCCGGGCGGCAGGCGCCATACGATGTCGGTGGGGCCGGGCTTGTCTTTGGGGTTGGCGTTGATCTCGCTGCTGGCCACCAGGGTGAAACCGGCTGACTCAAACATGGCGATCACCTGTGACTGCTTGAGATAGCCGCGGCTGCCGTCAGACCCTTCTTCAGGCGCATCTTCTGGCAAGCGGTGCTGGACGACGCCGACCAGGCCATCGTCTTTCAGCAGGGAGCGCACGGCGGCAAGCGCCTGCGTGCGGGTGCCGGCCTGGGCCTCGAATCGATTCAGGTTATGCAGCGCCCGAATCAACAGTACGCGATCTGCTGTGCCTGCGAGCTCCGGGGGTACCGTATTGAAGGTGAAGCCCACGGCCTCGATGCCATTGTCAGTGAAGTCTCCCACTTTGCCGGGGAACGCCCTGGTGGACTTCACGCGCCGCTCAATGGTCTCTTTCGACATGAAGCCGAACAGGGGCCAGGTTCGGTCAGAATAGTTCACACCGTAAATCGCCCCGTCGCCGCCCAGGTAGTTCGCCAGTATGTTGGTATACCAGCCTCCATTGGGCAGGGCTTCGGCCACCGTCATTCCCGGTGCTACCTTGAAAAAAGCCAGGGTTTTTGCCGGGTGACGGTAAACGTCCCGCGCCCGATCCTCGTCGCTGCGCGCCTCCACAACGGCGATAAGTTCGGGTGCAACAACGCCGTCCTGCGCCTGGGCACTCAGGCTCAGGGCTGCAATTGTCGTTGCCAGTACAGCTATCAATCGCTTCATTTGGTTTTCCTTGAACTAGGTATTGGTATTCACAGAGCGCTGCGGCGGCGAAGTGCTTCGCGCAGCGACGTCGAGCTATGGGTTTTCTCATCACCGACAAACTCGATGCGCCCGCCACAGCTTCGACCTCGAATCGTTCGGGCATCTGCTCGATCATGTAGTCGGTGCCCTTGGCCTGATCGATGGCGAACGCGCTGGCAAGGTCGTTTCTTGCCTTCTCCGCGGTGTTGGCTGACGTGCCTACCGGGCCACAAACATCGACACCGGCGGCGGCTAAGGCGCCGGCGATGAAGCGGCCTGTGCCCTGGCGCGCCGTTCTGGCGCCGACAATCAATGCAGGGGCTTCACGCGCCGCCTGCAGCGTCCAGGGTAATCTCCGTCAGTGAGTTGCGGGGGTCATCAACTTCCCAGTAGCCACGTAGGGATAGCAGCTGGCCTTCGTCGTCAACGTGATACGTGAACACGCCAAATACTTTTTGCTGCAGGGCCTTGCCGTCGTCAGCCGGGATCACAATCGTGATCTCAATGTGGTTTGCAACCTCGTTACCTGCCGCGTATGAATCCTTGATAATGATGTCTATGTTGGCCGGGGCGATGAAATTGTCCCAGAACGCCTCGCGGGCGGCAGGCCCTCGATGCCCCTTGCCCTCGGGGTCGATGTGCGAAACGCCGATGGGGTCTTCGATAATCGCATCCTCGGCGTAAAGCCCCAGCCAGCCGTCGCGATTTTTGGTGCGGACGTATTCGCGCGATAGCAGGGCAGCGCGTCGTGCCGGGTGCTCGTTCTCAAACACAATGAAGTTCCTCAGCTGTGGTTTACTGCGGGCATTGTAGCCCCAGGGGAATCAGCCGAGATAGTCGCGCACGGCGAGGTAGTCGTCGAATAGTTTGTCTGGATCAAAATGGTGAACGCCTGGTGCCGGCTCATCGGGTTCAAAGATGGCCTGCAATTTCCCCTCCGGGTTCAGGAGAAAGAGGGTGACGCCATGACTCACGCTGTAGTTGACCGGATCCGGCACGCCGCTTTCATCCAGGATGGGTGACAGTTGAGACATCATGCCCAGGCTTTGCTCGAAGGGCAGGTGGGGGTTGTCGGGGTCATCCCTGTGGGTGAGGCCTATAAACGTCGGGTTAAAGTAGGGTACGTACCCCGCCATCTGGCTGACTGTGTCTCGCCGGTGGTCGATGCTGTAGAACAGCACGCGCAGGTCATTGGCACGGTCGCGGCCGAGTCTCTCGATAACCTTATCGATTTGCACCAGCGTGGTGGGGCAAATATCGGGGCAGGTGGTAAATCCGTAGGAGACCAGGTGCCACTGTCCCAGCAGGTTCTGGTTGGAAAAAGCCCGGTTGTGATGGTCCAGTACTGTAAACGGCGCCAGTGCGCGTCCCTCTGGTAACAGTACACCCTGTATCTGCGGTGGCGGGGAAGGCCTCTGGCTGACAATGATCCAGGCGACCAAGAACAGCGCCAGATTCGCCAGCGCGAAACCGAGCAGCATGCGTGACCGGGCAGACATACCGCGTTACGGGCTTAGCGATCGAAGAACAGGTGACGAACCGCGTTGGTATAGTCTCCCTCGATGGCCATCAGGGCTATCAGCACCAGGATTGCGAGGGGCGGTAGCAGCAGCACGTATTTCAACGACAGTCGTTCCCACGACAAGTGCATGAAAATCGCCACGATGAAGCCTGCCTTGAGGAACATGAAAATCAGGATCAAGGTCCAGCGCCAGAACCCCTGCAACTGGTACCAGTCGACCATGTAGGAGAAGAAGCTGAGTACGAACAGTAGTGTCCAGATCTTCAGGTAGATGCCAATTGGATGCTGTTGGCCGGCTGCCTCACTCATAGTCTTGCCTCACCACAGATAAAAGAATGCAAAGATGAAGACCCACACCAGGTCTACGAAGTGCCAGTAGAGGCCGGCGATCTCTACGATTGCGTAGCCTTTCTTATCGTAATCGCCCCGAGCAACCTTACGAGCGACGATCGCCAGGTAAATGACACCGGCAGTCACGTGCATACCGTGAAAACCGGTGATCATGAAAAAGGTTGACCCGAACTGTGCGGCACCAAACGGATTACTCCAGGGTCGGATGCCTTCGTCAACGATCAGCTTGGTCCACTCAAAGGCCTGCATGCCCACGAAGGTGGCACCTAGAAAGGCAGTAATGGAAATCAGCCACACCGTTTTCCGCTTGTCCCCGCGGTAAGCGTAATTCACGGCCATCGCCATGGTGCCGCTGGAGGTGATCAGCACAAAGGTCATAATCGCAATCAGTATCAGCGGCAGATGCTCGCCGAACAGGGTGAGAGCGAATACCTCGGAGGGGTTGGGCCAGCCATCCGTCGCCGACATGCGCACATTCATGTAGCCCGTCAGGAATACGCTGAAAATAAAGGTATCGCTGAGCAGGAATATCCACATCATCAACTTGCCCCAGGGCATGTCGAAGGCCTGCTTGTCTGACGACCAGTCGGCGACCATGCCACCAACCCCGGGTTCGGTGAAGGTGCTCGTCTTTTCCGTATTCACGCTCATCTATCAGGGCCTCAGAAGCCGCACATGGCAGCCAGTGCGTTGATGGTTTCGGGGCGGCTTGTTAACAGTGCAAACAGCACCAACCAGACTCCCAGCAGGAAGTGCCAATAGGTCGTGCAAAGCTGCAGCGGGCCGCTCAGTGCGCTGGGGTTGTCGTCGTACCACACCCTGAACACCACGTTGGCCAGTACCATAAGCCCGCCTAGCAGGTGAACGCCGTGCACCGCCGTCAGCAGGTAGAAGTAGCTATTGGCCGGGTTGGTGCTCACGTAAAAGCCCAGGGCCTGCAGGTGCTGCCACAGGTCGAGTTGCGACACTAAAAACAGCACTGAGAAAAACGCTCCGCTGCATACACCAATCACGGTGCCGTTAATTTTCGACTGTTTGGAGCACTGCACGGCGTACTGCATCGCGAGGCTGGCGGCGACCAGTATTCCGGTATTGATCCACAAACGAGTGGGGTCAGTGAACGGTTGCCAGGGTTGTCCTGCCAGTGCCTGGAAGTCGGGATACTGGGACCGCGACAGGAAGGTAATAATGAACAGGAAGAACAGCACGCTCACAATCGCCATGATGAAGCGCAGTACCAGGCGCGCAGCTGCCAGCGTGTCGATGGGCATCACTTCCTGAGCTGGCCCTGTGGCCGTAACGGGCTCGTGCACCCAGGGTTTCTCGCGCAGTGTCTTGAACAGGCTCATGACGGCTTCTCCTCCGGGTCACCCTCGGTTCGCTCTTCCGCCGTCACCGGGTGGTTCTGCGGAATAAAGTCTTCCTTGGCGCCGGGTACACTGAAATCGTATGCCCAGCGGTATACCCGCGGCAGCTCGGGGCCCCAGTTGCCGTGATGTGGCGGGACGTCCGGCGTTTGCCATTCGAGCGAGGTTGCACCCCAGGGGTTTTTCTCCGCCTTTTCGCCGTGACGGATGCTCCAGATCACGTTGTACAGGAAGAACAGCTGGCTCAGCCCGACGATCAATGCGGATATGGTGATGGATGCATTGAGCTCGAAGGCTGAATCCGGAATGAAGTCTGTGGTACCCATGGCGAAGTAGCGCCTCGGAACGCCGAGGAAGCCGAGGTAGTGCATGGGCAGATAGATCGCGTAGGTGCCGAGGAAGGTAAACCAGAAATGCGCCTTGCCCAGGGATTCATTGAACATCCGCCCCGTCATCAGTGGATACCAGTGATAGATCGCTGCGAACAACACCATGACGGGTGACACGCCCATGACCATGTGGAAGTGCGCAACCACAAAGTATGTGTCAGACAGGGGTAGATCGATGGTGACGTTGCCCAGGAACAGGCCGGTCAGGCCGCCGTGGGTAAAGGTAAAGATAAAGCCAATGGCGAACAGCATGGGAACGGTCAGATGGATGTTGCCTCGCCACAGTGTCAGAACCCAGTTGTATACCTTGATCGCCGTGGGTACGGCGATAATCAGCGTGGTAGTCGCGAAGAAGAATCCAAAGGCCGGGTGCATGCCGCTGACATACATGTGGTGTGCCCAGACAACAAAGCTCAGTGCGCCGATGGCAACGATGGCCCAAACCATCATCCGGTACCCGAAGATGTTCTTGCGAGCGTGTACCGCCAGTACGTCGGACACCATGCCAAAGGCAGGTAGCGCGACGATGTAAACTTCGGGGTGCCCGAAGAACCAGAACAGGTGCTGGAACAGCACCGGGCTACCGCCGGTGTAATCCAGGTTTTCCCCCAATGACACCAGTGCCGGCATGAAGAAGCTCGTGCCGATGACCTTGTCCAGCATCATCATGATCGCGCTGACCAACAGCGCGGGGAAGGCCAGCAGACCCAGTATGGTGGCGGTAAAAATGCCCCAGATGGTAAGTGGCATACGCATCAGCGTCATACCGTGGGTTCTGGCCTGCAGTACCGTGGTGACGTAGTTCAGGCCACCCATGGTGAAAGCAATAATGAAGATGGCCAGCGATGCCAGCATCAGAATGATTCCCCAGTCGTAGCCCGGGGTGCCCTGCAGGATGGCCTGCGGCGGATAAAGCGTCCACCCGGCGCCCGTTGGCCCTCCCGGCACAAAGAAACTGGCCAATAGCACAATGACCGATAGCAGGTAGAACCAGAAACTCAGCATATTCATATACGGGAATACCATGTCCCGAGCACCTATCATCAGGGGAATCAGGTAGTTGCCGAACCCGCCTAGCAATAGCGCCGTCAGCAGGTAGATCACCATGATCATGCCGTGCATGGTGACAAACTGCAGATAGGAATTGGGGTCGATGAAGTCGAAGGTGTCGGGGAATCCGAGCTGTAGCCTCATCAGTCCCGAGAGCACCAGGGCAACCAGGCCAACGAAGATGGCCGTGCCGCCGTACTGGATGGCAATGACCTTGTGGTCCTGGCTCCAGACGTATTTGGTGATAAACGTTTGCGGATCGTGAAGTTCCTCAGTCGTATCCGCTACCGCTACGTGTTGCATGCCATGACTCCCATTGTCATTTCACTCAGTGCTGGCTTACAGCGTATTCAGGTAAGCCATCAGGTCATTGATCGATTGCTCGTCCTGTAGCGAGCGCGCCATCAAGACCATTTGGTGACCGTAGTTGTCCTCCGCGTGAGTACCGCGAATGCCCAGTCGGAAATTCTCCAGCTGCCGCTTCATGTACCAGTCGTCCTGGCCTGCCAGTGCTGGCGCCTGAAGCGCAAAGTTGCCTTGTGCCTTGACACCGTGACAGGCGCCACAGGACGTGTAGTGAGAGGCGCCTTTGGCCGGGTTGCCCCCCAGTGTTGATTCACTGCGGCCAGGGTCCAGCGTTTGTATGTAGGCAGTGACATTTCGCACAGCCTGGTCGTCCACCAGCACACCCGCCATGGGTGCCATCTGCTGCCCATAGGTGTCCTTTTCGTGGGCGCCGCGTACGCCGTCCTTGTAGTAGTGCAGCTGCCGCTCGATATACCAGTCTGGCAATCCCGCAAGTCGCGGTGCGTTCAGTGCGATGTTGCCCTCGCCCTGTTGGCCGTGACAGCCGCTGCATACCACGTACTGCCCCTCGCCGACCGTCGGGTCGCCATCGGGAATACCCTGGATGTCGGCCCAGGTGGTCTGCTGCGAGAGCCAGGCATCGTAGTCTTCGGGCGTGTCCACCACCACATGGCCGCGCATCGCATAGTGCGCAATGCCACAGAGCTCCATGCAGAGAATGTCGAACTTGCCTGTCCGGGTGGGGGTGAACCAAACATAGCTCACCAGGCCCGGCACCAGGTCCATCTTCACGCGGAACTGGGGTACGGCGAAATTGTGTAGAACATCTTTGGAGCGCAGGTTGACCTTCACCGGACGATCCAGCGGCAGATGCAGTTCGCTGTCCATGACCAGAACATCATCTTTGCCGGCTTCGTCGTTCGGGCTCATGCCGAACGGGTTATCCTGGCTCACGTAACGAGCATCAACCTCGCCCAACTTGCCATCGGCGCCGGGCAGTCGAAAACGCCACTGCCATTGCTCACCCATCACTTCTATGTGATCGGCTTCCTCAGGTACATCGATAAACTGGGCCCAGACCACCAGCCCTGGCGCCAGCATTGCGCAGACACCGACGGCGGTAATAGCGGTGAGCCAGGTTTCGAGTTTCTTGTTCTCGGGTTCGTAATCGGCGCGACGATCAGGGCTGTGGCGATAGCGGAAAACGGCGTACGCCATAAACAGGTTAACTGCTACGAACACCGCCCCGGTGATATAGAGCGTGATATCGATGGTGGTGTCGATAAAACTCCAGTTGGATGCGATGGGAGTTAGCCACCAGGGACTCAGCCAATGGAATAGCAGCGAGCCCAGCACTAGCAGGACCAGTACGACGACCAGATTCATAACACCTCCGCGAGAGTGTTTATTCTTTTTATGTCGCTACCGCTTTACGCGACGTACCCCTGTGCCTCACCGGCAGTTGTTGCGTCCTGCCCGTCGAGTCAGGGGGCGGTCTTCATAAACTTGTTAAATGTGTCTTGTCCGCGAACCACAAAGCGTGGCGTGGCTGTGCCCTCACCCGCAGATGTCAGTTTGGGATGCTCGGCCACAACGCGTTGCAGGACGTCTTCCTGTTCCGGGTCAACATCGACGAACAGAATATGCTTCCCGGACTCAAGGTCGTCCTGGAAACGCCTGAATTCCACGTGCGGCTCCTGGATGCCAATGAGGCCTCCTTCCCATGTGCAAAACCCGAGCACAATAACGGCGAGGAAGATGGCCGGCACCCAAGTATAGGTTTCGGTTATTCCGGTAAAGTAAGCTATAGCGAGCACGGCCGCGGCCGCGATAACGCCGACCACGGCGCCCAATTCGGTGCCGCGCACGACGTCTTTTTTCAGAACGGCTTCAACATTGTGGAGGTGGTGTTCCTCGACGCCTTGGTCATCGAGGCTGAGAACGTGTATTTGAGGGGTGGTTACGCCAGCGTTTTCCAGATCGCGTTCGACGATTTCAAGGTCGTCAAGGTCAGTACTGACATAGTAATGGCGTTTCATACGCGCGTGCTCCTCGATTGGCTGTAAACCAACAGGACGCCCGCGCAAGCGCAGCACAAACCTCAGCTGTTAGGCCTTGCGGGGGCCCTGCAGCAGTCGCATCCTCGTACTCAATTATTGGATTAATGGGATGGCGACGATTGCGGCGAGTATAGCACCGGGCTTCCGGCTATCGAACCAAGCGGCGTAATCCCTTATTTTTAAGTACTTTCCGTGCTATACGATGATATTTTCATAACCTTTCGCTCCTAAAAATGACCAAAAAACGCACGATTAAGTCATTTCGGTGAACGAGCTCCCTTTCGGTTAGTGGTTTTAAGACCAATTTGTTTCTAAAGAAATATTTTTAGCGCCATTTGGTTGTATACAGTAGATTGTTCTCTGATTGCGGTGCACTGTATGCAGGCACACGCGATAGCACTCAGTAGCGGTGCTTCATTGCGTCGCGGCAGTTTGGGGGAAATAACGTGGAAACCGATTATGGGGCGATCAGTCTCTTACCAACGGTGGTGGTGCTCGCATTGGCGATCTGGAGCCATCGCACTATCGAGTCTGTGGTCGCCGGTGCAATTGTCGCCTATGTGTTGACCTCCGGCTGGGGGTTTTTGGGGGAGCTGTCTGAAGCTGTGCTCACGGTCATGCAGGACCGGGATACGGCCTGGGTGCTATTGGTTTGCGCGTTGTACGGCTCTTTTATTGCCTTGGTCGTCAAAGGTGGCGGGGCCCATGCCTTTGGAAAACTGGTGACCTCACGCGTCAGCAGCAAGCGGGGTGGCCTGCTCTGGACCTGGGCGCTGGGCCTGGTGATTTTTCTCGACGACTACCTCAACTCGCTCACGGTCAGCTCGAGTATGAAAGCGGTTACCGACCGCTACCGCACCTCCCGTGAAATGCTGTCCTATGTGGTGGATTCCACCGCAGCACCCATTTGCCTGATTATCCCGATTTCGACCTGGGCGGTTTACTTTGCAGGCTTGCTGGAGAAAAACGGGGTTGCGGCCGACGGGGAAGGCATCAACGTGTTCATACAATCTATCCCCTATATGTTTTATCCCTGGCTGGCTGTGATGCTGGTGCCCCTGGTTATCATGGGTTTTGTGCCCTTGCTGGGCCAAATGAAGGCGGCCGAGTATCGTGCCGAAACAACCGGGCAGGTAGCGCCTCCCGGGTCGGAAAAACTGGAAATAAAGGATAGCTACGAGGTAAGTGACGGTGACAACGCGAGCCCGTCGCTGTTCTTTGTACCGCTGGGCGCGCTGGTTTTCTTTACCATCTGGTTCGAGATCGACCTGCTGATCGGCGTGATGGCTGGAATTCTCATCACGCTGGTTCAGTACGGGGTGCAACGCGTCATGTCGTTTGCAGACATGTTCGACACCTTGATAGAAGGCCTTAGAGTAATGGTACCGGTGTTAAGTATCCTGATTGCCGTGTTTACCTTTATCGAAGCCAATAATGCGATTGGCATGACCGACTACGTGATCGAGACCGTCGCCCCTTACATGACGCCTGCCATGCTGCCCATACTGACCTTTATCACCATGGCGTTTGTATCCTTTACGACCGGCTCAAACTGGGGTGTCTTCGCTATTGCGATGCCTGTGGTCTTTCCACTTGCGATCGAACTGGATGTCAGTATTCCGCTGATAGCGGGTGCACTGTTCTCGGCCAGCGGATTCGGCAGCCAGGCCTGCTTCTATTCTGATTCAACCGTGTTAACAGCCCAGGGCGCTGGCTGCGGACCCTATGAGCACGCAATAACCCAGCTGCCTTACGCCATGATTGCCGCAGGCCTGGCCGCGCTGGGGTATCTCGGACTGGCACTGCTCCTTTGATAAGCTGTGGCAATCAATGCTTGCCAACCTGAATGTTGAAGCTCGCTATCTATGAAGGCTCTGCCCCCTGATACCTCCATACGTACCGCGCACTGGCTGTTGCTGGGGGTTGTGTTTCTTGTCGCGCTTCTGCCGCGACTCTATAGCGCGCAGACGCTGGGCTGGAACTGGGACGGCCCAGGCAGTTTCACACTAATCAATTTCGATGAGGCAGGTTCCTGCCGCGCCGCTCTCGGAGGGTTTGATTACTCTACCTTCATTGGCCGCCAGACCATCGCTATCTCCGAGCTATTGGGCAACGAGGTACCCGCGGGCACGGCGGGTGATTATGCGAAGGTGCGGGCCTATTGCCACAGCCCCGAGCACTTGCTGGTAGCGCGTTCGTATTCAGCCATTCTGGGTGCCGCCACCGTGGTTCTCGTTGCACTATTGGGCTGGGCCCTGGTTCCCGGGCAGCCGCGCGTCGGCTTGACGGCCTCGGCCCTGCTTGCTGTGTCCGGGTTCCACGTCAGCGAATCGCATAGCGGGACAGTGGACGCGCCTTCTATCTTCTTCATATACCTGTTCATATTTTCGCTGGTGCTCGGACTATCCCGTGGTTGGCGCGGCCTGCTGGCCGCCAGTCCCCTGTTGATGGTGCCGGCGATCTGGGCCAAGTATTGGCTGTTCGCCCTGTTTGCATACGCATCCCTGACGCCACGGGCGGCCTGGGACTACCTTTCGGGCGGTTTCGACAGACGTGGCCTGGCTTTGCTCGTACTGGCGCTCTGCGCCCTGTTTGGCCTGGCGACCAACGGCGACTTTGCCGGCGGGGCCTGGTATGGCTTGTTGTTGCTCTTCTACCTGGTAGTGCCCTGGCGCAGGATTCCCCGGGCCATGGTGCCAGTGTGGCTGCTGGTACCGGTAGTAGCGGTTGCGGTAGCTAACATCCCGATGTTTGCAAGCTTCACTACCGGGGGCGACACCAGCAATTTTGGAACGGGCTATGCGGCCATCGGGTGGAACAAGTGGTTGCGCAACCCCACCAATGTGCTGTCGGTGCTGGTGGTGGGCCTGGGTATTCCAGCCGTTGCCTGTCTTCCTGCCGGCGTCCGCTACCTGCTGGGCGATCGAGCGCATGCGCGACTCTGGCTATGCCTGCTGCCTGTGTTGGTGTTTGCCCTTTATATGGCTTTCCTTGCACCGGTGACCTACTACCGCCATTACCTGGCGCTGATACCGGCAGGCGCATTACTCGCTTCGGTAGGCTTCTGGCAGTTTCGACTGTCTCAAAAGCCTTGGCTGCTGGCGCTGTTTTTATTCTGGCCCACCCTGTTGGCACTGGATCTTGAGTCCGATTTTCATAATGACCCGCGTATCGAAGCTCGGCAGTGGTACCAGGAGACACAACCCCAGCGGGTATTCATGTCGTTCTACGTCGCTCCCCCGGCGCAGTTCGCCAATCGCCATATGCTGTTTAAACCCGAGTACGCCGCCGGCAATGCTGAGACGCTGCGCCAGGGCCAGTACCTGGTTCTCAGCGAGAACTGGTATGACACCGCCTTCAGGAATGAACTGAATGGACCCTATATCGGTAGAGGCGATCGCCTGATTAAAACCACACCGGCCTACGCGAAATTCTACCAGGACGCGCTTTCCGGGCGTCATCTCTACCTTGAGGAGGAACGTCGATACGAGGTTCACAATTTCATGCCGGAGCTGATGCTGCATAAATGGCTGTATGGCACCTTCCAGGTGTTTGTTGGCGATCTTGTGATTTTCCGGATCAGGAACTAACCGGTCGTGCTGAACGCCGGCACGCTGATGCGGTTTGCCATTGTGGGCGTGGTAACAGCGCTTGTGCACTATGGTTTGCTCTACGCGCTGGTGGAGTGGGTAGACATCCAATCCACGCTGGCCAGTAGTGCCGGTTTTGTTGTTGCCGTAGCTGTCAATTACCTGATGCACTATAGTTGGACGTTCTCAGCGCCAGTTCCCCATGGCCGTGCTGTGTGGCGCTATGTCGTTATGGTTTCGCTGGGATTCCTGATCAACGGGGGGGTGATGCAGTTGGGTGTATTTCACCTGGATATCAATTACCTGATGGTTCAACTGGTGGCTTTTGCACTTGTCATCACCTGGAACTTTGTCGTGTCCAGCCTATGGGTTTTTCGCGCATGATGTCTCGCAACGGGGAATGCAGTGTCTGAATTCGTTTCGGTAGTGGTGCCGGTATACAACGAGTCGTCAGTATTGCCGGCCTTCCATACCGAACTGTCCGATGTCATGCGCTCCACCGGCTGTCGTTTCGAAATCGTCTATGTCGATGACGGAAGTACAGACGGTTCTGCGAGCCTGGTGCAGGCGTGGGCGAGCACTGACACCTCGGTGGCGTTGGTTGAGCTAAGTCGCAATTTCGGCAAGGAAATAGCGCTCTCCGCCGGTCTGGACCATGCGAGCGGCGATGCGGTTGTAGTGATCGACGCAGATCTTCAGGATCCGCCCTCGCTGATTCCTGAGTTCCTCAGCCACTGGCGCGAAGGCTACGACGTGGTGTACGGCAAACGCTCGAGCCGCGAGGGCGAAGCCTGGTTCAAAATAGTCAGCGCGCGCTGGTTTTATCGGGTGATGAACCGGTTGTCAGACGTAGAGATTCCCGAGGATGTGGGCGACTTCCGTCTATTGAGCCGGCGTGCGGCGGATGCCCTCGCAACCCTTGGCGAACGGCATCGGTATATGAAGGGTCTGTATGCCTGGATTGGGTTTCCCCAGAAGGCCGTGTCCTATGACCGGCAGCCCCGGGGTGCCGGCGATACGAAATGGAACTACTGGCGGCTTTGGAATTTCGCCTTGGAAGGCATTACCTCTTTCAGTGATGTACCGCTGAAGATCGCCACCTATATGGGCGTGGTCACGTCGCTGCTTGCTTTTTTGTATGGTATCTACGTCGTTTTCAAAACGCTTATTTTTGGTGACCCGGTGGCGGGCTATCCATCTTTGATGGTGGTCATTCTTTTCCTAGGTGGGGTGCAGCTGATCTGCATCGGCATTATCGGTGAGTACCTCGCACGTACATATAGCGAGTCGAAGCAACGAACCCTCTATTTCGTGAAGGGTTATCACCCGGCCGCCGAGGCGGCTGATTGTGCAGCGCCTGCGGAGTAGAGCCGCTTCATTGAACAGACGTCTATTACGAGAAACCCTTTGTGAGTCCTGACCTGCGATTGCTGGCGGAGCGTGGCCTGTGGATCTCCGCTGGCGCGATCCTGTTCCTGTCCTTTGGCTACACTGAAATGGCAGGGTCAGATATGTGGTGGCATATCGCTGCCGGGCGCGAGATTCTGCAAACCCAGACCATCTGGATGGTGGATGACTGGTCGTTTACCCGGCACGGTGCCGACTGGCTGAACCACGAATGGCTCAGCGACGTTATTTACTATGGCTGGGTATCGGCATTCGGTGTTGAGTCCATCGTGTATTGGAAG
>Ga0213866_10002378_pt1 | contig 13300 bp, 18 predicted proteins | sample PICome_11_FD_160079 | JGI IMG/M metagenome (GOLD analysis project Ga0213866, IMG submission 160079) | Coastal seawater microbial communities near Pivers Island, North Carolina, United States - PICO284 | ecosystem: Environmental > Aquatic > Marine > Coastal | place: USA: North Carolina... | reverse complement strand
AGTTCACAATGAAGAACTATGCCATGCTCCAAATGACGGAGTGTGCGCCCCATATCGTCTCCGAATTGAGCGAACACTTTACCTTTGAGGTGCCTGGCGCAAAGTTCATGCCCGCAGTAAAGAAACGAGTCTGGGACGGCAAGATTCGTATGTTTAACCGTACCAACGGCGAGATCAACGCCGGTCTGTATGAGTCTATTCGTAAGTTCTGTGCGGAACGTGCATACGGAATTGAGATACAGGAATCACCGTATGGTTTCCCTTACGATAAGAATAAAGTCCCTCACATGGCGTTTCAGGAGTTCCTAGAGGGTCTTGACCTACCATTTAAACCAAGAGACTACCAATACGACGCAATCGTACACGGAATCGAAAACAAACGCGCCATCCTGCTATCACCAACGGGCTCCGGTAAGTCATTCATCATTTACCTACTCGCACGATGGTATCTTGCAAATCACGACAAGAAACTTCTACTCATTGTACCTACCACATCGTTGGTGGAACAGATGTACAAAGACTTCTCTGACTATGGGTGGGACGTAGAGAATAACGTGCATCGTATCTACTCAGGTAAAGACAAAGAGACAGATTGTCCTTTGATCGTCTCCACATGGCAGTCAATCTACAAACTGGGCCCGCCGTGGTTTCAACAGTTCGGTTGCGTCGTTGGGGACGAAGTACACGGGTTCAAGTCTAAGTCACTGTCGTCAATCATGAACAAATCAATCAAGGCAGAGTATCGATTCGGTACTACAGGCACGCTAGACGGTACTCAGGTACACAAGTTGGTACTCGAAGGATTGTTCGGTCCAGTGCATCGGGTCACTACTACACACGAGTTGCAGGCGCGAGATACCCTTGCCAAAATCGATATAGATATAATACTACTTAAATATGCGAGGGAACATTGTCAACTCACGGACAAAAGGACGTATCAGGATGAAATTGATTTCATCGTCAAATACGAAAAACGAAACAAATTCATTGCAAATCTGGCAGTCAATCAAACCGGTAATACTCTTGTACTGTTTAATCTTGTGGACAAACACGGCAAGGTTCTACGGGATCTGATACAACAACGACTCAAAGATGAACAAAGATTCTTCTACGTCTCCGGAGAAACCAAAACCAATGATCGAGAACAGATCAGGAACATTGTCGATCGTCAAAAAAACTCTATTATTCTCGCTAGTCTGGGGACTTTCTCCACTGGCATTAATATCAAAAACATTCATAACATCATATTCGCGTCTCCTTCTAAAAGTCAAATCAGAGTACTCCAATCAATAGGAAGAGGATTGAGAAAATCAGAAGATGGTACGGATACTAAATTGTATGATATTGCAGACGATCTGCACTACAAGTCCAAGAAGAATTTCACTCTTCTACACAGCGGTGAAAGAATCAAGATATATACTAGAGAAAAGTTTCCCTATAAGATTACACAGGTATCGATATGAGCAGTAATGTAGTACAATTGAAGTTGTCGTCAGGTGATGAAGTCATCTGTGAAGTAATGGAGTGGCCTGATCAACCTCATGGAAATGAAATGATCATTCGAAATGCAATGACCATGACCTATTCTTTTGATATGGATAATGAACAAATGATCGGACTGAGACCTTGGTTTACAATGGTTGAAAGTGCAGAGGAATATATTATTATCAATACAAATCATGTAACTGGTACTGCAAAACCTAATCCGAATTATCTTCGAGAGTATAATTCAGCTCTTTCTCATATGCATCAATGTGGTGAAAAAAGAAAGTTAGAGTACCAACAAGAAGCAATCAAACAAGAGAAAAGATTTCTTGATGCTCTAGAAAGAGTAACCTCTAGGTTAACTTCATCTGATTCATCATCCGATGATAATATTATACCCTTCCCTGATAAGGATACACTTCATTAGTATTCACTAAGCGGCGTTTTACGGCTTTAGGGTATCATTTCTTTGATACTTTGTCAAGCTTGAATTTACATTTATTTTAGTATATAATGGTTGCATAATTTTATATTGAGGGTACGAAATGAAACCAAAAGATAAACCTCATTACGTTAATAATGCAGAGTTCTCGGCGGCGATCGTCGAGTACGTTGCACGATGTAATGTGGAAACGGAAAACGGAAATCCCAAACCCCAAGTCACAGATTATATAGCACAATGTTTTCTGAAGATCTCTGAGGGTCTGTCCCACAAGGCGAACTTCGTGCGGTACACCTATCGCGAAGAGATGGTGATGGATGCCGTCGAAAACTGTCTGAAAGCAGTCGACAACTATAATCTGGAGACCGCGACACGTACCGGTAAACCCAATGCGTTTGCGTACTTTACACAGATTGCATGGTATGCATTCCTACGCCGGATTCAGAAAGAGAAGAAACAACAAGACATCAAACTCAAGTATCTCACAGAGAGTGATATCAGTTTACTTCTGGCAGATGAGATGCAGAACGATGAGTCTTTGCAGGCCACACAATCGTTTGTGGACAGTCTGAAAGAACGTATCGAGATGGTCAAAGAGACTGACAAGGCCGTCAAAGAGTATGGCAAAGAGGTCAGAAAAAGACGCCGCCGTCGAGTGGACTCTGATCTCTCTGATTTCCTAGAGGATGATGAACTGTGAAGATTGCAATCTTAAATGACACTCACTGCGGTATTCGTAACTCTTCCGAAGTGATGATGGACTACCAAGAACGATTCTATCGTGATGTGTTCTTCCCCTACTTAAAAGAAAATGGTATTACAAAGATACTGCACCTTGGTGACTACTATGACAATCGGAAGTTCATCAACTTCAAGGCATTGGAACACAACCGTAAAATCTTTTTGGACGTATTGCGTAAAGAAAAGATTCACATGGATATCATTCCCGGCAATCATGACGTGTACTACAAAAACACGAATGACCTAAGTGCTCTCAAAGAATTATTGGGTCATTACATGGAAGAGGTACGCATTATCGAGAAACCGATGGTGGTAAACTACGATGGTCTGGACGTGGCTCTGGTGCCGTGGATCAATGCAGAAAATGAAGAACAAACCTCTAAGTTTCTTCAGGGATGCAAGGCACCCGTGTGTGGTGCACACTTGGAACTTGAAGGGTTCGAGATGCAGGCAGGAATACCATGCACTCATGGCATGAAGGCATCGGTGTTCAATCGTTTTGAGACTGTTCTGACTGGACACTTTCACACGAAGTCCAACATAGGTAACATTCACTATCTGGGTTCACAGATGGAGTTCTTCTGGAGTGATGCACACGATCCGAAATACTTCCACATCTTTGACACCGACACACGAGAGATCACACCTGTTCAGAACACAGAGACTCTCTTTGCGCGAGTGTACTATGATGATGAAAACACAAACCCGATGCTCAAGGACATACGACACCTAGACAATAAGTTCGTCAAGGTAATTGTGACTAACAAGTCAGATCCGAAGATGTTTGATGCATTCATCAATAGGGTCAACTCACGCAAGATTCACGAGCTGAAGATCGCAGAGAACTTCGAAGAGTTTGTTGGTAATAATGTAGAGGATACGAAAATATCAGTTGAATCTACCGAAGATTTGTTATATACTTACATAGATGCAGTGGAAACTCCGCTGGACAAAAACACCATCAAGGGGATGGTGCGTGAATTGATGGTCGAGGCACAGACACTAGAACTTGTATGATTATATTCAAAACTCTACGGTACAAGAATTTTCTTAGTACCGGTGATTCGTTTACACAAATAGATCTCAACAAATCCCCATCCACCCTGATCATAGGTCAGAACGGTGCGGGTAAGTCTACAATGTTGGATGCGATGTCCTTTGCTCTATTCGGTAAGGCACACCGCAACATCAACAAGGCGCAGATGATTAACTCTATCAACAACAAGGCCTGTGTAGTCGAGGTAGAGTTCTCTGCACTGGGATCTGAGTACAAGGTTATGCGTGGTCTCAAACCCACGAAGTTTGAGATCTATCGTGATGGGACATTGATTAATCAGGATTCTCACAACAAGGAATACCAGAAGGTACTCGAACAAAACATTCTCAAACTAAACCACAAATCCTTTCACCAGATTGTGGTGTTGGGATCTTCGTCGTTTGTGCCGTTCATGCAGTTACCCGCACAACATCGACGGGAGGTGATTGAGGATCTACTTGACATCAACGTATTCTCTAAGATGAACGGTATCCTCAAGGAACGTAATTCTTTGTTAAAAGAAAAACTCCGATCTAATCTGGCGGACATCGAGAACCTAGAATACAAACTGTCTACTCAAAAGAAATACGTAGACCGATTGTCTAGTGTGAGTAAGGATGCCAAGAAAGAGAAGCTGTTAGAGATTGCCAGACTGGAAGAGGCCATCAATAACGTGCGTTTGGGTATGAACACCGTGGATCGATCCTTCTTAGAAGATCTAACCACAAAACACAACGACATCATGGATAAGATTACGGAGATCAAGAAGTACGATCACCAGTTTGGTGTCAAACAGAAAGAACTAAACAAAGAGATTACATTCTATGAAGATAACTCCACTTGTCCCACCTGTGATCAAAGTATCGACGAAGAACTTAAACAAGAAAAGACGCAACGAGCAGCCAAACAGTGGGACGATCTCGAAGAAGGACGACACGTCGCAGCAGGAAAACTCAAAGGACTCACCGAACGTCTGGAAAGTGTAACCGAAGAGTCTAATCAACTGCGGGAACAGATATCTGAATTCGATAAGAGACAAGTCAGTATTGATGGTTACCAACGCCAGATAACCAACATTCAAGAATCTATCAGTAAACTGGACGGTGATCAGGCAACCATCGAAACCGAACAGGAAACTCTGACGAAGTTAACTTCAGATAGAAGCGAACTGCTAGGAAACAAGGCAGAACTTGCAGAACAGGCTGCATACTCTTCTGTGATCACCGAACTCCTAAAGGACACGGGCATCAAGACCAAGATCGTCAAAGAGTATCTTCCAGTCATCAATCAACTGACAAACAAGTACCTACAGATACTAGACTTCTTTGTGTCGTTCCATCTCGACGATACCTTCAAAGAAACCATACGGTCACGACACCGTGATGCGTTTTCATACGACTCATTCTCTGAGGGTGAGAAACAACGTATCGATCTGGCGTTACTGTTCACATGGCGCATGGTCGCAAAGATGAAGAACTCTGTTGCCACCAACCTACTGATACTGGATGAGACATTCGATTCGTCTCTGGATGTCGAGGGTGTAGACAACTTAACAAGTATACTAGATACTCTCGGCGACGACACAAACGTGTTTGTCATTTCTCACAAGGGTGAACTACTGGACGAAAAGTTCGATGAAAAGATCGAGTTTGTCAAGAAAAGGAACTTTAGTACAATATTATGAGCAGACCAAAACAGAAAGAACTTTATTATTTTAAAGACCATAAACCATTCTTAAGCGAAGAAGTCGCAAAAGAGGCTTCAAATTATTGTGACGATTTATTGAATTCACAAGACGCAGTCTGGTCCACAAATTGGGCGTGGGCAAGGGGTGATCATAAATCTATTCACAATACAAAATATGAACGATACAATAACTTGGTGTTAGTCCATAGAATTTTTGAATCAAATGAAGAGCTTTATTGGAAAATATTGAACGATATAAAAAAGTTATATCCATCTCTTGAACCAGAGACACCAACGGCAATGCAATATTTTGTATGGACTGGTGGATCAAATATCGAATGGCATTGTGATTTCAAAAAAGATATTGACCCCGCAAAACGTTCTGGGGCAATAACCATCTATCTAAATCGAAAATGGGATTTGGAGTGGGGCGGTGATTTTTTGTACAAGGATGAAAACGATGAGGTGCAACGAGTCACCCCTGAGTATAATCGTGCAGTAGTTATCGGTCAAGTAGACCATAGGTCAACTATGATACATGGTCGTCGTTTTCGAAAATGTATTCAAATTTTTACTAGAAACACAGCCAAAACTATTGAATGTGAAGAAGACTTTTGATAGAATACATGTAAATCAAATTAGGAAATTATTATGGAACTAACTGAACGTACCCTTAAAGTGTTGGGTAACTTTGCGAACATCAATGGAAACATTTATATTAGTGAAGGCAATGTTCTCAGAACGGTATCTGAATCTAAGACCGTTTTGGGAAAGTCTACCATTGATATTGATTTTCCAAAATCTTTTGGAATCTATGATCTTCGTGAGTTTATGAGTGTGATGAATCTTTTGGATTCGCCAAGTTTGAATTTTGAAGATGAGTTTGTGTCTCTCTCTGATGCGTCTGGTCGATCTAAAATCAAGTATTATTATTCTGCACCGGAAACACTGACTGTTGCAAAACAGGATATTGCACTACCTAGTGTTAATGCATGGTTTACTCTAGATAGTACGACACTAAGTAAGATCAAGAGTGCATCCGCTGCATTGGGCCATAGTGAAGTGACTGTAACACTGGAAGGTTCTTTGGTTACCTTGACAGTGACAGATAATGCAGATGATACGGCTCATGAATTCGAGATCGTAGTTGAGGGTGAAACAGATCATCCAGATATGAAGGTTGTGTTCAATATCAACAATCTAAAATTAATTGAAGATGGCAATTATAGAGTTGATATGTCTTCTCAGTTTATTTCACATTTCGTGAATACAGAATCCAATACGGAATATTGGGTAGCGCTACAAAAGTCCAGTACATTTTAAGGAGATATCTTATGGATGATCAAATGATTGACCTAGTCAATCGAGTGACTCGCAGTACAGTCGCTGTAGTAGATACGGTCGCCGGTCGCGGCGGCTTTAGAGGTGAAGAGCTTTCTACTATTGGTCAGTTACGTGATCAATGCATTAATCTTATTCAACGTGTAGAAGCACTTCAAGGTGAAACTAACGAAGAGGAAACGGAGGAATAATCGTGGAATTTTTGATGTTCATGTTGGCTCTTGTTGGTTGTGTGTTTGTTTATTTTGCATATACTGCAATGGTTGATAAAAAGTTTCCTATTGATGATGTACCAACGCCGGAACCGGAAGTGGATCATTATCTCAAGGAAGAACAAACGCCAGAACCAGCACCTGAGCCAGAACCTGTGCCAGAACCAGCACCTGAGCCAGAACCCGCTCCTGAGCCAGAACCTGAGCCAGAACCTGTGCCAGAACCAGCACCTGAGCCAGAACCAGCACCTGAGCCAGAACCTGAGCCAGAACCAACAGTCGATCTTAAAAAGATGACGAAAGCCCAAATCGAACAATGGGCTAGAGACAATCTTAACGTAGAACTAGATCGTCGAAAAACAAAAGCTTCGATGATTTCTGAAATCATTGACGTTCAAAGTTTAAAATGATATAATGGGGACACTGTCCCCTTCTTTTTTTATTATGGATTATTATTATGAAAGATTTTCTTTGGTGCGAAAAGTATCGTCCACAAACAGTTCAAGATTGTATTCTCCCCGCAGATCTAAAAAAGACGTTTTCTGACATTGTCGCTACGGGCGAAGTACCCAACATGTTATTTACTGGCACTGCGGGTCTGGGTAAAACCACCGTTGCCAAAGCTATCTGCAACGAACTCAATCTAGATTATATCTTGATCAATGGTTCTGAGGATAGTGGTATTGACCTTATTCGAGATAAGGTTCGTAGGTTTGCCTCTAGTATCTCTTTATCTGGTGGATACAAGGTCGTCATTCTCGACGAGGCAGATTATCTCAACGCACGATCTACACAACCAGCATTGCGAGGATTCATCGAAGAGTTCTCTGACAATTGTCGGTTCATTCTAACCTGTAACTTCAAGAATCGTATTATCGAACCCCTACACAGTCGATGTGGTGTTTACGAGTTCAATACCACCAAGAAAGATATGGCAAAACTTTGCGGTTTGTTCTATCAACGCACAATTGAAATCCTACAGAATGAAGGGATTGGCTTCTCCGGTCAGACAAAAGATCTTGCCGAACTGATCATGAAACATGCGCCTGACTGGCGACGTGTACTCAATGAACTTCAACGTGCGTCAACTAAAGGCGAACTGGATATTCAACGACTTGCGAAAACTGACACGAGTTATGATAAACTATTCACTGCATTGAAAGAAAAGAATTTCAAGACAATGCGGTCGTGGGTTGTTAACAATATGGATGTGGATTCCTCTGTTATTTTCAGAACATTATATGACACAATGTTCGAGAGAGTGCAACAACAATCGATCCCGCAGTTGGTTTTAATTCTTGCGGATTATCAGTACAAGGATGCGTTTGTTGCGGATCGTGAACTGAATGTAGTTGCATGTATGACTGAAATTATGGCTAACGTGGAATTTGTGTGATGAATCCCTTTGACTTTGTAAACTCAATTAATTATTCGAAAGAGAATCTAATTGTAGATAGTGACACAGAAAAGTCATACGATCCTTACATGGCAAACCACCAACTATCATACTTTCCCGATACGGTTCAGGTCGCTAACGCCATGAATCAATACTATGATCTCGATAAAAAACTTCAATATGATTTTTTACTAAATATTGTAAGAAAGAGAAAAAGGTTTTCTAAATGGGGAAAACCTGAAAATATTGAAAACTTGGAAGTGGTAAAAGAATATTATGGATATAGCAATGAAAAGGCAAAGTCCATCCTACCCCTACTCTCCCAAGAACAAATTGAAATAATAAAATCGAGGATGTATAAAGGTGGAAGAAAATAGTCCGTGGTCGCCAGACGACATGTTAGAAATTGTATTGAATGAACCCGATGACTTTTTGAAAGTACGAGAGACTTTGACTAGAATAGGTGTCGCGTCACGTCGCGAAAAGAAACTCTATCAGTCTTGTCATATTCTGCATAAACAAGGTAGATACTTTATCGTACACTTCAAAGAGTTGTTCTTATTAGATGGTAAGAAATCTAACCTTGAGGTATCTGATATTCAACGTAGAAACTCTATTGCGACACTTTTAGCAGACTGGGGTCTGGTTCAGATTGTCGAACCTAGTCAGGCTAAAGAATGTGCGCCGTTGAGACAGATCAAAATCATAGGATTTAGAGAAAAAGATGAATGGGAACTTTGCCCTAAGTACAACATAGGAACAAGATAATGAGTGACGCAATTCCACCGGTTACCGCTGTAAGACCCACTCTTCCGACTGAATACTTTAATAAAATAGAGTATGATACCAGAGTTATAAAGGCTACTGTAAGAATTCAGAATAATGTTCAACAGGAAACTGTTTATACTTACGATAAATACGGTCAGTTAGAAAACTCTGTAGTTTATAAAAAAACTTTAGCTGAAGTGTGATAGTACTGTTACACTAAATTTTAATTTGAGGAATATTATGATCAACCAATTACCAAACGTGACTTTTAGAATGAGAGTTCGTGATGAATCTATTGACGGACCCAACCCGTATCGTTGGGAAGAAGTAAACTCAGATGTTCTTTTTGGAAATAAAAGTACTCTGATCTTCTCACTGCCAGGCGCATTTACGCCTACCTGTTCTACCTACCAATTACCCGACTTTGAGAAACTGTATCCTCAGTTCAAGGCGATCGGTATCGATGAGATCTACTGTATGTCTGTCAACGATGCGTTTGTTATGAATGCATGGGCGAAAGATCAAGGTCTGGAAAACGTCAAGGTTCTACCGGACGGTTCTGCTCAGTTCACTCGCCAGATGGGTATGCTGGTCGACAAGGACAATCTTGGATTTGGTCAACGGTCATGGCGATACGCAGTCTACACCGTTAATGGTCGTATTGAGAAGTCTTGGATTGAGCCAGGATTGCGGGATAATGCAGAGGACGATCCCTACGGTGAGACCGCCCCCCACAAGGTTTTAGCCGACCTAGTTGAGCTTGGCGACTAACTGACGTACTCGGCAGGATTGCCTTTTCTTTTTTTGTTCAATCGTGATGCGTCCGTCTAAACGGATTTGTGTAGGATGGGTCTTCACCTTAACCCTTTCGTTAGGTTGAAGGTCTGTCCGACATTTAACGTCGAGTTCCCATGTATGTGAGGCAGTTTGTAACTGCACTTTATCGAGGTGGTTATCCTGTGCAAAGGCACTGGCGGATAAAAGCATCGTCATCACGACGAGGATAGTTTTAGTCATGTGTAGTTTCTCCTTACGTTTCACAACGTGTAATTATTTATACAAGAAACTGTAACAAAAATGTCATCATGTAAAAATGTCATAGGGCTTGAATTTACCATGAGAATATGTTATAAATAAAGTCGAGATGCCACATAGGGTGGGTCTCACTAACAACACCTCGCTTTAAGAAAAGGAGAAACCGTTATGGTAACTAAAGCATTTACGTTCCCACGTTCACATTTCATTGGTTTTGATCATGTTTGGAATGAGATTGAAAGACTGTCGGATATGACAGACAACAAACTCTACCCCCCTCACAATGTGGTCAAACACAGTGAAGAACACTTCTCAGTAGAACTTGCACTGGCTGGATACGACGAAGAAAATCTGGAAGTGGAAGTTAGAGATGGCCTTCTGGTAGTCTCTGCGGAAATTGTCAAACAAGAACCGCGTGAGTACCTACACAAAGGAATCTCTCAAAAGAAGTTCCGACGAACCTTTAGATTGTCAGAACACGTTGTTGTCGATGGAGCTGTCTTTAAGGATGGTTTACTGGTCATTGATTTGAGAGTCGAACTACCGAAGGAGAAGCGTCCCCGTCTTATTGAAATTAAGAAATAATTCGGAGGAACCGGATGAGAAAATACGCATTTGTTGTACTGTGTTTTCTCTCTTCAATCGCAACTGCTAGTGAAAAAATGGAAGAGGTAAAGGTGACTGCACGTCCCTTCAGGATCATGTTAGAACATCTTTCCCTTTCTCATAAGTACAACGCAATCACCAATCGGTGGTACTACGTTGAAACGAAACAGACCGAAGAAAAGAGGGATGAGAAAGAGGGCGAATAGCCCTCTTTTTTAGTATTATGTTAGCAGAATGTATTATATTAATGAATGAAGTCTGGAACCCCTACGGTAGCCAAGACGTTAAATTAATTGGTGGCGCAGGAGCAATGCGTGACAAGAAAGGCAACGTCGTCGCAGAGTCTTTACTTCAAACTGATCATTGGGAGTTCAAGGTTGGGTTCCGCCCACCAATCTGGTGTCATGTGAACAGAGATGGAGAAGTAACTCTATCTAAATACTCAGCACAATGGGAAAAAATGAACCAAGCGTTTGAAGCACCACCAACTGAACAGGAGTAGTAATGGCAAAGGCGAGAGGTATTATGAATGTGGATTTTGGTAATCCACTTGCAGTGAGATATATGAATGTTGCACTGGAATCTTTTCAAAGAGTTTCTGACATATTTGAAGTCACTGTTGTTCAATGTATTACACCCGATACTCTGTTACCTAATGTCAATAACAATCTCTCTGATCGCTCTCCACAAGAACTAGCTGCATTTCATACTCATTATCGACATGCAAAACGTATTGCGAATGGCGAACGTTTGTGGATGATGGAACATGACGCATATCTCCGTCCAGAGGGTGAAGAATTCTTTCGTATGATCATGTCTAAATGGAAGACTAAAAGATCTTCCTTGCAGTTAGGTATGGCAAATGAGTTCTGGACAACCATACCACCTATCGCAAAAAAGTTCTGTGATCGTTTCGAAAATAATTACAAACGAGGACCGATGATGTTATTACATACGGTTACTGACGAGTATTGTAAAGAGGTCGGTAATAAGCATAATAATACTTACTGGCCATCAAATCGTTATATAAATCCCGAATGGGCAAATAAGACAGGAATGAATACGGATGTGAGTTCTGCCTATCGAAGTCCTGTCAAACAATGGGATTCTCCCATCATTCAAATCATTGATGAGAAGTACGGAGGAACAGTCACCGATACTGGAAAAAGAAAGTACGACAGAGATGTCCATCCAGATTATGAGTGGATAAAGCTTGACTGACACATCTTTTTTCTATATAATGGGTACATATGAAATTCTATACAAACGTCAGCCGATTCGGCAACAACATACTATATCGCGGGTACGAGAACGGCAAACGTGTCGAAGAACGTATCCCGTTTTCTCCCACACTCTTCGTCGAGTCTTCTAAAGCATCTGGTAAGTACAAGTCACTGTATGGTGTACCGGTAGAACCGATTCAGATGGGTTCGATGAGTGAGGCGCGTGACTTCGTCTCACAGTACAAGAACATCCCGAACTTCACGGTGCATGGTAACACCAACTATGTCTCGCAGTTCTTGTCCAACCGATTCCCCTATGATGTCAAGTTCGACCCCGACATGGTCGACATCCTGTACATGGATATCGAGGTGGCGTCTGACCAAGGATTCCCTGATCCCGAAGAGGCAAAACATCCGGTCATCTCGATCTGTGTCAAGTCCAGTAAATCTTCTGACTACATTGTCTGGGGTATGGGTGACTACGACGCACCTGAGAATGTTACCTACTTCAAAGTCGCAGATGAGATCTCTCTGTTGAACTCATTCCTCGGCTGGTGGGAAGGTAACACACCTGATATCGTTACAGGGTGGAACTCCAAACTATTTGATATGACTTACCTTGTGCACAGAATACAGGGTCTAATGGGTAGTGAAAGTTATAAACGTCTCTCTCCGTGGAAACTGGCGCGTGCCAGGACCGTTCCTACGCTGGGTGGCAGGGAACAGACCGCTTGGGAGTTGGAAGGTATCACACAACTCGATTACCTTGATCTTTTCAAAAAGTTTACTCTTAACACCTACGGACAACAAGAATCGTACAAACTCGACAACATCGCGCACGTTGTGTTGGGTGAACGCAAACTGTCATACGAAGAGTATGGTTCACTGCACAATCTCTACAAAGAAGATTACCAAAAGTTCATCGACTACAACGTCAAGGACGTTGCCTTGGTTGAGGCACTAGAGGAGAAGATTGGTATCATTTCACTGGTGATGACCATGTCCTATGGTGCGAAGACCAATCTTGTTGATGCACTGGGAACCACTGCGATCTGGGACACCATCATCTACAACGAATTGTTGCAACAGAACATTGTGATCCCCCCAAAGCCAGGCATCGATCATGATGCAGGTAAGATCGTGGGTGGTTATGTGAAAGATCCACAGGTGGGTGCACACGACTGGGTTGTATCGTTTGACCTCAACTCCCTGTATCCCAACATCATTGTGCAGTACAATATGTCACCCGAAACGATGGATCTACGCAATCAGACTGGCGCCTCGACTGCGAACGGTACGTGTTATCGTACAGACTTCGAGGGTATCATG
>Ga0213866_10002376_pt1 | contig 13304 bp, 21 predicted proteins | sample PICome_11_FD_160079 | JGI IMG/M metagenome (GOLD analysis project Ga0213866, IMG submission 160079) | Coastal seawater microbial communities near Pivers Island, North Carolina, United States - PICO284 | ecosystem: Environmental > Aquatic > Marine > Coastal | place: USA: North Carolina... | reverse complement strand
TACTCTAGTGGGTTTACATATTTAAACTGTCAATCGGGTCAGGGAATAGCTTTTCGCATAGCAAATGGAGACCGGATGAGAATGGATTCGAATGGAAATTTTGGGATAGGCTACACGAGCCCTTCCCAAAAACTGCATGTAAACGGAAACGCACAAATAGATGGGAGAATTTATGCGAGTAATGGTGTGCATGTCACCGGTGATTGGTTCCGTATTAATGGAACTAATGGTATTCATTGGGAATCATATGGTAATGGTTGGTTTGCCCAGGATACATCATATATGAGATCATATAACAATAGATGGGTATATACCGCGGGTGGATTTCATGCTAGCACTTTTCGTGTATCTGGTGGCAATAATAATTTAGAAATGAGACTATACGTCGATAATATCGCTTTTTTTGGTGACGCAGGAATAAATGGATATATAGAAGATGATATAAGCTGGGGAGGGGCAATAAACTTTACGGGGCAGCACAGAACTTTTATAAAAGACATACCTCATCAAAAAGCAATAGATTACGAAGGCTATATTGTTTGTGCTGACCAAAATAGATATGTTAAAATGTCTTATGGCGTTGAAACAGGTAATAAAGCCATAACGATAAACGAATCATTACCCATAGTAAGTCTTTCAAATAAGGTTAACGACAAATCGTGTTTCGGTGTTATATCATCTACAGAAGATCCCGATGAAAGAATGGAAAAACACGGCAAATTTGTTTCGTTATTCAAAAAAGAAACGGGTGATACCCGTGTATACATTAACTCCGTTGGTGAAGGTGCTGTTTGGGTCACGAATATTAACGGTTCTCTCGAATCGGGTGACTATATCACGACCTCTGACATATTAGGGTATGGCCAAAAACAAATCTCAGACTCATTAAAAAACTATACAGTTGCCAAAATAACAATGGATTGTGATTTTAATCCGACAACACAAAAAGTAAAAAAAATAAAGAAATCTTTTCAAGATGTTACTTATTGGGTAAAAAAAGAATCAATTGCAGCTATATCAGATGAGCAGTATAACAAACAACCAGAAGAAAATAGAGAAATAATTGAAAGTAAATATTATACTACAGAACACGGAGTAGAAATAACCGAAGATGATTATAACGATTTATTAGAAGAAGAAAAGGAAAAATATTCTGAACAGATCAGATATACTAAACACATAATAAAAATAACTAAAGAGAGAGTTAAACCAAAACAAGATTTAGAGTTATATGTAGAAGAAACATATCATGAACTAGATAACGACTTAGACGAAAATGGTGAATTTCAATGGGAAGATACAGATGAAACCGAGAAGGCGTACCAGATTCGATACCTCCTCCCAGATGGAACTCAAATATCCGAGGAAGAGTATACCACCAGAGCTTTAGCCGATGAGAAAGTCTACGTGGCCGCCTTTGTCGGTTGTACGTATCACTGTGGTTAAATTGTATAGTTATAGTAATGATTGTTCCAGAAAGCGTTAAGAAAGATTGGGATGCCGTCTCAGAACCATCTCTTATCCAAATAGATAAACTGCAAAAAGAACTCCAATCAACGAAAGAAGAACTCCAAGAAACGAAAGAACGATTGGCTAAGGTAGAATCTTATATACATGACATTTACGCGAATTTGGGTCGCATACCACCATTCTAATCTATTAAAGATTTATCGCCATCTAAAAGTACAATGTCCTGCCTTGCTGCGCTCAAGCCTATCGTCGCTGTTAACACACCTTCTAAGATCAAGTCTAAGTCCAAAACGGCTTCTTCGCGAGTTCCCCCTCTCAAGAAGGTCGAGCGCTCCAATGATTTCCTTTCCGTCGCCGAACGCGTCAACGGTCGTGCGGCTATGATCGGATTTACCGCCGCCGTGATTGATGAGGTCATGACTGGTAATTCCATCAGCACGCAATTCCACGATAATGTTGGACTTTCTGTCGCGGTCGCCGCCCTCGCCTTCCTCGGTACAGCAGCGAATCCCAAAGATGAGGGATATGTCCAGGGTTTTTGGAAGCCTGAGACCGAACTCGTGAACGGTCGTCTCGCCATGATCGGTATTGTCTCACTTCTACTCACAGAGTCTCTTCATCCTCACGTCCCCTTATTCTGATACTTAAAAAAATAAAACCGTAGTATAATATAAAACATGTCCGGTGGAATTGCCCAGCTCGTTGCTATTGGAGCCCAGGATGCGCACATTGTTGGCCGTCCCGAGGTTTCATTTTTCCGTTCTACCTATAAACGCCATACGAATTTTGCTCAGACTGTCGAGAAACAGGTTATCCAGGGTAACCCCGTCGCGAATGGTATGTCGACCGTGCGTTTCGAGCGCAAGGGTGACCTTCTCGGCTATGTGTACATCACCAACCGCAACACCCCCAATCTTCGCACCCCTACGGGTTGGGAGGCTGAAATTGCCAAGGTCGAGTTGTTAGTGGGGGGTCAGGTTATTGATACCCACGATTCCAGCTTTTCTCAGCGTCTCGCCCCCCTTTTTCTCGGTCAGACGTACTCTAAGTCCCATAAGGCCCTGCAGAACGGTGCTGGCACTACCAAGATATACCCTTTACGATTCTCATTCTGTGAGAATGCACAGTCTGCTCTCCCTTTAGTTGCATTACAGTACCATGACGTCGAAATTCGAATCACGTGGGGTACCACGCTCGCCAGCGACGCGTACGAGGTCCATGCTCAATTCATCTACCTCGATACCGATGAGCGCACGGCTCTTGCCTCGACTCCCCAGAACATGCTCATCACTCAGACGCAGAAGGCCATTAAGTCCGATTCCGCCGTCCAAGAGCTTTCTTTCAACCATCCCATCAAGTTCCTCTGCTCGTACCGCACTTCGGTTACGGATTTCGTCGGTACTGCCGGGGCTAAGACGAAGCTTCAGATCAACGGTACGGATGTCGGGGATGCCAAGCTCGCGAACCCGCATTACACCTCCGGTTCCATCTATTACCACACACCGTTTGCCGATTTCGATGGAAATCTCGACAATCATTTCCTTTACCCCTTCTGCCTGGACACCTGCAAACTTCAGCCTACTGGCGAGCTTAACTTTTCCCGGGTTGACTCCGCTCGTCTCGTGACGGATGCGGGTACTTTCCAGTCTGACATTTACGCGGTCGGTTACAACATTCTGCGCATTGAACAGGGTATGGGCGGTTTAATGTACAGCAACTAAATTCCCACGTACTATTAAATGTGGGTGTTCCTTCTTCTAGTAATATTCGTTTTTATGATCACCTACGATCCTAAATCCGGAACACTTAATAAATATATTCCCGTCGAAAATGCTCCGTGCAAGGATGCACATTATCAGGAGATTCAATTTGCACAACATGGATACCCGTGCCCAGAAGGCCAACAATCTAAAATGGGTGCCATTATATCTACTTAAAAACAAAAGACATTCTTAATTCACACATGTTCGGCTTAGATCGTGACACGGCGATCATTACCGCCGTCGTTATTTGCGTTGTAGCGACTGCTTATTTATACAGGGAACTCAAGAAGTCTCAAGAAGAGATTGGTCAGGTTAAGAGTTTTATCGAGCGTGAAGTTGAGGAGTCTCAGGCGTACATGAATGCAGCTGCAGCTGCTCAAATGATGGCTCCCCCGATGGATCAGCCCACCCCCAAGAAGATCGAGGTCCTTGAGGATGAACCAGTTAATGTACCCGAGAAACGTACTACACGTTCAAGTGAGAAGATTCAGCCTCAATAATCTTATCAGGGGATTATAGAGGCTAATGTGCAATGAAAAAACATAAAGCTATTGCTATCCCCGTTACGTTTGCTGGTGAAACCCCCCGGTTTTTAACGGTGAGAGATAAAAGATTCAAAGAGTGGATTTTTGTCACGGGTGGGTGCAGGCGACGGGAAATATTTTGCCCTTTACGATGTGCGTTGAGAGAATTAGAAGAAGAGACAAGGGGGGTTGTTTCGCTAAAATATGGTGAATATACGAGTTATTCGTTTAATGTTAAAGAGGAGCCCAACATAGAGTTAGAATATACCGTGTTCGTCTTCTTCGTTGACTATTCTAAAACAGAACAACTAGAACTTATTCGTCGATTTAATGAAGAGAAATATAAAATGCATGCGAAAAAGATACACATGAAACGTACATATGATGAAAACGATTTTATGAGTTTTGACACTCTAGAAGAATTTAATCAGCGCAGACGTTGGGAACGAATCGTGACCAACGTGCTAGAAAATCCAGAGTTTTACGCATGCGTGACTTCTCTTAATAGAAAAACCTTCTCTATAAAATAATGAAGTCGAAGAATTATATCCTTCAGCAAATCAAGGAAGTACTCATAGATAGAAAGGCGTATAGCGAAAGCCGGGCTGATAAGTACATCGAAGAAGTGAAGGATAAGACAGTTTATGAACTTATGATGTTAAAGAAGGAATTAAGCATGGAAGAAGAAGAGTTGAGAGACGTCTCTTGGAAGAGTTCTGTGTGGCGCGAAGAAGAAGAGTATTAAAAAGGTAAGTATATAATCAAATAAGTATGTTTAGATCTTGGTGTCAAAAACAAGGTTTCACCTTTAAACAAGGCTCCAATCTATCACATGTGCTCATGGACGGTGGTCGTCTATCTGTTCCTTTTGATAGATTGAATGATTTTTATGAGATGTACGTGAAGTGTATCATCGATGGAGAAAAACTCTACGTCGTCGAACAGAAAACGGATACGTTTAATTTTTTCGTGGATTTGGACTACAAGGATACTGAACAGTTATCTTTTGAAAGACTTGAGGAGTACGTGCGTACAATCTGCGATCGTGTGACTCATTACGGGGGCAAAGATGTACTCATTTCGGTAGCTGAACCCAAACCCTCTCGTGATAAAATCAAGCATGGTATTCATATGAACTGGCCTAATTTCGTCGTTGATCATGGATCGGCTATGGCCCTGCATTCGCATATCGTATCGTCATTATCCATATTGTTTCCCGGAAAACCATGGGAAGATATCGTAGATACAGCTGTGTATGGTGGTGGAAGACGTAACGTAAAAGGGAGTGGATTTCGTATGCCTTGGTCACATAAAAAAGCTAAACACGATGCATGTGAAGGACGTGGGTGTGCGTTGTGTGAAAAAGGTAAAATAATTGAAGGGGAGTATCGACCCGTACTCATGTATTCGTACGACACATCTTCCCTTTCACATATTCACGATCAAAAACCGAGTGTCGAGATTATGCAAATGGCCACACTTCGAACGGAAGTAACGACGCCCGTTATCGTACAGGGTTCGACGCGTACAGAGGGGGGCTTTACGCTACGTGAGACGAAGAACGTCTTTTCAGATGAGAAGGTTGTCCAAGATATAGAAACGTTCGTACAAAAAAATTTAGAAGGTCAAGAAGCGGCACAAATAACTAAAGTATATCAAGATAAGAATAACTACCTCATATCTACCAACTCGAAATACTGTGAAAATCTTCAACGCTCACATGCATCTAATCACGTGTGGTTTAGAATCGAAGGTCATACTATCGCACAGAGGTGTTTTTGTACATGTGAAACTATGCGCGGTAGACGATTTGGATTTTGTAGGGATTTTTATGGTCGAAAGCATCGACTACCCGATACAATTTTTAAAGAACTGTACAAAGATGGGTATAAAGCATCTCTCTACGATACACCACAGATGACATGTCAGCCCTGTCCAGAAGTGAATAAAGAAGACATGGTTAAGGGTGTGAGTATGTTACAGACATTCATAAATAAAAACATGACGAGCACACCCTTGACTGTCAAAAGTGTAACTAAAAAATCTAAGTTTCAGCGTATAGTCTACACGGATTTAAAATGCTCTAAGTGTAATTCTACGTCTACGCAATTCAAAATCATAAAAAACAGAATCGTACAGACCTGTTCGTGTAAGAATAGAGAATATATCGTTACGGATAATATACTATCCGCTTTAGTGTAATAAAGGCATTTAAAAAGATTTGACGTGTCGAATGTATATGACAGAAGCTAAAACCGTTTCAACGCGCTCGGGACGAATTTCGAAGCAGCCCGATCGTTTAGAGCCCACGGAGGACGTCTGCGACGATGATTATTCCGAAGACGAATATGACACGGATTACAATTCAGAAGATGACGATCTTTGTGAAACCGAAACCGATACAGAAGATGAATATTCAGACAGCGAAGCCGATGAGAATGGAAATCTAAAAGGATTCGTTGTCGATGATGATGAGGAATCCGACGAGGAATATGAGGCTTAAAAAAATAGACATAATAATTACCATATGGAAACGGAATTAGGAAATCCTATAGAGTACAACCCGCAGCTTATCGATGATAAACCAGTGGATGAACCCGTTCAAAATCAACAAGATCAACAATATTACATGCAACCTCCTCCACCCTTTATGTATCCACCCCAACATGCATCGGATGCGCCCAAAGTTCCAGATTTTCTAAATTCCCTGGATAAAGTTGCCTATATAGTTATATTCGTAGCCTTTATTCTAGGCTTCTTCATGGGGAAGACTATGCAACCAGTTATCCTTCGCCCCGGGTGAAGCAGGTAAAAAATCCTTTACCGGTGTGCTTTCATCCTCCAAAAGTTTTTCGGATCTTCTAGTAATTGCTGGTCTAACTACCCCATCAGTAACTACTTGAGAAGCTTTATACATTTCATCGTCTAATACACTTATACGTGTTAGCCTAAAATTTTTAGGATGACCAAAACCAACGTATCCAACTTCACGCGGTTCTGCGTTCTTTTCATTTTCAGCCTGATCCGCGAGGGCCTTTTCGACACGCTGCTTATATTCGTCTGTTGCCATCGTATTATTAAGAAGGTAGATTTTTTTTTAATAATATGATCACATTACGTTTTTATGTTTTTGAAATATTTACGCCTTGGAAGTAACCTCTTCTTCACCATCATCCTTCGCCTCGGTAATCTCACCCTCTTCGGGTTCTTCGGCGATGCTAAGCTCAGCCTCGCGTTTCTTTCTGCGCTCTTCGATCTCGGCCTTGACAATTTCGTCAGCCTTCTTCACGAGTTCTTCCATGGGAGCATCGGGGGTCTCACTCTTGAGACGCTCGATGACATCCGCGGGGTGGCTGATAGGAGGCTCATCAGGCTTGGTGTAGAATCGAGAGTTCTCATCACCGGGCTTATGGTAGGTAGAAGCCTCGATCATATCGCGCTTACGCTCGTTAAACATCTTAGCAGCCTGTGCCTGGTTCTCCCTGTATCCAGACATCAGCTCCTCGAGCTTCTCATTCGTGTAATGCGCATCCTCGATCTTAGCGGGGTCCGGAGGGATCAGTAGCCACTTGTACATGTCCACGACATAAATGTCGAACGTGGCATCTTCCTTTTGAAGACGCTTCGCATGCGAAGCCGCCTCGTCACGGGTACTGAAAGCGCCTCGGATCTTGATTCCAAATTTATCGCTCTTTTGCGGACACTCCGGTCCGACAACGCTGAGGCATGCGAAAAGCTGACCGGGAACGGTTGTGTAATCCTGCTCAAGAGACATTGTATGTTTTTGTAATGCGCAAAAACTTTAAGCCAGTAAACTTAAGTCGAGTGTATATTTAAAGTTTTTATGCAATCATAAAGTATGGAAGAGTTGCGTCGAATACACAATAACGAGAAGCGGGCGCTTATCGAGAGTGTCTGTAAACCGGGAATTAGTGTACTCGATGTCGGATGTGGTTTTGGTGGAGATCTTCAAAAATGGTCCAAGATGAAAGTCAATATCAACATGTGTGAACCCAGTGCAGAAGCTTTGGAAGAAGCTAAGCGACGGGCTAAGAATATGAAGATGAGAGTTAACTTTTACCATGGAGACATCCGAGCGTGTCCAAATCGCAAATACGATGTGGTGTGTTATAATTTTGCGTTACACTATATTTTTGAGACGCGTGATTTGTTCATGTCAACTCTTCGAGAAATCAAACGACGGGTAAAACCCGGGGGTAAATTCATCGGAATCATACCAGACTCAGAAAAAATCATTTTTAAGACTCCATATAAGGATGATATGGGTAATTTCTTTCACATGAAAGGAACGAGTAGCGGTGATTTTGGTGAAAAATTGTTCGTACACCTATGCGACACCCCGTATTACGCAGACGGTCCCAAAGCGGAACCCCTAGCACATAAGGACATGCTCATAACATGCCTCGAGAATATGGGTCTAATGATGACAAAATGGGAGGGTTTAAAAGGAAACCCAATATCAGAGTTGTATAGTAAATTTATATTTACGTATAGTAGAGATGATCATACCAGCACTAATCATCATTAATATATTGTTATGGTATACAAATCGTAAAGAACCCGTATTAGAAGATGTGAAGGAGCGATACCGTACTCTCAGGGAACACCTGAAGAAAACTGATGAACCAAAGTTTCGCGTGATACACGACGAGATTCCCATTGTCGCGTATAAAGGCTCCCTCGTGAGAGGTGTCGGGTACAATACAAATAAGGGTCAGGAGATAGGTTTATGTATCGACGGTGAGGTAAACCACGTGTTCCATGTCTTGTTACACGAACTCGCACACTGTACCGTGGACGAATATTCGCATAGCGACAACTTCTGGGACAATTACGAAGAACTTCGCAATGAGGCGATAAGTATAGGAGTGTACGACAACATAGGTACTTTGACCCCATTTTGTGGTAAGCAGATTGTCGATAAATAATCTAAGTTAATATAAATGTCTAACACAGGCTTACGACAACCCGATTTTTTCCCAGGGATGAATCCCACCAGGTGGAATCAAACGATAGGGGGATCCCTCCTTTTATGGATATTAGTTATGGTTGGTATGTTTCTCACGCGCGCCGAGTGGATGCCGTACGAGGGTAACATCGCCCTTGTGACCACTATTCTTCCGTTCTTGGTATACGTGCTAGCCAATAAAACGATTATAGTCAGTGGGAAAACAAGTCACGTGTTCATAGCCCTCCTCTTCTCGGGTGGAATCGTGTATGGTTTGACACAAGTGTTCGGAGATCTTAAGGATATATTTAAGAATTACGGGAAAAAGGATGCTAAGAAAGCATGGCCTGCACTTCTTACGATATGCTTATCATGGATTCTTATGATCGGACTTATCTCGCGATTAGGGTTGATTGATTTCAGTCTTCCGTACGAGACGATTTAAAAATATTTACGAGTGATGTAGAAAACGACGCCGGCAACCGCGCCGGTAGACGCTAAGCCTACGAGACTACGATTACCCTGAGCATTTAAAAACCTGGGAACCGTATTCGCGAGCTTTTCTTGAATGGGTTTGCTTACAGCAACAGCCGTGGCGAAGACAACAATGAGAGTCTGTAATTGATCGTCGGTGAGATCGAAAGGATTCTTCTTCTTAGGGTCTTCAGTCTTTTGGGCGGCAGCCTGAACATGGGGCATCATGGCGTTCGCTTGTGCCACTTGAACCGCGCGGGGGTCAACCGCCATGAGAGGGGGTTCAAAAGAATTACCTTCTTGGGGACCACCTAAAATATCGCTGATAGGAGTAGAGTCCATGTCGTCTTTATAATCGTGTATATTTTTTTCTTCCTTGATTTCTGGCGCGTACGTGTTGGATTGAACTTCCGGTACGAATGCATTAGATCGATTTCCCATGTCTATAGGAACCATGCCGTCAGAACTTTCTGATAAATTCATCGTATAAATATCGGTCGACATGTATATTTATATTGAAGTTTTTAAGAATCGCTTTTTTTATGCACGTACTGGTGTATAAAAAAAGCGATATCCAGTACGGGGCTCGAACCCGTGACATCGGCGTTGCCTCTATGACATTGAAGTCATTTTATATACGTTGTTGTATAAGCACCGCGCTCTAACCAACTGAGCTAACTGGATTTTATATTACTTTAGTATGATATCTTTAAGTGTATAAAGACGTGGTAAGTAGTATATCAAATGATAAACGTTGATACACAAAACCAAGAATACTATGAAGACTTTATTGATCAACATCTTAGAACCATGGAATCGCAACTGCAAAGGCAACATAATCCGAATACGTTCCGTGAGGACATAAATAAGATGGTCACTGACATCTGGTCCGCACTGGGATCTGGGCACAGTGAACGCGTGTATCACAACGCCCTAGAAGTAAGTCTCCGGGAAATGAACATTCCATATGAATCTGAGAGACACGTACCCATTTATTATAAACATCACGTGGTGGGTATGGCGCGTGCTGATATTATTGTACAAAGAAGTACAATTCTGGAGCTTAAGACTGTAAAAAGTCTCAACGATGTCATGATCGCACAAGCTAAAAAGTACCTAACACAACTTAACCTAACATCCGCGTATCTGATTAACTTTCCACCGGGCGAGGGTGTGCAGCCACAAATAGCAGAAGTTACACTGTCGGAATAAATTCCCACTGAAGATCCTGACAGATCGCTTTCCAAATGACGTCTTGTTGGTGAAGCTTTTCCTTGGATTTCAGAAGAGGGAAATATTGAAGGTAAGAATCTTCGGACAGTAATTCACAAAATTTAAAAAGTACGTACGAATAACTCAAAAAGTTCTTTCGATCAGATGGACAGTTGTCGTCAAACGGCTTCTGAATATCTCGAAACATCATTCGTAATTGTTCCTCGAGCTGCTGGGGCATTTTAGGTGGTGAAATGCCACTCAAAATATTAGTAATAAACGGTACGTGTTCATAGAATTTGTTCAGTTTAAGTTTCTTGAGTAACGAGCGAACTCTTGCGTGCGTGATCTCAGTTACGGATTTAATCTTAATCTTTTTAAATTCATTCCTTAACTGATCGATAACTTCCGGTGGAATTGTTGTCATTTCTTGCGCTTGGAACTGAGAGAGCCATTCGTTAAAGTGGTTGTCTCGTTTGTACGAATAATTGATGACTTTGGCCGATGTCTCTTGCTCTTCCTTATATGTGAGTTCCTCGCTTATTAGCACGTCTAGTACTACACCGCACGAATCACACACCATCTCGCTCGTATCGCTAAAATGAAACACGTTACTATCCGGGCATCGTGGACACCTGTCTATAAGCTTTCGTTCTATGGGTCGATCTATATTTTTTCTTTCGACGTTCACTAGATATTCGACATAAATATCTTTCTTTTGTTTACCCGCAGTCTCTTTGCAGTTAAATATGTTGTCAGTGGTCACTTCCCCTTCCGTATCGTCGACATACTGTCGTACGTATGGTATACACCGAGCTATATAATCCGACAACTCCTGTTCGTATTCATGTTTATTAATCGGGTCACTTTTTATTTTGTTCGTGAGTTCTTCTACACGATTATTGTACCTACTTAAAAAATTACCCTCCATTAACGTTAATGAAAGTACTACACAAGTTTTTAATTAACGTAATCTACGGGATAAAAAAGGTGATGCACTTTATTTTCGCTAAACGTGACTACACAATCGATGATGTGTACATCGAGTATTTTGTCGATCACTCGAAAGATTTTTCGGTCGAAACAATAGAGCACCCCCTTTGGGTGCGTCAAAGTTACGAAATTGAACCCACTACAAATTCGTATGTGATTGACGAAAAGGATCTCGAACGCGCCGGTCTTTCTATCGGTGACCCCATTCCCACACCCCCGGAAGCGGTGACAAAGATTCTAATCCGAATCAGCTATTGGTATGGTAATCGTATGTATAAGTTTTTGACCTATAACAACAAATACACATGGCCTCCTAAAAGGGTGAATAGTATGTTGTTTCACATTCCGTTGACAAGCGCACAATTACTGGACTGCAATGACAAGCCAGTAAAGGACGTTCTTGAAAAAATTCGACGATATGCAGGTCCAAACTCAGATTTTTATGGTGAAAATGTCGCGATTAGGGATATGTTATTTTATAGTGAAGATAGACTGAAAAATGAACTCCCTCGTATTAAGCTGAAAAACTGTTTTGGAATGATAAAAACTGTGGATACGATTACAGGTTTTATGTCTGATCTTCATTTACCTTAGTGGCTAGATAGAATTTCAGATCACCCAAGTTTGCTACGTTGTATCGCAAAATCAAAAATCGATTCTGTTCTTCTTGCATGATTTGTACAGTCGAACACATACTCGTAGCCTTTGTAAAAATATTCATGTATTTAAGTGAGTACGTACCGGACATCATGGGACATTCTTCCACACACTGAATCTTCGTTTCCTGATTAGCGAAATCTCCCTTGCATACGAGTCGTAAAGTATTTCCACCTCTATGGATTTCTAATTCTTCTCCTATGTTAGACATATCTCTGCAGATTCTCTGGAAGTCAATAGATGGTATAGGTGTATTCACCATCATATGCATATCCGGAACTTCAATTTGATTTTCATTAATGTCCAGAAGTTTTAGTTCAAACTTTGTGGAGGTCTTCTTCTGTTCACTATGAATCTCGATGTTCATGTGTTCTTTTGACTGAACGGACATTATCAAAATATCATTCACGGTGATTGTCTTAAGAAGCTTGTGCATATTTGTCATGTTGACACCACAGTCGATTTCTTCCGCACATTCATATTCTTCAAAGTTTTCGGCTGGGAGATGCATGTCTATGAGTGAAGTTCGGGCTGTATCGAGGGTAACGATATACATACCATCTGGTTTAAAATAGATGTTTACATCATTAAGGATATCCTTTAAGACCTCGAATGTAGACTTTATGGCTGCAGCTTGGACAGTCACAAGTTTCATACTGTTTTGACCACAACTCAATTCTTTATATCCGTATAAGCGACATCTTCAACCTTACGATTAATCTTTGCTTCAAGTTCCGCTGTCATAGGTGGCTGTAACGATCTCCCATAGTTTTCTATTGTAAACATTTCATCTGTTCCTTCGCCATCGAGGGTTGTTGCATTCGGACCACCCCCGAACCCACACGTCTCGAGTTCGCGTACTGGTAAAAGAGACTCTAACCAGTTATGAATTTCTTTACCAACTAAAATTTTGCCGTGTTTTGTCAACATCGTAGGAACCCTCGTAATTTTTGACCTGTACTGTGGAGGAATTCCCAGTTCCGATACATTATGATAGTGCACAATCTGTTTCAGCTGGTTATGACTGTTTATGAAAGTAATCACATCCATACTATGTTTACACTTAGGACTGAACACTAAAAGTGACATCTAAAATATCGAGCCAAAAAAAATTGGGCAATTACACACGATTTTTTTAAGGGTCTATATTAAATGATAAACATCTTGTTATTCATACTGGTCATTTTATTACTGATGTTCAGGGAAGAGAAGTACTCAGTGGCTTCAAAAGAGAGTGACGTT
>Ga0213866_10002374_pt1 | contig 13307 bp, 13 predicted proteins | sample PICome_11_FD_160079 | JGI IMG/M metagenome (GOLD analysis project Ga0213866, IMG submission 160079) | Coastal seawater microbial communities near Pivers Island, North Carolina, United States - PICO284 | ecosystem: Environmental > Aquatic > Marine > Coastal | place: USA: North Carolina... | reverse complement strand
AGAGAACCGAATTCGGTTGTTGAGGTAGCGCGGGACAGGTTGTGTTCCCCCGACCAGCACCGCTGTCAGATCGTCGATTTGTTCCTCTACTTGGCAGAGTGGGGTGATGCGGCCAACTATCTCGAGCGTGCCTTGTGCGAGAGCGAGAAAATGACTGTACCAGTCAAAGGAGTGAGTAAGACAGCAGCGGCGCATGGGCTCAAGCTCCCAGGGGGTCGGGGTATGTCGCCATCCGATATCACGGGCTAAGGCGACGCTGCTCTCCATCGTCCAGTAATGGCTTATGAATTTGAGATGACTAACGACGTCCGTGGGCCAGTCATGACGGGCGCGACAGATCGCTATTGCTTGTTGCCATGGAGGTTGCTCGGGAGTCATGCCGCCATTGTTTCCATGCGATGAAAGAGAGGGCTAGTCTCCCGGTCTTGCCCCTTCGACGCATTGGCATTGGGCGCCAACGGCTGGGCTTTTCACGTCAGCCTGCCATTTTTTGTCAGAATTCGAGCGCAGTTGCCCGTTTTTTCTCCTCTAGACACCAGAGTTCCCGTGCTTAATGGGGAGCCTAACCACTGAGACGAGGGAGGCGAGAATGATGAAGCGGGAAGTAACGCTTTGGCAGGCGATGACACCCTGGGCTGTAAGATCGCTGAAAGATACTCAGGGATTACAGCTCCAGCTGTCTGCGAGGGGAGACACTTTCGCGCTGATTAAACCAACACGTCATCGAGCTCAATCGGTAGCAAAAACGGTGTGGGCGCCGCGCTTTGGTCAGGCAGCAGTAGTCTGTTTTGCGCTTCCCCGGGAGTTGGTCAATCAACTCAAGGTCGGTTCAGTCGCTTATGAGGATCACAGGGATTACGCGATCCCGGCAGATCAGCTCGCCACCTTATCGTTGTTTTTGGTAAGGCCGATCAGAATTGTTGACGTGGTTAGCGAGCTAAACACTGAAAGCCCGCAGGTTGCGCTGACTGGGTAGTCACACTTTCCTGAATTCGATGAGTCTATCCCCGGTAATGTGCGCCTCCCAATACTCAATGTCGGCGGGTTCATGACAGATGATGGCTGCCCGAAATCCGTCGCGTTGAAAGGCTAGCTCTTGGTGAGCTACTTGATCGGGGAGGGTGAGCGGAGAGCCTAGTAGTGCACCCATGGTGCCGGCTCCCTGAAACTTAATAAGTGCTTCCCGCGCACACCACGCCCGCAAGAAGACCGCCATCCGATCCTGATTTGCCGCGGTGTAAAAAGCCTCTCTCTCTTCATCGGAAAAATAGCGCTTTACAATTTTTTCCACGTTGTTCTTGCGGTGGTGCTCGATATCGACCCCAATATCACCTCTGGAGCACAGAGCGACCATAACGGCGCCCGCCGTGTGTGAAAGGCTGGCGGAGACTGTGCGTTCATCGCCGACCACGCGGATTGACCGATCGGGTTGGGTTTCGACGGTCCAGTGACCAGACAGAGTTGCTGCCGCTAATTCCTGCAAAAGAAACCTTGCAATGATGGAATCATTTCTTGCGGCGAATCGCTGGGATGCCTCCAGTCGGGCCCGCTCTGTGGCTGGAAGAGCGGCGTGCCACATGTCGATGGTTTCCTGCTCAATGCTCTCGACATCAAACAGGCAAGCAGCGGCTTTCATAAAGAGGTGCTCATTGGCCAATCCTAGGGGAGACAGGGTATGCTATCTGAACCGCAGACAAGAAAAACAGTCGTCATGAAATATGTACTTTTGGTCCTGGTGTTGCTCGCCTCGCTGGGGGGATGCAGCAGCAAGCCCACTTATGAATTTGATTACGATCGCGGCTTTGATTTTGCACAGTTCAAAACCTATCACTGGTACGACGATACGGTGAAATCGGAGATGTCCACCTATCGGAAAATGAATGCCTCCGACAAACGCATCCGGGAAGTGGTTGGCAACGAGTTGTTTCGTCATGGCTTCAAGGAGAGCGACTCCCGATCGGCGGATTTTTGGATTAACTACACGATATCCAAGCAACGCCAGCAGATTTCCAGATCCACCGGCTACGATCAGGGTATGCATGGCAGCGTCGGGGCGGGTACCTATGGCAAGAGCGTCAGTGTGGGTTATAGCTCTGGGCCTTCGGTGCGGGAGTACGAAGAGGGAACGGCGATTCTCGATATTATTGATGCAGCCACCCAGAAGATCGTTTGGCGCGGTGTCGCAGAGGGTCGCCTGAAAGACCATCCTTCGATGAATGAGCGTTATAAAGTCACCGTAGAGGTGACTCGCGAGCTCTTGGCGGGATTCCCCCCTGCACCCTAAAGCACCCGGGGCATTCTGGTTCAAGCGTCGCCGCTATGGCTGGGGTTGGTACCCCGCAACCTGGCACGGCTGGGTTGTCGTGGCGATCTACCTGGTTGCCGTAAGCATCATCGCTTACTGGGATTCCTCGTGGTCAGTAGCTGCTATCGCTTTTGTCACGGGTTTGTTGTTGCTTGTGACAACCCTGAGGGGGCCGAGTCCACGGTGGCGTTGGGGTCCTCGCCCTGATGATGATCCCGATGAGGATTATTGAGGGCGCTATTTAACTCTCAACGCCTAACTCTCAGAACTTAACTCCCGCAGCGATCAACGAATTCCTGAGGCGACATACCCATCCAGCCCTTAAAGGCTCTGGAAAAAGTGCTGTGCTCGGCGTAGCCCAGCTGGAATGCGACTTCTGCAATCGATCGGCTACCGTTTCTGAGTGCGCTCACCGCGAGATTTTTACGCAGCTCTACGACCAGCTGACTAAAGTGAGTGTCTTCGTCCTTCAGTCGTCGTTGTAGAGTCCGCGCAGACATTGCGAGTTCGCTGGCGATCTGAGATTGGTTTGGTGGTCCATCGGGTAGGTGGAGCGCAATTTTTTCATTTACCCGCCGAATGAAGTCGGAGTGGTGCAGTGCATCAATGACCTTTTGAGTGTAATCATCATTTGCTCGTGCGAGGGCTTCATTTGCAGATAACCGCGCCGCTTGCAGCGGTTCCTTTTGTAGATAGATGCTTGTCTCCGGCGCGTCCCAGATAATTCTGTTGCCGAATACCTCGTACCAGGGGGAAGGATCCTCTGGTTTAACCCGTTTGAGCGCCACCTTCACTGGCTTAATGTCCTTGTTAATGGTCAGGCCTACCAGTCGCACAAGAGACGACGCGACCAGATCCACCTCTTCAGCGCTGGTATAACGAGTACGGGCGCCTCGCAGACGAATAACGTAGCAATCACCTTCCAAATCCAGCGTTCCCTTTGCACCTGTTGCGAGCAAAGTGGCGAATCGAGAAAGTCGCTGGAGAGCGAGAACAGCGGTATCGCTTGCCAAACATGAAATGCCAAGAGATGAGAAGCCAAGGGGTTTTAGAGCGGCGCCTACCAGTAGACCAAATTCCGGCCTGGCCAATTCTTCAGTGCAAAAGGTAAGCATGGCCCTGAACTGATCATGGGGCATTCGATAGTGGATCTGCCGCAAGGATTCGACGGTAACGCCCCCGGCATTCAGTGCAGCAGCCATTGAACCCCCCTCTTGCTCAAATACCTCTGAGACTTGAATGGGCAGGTGGCGAATGAGGGTGATGTCTTGTTCTTCCATCGAGGCGCGGGCTTGGGTCAAAGGCGAAAACCAAAACCCTATGAAACCATGGCCTCGTCTCCCGTAGTGGCGAGTTGTGGCAAATTGCCCAATTTCGCAGAAGACCAGTTATGGCTGGCTGTTTCGTGTGGCTTAACCATCTGGCACTTGGATTGATGCCTTTGCATTACAGAATCGGAGTGTCGACGTCCAGCGTTAGGCGGTCAGTCGAATGGACCATCTTTTATCCGGGTAGCTGTGTTAACTTCCCAGCGACGCAATCGCCTGTACGGGTGGCTATGAAATCAATAATACTGGCTCTTGTGGCCGCCGCTTTGACCATCGGATTCGGAGCGACAATTTCCCCCGGTCGCTTTTTCATGGGACTGCCAGTCATTGCTTCACTCTTTCTGGGCGTTTTTCTTGTCCAGTGGGTGGGGTTTGCCATTGCCTGGCTTCTTCGCACAGAGCGCTATTATGATCTCACGGGAAGTCTGACCTACATTGCAGTTGTTACTCTCGCTTGGTTCATGGGCGATGCCCAAGCCCAAGGTGCAACGCTACTTCTGATCGCCGTATCTGTTTGGGCTGTTCGCCTGGGCTCATTTCTCTTCCTTCGCGTGATCGAAGTGGGCGAGGATCAACGCTTCCGTCATATAAAGGTGTCAGCGCCGCGATTCTTCATGGCGTGGACGCTTCAGGGTGTGTGGGTTTCCTTCACCGTTAGTGCCGTCCTGGTTGCGCTACTGCCTGGGAATGCGGCTTCCGATTTCTTACCAGCGGGATTGTCGCGCGCCGTCTTTGTGGCTGGATGCTCTCTCGCTATGTCCGGTTTAATTATTGAAGTAATAGCCGATCACCAAAAAGCTCGTTTTCGCAAAAACCTAGACAACAAAGGCCGATTTATTCAGACCGGGCTGTGGTCACGCTGTCGTCATCCAAATTATTTCGGCGAAATTGTGTTCTGGTTCGGCTTGGCACTGGCCGCCTCACCGGCGATGTCGGGGGCGCAACACCTGGCGTGGCTTTCGCCCCTATTCGTCCACCTGTTGCTGACGCGGCTTAGTGGCATTCCAACCTTAGTCAAGCGTGGACAGCAGCTTTGGGGTGACGACCCAGAGTATCAAGCGTATCTGGCGCGTACGCCCAGACTTGTTCCCCGGTTGATAGGCGCAGGACAGGGCTCGGCGCTCTGATGCCCTCCACGAGTAAAACGCCCCAGTCCATGTCTGCCCACCAATCCTTTAGCTCGGGTTACCGGGCTTACGTACTTGCTTTGCTTACGCTTGGATACGTATTTAATTTTGTTGACCGGCAGGTCATGACGATCTTGCTAGAGCCAATCAAGGCTGAATTTGGTGCGTCAGATGCCCAGATGGGACTTTTATCTGGACTCGCGTTTGCGCTGTTTTACGCAACCCTTGGTATTCCGGTAGCCAGGCTGGCGGACCGCTGGTCGCGCCGCAATGTGCTGGCCATCTCCATGGCAACCTGGAGTGTGGTGACCGCACTTTGTTCCACTGCATCGAGCTTTGTTCACCTTGCATTACTGCGGATTGGCGTGGGGATTGGGGAGGCGGGTGGGTCGCCACCGTCCCAGTCATTGATCACTGATTACTTTCCCCCTGAACGAAGAGCATTCGCTCAGGGTGTTTTTGCAATAGCGCCCAATATAGGTATTTTGGTCGGGCTGTTCGGCGGCGCACTGATTGCCGAGGCGCTGGGTTGGCGGGCGGTATTTTTAGTGTTCGGCTTGCCGGGGGTAGCACTGAGTGTCCTGTTATACCTGACCCTGAAGGAGCCCTTGCGCCCTCCGCCGGACCCGTTGGACAGATCTCTGTGGTCTGCTATGGGCGACATTGTAAAGCTGCCCGGTTTTGCATGGGTTGCCGCAGGTGTGGGCTTCGCTGGTATCTCCGGTTATGGATTGGGGGTGTGGTCACCCAGTTTTCTGGTCAGGGTCCACGGCATGACGCTGGTAGATGCTGGCTTATGGCTCGGGTTGATTGGTGTTTTCTTTGGTGGTTTAGGCACGGTGATTAGCGGGATGCTGGTTGACAGGTTGTCCCAGCGGGACCCCCACTGGCAGCTTTGGGTGCCCGCGATTGGTTGCCTCATTGCGTTGCCTACCCAGCTGGCGTTTTTGCTGCTGCCCGAGACGCTGGTTTTTCAGCTGGGTGACACGACGGTGCCTGTTGCCTTGTTGTTTATGATGCTCTCGGCGCTGTTTGCCGCGAGCTGGGTCGCCCCAAGTTATGCGGCGGTGCAGAATCTGGTGCCCCCCCATTGGCGCACCCAGGCGTCTGCGCTTTTATTGCTGACGCTAAACTTGCTGGGGATGGGGCTTGGTCCTTTGGCCGTTGGCTTACTGAGCGACTGGTTCAGTGGCATGGGTGCTCAGTCAATTCGGTATGCTCTGGCAGTAACTGTCTCAACTTGCGTATTGGGCGCCATGTGCTACTGGTTCGGTAGTGGGGCATATGCATCAGCGATTAGCGCTGACCGGGATTCAGAAAAAGGCTGATAAAATGATGAAGTTGTATACGGTGCCTTTGGCACCAAACCCGATGAGAGTAACGCTGTACTGCGCCGAGCGCGAAGCACTTGGCTGTCACTTTGACATCGAGCGGGTCATCGTCAACACGCTGAAGGGTGCCCACAAACAGCCCGAACATCTTCGGAGAAACTCCTGGGGCACCTTACCGGTGCTTGAATTACCATCGAGTCGGTTCATCACCGAATCGCTCAGTATCATTGATTACCTCGAAGCGGCCGTTGAAGGTCCAACCCTTATTCCGACTGACCCCGAAGGAATGGCGCTGGCGAGGAATCTGGAGCGCGTTGTTGAAATGCGCATCACCTTTGACTTGGCCTGGTATGTTCATGCCCAAAAGTCTCCCTTGGGTTTAACGCCAGACCCTGCCAAGGCCGCAGAGCTCGCGAGTAGGATTCAGCCGGGCTTTGATTATGTCGAGGGCGAGCTGAGTGATGGACGCGCTTTTCTCGGCGGGGATGCACCGGGTGTCGCGGACTGCACGCTGGCTGCGTTTCTTCAGTTCATGCGCTACACGGAAACAGACCTCCTGGGTGATCGGCCTGCTTTGCGAGCGTGGGATGCCTCTTATCGGGAGCGCGATCATGTTCGATCGCTGTTTTTACTGTGAGCGTTGAGAGGGTTTACCTAATCCGAGCCTTTACCGGAAAGCCATGGTGGAATAGCTGGCGGTGACGTCATCTTTCTTGCCGCCGCGAGTCAAATTTGCCTATGGCGTTGGGTCGATCGCTTATGGGGTCAAGGAGCAGGGATTCGCGTATTTCTTGCTCATGTTCTACAGCACGGTAGTGGGGTTGGAACCTGCGCTGGCAGGTACGGCCTTACTGATCGCACTACTGACCGATGCAATTAGTGACCCGATTGTTGGCTATTGGTCGGATAATACCCGGACTCGCATGGGTCGGCGCCATCCTTTCATGTACGCCAGCGCCGTCCCAGTGTCACTTTGCTATTTCCTTATCTGGCAGCCCCCTGACTGGGGGGATGAAGCGCTTTTTCTTTATCTTCTGACCTTTGCGATCCTCATTCGCACCTTGATTACTTTTTTTGAGACCCCGAGTTCAGCCCTGATGCCCGAGCTGACTCAGGATTATGACGAGAGAACCTCCATACAAGCGTGGCGACATTTCTTTGGTTGGTTCGGTGGCGCGTTGTTGACCATTCTGATGTTTGCGGTCTTGCTTGTGCCCACAGCTGAGTATGAAGTGGGCACGCTCAATCGTGAGGGCTATGAGACCTACGGAGTTATTGCAGGCATCGCCATTTTCATTGCTATCCTGGTTTCATCCATAGGCACTCAAACTGCTGTCCAGACACATCAATACAGTGCGCCCCCCGCTCGCAAGAGGCTAACCCAGATTTTTGCAGAGCTCAGGGAAACGCTAGTTGATTCAAGTTTCTTCGCGTTGTTCTTGTCGAGCATGGCGGGGGCGGTGGCCACAGGGCTGTCGGCGGGGCTGACCTTCATCATGATGTCTTATTTTTGGCAGCTCTCATCGCTCCAAATGTTCATGTGGACCTGCATGGTGCTGGTGGCGGCAACCGCTGGCCTGGTGCTGGCGCCACGGCTTGCACGTCGTCTGGGTAAGCGACATGCCGTGCTTGCCTTGGGCGGCGCAGCGCTGCTTATTCAGCCCGCACCCGTCACTTTGCGTCTGCTGGGGGTTTTCCCTGAAAACGGCGACCCTGCGCTCTTCCCGCTTTTACTATTGTTCAGCACGATCGAGCTTAGCTTGATGATATCAATGCAAGTAGTACTCGCGTCCATGGTTGCCGATTTGGTGGAAAGTTCAGAAATCAGGACGGGACGTCGCAGTGAGGGTGTTTTTTACGCGGCGGTCACTTTTATCAAGAAAACAAACCAGGGTATCGGTGCGTTTATCGCCGGTCTGTTGTTGCAGTGGGTCGGGTTTCCGGAGGGGGCTAATCCGGCAGATCTCCCCGCCGAGATAACCCGGGATCTAGGGGCTCTGCTTGTTCCCTGCCAATACCTGCTTTGGTCACTGATGTTGATAGCGATTTATCGCTATCGAATCGATAAAAGCACCCATGAAAACAACCTTAGGGCACTCGGCAGAAAATAACAGGGATTACCTTTCGGGGATGGGTGCCAAAGCACCATCGAGCGTGGTAAAGCGCAGTACTCGTAGCTCCTCATGGCCCGCCACGACATCGGCAACCCCGGCACACCACTCGCCCACATCGCTAAGCACAGGTGCGCCTGCTGCCCACGATAAATCCGCAAGCTGCTGATTGATAGTGTAGGCAACCCAGCAGTGCACATAGGTTGTTGGGTGAACCACATCCCAAAAAATAGCGCGGTTTGAGTTGGCACAAATCTCACCCGGATCTTTGCTTCCCATGTAGCTGCCACTAAAACATCGTTCCTGCGCGACTACTGTGTACAGGGAAGATTCAATTTTCTGAGCATTTTTTGCCACGTCGAAGTCAGCTTTAGCTTTCACGTCTTGATGATAGGTGGCGGTGTCACTTAACACATCCTCAAACAGAGCAAACGAATCAAAAAGGACAATAGAGGCCTCTGGCGTATCGCTGTTTACTCGCTCGACCATCAATGCAAGTTGTTCATTATGGTAGTTGGTCAGCTCGGTGAGTTTGAGGCTGAGAAGCGAGCGACGTTCATCTTCAGAGAGGTTGTTGTGGATACCATAGGTGTTGTTTTCCACGATGATCGGAGACAAACCGAGATTGGGCAGATTGCCTACGAGCATCTTGTCGACGCCGAGATCCACGAGCGACAGGATTTGCTGTTCCATTCGGGAGACCACCGTATCGACCACTGCGACATAGCCCTGTGGAAGTTCCGGTCGATCCAGTAGCGTTTCTATCGCACCGGTGAAAGGCTCTTTAGAGATATAGTCATTGGCGCCAGCCCACAGAACGACGGCAGTCTTTTCCGGTGATATCAACTGTCCATTAACCAAAAAATCCTTCGCGTAAACAGAGATCTGTTTCTGGGTGGTGCCGCTTACAAAAAATTGTCCGCCATCTTGCAGCCTTTGTGAAAAAGAACCTTTTGGCTGAGTGTCTTTTCCGGTTACCGAGGCCCCACCAACCGCATGGTTTTGAACGGCCAATGGATTCATGGCGTCAATATAGTCGGGCCATGCCGGGCCATTGGAGAAGCGGCCTATCCAGTAGGGGGAAGCAGGAAACATCTTGAGGCGTGATTTGAGATTGCCGGTATCAGACAGACTGTCCCCAAAAATCACAAGACGTTCAATGTGCTCTTCCGACAGCATATCGGGGAAGTCGATATAGACGTTTACTCCCTCGTGTTGCCTGAAAGCGAGAATTCTGGCTATTTCATTACCGTGCTCTCGCTTACTCGCCTCAAGGGCCGCTACGCAGCCAACCCGAAGATCCTCCTCCGAGGGTTGCGTCTGATCAACAACTAAAAAACCATCCTCAAGGGTGCCGCTGAGGCGATAGGGCTTACCTTTCGGCGCTAGCGACACCAGCCAATGGGGTTTGGACACCCCCTTGTTGATTTCTTCGTCATTGGGCCGATGGGATTCGGCTGTTTCACAGTGGACTAGCCAAGTCGAGTCTTTTGAGGCGGCATTCGGCGCCTTTTCTTTCAGCTCAATAGAGCAGCCAGTGCTGAGTAACGCGGCCAGCAGGCACCCTATGGCTGACTCTTTAAATTTCACGGCAGTGAATGTTGTACCAAGGGTAGGCATTTTCGAATTAACCATTAATGACGTCTCACTACTCCAGAGGGTTGCTCGTATCTTGGACACGGCCTCGCGGTATGGTGGGTTCATCTGGTCGTGCTGGTCTCCCGTGCCAAACCACCTCATACTCTGATCATTCTAATCAGACTTGCGATGAGTTGCGAACCTCAGGGTTAACAGCTCCAGCGAGTTAACCAAGCTGTTGCAAAGACGGTTCGAGGAAAACATAGATGACTGATATAGCCGGTAAAACCATGTGGGTGACAGGCGCCTCGTCGGGTATAGGGCGGGCTATTGCGGAAAAGGCCAGTGCGCTCGGGGCGAGAGTGATCCTATCGGGGCGCCGACAAGAGGCCCTAGAGTCTGTTCAGTCCTCGCTTTCCGGGGAGTCTCTGATAGCCCCCTTCGAGGCAACTGATTATGAACGTCTATCTTCTGTGGTTGATTTGGTGTGGGCGAGTGGGCCCGTTGACATTCTGATCAACAATGCCGGCATCAGTCAGCGTAGTCTTGCCGAGGACACCAAGCCTGAAGTTTATAGAGATCTCATCGACGTGGATCTTATTGCGCCTATCTGGCTCACTCAGCTGCAGCTGTCCCGCATGATCGCGGCAGGAGGTGCTCACATCGTTGCCATCAGTTCGATCGCGGGGCGCGTTGGCGCGCCAATGCGGACTGCCTATTGTGCGGCGAAGCATGGTTTGATCGGTTATATGGATGCGCTTCGAACAGAGACCGAACTTCGCCACAATATTCGCGTGACCAACGTGCTTCCCGGATCTGTAGCCACCGACGTGTCCCGCAATGCGCTCACTGCGGATGGCTCGCGGCGAGGCCGCTCCGACGAGGTGATTGATTCTGGTGACGACCCAAAAGATTGCGCGGCAGCAATTCTCAAGGCGATCGAGGAAAACGTCCCCGAGCTCATTTTCGCTAAGGGTAATGAGCGTGACCTAGCAGCACTTCGACACGCCGATCCTTCGACCTTCTTTGAAATTATCGCAGAGTACGGTAAGCAAACAGCAGAAGCGCTCAAGGCCGAAGAGATTTAGGAGGTAGCCTTGCAGGGGATGGTACGTACATGAATGTGCTGATCGGAGGCGCTTCAGGGTATGTCGGCAGTGCACTCCTGCAACAAGCTCTGGAGCGCGGCTATCATGTGACCGCACTGGTTCGAAAAAAAACCGCGTCGGATCAATGGCAGGATCATCCCCGATTAAGGCTTCATCGCGCGGATTTTACTGATCCTCTTTGGGCTAGCGGTCTGCCCCATCATGACGCCCTGATCAGTTGTATTGCGAGCCGCCAAGGTGGGGTGTCAGACGCTTGGTCAGTTGAGTACGAGGCAAATCATCGATTATTGCAATGGGCGCAGGATGTTGGGGTTGGTCGATTTATTCTTCTCTCCGCGATTTGCGTGCAGAAGCCGAGGCTTGCATTTCAGCGCGCAAAATTAGCCTTTGAACAGGAGCTGTTGGCGAGCGAGGGTTCACTGGAGCCGACGGTCATTCGGCCCACCGCATTTTTTAAATCTCTCTCGGGTCAGATCTCTCGCGTTTCCCGGGGCAAGCCATTTCTGGTGTTCGATGGGGGCTTAAATACCGCTTGCAAGCCTATTTCAACCCGTGATCTTGCCCAGTTCATGCTCGATCGATTAGAGGATTCTGGATCTCATGGCAGGGTGTTGCCCATCGGTGGCCCCGGACCTGCTATTACGCCTAGAGAGCAGGGTGAACTCCTCGCGCGACTCTGTGGTCGGAAACCGGTCATTCGCTCATTGAGTTCGCGTTGGTTTGATGGTGCTGAAGCCATTTTGAATACGGCTGCCGGGATATCCTCATGGAGTCGCGACAAGGCAGAGTTCGCTCGCATAGCGAAATATTATGCAACGGAATCGATGTTGGTATGGGATGCACATAGAAGCTGCTATGACGAGTCGGCAACGCCTGAAACGGGTAGTGACACGCTGGGTGATTTCTATCAGGGCGTGATTACTCGCGCAACGTCGCTCGATTCCTCTCATCACCGCCTATTCGGTGGCTAGCCAGTAAGCTCATGCTCGAGTTTCAGGGCGTAAAAAAAGGGTCCAAGCTGCCAACCGTTCTAATTATCGGCATGGGAGACACGGGCGTGCTGGTGGCGGCCCATCTAAGAAGAAACTGCCGGGTCATTGCCGTGACTACGCGACCTGTTTTGTTGAGTGGGCAGGAGCTTGGCAAGCGGCTAACAGACCTCTCCTACTGGAAAAAATCCTATTTGACGCCACTTGATGCATTCCGAAAGCTTGATGATGTCGAATGTATTCATGGCAAGGTGATTGCTGTTAACACTGACGAACAGGTCGTATCGATTGAATGCAGTGATCAATCTACACAGTCGGTGTGCTGGGATTATTTGGTCATTGCCTCGGGAATTAGCAACGGTTTTTGGCGAACCGCGCAGGTTGAAAACGTTGCAGACGTCGAGTCTGATCTCGAGCGGCAAACAAGCACCATCGTGTCGGCCAAACGGATCGCTGTCATGGGCGGTGGCCCATCGGGCACCAGTGTGGCATTTAACGTCGCTTCGCGATTTCCCGATAAGGACGTCACCTTATTTTTTTCCGGTGACGATGTCCTGCCCGGTTACCATCCAAAAACCCGCACCTATCACATGGCGAAGCTCAGAGAGGCGGGGGTTACTCTAAAGCCCGGCCATCGAGCAGACCCTTCGACGGATGGAACTCGGACGGCTCTAAAAGGAGGGGTCGTCACGTTTAGCTCTGGTCAGCCAGACTATATTGGGGATGCGCTGATATGGGCCACAGGCGCCGTGCATCCCAATACCGCATTTCTGCCCCTGGACATGCTCGACGAGGCGGGATTTATAAAGACCGAGAAGACGATGACGGTCATCGGTTACTCAAACGTATTCGCTATTGGCGATGCTGCGGCAACCGACCCTCTCAGAAGTTCAGCGAGAAATTGGGCATACCGTATCCTCTGCAGAAATATTAACGCCTTGATCCAGGGAAAGGCTCCAGCGCATCGATTCCAGCCGCCGGGCAGTCGCTGGGGGTCGGTATTGGGTCTGCAATCTAATGGTTTAACGCTGCATCAACAAAACGGAGGCCGTCATCGATTGCCGGTCTGGTTTGTCCAACTTATCCTCTGGCCTTGGATTGTCACTCGGGGGATTTATGGCGGCATTAGAGAACAGGCCAGAGAGCGCCAATCCTCCAATGGACTGAACAACGATGGGTAATCAGCAGGAAAAAAGCGACTCACAGAAAAGAGGTTGGCTAGGGGGAGTCGTCTTACTCATCCTCTTGAGCTGTCCCTGGTACTGGTCAGCTTTCGGTAATACGGAAGATCAGTGGGCACTGCCGGGCTGGCTTCTATGGTCGTTGGGCCTTGCCCTTGCTATCGCATCGATCACCGCTTGGGCGTCTCTGCATCGATGGCATGCAGGAGATAATGATGACTGATCTAGCGCTGGGCGGAGGGTCTCTT
>Ga0213866_10002369_pt1 | contig 13330 bp, 14 predicted proteins | sample PICome_11_FD_160079 | JGI IMG/M metagenome (GOLD analysis project Ga0213866, IMG submission 160079) | Coastal seawater microbial communities near Pivers Island, North Carolina, United States - PICO284 | ecosystem: Environmental > Aquatic > Marine > Coastal | place: USA: North Carolina... | reverse complement strand
CCGCATCCAGCAATCAGAATCTTGGGGCTGGAGTTTGTCGATGACAGGCCATTCGTGAATGGGGGATTTGAAATTGTTGTTTCAAGGGAAATGAACTCAATCGTCGGTTTCGCTAAGTGGGGATGGGTGTTGTCTGCATGTTGATATCGGGGATACGGATTTTCTTCATACATTTGCTGCACGGCAAGTGAGAGCTCATCGGTTATTTCTTTGCTCTGACTGAGTCGGGATTTGATGCTTTTCTCTGTTTCGACCTCGTTGTATTGGGTGTCGATGAAGGTTCTGCTCTCATCGCTGTTGATGGGATACTTGCGTATTTGTTCTTGAGTGGTGATGCCATGGATGGCTGTGTAGCAGCCAATGATGGGTAGATATTGATTGAATTTTTCTTTGCTTTTTGTCGCTTCTTTGATCAGACTGTCGATCCATTGCTGCTCCTCGCCTGATTGCCAATACACATACTCGTTGAGGAAGCATTGCGTAGCCAGCACCTCCAGGAGGGGTTTGAGCTTTGCAGTTATGATGCTTTTGACCCTGATTTGAGCTAAAAATTCCTTTCTCAGACGAGTGAGGAATTGCTCAATCTCCTGATGGGGCGGGATCAGTACCGTCAGAGATTTTCTGAATCTCCAGTCTGAGGCAAGCTCATGAAAGGCCTGGTTTTGGTCTGAAATGATGGGATCTGATTTCGCGGCTATTTGGATGCCTTCCAAGTAGTCTTGAATGAACAGGTGGCACAATTTGCGGTGGGAAAAGTGATCGCAATTGAGCAGCATTTCGTATGCTTTTCTGACAGGGTCTCTATTTACTTCGTTGATCTTGATGTCGCTGGCAAGGCTTTTCAGGTTCTGTAGAGCTTCGATGTTGTCAGAATCGATCTCGATGGCCTTCACGGTTGCTTTTAGGGCTTCATCTGTGTTTCCGAGGTCCCGGTAAATGCTGCCCAGATTTAACTGAACAGTGGATGAATCGTGATCGAGCTCGAGTGATTTTAATGTGAATTGAAGCGCTTGATCAAGTTTTCCGATGTCTCGGTATAGATTTCCGATGTTGCTATAGATCTTGGGGTCGTCAGGCTCAAAATTTATGGCCTGTTCGTAGCATTCAAGGGCTTCTTCGATCCTTCCGCTGTTTTTGCATAGAATTCCAAGATTGCAAAACACCGCAGGGTCTGATGTTCCTGCATTGATCATTTTTTTGTAAATTGATTCGGCTTCTCTCAGGCGACCGGTCTGGTGAGAATAAATGGCTTGGTTGAACCATTTCTGAAAATTTAGCTGCGGCTGTTTAGAGGATTTACTCGCTTTTGTATTTGCTGCTTCTCCAAATCCAGTCACTTCATTTCTCTGTACTTGTTTGAGTTTAGAGCTAAGTCAGTGGCCTTCATCTTCTCTCCGCCCCATCTCCGCAACGGATTCGCTGACGGTCGAGTTTGCGTTGGATGTGTGGCGTGATCCCGAGTTCTGCTCCATGCCAGAGGCGGTCCATCTCGCGGCTGAAGTGTTTGGCGAGTTGGGGTGAGTGGATCACCAGCAGGGTTTCGTCGTTGGTGTGAGCAGCAGAGGGCGACCAATTGAACGATCCCGTGATCACTGTTTTCTTGTCGATTACAGCGAACTTGTGGTGGAGCTTGTCGCCGCGGGCGAGACGAGGGGTGCCGATTCCTTTCAGGCCCTGCTGCAGCGGGTGATTGCCAGCTTCCACCTTGCAGCTGTGATCTGGAAGGCTGACCCCCAGGAGATCGAGTACTTCCGAGAAGGGGCGGCTGGCAAAGCCAGGATCCCCAACCAGTCTGATCTCAACGCCTCGCTCGATCTGGTCCCGCAGCACGTTGGTGAGTTGCTGTGCAGAGAACACAAACAGGGCCATATCAATGCGCTCCCGTGCCGCTTCCAACTGGTCAGCCAACAGGTTCAGTCCGTGATTTCGATCTCGTTTGGGGTGGGGGGAGAACAGCACATCCACGCGAATGCCGCCCACCTGCACGGTTTGCGTCTCTCCTTTTGTTTTCTGCAGGCCAAAGCGACTGTCCTGCTCGCCACCGGGGCCATCCCCCCACATCTGAGTGAATTGACTTCTGAACACCAATGCGAGCTCAGGGCTGTGGAATCGCAGCAGGTGATTCACATTGCCGCGGCTGGACGGGCGGCCCGCATCACCGTGCAGGCCGGAGCTGGTGAGATTGGCGCTGCCTGTAATCACAGTGGTTTGGTCGATCACCAGAAATTTGTGGTGCATCAGGCCGCTGCCGCTGCTCCCGTCTTCGGTGTCGTCAATCAGTGGAATCTGCGCGGCCTGGAGTAATGCAACGGCATCACCGCGGAAGGCTTCGCCTGCACTCGTGCTGCCATCCCCATTGCTGTCTGCCAGTCGGTTCAACTGATGCCAACGCTGTCGATCCCGTTGGTTTAATCGGCTGGGCCGTTGTTCGCTCCAGGCGTGGCTGTAGCTGTTCTCCAGCACCACGGCAACGCGAACGCCCCGCTGTTGTGCAGCGACCAGCGCCCGGGCAATCCTTGGAAGACTGAGCTCTTGAACGGCCACCAACACCTCCTTGTTGGCGGCATCAATGGCTGCAACTAGCCAACTCTCCAGGTCGTCACCATTGCGCCAGGCTCCATTGAGGGGCGAGCGGTAGCGCGACGTGTCGTTGTGGTTGAAGACCACCTCGATCCGCTCGGGCATCGCCAGCTCCGTTGGAGCTTGCCCCACCACTGACCCAGCCTGGCTGCAACCACAGCAGACAAGAGCCGCTGCAATGAAACCCAGCTTGCTCTTCAGCATCCCGATCAAGACCTGTGGCTTGACCAGAGTTCCCCTCTGTTCAGTGGGGCATCTCCGATGTCTTGAGCATCGCAATAAACCAGAGGCCGCTCAGCACAAGTGCCACGCCCACACCAGCTCCAATGCCCACCCGTGCCATCACCAAGGGCACCACCAATGGAAAAACTATCGCCCCCGCGAGGGGGGTGATGGCCACGAACCAGCGCAGAGAGGCTGGTGCTTTGGAATCAGAAGAATTCAGAACCACTCGGCGCGGGCTTCGCTGGCGGGATTGCTGTTGTCTTCAGGAGTCTGGCGCTCGAAATTGAGCGTGATGTTGCGCTTCTGTTCTCCATCGGAAGCGGTGGCTTCGATGGCATACATCTGCTCGCCATCCCGGAAGGGCACTTGAATCCGGAACGTGCCGTCTGTGGAGAGAGGCACTTCTTCGCCACCGATGGTGAGGCGGGCTGAGGGATCGGTGGCGCCGTACACGATCAGTTCGGCGTCAGCCACCAGCCAGAAGGAGCGTTGGCGAGGAGCCACGCCACCCAGACCGGACTCATTGCGCCCACTGGCCCAGAGACCAACTCCCGAATCGTTCAATCCGGTGCTGTCTCCCGCGCTGTCATAGGCCTCCTGGAATTCTTCGGAGCCAACGCGGCGACGGCGGAACTGAACCGTGGCGCTTTGGTAAAGCCGCTCATGCAGGCCACTGTTGCTGGATTCGATTGGTGCCACGGGCGCAACCGCTGCTTCTGCCGGGGCGGCATCAAGGCTGAAGGGCACGAATTGATCGAGGATCTGCTCGCTGGGGTGAAGAGCAGGAACGCGGGCCACGGATGAGAAGGCCAAGGACATCCAGGTGGCGCCGATGCGGTAGCCAAGTTCGACCCGGTAATCCCGGTCGCAGAGAGGCACCGGCAAATACCACTCGGTGCTGTGGCTGTCGACGGGGACTTCCTGCAGAGTGTGGGGATGGGCGTTGCCATCTTGCATTCCGGTGACATCGGCCAGACGCAGGCAAAGTCGGCTGGCGCCATCTTTTTGAGCCACCTTGCGGTCGGCATCGGAAATTTCCCAGAACACGTAGGCCCACTGGGGATCACGGGGCAGGAACACAACACGGGTATCGCTGCTCCCCATGGCCGGAGCATTGAGCTCAGCTTCGATGGCCTTTAGGTCGCCACCACGCTTCTGCTGGCGCAGGGCAACTTCGTCAACCAGTGTTTCCTTGCTCTTACGGCTGTAAAGAGGCACGCCCAGGTCGCTGGCAATCTGACGCAGTTGACGCAGGGTGAGACGTGCCAGTGATGACAGGGTTTGAGACACGTCCAAAAACTCCAGGATTCGTTTGGGATCATTGTGATCCGAAATTTTCCTTTTCGAACAGTTAAGTGACTAAGGGTCAGTGGATGCTGACCGCTGGCTGGGCTCTGATCCCGGGGATCACAGTCATGGACACAAAAAAAGCGGGGCCGAGACCCCGCCTTTTTGAAGTTGTTTGGGGCCGGATTCAGCGGCCGATGCTGCGGTAGGGCACCTTCGCCATGTAGTCCATGTTGGCGCTTCCGCTTGGAGCGGAACCACGGGCATTGGCCATTTCTGCCACCCAGGGGAGGTAGTCCTGAGGGAAGCCGCCACGCATGCGCTTGGCGCGAGCGGGAACCTTCTTGGCGGGGCCACCGGCGTACACGATCTGGGGGAAGCCCAGGATGCCCCGGTAGTACTCGTCGTAACGGGGGCTGGTGATGTTGAAGGGGGTGTCCCCCAGATCACGACCGGGCAGGACGCGGTTGCGCTGCGAGGGGACCGTGTCGTAACCGAAGGCGTCGAGATACTCGCTGCTGTCGAGCAGCACGTCCACCAGGCCTTCAACGCCCTTGGTGGCAATCACGATCGACCAGGCGATCTCCTCAGACTTATTGCTCTTCCGGCCCAGCAGCTTCTCCACAAGGTGGCGCACCACCTTGTAGTTGCTGTTCATGCCATAGAAGCTGCGCTTGAAGGTGTCCGACAGGCAGAGGCCGCGAACGAAGTCGCGAACGGTGATCTGACCGTTCTTCAGCTGGGATTCCAGGTTCACGTCCCGATCGGACTTGAACGCATGGAAATAGATCTGTCGATACGCGCTTTCGATTGCCGTGGTCAGGTTGTCCGGATCCATGGCGATGTCCATGGAGTTGGCCCGAGGTGAGTCGTCGGACTTGATCCGCAGCGCGGCCACCCGAGCGTTTTGGGTGGTCGGTGCGTACTCCAGAAGAGGAATGGCCACGCGATCTACAACATCCACTGCTCGCGATCGTAGAAGTGATGGGTCTTGCCCCCTTCAGCTGCTGTTGCAGCGATTACAAGCCGTAATACTTGTTCTAAGTATTTTCGCTTACCAGCCGAAGGGGGCCAGGGCGGCTCCGCTCGCTGCCATCACTCGGCTGGTCTGATCCAAATCGTCCACCTGCCGGGTCTCGATGCAGAAGGAGGCGTTGTTGGAGAGCCCTTGCACCGTGCTGGTGCGCAGCCGCACGTTCTCGCTGGCGAACCAGAAACGCTCCAGCGAGCTCATCATTTCGTAATCCGTCGTAAGGATCAGGCCGTTTTCGTCGTCCATGCGGAACTGGCCCGCCACCGGTGCTTTTTCGGCGTAGCCGCGATCCCTCAGCAGCAGTCCCTTTCGCCCAGTTTCGTCCTCGGGGATCAGCCCGAACATGGTCTGGTCTTCATGGGATTCCCCGGCCCGATCCCAGGCCATCGATCCGCTCCAGCGCACCCAGCAGCCCCCCACGATCTGCTCAACGCTGGCATTGTTGCGCTCGGCGATCTCCGCGAGACGTTCGTCGCCCTTCAGCAGTTCTTCCACCACGATGAAGGAGGCGCCGGCTTCAGCGCGGCGATGTAGCAGGTGGTGTTGGCTGCGCTGTGAGGTCCAGCGGCCACAGCTCAGACGAAAGAAGCTGAGGGCGTCCGAAATCTCAAGCATCGCCGGCGTTGAGGAAGTGGATTGATGATGGCAGTTCGACCCCGTCAGCCACGGCAGCGGGCTTCGGCGGCGCTGATCAGATCGTCGAGGGTCAGCTCCAGGGGGGGCTTGCCCAGCTCAAGCGCCAGCTGATCCAGCTGGTTGGCGGCTGCATTGAGCTGCAGCAGCAGGGTGTCGAGGAACGCCGGATCGTCCGCGACCACAGGTTGCTGCTGGCACCAGCGGCGGCGTTGCTCTTCGTCGGGGATCGGGCCAGTGCTCTCTGGAGCGGCCATGGCCTGAAAGCTGTCCAGGCAGTGGCTCAGCACCCGCAGGTGATGGCGATCCAGCTGGGGCAGCAATGTGGCGTCGATGCGCTCAATCGCTGCCCTGTCGATGGCCATCAGCCCTGCGCCAGCGGGGTGATCCGGAAGCCGCAGGCGTGGCCCCCTTCCAGTCGCCAATGCACCCGTTCCACCCGGCAGTCCGGCACGGTGCGCCGGATCAGTAGCAATTCTTGGTCGCACACCGCAGGAAATTCCTCGGCGATGCGCTGCACAGAGCAGTGGGCTTCTTCGAGCCGCCAGCTGATGCCGTCGTCGTCCCGGCTGCACACGGTTACATAGCCCTCGTCTCGCCGCAGCCGTGCCAGCTGTTCGAGTCGCGTTTCCAGGGAGGCTTCGCCGAGGCTTTGGCGGTACTGGCTGGCTTTCGATTCCGCCTGCTGGTTCAGCAGCTGGCGCACGGTTGCTTCGGGGAGATGGCTGCGCATCGAATCCAGCAGTCCCAGGGCAAAGCGGCCGCTGCCATCGGGAAACTGAGCCCGTCCTTCGTCGGTGAGGCACCAGCGGTTGCTGGGGCGCCCCGGTCCGCTGGCGTTGCTGCTGGCGCAGACCAGTCCGCTGTCGGCAAGGGAGCGCAGGTGTCGGCGCATCGCCTGCACTGAGATGCCGATGTCGCTGGCCAGGGTGCCAGCGTCCTCCTCCCCCCGCTCCAGCAGCAGGGAGAGCACGGCATCGCGGGTGCTGGCGGGGGCCGAGGCGCTCATGACGAGGCGAATCCTCCCCACACGATGCCATCGAATTGCCTCGGCATGCCGGCCGTGTTGCGGGTCACAATGGTGAGCCCGCTGACCGGAGGCCTGTTGACCTAGGCTTCCGATAAGGAAACCGCGGGGTTTCGTAATTCGCCGCTTCTTCCAGTTCTATGTCCGACGCCCCTCAAGAGCCGACAGCAGAAAGCCTGGAGGTCATCCGCAAGTTCGCCGAAACCTACGCACAGCGCACCGGCACCTACTTCTGTGCTGATTCCAGCGTCACCGCTGTTGTGTTGAAGGGTCTGGCGCGTCATAAGGACGATTTGGGTGGAGCGTTGTGCCCCTGCCGCCACTACGAAGACAAGGAGGCTGAGGTCTCTCAAGCTTTCTGGAACTGCCCCTGTGTTCCGATGCGCGAGCGCAAGGAATGCCACTGCATGCTCTTCCTCACCGAGGACAACCCCTTCGCTTGTCCTGAGAAGACCCAGACCATCACCACCGAAACGATCAACGCCACCGCCGGCTGAGCTGAATGACCAGTACCTCCACACGGGATCTCGTCAGCCAGCCGTACAAGTACGGCTTCGTTACCGAGATTGAGACCGACAAAATTGCCAAGGGTCTCAGTGAAGAGGTCGTTCGGCTGATCTCGGCCAAGAAAGAAGAGCCTGATTTTCTGTTGCAGTTCCGGCTCAAGGCCTTTCGGCACTGGCTCACCCTGAAGGAGCCGGATTGGGCTGCTCTCGGTTACCCCGAGATCGACTATCAAGACATGGTTTATTACGCGGCTCCCAAGCAGCAGGAGAAGAAGGCAAGCCTCGACGAGGTGGATCCGAAGCTGCTGGAAACCTTCGACAAGCTCGGCATCCCGCTGAGTGAGCAGAAGCGTCTCAGCAACGTGGCGGTGGATGCTGTTTTCGACAGCGTTTCGATCGCGACCACCTACAAGGAGAAGTTGGCGGAACACGGGGTGGTGTTCTGCTCCTTCAGTGAGGCGGTCAAGGAGCACCCCGAGCTGATTGAGCGCTACCTCGGCACGGTTGTTGCCTCCAACGACAACTATTTCTCCGCATTGAACTCAGCAGTGTTCAGCGACGGATCCTTTGTCTTCATTCCGAAGGGTGTGGAGTGCCCGATGGAGCTGTCCACCTACTTCCGGATTAATTCCGGCGACACCGGACAGTTCGAGCGCACCCTGATCGTGGCGGAAGAAGGTGCCTCGGTGAGTTATCTCGAGGGCTGCACGGCCCCGATGTTCGACACCAACCAGCTGCATGCGGCGGTGGTGGAGCTGGTGGCCCTCGACGATGCCTCGATCAAGTACTCCACGGTTCAGAACTGGTATGCCGGGGATGAAAACGGTGTGGGCGGCATCTACAACTTCGTCACCAAGCGCGGCCAGTGCCGCGGCGATCGCAGCCGCATCAGCTGGACTCAGGTGGAGACCGGTTCAGCCATCACCTGGAAGTACCCCAGTTGCGTGCTGCAGGGTGCTGATTCGGTTGGCGAGTTCTATTCCGTGGCCCTCACCAACAACTGCCAGCAGGCCGATACCGGCACAAAGATGGTCCACGTTGGTCCACGCACCCGCTCCACGATCGTGAGCAAGGGCATCAGTGCCGGGCGCTCCAGCAACAGCTACCGCGGGCTCGTGCAGATGGGGCCCAATGCCAAGGGGGCTCGGAACTACAGCCAGTGCGATTCGATGCTGATTGGCGATCAAGCCGCTGCGAACACGTATCCCTACATCCGTTCGCAGCAGCCGCAGGCGGCCATCGAGCACGAGGCCAGCACCTGCCGCATCTCCGAAGATCAGCTCTTCTATTTGCAGAGCCGTGGCATCGGCTTTGAAGAAGCCGTCTCGATGATGGTCAGCGGCTTCTGCCGTGATGTCTTCAACCAGCTGCCGATGGAGTTTGCCGCCGAGGCCGACAAATTGCTGGCTCTCAAGCTTGAGGGATCCGTGGGCTGATCCCTGCCCTCCACCTTGTCTCTGTTTTTCAACGCCGCCTTCCGTGATTCGCCCTGACGCTGAGCTGCTGCTCGATATCCAAGACTTGCATGCCTCCGTCGAGGACAAGCCCATCCTCAAAGGGGTGAATTTGCAGGTGCGGGCTGGTGAGGTCCACGCCGTGATGGGCCGCAACGGCAGCGGCAAGAGCACGCTTTCCAAAGTGTTGGCTGGGCATCCGGCCTATCGGGTCACGGGCGGCTCAGTTCGTTATCGCGGCCAGGATCTGTTTGAGCTGGAGCCTGAGGAACGGGCTCGTCTGGGGGTGTTCCTCGGATTCCAGTACCCCGTTGAAATCCCTGGCGTCAGCAACCTCGAATTCCTGCGGGTGTCCACCAATGCCCGGCGCGAGAAACAGGGGCAGGAGGAGCTGGATACCTTTGCCTTCGAGGATCACGTGCACGACAAGCTCAAGGTGGTGCAGATGGACCCTGCCTTCCTCGAGCGCAGCGTGAATCAAGGCTTCTCCGGGGGCGAGAAAAAGCGCAACGAGATTCTTCAGATGGCGTTGCTTGAGCCCGTGGTGGCGATCCTGGATGAAACCGATTCCGGCCTAGATATCGATGCCCTGCGCATCGTGGCCGGTGGTGTGAACCAGCTGGCGACAGAAGACAACGCCACGCTGCTGATCACCCACTACCAGCGTCTCCTCGATGAGATCACGCCGGACTATGTGCATGTGATGGCGGCAGGCCGGATCCTGCGCACCGGAGGACGTGAGCTGGCCCTTGAGCTGGAGCAGACTGGATACGACTGGGTGGATCAGGAACTGGCCGCTCAGGGAGCCGCTTGACCATGGCGAGCCGTGTGCTGGCGCCAGTGCAGGAGCGCGGTCGCGCCGCTCTTGAACAGCTGGGTTTGCCCAACCGTCGCCAGGAACCCTGGCGTCTCACTGACCTCAAACGGCTTGCTGCCCTGTCGGAATTGCCGGCCAGTGCCTCTCCACTGTCCACACCCCTGCCGTCCAGCCTGGAGGGGGTCACCCGTCTGGTGCTCAATGGTGTTGACGATCCCCTGGCCGGGCAGGTCCTTCCGGAGGGAATCACGGCGCTGAAGTCCGAAGAGCTGGAGCAGGCCCTCGGTCACACCCTGGACCGCTGCGGTTGTGCCCAGGTCTGGCCTGTCGAGTTCAACCACGCCAAAGCCCAGCAGATCCTGGCCCTCAGGGTGCGGGGACGGGTCGGCCCATTGGAGTTGGTCCTCGCTGCGGGTGCTGGATTGAATGCCACCCGGGTGCTGCTGCTGGTGGAAGAAAAGGCGGAGCTTGAGTTGATGCAAGTGCTGCTGGCGGAGGGAGCGTCGGCCCATAGCCATGTGCTGGAAGTGCATCTGGGGCAGGAGGCACAACTGCGCCATGGCGTGCTGGCCACGGCCGATGGCGCGTCATCGCTGATGGCTCATTTGGCGGTTGAACAGGAGCCCCGCAGCTCCTATGCCCTCACCTCTGTGGTTCAGGGCTGGAACCTGGGACGGGTGGAACCCCGGGTGTTGCAGGTGGATGGTCAGGCGCAGACCGTGCTCAAAGGTTTGGCGGTGACCGGCGCCGAGCAGCAGCTGGCCACGCACACCGCGGTGCGCTTCGACGGGCCTGAGGGTGAGCTGGATCAGTTGCAGAAATGCCTGGCCGGCGGCCAGTCCCACGCGATTTTCAATGGCGCCATCAGTGTTCCCCGCGATGCCCAGCGCACCAATGCGGCGCAGTTGAGCCGCAACCTGTTGCTGTCCGACCGGGCCCGGGTGGACACCAAGCCCGAGCTGGAGATCGTGGCGGACGATGTGCGCTGTGCCCACGGCGCCACCGTGTCGCAACTTCAGGACGATGAGCTGTTTTATCTCCAGAGCCGGGGCATCGCAGCGGCGGATGCAACGGCGCTACTGCTGCGCGGGGCCTGCCAGGAGGTGATCTCCCAGCTTCCCGCTGCAGCGCAGGTCTGGCGTCCGTTGGAGCGGGTGATGGAGAGTCTCGCCCCATGACGATCGCCGCCCAAACACGATCCAGTGCAGATTTCGTGGACTTATCGGCTCAATATCGTGCCGACTTCCCGATTCTCGAGCAGCTGGCCCCAGATGGCCGGCCGCTGATCTACCTCGATCACGCTGCCACCAGCCAGAAGCCCCGTCAGGTGCTCGAGGCGCTGCAGCAGTACTACAGCTGCGATAACGCCAACGTGCATCGCGGTGCTCACCAGCTCAGTGCCCGCGCTACCGATGCCTTTGAAGCAGCCCGCAGCACGACGGCGGCCTTCGTGGGCGCCGCCAGTGCCCGCGAGATTGTCTTCACCCGCAATGCCAGCGAAGCGATCAATCTGGTGGCGCGCACCTGGGGTGACGCCAACCTGCACGAAGGGGACGAAATCCTCCTGACGGTGATGGAGCACCACAGCAACCTGGTGCCCTGGCAGCTGTTGGCCCAGCGCACCGGCTGTGTGCTGCGCCATGTGGGCATCACTGAATCCGGCGAGTTGGATCTGGAGGATTTTCGGGCCCAGCTCAACGAGCGCACCCGACTGGTGAGCCTGGTGCACATCAGCAATTCACTGGGATGCTGCAATCCTCTTGATCAGGTGATCCCCGCAGCCCATGCCGTGGGCGCCTGCGTGCTTGTGGATGCCTGTCAGAGCCTTGCCCACAAGCCGATTGATGTGGCGGCGCTGGATGCCGACTTTTTGGTCGGCTCCTCCCACAAGCTCTGTGGCCCCACCGGCATGGGCTTTCTCTGGGCGCGGGAGTCGCTGCTGGAGGCGATGCCTCCTTTCCTGGGCGGCGGAGAGATGATTCAAGACGTCTTCCTGGACCACAGCACCTGGGCGGTGTTGCCCCACAAGTTCGAAGCGGGCACCCCTGCCATTGGTGAGGCGGTGGGCATGGGGGCAGCGATCAGCTATCTGCAGGCGGTGGGTCTGGAGGCGATTCAGGCCTGGGAAGCGCAGCTCACCCGGCATCTGTTCAATCGGCTGCAGGCCATTGATGGCGTGAGGGTTTTGGGCCCAACGCCGGATCAGCAGCCCGAGCGCGGTGCCCTCGCCACATTCCTGGTGGATGGCGTGCATGCCAACGACATTGCTGCTCTTATCGATGCATCCGGGATCTGTATCCGCAGTGGCCACCACTGCTGTCAGCCCCTGCACCGCATCTATGACGTGACGGCTTCAGCGCGGGCCAGCCTGAGCTTCACCAGCACCTTTGACGAGATCGACCGCTTCAGCGAAGAGCTCGCCTCCACGGTCGCCTTCCTGCGCGAACACAGCTGAGCTGGCTCAGGCCGCCAGCTGATCGTTGTTGGCTGCTGATTCGCGTTGCCTCAGGGGGACAACCTTGTTGGTCCCGATGGCGTACTTCACCCAGCGATAGGAGCGTGCGCCAGGACGGGGCGCTGCGTTGATCGGTTCAGGGCTGGCGTAGCTGTTGCCGCGATAACGCAGGATCCGCATCAGTGCTGTCGAAACTGAGGGCAGCTTTTCAGGCCTACCGCTGTTGCATGGGTTCCGTGGGGCACAGGTTGACCGTTCCTGCTGGTTGCTGGCTCAACCCATCACAACTTCTGAACGGAGTTGTGTGGGTTGGTACCGTCTGCTAGCTCAGCAGTCGGTGGATCGACCGCGGGGCGGAAACGTCGAGGACTGCAATGCTCAAGCACCCCGGGCGGGTTGGCCAAAGATCAGACGTTGTCGAAGTAAGGATTGTTAGGAGCCTTGGCTTTGGTCGCTGCCCGTCTCATGTCCTCCTACTCGTTCAATGCGTTTAATCGCCTTGAACAACAGGAATAGGGCCCATGCGGTGATCAGTGAGTTGATCGCCACATCAAGAAGGCGCCCAACATGAATGGCTCCACCAAAATAGGGAATATCCATGTCTTTCCAGCTCCCATGCGGTACGAGCGGATTGATGAGAGGCATCAGCAGGTCTTTGGTGAGGACATCAACGATGTCCTGAAACTGTCGGCCCACCACGACAGCAATAGCTAAATAAAGGGCGTTCCCTTTTGTAAAGAAGAAATCCCTGAATTCACGGGCCCAGCGTTGAAACATTGGCCTTGAATCTGTAACTCTCGTGGAATGTTAAGTGGGATTTCTTTGCGGTCTAGAGCTGCAGCGGGATTGCATCGCTCATGCAAAAGGCTGCTGTGCGGATGAGTCCACCGAGACAACGTCAAAGAGTCGTGATGGGGTTGGATTTGGCCAGTTTGGACAAGAGCTGAGAGCTTGCCTCAACAGGCCTCTCCTGGATTAATTGAATTTGTTGTCGTCAACGGATGCGATGACCTCTCATGCACGGGTGAGTTTCCACTGGCTCCGCAGGGCATTGGTGGCGTTGCCGGTTCTGGCCTTGGTCAGTCCCGGCAGTCTGCCGGCGCTGGCGGGTCAATCGTCATCGCCACTGCGTTGGCAACCCTGCCTGGACGACACACTGGCGTCCTACGGCTACGAGTGCGCCAGCTTCAGCCGCCCCCTGCGTCGTGCTGAGCCCGATGGCCCTCAGGTTGAGCTGGCGGTCTTCCGGCTTCCGGCCACGGGGTCGGCCCAGGAGCGGATCGGCACCCTGTTCTTCAACCCCGGCGGTCCAG
>Ga0213866_10002367_pt1 | contig 13332 bp, 13 predicted proteins | sample PICome_11_FD_160079 | JGI IMG/M metagenome (GOLD analysis project Ga0213866, IMG submission 160079) | Coastal seawater microbial communities near Pivers Island, North Carolina, United States - PICO284 | ecosystem: Environmental > Aquatic > Marine > Coastal | place: USA: North Carolina... | reverse complement strand
AGGCAACTCACTGAAGCCGATCTCGAAGAATTGCTCGAGGGCATCGACCTGGTGGTGGATGCTACCGACAACTACCCGGTGCGGTTTGCCCTGAACCGCAGCTGTTTGCAGCACCGTTTGCCCATGGTGTCAGCGGCGGCGGTGCGCAGCGAAGGTCAACTGACCGTGTTTCACCCGGCTCTCGGTGGGCCCTGTTATCGTTGTCTGTACCCCGAAGCCGGTCAAGAAACAGCGCTCAGCTGCCGGGAAAGTGGGGTGCTGGCGCCGGTGGTTGGCGTGCTCGGCTGCCTGCAGGCCATGGAGGCGCTCAAGGTTCTCAGTGGCTTCGGTGAACCTCTCTACAACGGGTTGCTGGTGATGGACCTGCGCACCATGGCCATTCAGCGTCTCGCCATTGCGCCGCGTGCCGATTGTCCGGATTGCGCGTCTGTCCGCTGAGGTCGCCTAAACCGCGTTGGGAGTGGGTGCCGTCTGCGACGGCAATGGACGCTTCAATGTCACTACCAGCCGCCAGACCACCAGAACCGCGGTAATGAGAATGCCGGCGATCATTGCCTGCCAGAAACCCTGGGTACCTGATGCCGCGTCGTCCGCATTCAGAATGCCCAGCCAGTATCCCAGCGGAAGGGTGAACATCCAGTAGGCAACGCACATCACCAGGAATGGGAAGCGCGTGTCTTTGAACGCGCGCAGGGAAAACGAGGCGGATACCTGCACCGCGTCGATCAGGATGAAAAGAGCGGCGAGCCGTATCAGGCCCACAGCCATGGCATAGATGCCGCTGTCGCCGGTATAGGCACGGACGATCGCTCCGGGCATTGCCAAAAGCACGGTCATGCAGACCAGGGCGATCAGCAGGCTCATCCAGAAACCGCATTTCACCGCCACCAGCACGCTGCGCCGGTCGCCCGCGCCGATTGCATGGCCTATCCGGGTCGCCATAGCCGACCCGATACTGATCAGGGGGATGTAGACCACGTCCCAGACGTTGAAGGCGATCTGGTGGGATGCCATGGCGGTGTTCCCCAGCGTCGCGATCATCAGCGCAATCACCGAGAACACGGCAACTTCAAGAAAGAAGGTAAATCCGATGGGCACGCCGATGTGAGCGATTTCACCGATGCGGGCCCACGCAGGTCCTACCCACTGCATCGGGGGCAGGTAGGGCCTCAGGGAATTCGCCCGGGCCATGTAGAACGCGATCAGTACCGGCCCCAGCCACATGGAAATGGCGGTTGCCCAACCGCAGCCGGCGGCGCCCAGTTCCGGCGCGCCCCAGCGTCCGTAAATGAAAGCGTAGTTCAACGGGATATTGGCTACGAAGCCGATCACGCTGGCGATGGCGAATGGCCGCAGAATGCCGATGCCCTGGGTATGGCAGCGCAGGGCCTGGAAAAGCGCGGCGGCGGGCATTCCGAATGCCACGGCCTGCAGGTAGGCAAGGCTCTTGTCGCGGGTTGTCGTATCCAGCTGCAACAAATCCAGCACCGGGGCGCTGAAGAAACACAACGGCCCGGCCACCAGGCCGATGAACAGGGCCAGCCACAGTGACTGGGGCAGGGTGTCCCGAATCCGCTGGATTCGGCCCGCGCCGAAGTCCTGGGCGACAATAGCAGTAGCACCCAGCATCACGCCGATGAAGAACAGGTAGATCGGCAACCAGATGTTGTAGCCGATCGCGATCGCCGCCAGGTCCATGGCGTTGTAGCGTCCCGCCATGATGGTATCGACCACACCGGTGCCCATCTGCGCGAGTTGCGCGATAAACATCGGCCAGGCGATGGCCAGCAGGGCGCGGGTTTCAGTGGCCAGAGGGTGAGCGGCCGTGGGAGAATTCTTCGGCATCAGTGGCCCGGATCAACTGTATAAACTTTTCTGGCCGTCCGCTGTCTCACTGGGACACAAAACGTAGGGAAAGCAAGAATGAATGCACTAGCAGCGTGGTATTACACCATACACAACGCGATTTTTCCCCGCCTGCAGTATTTGGATGGACTGGCACCATTGGCCATTCGCCTCTATCTGGTGCCCGTATTCTGGATGGCTGGCACGCAGAAGATCTCCGGTATCGACAGCACCATCGAATGGTTTGGTAACCCGGACTGGGGTCTCGGGCTGCCTTTTCCAACGCTCATGGCCTACCTGGCTGCCTATACCGAAGCGATCGGTGCGCTGCTACTGCTGATAGGTCTTGCGACGCGCTGGATATCAATACCCCTGATGATCACGATGCTGGTCGCTGCGTTTGCGGTGCACTGGGACAATGGCTGGGCGGCGATCGCCGACTCATCGGCACAGGATGTGGCTCAGCGCCTGGGTGCTGCGAGAGATATTCTGCGGGAGAACGGCAACTACAGCTGGCTGACTGAGAAGGGCAGCTTCGTGATCCTGAATAATGGCATCGAGTTCGCCGTCACCTATTTTGTGATGTTGTTGAGCCTTCTGTTCGCCGGTGGAGGACGCTTCACCAGTGCAGATTACTACCTGTCCCGACTGTTTCCGTCGCGCGCCTGATCAATACCTGAAGAGGCGGTGAGCGATGGTTCTCACCGCCATTTCTGTGCTTCAGCGATGAGCGGCGTCGGCCGCGATATTGCCAGTTCAAAGGTGGTACACTAGCGCGCTTTTTGAACAGCGACAGGTAAACGCATTTTGATCAAGAGTTTAGTCGGGCGCCTGGGCGGCAAACCCGCCACTCCAGAGCCAGCAGCCCGCAGTGCTTCTCAACGGGATGGCGGTGGTGATACCGCCGGCAGCGCGCAGCGAGAGCACGACAAGCGCCCGCCGCAATCGGGCCAGAAAAAGTCCAGCCGGCGTCGACAGGGCAAATCCAGGTCTTCCGCAGAATCTGCGCCGTGGAGCGTGGATCAGTTCCAGGTTGAGCCCCGCGAGGGCGACACCCGGTTTCATGACCTTGGCCTGCGCGATGAGATTATGCACGGCATTGCTGACCTGGGCTTCGAGTACTGTTCCCCCATCCAGGCCGGGATACTGCCGCACACTCTCCAGGGGCATGATGCGATCGGTAAAGCACAGACCGGTACCGGTAAAACCGCCGCGTTCCTGATCACGATCTTCAATGACCTGCTCAACAATCCGTCGGAAGATGAGCGTTTCCTCGGGGAACCGCGCGCGCTGGTTATCGCACCCACACGGGAACTGGTGATGCAGATCGCTGCTGATGCGGCCGATCTTGGCAAGCACACCGGCTTGAAAACGGCGACGCTTATCGGCGGTATGGACTACCAGAAGCAGCTCAACCGCATCTCCAAGGAAGTGGTGGATCTGGTTGTTGCCACGCCCGGTCGCCTGATCGACTTTACCGGCCGTCGCGACCTGTTCCTGGATCGTATTGAAATCCTGGTGCTGGATGAAGCTGACCGCATGCTTGATATGGGCTTTATTCCGCAGGTTAAGCGTATCGTCAGGGCCACGCCCCGAAAGGAATACCGTCAGACCCTCTTGTTCTCCGCCACGTTCACCCAGGACATCATCAACCTGTCGTCCCAGTGGACCTATGAGCCGATCACCATCGAAATCGAACCGGAGCACGTGGCGACAGATAGCGTCGACCAGAAGGTCTACATGGTCAGCAGTGAGCAGCGTTTCCGCGTGTTGAACAATGTGATCCGCAGCCCGGAGGCGAGCAGCGTTATCGTGTTTGCCAACCGTCGCGACCAGGTGCGTCGACTGCATGAGCGACTGCGTAAAGCGGGCGTATCATGCGGGATTCTCTCGGGAGAGATTGCGCAGGCCAAGCGAACGCGAACCCTGGAGCAGTTCAAGAATGGTGATATCAAGGTGCTGGTGGCCACGGATGTTGCCGGCCGCGGTATCCACGTTGACGGCGTCAGCCACGTGGTGAATTACAATCTACCCGAGGATCCCGAGGACTACGTCCACCGTATCGGCCGCACCGGCCGCGCGGGTGCGACGGGCATCTCCATCAGCTTTGCCAGTGAGGACGACGCGTTCCTGCTCCCGGACCTCGAGGCATTGCTGGGCGACAAGCTGGAGTGTACCCATCCCCCGGAGGAGCTTCTTGGCTAGCGGTCGCCTTCCCGCGACAGCTCGTGACACCACAGCAGGGTAGCGCCCACCACCGCTGACGGCACAACAAAAAAGTTGATGATAGGAATGCCGGTGCAAAGCGCTACGATGCCGCCGAATCCCATGCTGCTGAGGCGGCGAGAGCGGACCGCTTCCTTGACGTCCCCGAAACTGAGTTGGTGATTGTCCATCGGGTAATCAACGAACTGGATGCTCATCATCCAGGCACCGAGCAGGAACCACAGTAAGGGTGCGAAGATATTGATGCCCGGCAAAAAACTCATCAATAGCACGAAGGCCGCCATCGGCAGGTAGTACAGGAGCTTGCTGATTTCCCTCACGATGCCCCTGGGTACGGCCATCAGCGCCGGTCCCAATCCTTCCAGGGAATCCACCGGTTTACCGGTGACCAGTTCTTCAGCCTTTTCTGCCAGCAGCGCGTTGAAGGGAGAGGCGATAATCAGGGCGACTGCGGTGAAGGTGTAGCCCACAACAAGGCTCACTGACAGCCACAGCAGTGGCCACAACAGCCACTCGATGAAACCCAGCCACTCGGGAATCCAGCCCAGCCACTGGTCAAACAGGGCTGAGAGGTAGTTCAGGCTGAAGCCCAAAGCGGTGCCAAACAACAGCACATTGACGATCAGCGGTATCATAACGAACAGGCGCAGCGAGGGATGCGGCAACATCCGCGCACCATCAACCAGATAGCCTATGCCGGTAACAACATTACCCTTCAATGCTTTGCGCTCCCTCGGTTTGCACACAGTGTTGGCAAATGCAGCGTTTCCCTCTTTCTTCCTCGGGCAACCGATCCAGCAGCGCCGGTGAAATGCAAGCGCTGTAACACCAGCACTCGGTCACTGGTTCGCCGGCCGCTACTGCGCAGAGATTGTTCTCGCCGCACAGTGGGCAGTGCGACACAGAATTGGGCTTGGCCGGGGTCGGGTCCGTGGTCATGCTGCATTATACTATTGATATTCCCACACGCTGTAGCAGTCCTGTGAGCGACGACGACAAACTATTTAACGAAGAGATGGCAGACGTAGTGCCGCTGAAGCGGCAACCGCGTGCCGCGCGGCGCGGCGGCCAGGTGTCGGGTCCTGGCGATCTGACGCTGGAACAGCGTCGGCGAGCGGCGGTAGAGACGCCCGCCGTGGACCGCAACATTCTCGACGAGGAGGGTATAGAGCCTCTGGACCCCTGGTACGTGCTGGAGTTCAAGCGACCGGGTGTGCAAAACGGCGTGTTTCGAAAGCTGAAACAGGGGCGTTATGAACCCGAAGCGCGCCTCGATTTGCACCGAATGACGGCGAAGCGGGCCCGCAGTGAACTGTTTGATTTTATCGAAGAGTCCTACCGGCTTGGTCTTCGCAGTGTGCTGGTGATACATGGAAAGGGCGAGAGTAAGCCCGAGAAAGAGCGCAGTTCAATTCTCAAAGGCTGCGCCGATCACTGGCTACGACAGCTGGAAACAGTACAGGCTTTTCACAGCGCTCAAACCCGACACGGCGGCACCGGGGCTGTATACCTGCTGTTGAAAAAGAGTGAAGAACGAAAGCGCGAGAATCGCGAGCGCTTCATGAAGGGCAGGGTACCCTACGAAAGGCAGTAGCTGTCAGGCCCCGGCGCGTTCAAGTATCGCCCTGAACTCAGTGCTGCGGCGATGCTCGCTGACGATGTCGAGAACGCTGCGCCCATCCTGGCCAGTCGCATTGATATTTCGGCCCTGCGCCAGGAAGAAGTCAACAAACAGTTCAAAATCGGAGGCGCGCATACTCTGGTACGCCTTCAGCAACGCGTGAAAGTCCGGGTCGGACCCGTCGTAGGGACGAAAATCCAGAAAGCTCCGAACATGATCCTCGGTCCATACCTCGTCCAGCACTTTCTCTTTGTCTTTGCGCATGGGCTCTCTATCCCTTTCCGAGTTTGCTGGCCAGCAGTTTGTTGACCATCTGCGGGTTGGCCTGGCCACGTGACAGTTTCATGATCTGTCCCACGAAGTAACCTACCAGTTTTTTCTGTTTGCCCTCGTCGGCGGCCTGGTACTGTGCCACCTGATCCGGGCTGTCGGCGATAACCCGGTCAACCATGGCTTCCAGCTCGCCGCTGTCGCTAACCTGTTTCAGGCCCCTGGCTTCGATCACGGCGTCGGCATCACCTTCACCGTTCCACATAGCCTCGAATACCTGTTTGGCAATCTTGCCGGAGATGGTGTCATCCAGAATACGCTTGATCAGCCCTGCCAGTGCGGGTGCCGAAACCTGTGATTCCTGCAAGCTCATGTCCGACCGGTTCAGCTGCCCCAACAATTCCCCCTGCACCCAGTTGGCGGCTATTTTGGGGTCGCCACTGTCATTGGCGACCGTTTCAAAGTAATCGGCCAGCGCAGGGCTGTCTGACAAAACTGCGGCGTCGTAGGTTCCCAGTCCGTACTGCTGGGCAAAGCGGGATCGTTTCTCCGCTGGCAGTTCCGGCAGTGTGTCTCTTACCGACTGGATGTAGGCGTCGTCGATGTCGACCGGCAGCAGGTCGGGCTCGGGGAAGTAGCGGTAATCGTTGGCCACCTCCTTGCTCCGCATCGAGCGGGTCTCGTCACGATCGGCATCGTAGAGCCGGGTTTCCTGCACAATACTGCCGCCGTCTTCGAGGATGTCCATCTGCCGTTCCACTTCATGACGGATGGCGCGCTCGACAAACCGGAACGAGTTCACGTTCTTGATCTCTGTGCGGGTGCCCAGGGTTTCGGTACCTGATGGACGCAGGGAGATGTTGATATCGCAGCGCATCGAGCCCTCCGCCATATTGCCGTCGGAGATGCCCAGGTAGGTCACCAGGCTGTGCAGCGCCTTCAGGTAGGCGACGGCCTGTTCGGCGGTGCGGAAATCCGGTTCGGTCACGATCTCCAGCAGCGGCGTGCCGGCTCGATTGAGGTCTATGCCGGTCAGTCCGTGAAAATCCTCGTGTAATGATTTGCCCGCGTCTTCCTCCAGATGAGCTCGCGTGATGCCTATGCGATGTGTGCTCCCGTCCGGCATCGGGATGTCGAAGTTGCCCTCGCCGACGATAGGCGCGTGGAACTGACTGATCTGGTAGCCCTTGGGTAGGTCGGGGTAGAAGTAGTTCTTGCGATCGAACACCGACCGGCGCCCGATGTCAGCGCCAACTCCCAGCCCGAACATGACAGCAAACCTCACCGCCTCCTCGTTCAGGACGGGCAGCATGCCTGGCATGGCAAGGTCGACGGCACTGGCCTGGGTGTTGGGTTCGGCGCCAAAGGTGGTGGCGCTGCCCGAGAATATCTTCGAGCTGGTGGCAAGCTGCAGGTGGACCTCGAGGCCGATGACTGTTTCCCAGGCCATTACGCGGCCTCCGCGGGGTTGGCAGGGCGCTGCAGGTGCCAGTCTGTGACCTGTTGTAACTGGTGGGCAACGTTCAGTAGCCGGGCTTCGTCGAAGTGTCGACCGATCAGTTGCAGGCCGACCGGGCAGCCATCGACAAAGCCAGCCGGAACGCTCATGCCGGGCAAGCCCGCAAGATTGACCGCCAGCGTGTAAACATCCTCCAGGTACATGGCTACCGGATCGTCGGACTTTGCCCCGATTGGGAACGCCGGACCGGGTGTGGTGGGGCCGGCAATCACGTCGACGTCCTCAAAGCGGGCCAGGAAATCGTCACGGATCACACGGCGAACTTGCTGGGCCTTTTTGTAATAGGCATCGTAGTAACCGGCTGACAGCGCGTAGGTGCCCACCAGGATGCGGCGTTTGACCTCGTCTCCGAAGCCCTCTTTGCGAGTGCGGGTGTAAAGGTCAAGCAGGTCAGTGGGATCTTCGCAGCGATGCCCGTAGCGAACGCCGTCGAACCGCGAGAGGTTGGTCGAGGCCTCCGCCGGCGCGACAATATAGTAAGTGGGGATCGCAAGTTCAGTGGATGTGAGGGAAATGTCTACCAGGGTGGCGCCCAGCTTCTCCAACTGGGACAGGGCATCTCGGATGCGTGCACCGGTGGCAGCGTCCAGGCCCTCACCAAAGTATTCTCTTGGCAGCCCGATGCGCAGGCCTTGCAGCGAGTCTCCGAGCGTTGCCGCGTAGTCCGGCACGGGCACGTCCGCGGAGGTGGAGTCCCTGGCGTCGACGCCGGCCATGGTTGCCAGCAAGATGGCGCAGTCCTCGGCGCTGCGTGCCAGTGGGCCGGCCTGGTCCAGGCTCGAGGCAAAAGCAACCATACCTAGGCGGGACACGCGTCCGTAGGTGGGCTTGAGGCCGGTGATGCCACACAACGCTGCCGGTTGGCGAATGGAGCCCCCGGTATCTGTTCCGGTAGCGGCGGGCACGAGGCCGCCGGCCACCGCTGCCGCTGAACCGCCAGAAGACCCGCCGGGTACCCGGGTGGTGTCCCAGGGGTTGCGAGCAGCGCCGTAGTAACTGGTTTCGTTGGAAGAGCCCATCGCAAACTCATCCATATTGGTTTTGCCGAGCATCACTGCACCCGCCGCATTGAAGCGCTGGATCAGCGTCGCGTCATAAGGGGGCACGAAGTTATCGAGCATTCGAGAGCCGCAGCTGGTGCGAACACCCTGTGTGCAAAAAATATCTTTGTGCGCGATAGGGACGCCGTTGAGGGCTCCAGACTCGCCGGCGGCTCGCCGTTGGTCGGCTACTCTGGCAGCTGCCATTGCCGCATCAGGGTCAACCGTGATGAAACTGTTCAGCTGGCTGTCGAGTGCCGCAATGCGTGTCAGGAAGCTGCCTGTCAGCTCCTCGCTGGAAAACTCTCCCGCCTGCAGCCCGCTGATGATGCGAGCGAGCGTAAGCTCGTACATAATAATTCGTCCGCCCGGTAAGCTATTCGATGACTTTGGGAACCAGGTAAAGGCCCGACTCTACGGCCGGCGCGATCGCCTGGAAAGCCTCCCGCTGATTGATCTCTGTAACCTCGTCTGCACGCAGGCGCTGCACCGCATCGTGCGGGTTGGCCATGGGGGTTACGCCGGAGGTGTCCACGGCCTGCAACTGGTCTACCAGCTCCAGCACCTGGTTAATGCGCTCCGTCACGTCACCAACCTGTGCTCCGTCTATGCGGATGCGGGCCAGGGTGGCCAGTTTCTCAATCTCGTCCTGTGCTATCGACATGCTGATATATACCGGGAAAAACACGTCGCGGCCGCGACGGGGGCGTAAACTTATCACATTTGCGCCTTGCTCTGAATCCCTGCGATTGATACAGTTGCGCGATCGTCTTTAGGGTAAAAAAATAATGATTCTGCCGCCCACGCAAGCGGTTGTCAGTCACCCGTCGGCGGCCCCAAACTACACCCCCAGAGGCTCCCGTCGAGTTGCCTCACTGCACGCTAAAGGTAGTAATTTTTAATGCTGAAGAAGATGCGCGGTCTGTTTTCCAACGATCTCTCGATCGACCTGGGGACCGCCAACACCCTCATTTATGTGCGCGACCAAGGCATCGTCCTCGATGAGCCATCCGTGGTAGCGATCCGGGTCCACAACGGGATCAAGACCATCGAGGCGGTGGGCACCGAAGCCAAGCGCATGCTGGGCAGAACGCCGGGCAATATCACCGCAATCCGCCCCCTGAAAGATGGCGTTATCGCCGACTTCCAGGTGACCGAGAAAATGCTTCAGCACTTCATTGCCAAGGTCCATGAGAGCCGCTTTATTCGCCCCAGCCCGCGGGTACTGGTCTGCGTGCCCTGCATGTCGACCCAGGTTGAGCGTCGCGCTATCCGCGAATCGGCCCTGAGCGCCGGTGCCCGTGAGGTGCGCCTGATTGAAGAGCCCATGGCAGCTGCCATCGGGGCGGGGCTGGATGTAGAGGAAGCCACCGGCTGCATGGTGGTGGATGTCGGTGGCGGTACCTCGGAAATTGCCATCATCTCGCTGAACGGCGTGGTCTATCGTGATTCAGTCCGTGTCGGCGGCGACCGGTTTGACGAGGCCATTGTGGCTCATGTGCGTCGTCGCTACGGCAGCCTCATTGGCGATGCCACCGCTGAACGTATCAAAGAGGAAGTTGGCTGCGCCTTCGCCGGCAGTGAGCTTCGTGAAATCGACGTGCGCGGTCGCAACCTGGCAGAGGGCGTTCCCCGCAGCTTTACCTTGAACAGCGATGAAATTCTGGAGGCCCTTCAGGATCCGCTAACCTCTATTGTGCAGGCAGTGAAGTCCGCCCTTGAGCAATCACCCCCGGAGTTGGCAGCGGATATCGCGGAAAGCGGCATCGTCCTTACCGGTGGTGGCGCCCTGCTGCGCGACCTGGATCGCCTGATTTCCGAGGAGACAGGCTTGCCGGTAATTGTTGCTGAGGATCCGCTGACCTGTGTGGCTCGCGGCGGTGGTCGCGCCATGGAACGCATGGACCGCCACACCATCGACCTCCTTTCCACCGAGTAACGGCGGGCTGAAGACCTTGGCCCGGCCCGGCGGGATCTGACATCAAACCGCTTTTCGTCAAGGAATCCCACCTCGGCGCGCGCCTGGTGCTGGCTATTGTTATTGCCCTGGCCCTGGTGCTGGTGGACCTGCGCTACAACAGCCTCAACTACTCGCGCGCGCTCATCGATACGGTGATGACGCCGGTGTATTGGCTGGCCGACATCCCGGGCAATCTGGGTGAGTGGACCGACACCCATATTACGTCCAGAAGTGACCTGCAGGAGGAAAACGCCAGGCTCAGGCGCGAGAACCTGATCATGCAGGGTCGCTCCCAACAGATGGCGTCGCTGCAGGCAGATAACGCGCGCCTGCGAGCCCTGCTCAATTCGACGGCCCTGCTTCGCGACGACGTGCTTGTCGCCGAACTGATTGGCGTATCACCCGACCCGGTTCGACATCAGTTGGTGCTGGACAAAGGCGCCACAGACGGTGTGTTTGAGGGCCAGCCCCTGATTGATGCCGACGGACTGATGGGCCAGGTGGTGGAGGTCAGCGCCCTGACGTCGCGGGTATTGCTAATCACTGATGCCACTCACTCCATTCCCGTGCAGGTGAATCGCAACGGTGTGCGCGCGATCGCCGAGGGCACAGGGTCCCTGGTTAACCTCGAGGTTCACCACGTTGCCGCCACCACAGATATTCGCGCCGGCGACCTGTTGGTGAGTTCCGGCCTTGGCGGCCGCTTTCCTGTGGGCTACCCGGTCGCAGTAGTCACCTCAGTGGATCGTAACCCGGGGCAGGCCTTTGCCCGCATTACCGCCAGGCCCAGTGCAGCGCTGGATCGCAGTCGCCATGTATTGCTGGTATTTACCGGCGATGCGGTTGACCAGGAAGACTGATGGCCCAGGACGAACTGCACGGCTACTGGGTAATCGTGTTGAGTTTCACGCTGGCCTATGTGCTGGCAATGCTGCCGCTACCGGGCTGGCTGCTGGAAGCGCGCCCGGAATGGCTGGCGCTGGTTCTTATCTACTGGACGATTGCCCTGCCACATCGCGTCGGTATTCTCACAGCCCTGGTGCTGGGCATCGGCATGGATGTGCTCGAAGGCGCGGTGCTGGGGCAAAACGCGCTGGCCCTGGTGGTGGTGGCCTTACTCTCGTTGCTACTGTACCAGCGGCTGCGAGTATTCAGTCTGTCACAGCAGGTTATTGTGGTGTTTGTCCTGGTTGGCATCCATCAATTGTTTTGCCAGTGGGTGCAAAACCTCGAGGGAGCGGGCGCCACCAGTTTTGCCTTTCTGCTCCCGGCGCTGACCAGCGCGCTGCTGTGGCCGGTGGCGCTGCACGTTCTGCGAGGTGTTCGTCGTCGGTATCGAGTGAACTGATATGACCCAGCCCGCACTCATTCTGGCTTCCGCCAGCCCGCGGCGGCGTGAACTGCTTTCCCAACTGGGGGTGGCCTATACCTGCCAGCCAGCGGATATCGACGAGTCGGTCATCGCCGGTGAGACACCCCGGGATTATGTTGCGCGCATGGCCCGAGAAAAAGCGGCGGTGGTGTTTTCGGCCAATGAGGGCAAGCAACCAGTGCTGGCGGCTGACACCTCGGTGGTTGTTGACAAGGATATACTCGGGAAACCGCGCGATCACTTCGACGGTCTGGCGATGCTGGCCCGGCTCAGCGGGCGGACTCACACGGTCATGACGTCGATCTGCCTGCAGACCAACGCAGCGGTGATCTGCGAGGTGATCAGCACAGAGGTGACATTTACCGGGCTTGATCGCGCTACCTGTGAGGCCTACCTGGCCACTGATGAGCCCTGGGACAAGGCCGGCGGGTATGGCATTCAGGGCCTCGGGGGTGCTTTTGTCAGCGTCATTGAGGGCAGCTACAGTAATGTGGTGGGTCTGCCTCTGTGCGAGACCTGGCGCCTGCTGGCGAACCACGGCATACCAACATCTCTAGACCAGGCGCCCGGGGAGGGACGATGAGCGAGGAAATCCTGGTCAATGTCACGCCCATGGAGACACGCGTGGCGGTGGTGGAAAACGGTGCCACGCAGGACATCTATATCGAACGCAGTGCCAGCCGCGGTGTGGTAGGCAACATTTACTCGGGAAAGGTCAATCGGGTACTGCCGGGCATGCAGGCCGCCTTTGTGGATATTGGCCTGGACCGCAACAGCTTTATCCATGTGTCTGACATCGTTGGTGGTGATACCGCCGCCGGGGAGTCGATTCGCGATCACCTCCACGAAGGCAAGAAAGTGGTGGTGCAGGTCACCAAGGATCCTCTGGGTTCCAAAGGCGCCCGGCTCACCGCTCAGCTATCGGTGTCTTCGCGTTATCTGGTGTACATGCCTGACGGCGACCATGTGGGCGTGTCGCAGCGCATCGATGATTCCGAAGAGCGAGAACGCCTCCAGGGAATTCTTTCCCAGGCACTGTCAGGCGAAGAGGGCGACATGGCGGGCGGCTATATCCTGCGTACCGCTGCCGAAGGTGCAGGCCTGGACGAAATCGTGGCGGACCTGCGGTTTTTGCAACGGCTGTGGAATGCGGTTGACCGGCGAGCCAAGTCAGCGGATCGCCCGCAACTGCTTTACGAGGACCTGCCCCTGCATCTGCGTACCGTCAGGGACCTGGCCCGGCCAGGCGTGGAGCGGGTGCGTATCGACAGCAAGGAGAGCTACACCGCGCTGGAGACGTTTTGCCAGGACTACGTCCCGGAGATGCTGCAACTGCTGGAACACTACCCCGGAGAGCGGCCTCTATTTGACATACACGGGATCGAGGAAGACCTGCGCAAGGCCCTCGGCCGCAAGGTGGAACTGAAATCCGGCGGCCACCTGATCATCGACCAAACCGAGGCGATGACCACTATCGAT
>Ga0213866_10002360_pt1 | contig 13362 bp, 15 predicted proteins | sample PICome_11_FD_160079 | JGI IMG/M metagenome (GOLD analysis project Ga0213866, IMG submission 160079) | Coastal seawater microbial communities near Pivers Island, North Carolina, United States - PICO284 | ecosystem: Environmental > Aquatic > Marine > Coastal | place: USA: North Carolina... | reverse complement strand
AGATAATTACGATTGAGGGTTTAGCTCGGGCCTTTTTTTGTATCGCTGCTAATGACATCAGTTCACCTCCTTGGTGACACCTTCTATCTTCACAGGTTTTTTATAAGGCGGAAGTTCTGCTTCTAACTTTTCTAAACTGTTAGCGACATTTTTTCTTACCGACTCCATGTGATGCACAGTTTTAGTTGCCAGTTGATAGGCTTCCATTAACTGTTGCTCTGCTTGTAAGTCTTTACTGATTTCTTCAACCAGAGGTTTTGTTCTATCAGTTAAGTCTTTTTCAAATATCTCTCTTGGGTTTCCGTCTTTATCTTGAAAACTCAATAGAGGTTGCTCTTTCTTTTCATTTACCATTTGTTTCCTCCATGGATTTATATGTTTCGCAAACTTCTTTGTGTGAACAGAATTTGCACCAAGTTCCAGCATTAAAGCTAGGCTCATCACCCATTGCTTCATCACAAGCTGGTTTTAGAATATTCAAACCCCAGTCAACTAAGTCGACTGCTTGAATATCCCAAGTTCGTATAGGCCCATCTTTATGAAAGGCTTTTTTGTTTGGTTGTATGATTGTCATTTCTATGACTGTATCTTCGTTACCCCATCTTGATAGGCAACCTAGGGCGTAGCACATTAGCTGTTCGTTCATCACAACATCTACTGCCCATGCACCAGACTTTAAATCGCCAACGACCATTCTATTACCTTCGCCCAGGATAACTGCATCAGCAGTTCCCCAGAGATCATCATTTATATCTGGAGCATTTACTTTTTCTTCTATAAGTAATTTACCGTTTAGTTCTTCGGTTCTTCTATTGATGTATTCAACATAGATTTCTGCCATGTCGATATCATCTTGCGTTATATCAAAACTAAATCCGTCAACATCTACTGTTCTACCAAGATAGTAGTCTGCTAATGTTATTCCCTCTAGTCTATTTTTAAGTAAGGCTTCTACCATTTCATGGGTAGAAGTACCTCTAGCTGCTGCCATACTACCTTTACGTTCCGCAGCTGCATTTATCTTTGCACTAGCTGGACATCTAATAATTCTACTAATACTACTGGGTGACAATATCGCGTGTGACAAGTCCGTACTCCTCTCTGATTAGTGCTGCAAATAATTCTGTAGAAATATTCATAGCAATATTAAAATCTTCCATTTCAAATAAATTGTTTTTGATAGCGTAAGTGTTTGCAATCATTACACGCCAGTCTGATCTATCAGCTCTAAACCATAGACATGGTAAGAGTCTTACCTTCTTTGCTTGCGTGGTTGTTTGTTCCCAGAAGTTTTTTAAGTCTCCTGGTGTTATGACTTTTCTTCTTTTAACTTCGATTGCAAAACCATCTAAGCCAAGTAAGTCGTGACCACCACCAAATGTTTGTGAGTAGTTAACTTCTAATTGAATACCCAAGAGTTCTTTGATTTCATCAATGACCTCTCGTTCTCCACGCCTACCCTTGTTTCTAGCGTTGACCAAGTTACTCTCCGACTTGTGATGATTCTTCTAGCTTTTTGATTTCCTCGAACTTGTATCTAACTTGACCGCCTAACTTTACATAAGATGGTCCTTTGCCATGTGAACGCCAGTTCTCTAAAGTTCTTGGAGACATTCCCCAACGCTCTGCAAGTTCGTTTTGATTTAAAAATATTTTTTCTTCCATGTTATTACCTATTACTTCGTGATTGTGATATTCTACTCGATGTAATTTTAATAAAGCAAGTAGCTGAACAAAAATAATAGAAATATTATTGAGATTTAAACTTCAGAAAAAAACTACAGAAAAAAATTACATAAAAATTATCACTAAAATTAAATCGTTATTTGGAGGAATAAATGAGTATAGATAATGTAACACCCGAAGAGTGGGATAGAGCCAGAATGAAAGCAACACAAAAACAAATTGGTGGAAGCCATTACAAAGATAAAGGCATACAACCATTGGAGTATGCTTACAGTAATGGATTAACGCCTAACTTAACTAATGTCGTTAAGTATGTTACCAGAGAAAAAGAAGATAGAGTGAAAGACTTACGAAAAGCTATTCACTATATCGAACTTGAATTAGAAATGGTTTACGGTGTTGATCCAGACGGCAACCCTTTAGATTAATTAATTAACTTTACAGAACCATCATCTATTGCATTACCAACTAGGCTGGCATTTGTAGTAGATGTTTGGTCGTAGATGTGCATATACCTATCCATTGACGCTAGACTTGTATGACCAAGTAAAGTTCCAACTTCTTTAGTAGACATCTTCCCAGAGTTTATAGCTGTTGATGCATAAGAGTGTCTTAAATCATGCAGTTGTAAATCTGGACAACCACATACTTCTCTTGTTTTATTCCAAATTTTTCTAACACTTTTTACTTTAACTATAGTGCTATCTTCAGACTTATTAGTTAAATCGTTTAGCTTATAAATTATTTTCATAGCCTGGTCGTTTAACCAAATAACTCTTTTCTTATTTGTTTTTAATCCAGTCTTATGATCTAAAACTGGTAACTCTATTCTATTACCTCTCTCATCTTGGACTAGATGTTTCCATTTAGCCTTAGATATTTCATCGCCTCTAGCACCGGTAAAGAACTGTAGTCCTATCTTAGATACTGAATATATAAGGCTAGGGTCTTCTTCATATCTTCTGGCTAGTTCTATAAAGATAGCTTTCTTTTCTTCATCTGTGTAATACCTACTTCTTGCTTCCTCATAGTTCTTGCTTATCTTTTTAGTAGGGTTTTTATCTAACAACTCTAAAACATCAATAGAATAATAATAAGCTGCTTTTAAAAACACTAAACATTTATTTGCTACCGTTGGACTTCTTTGTGTTAGTTCCTGAAACCATTGCACTAAATCACTTTTCTTAACTTTTGATGCAGTTGTATTACCAAAGAAAGGTTGTATGTTTTTTATATAAATATTTTGTTTTGTTTTTGTTTCTTGATTTTTATGTTGCAAACTTTTGATATAGTTCTCCCACATTTTATCGACTGTATATTCATCTGCTTTTTGTTTCTTTTTCTTTTCTTCAAAAGGATCGATACCTTGTGCGATTAAACCTAATATCTTTTGTGCTTCTTTTCTTGCAATGTTTATTAAAACATTTCTTGGTGCTATTTTTTTCTCTCTTCTTTTGCCGTTAATTCTACAATGAATATAGTATCCAGTTGGATAGATTTTAAGACTACTTATTTGTTTATCGGTTGTGTATTTTGCCGCCATTGTTTGCTCCCATCCGTCATATATCCGTCATTTAAGAGCGGATAGACGTGTATTTCAATTACCTATAGTGTATTAATATAACTGATTTTATGGCGGAAACAAAGGGTTATTTTAAAAAAATATAATTTTATCAATTAGTTAAAAAATTAAAGAAAAATATTTAAAAGGGAATTGCTCTACCAACTGAGCTAAGGGCCCACACGCAGAAATCAGCCATTTTTTAGGATATTTAGAGAAGCTAAACATATAGATTTTCTACTCATCCGTCATATATCCGTCTTGCTTAAAGATTTCATAGCATCTTTAAAACTTTGGATAGAATTGGTCGACTTCATAATTTCGTCCTTTATCGTGATTTGTGTGGTTTTACAATCAGAAAAGGCTCTAAAACATATAGTCTGGTATTCAAGATTTACCATAGCAACAATATCAATTTGATTCTTTTTATAATGCCTTCCTGTTGTTGTTCTACCTTTACGAATATCAAATCGCCAATTTTTATATTTGGCTTCTATATGTGTAACTGTTTTAACTTGGCATCGATAGAGTTTACTTTTCCATTCAAAGATTAAATCCGCATGGGATGTATGAGGCATTACTGTAACGGTGTCTGATTCTCTCGCAATAATTGAGCAAGCTAGGTACTCTCCACTCCTACCTATACGCTCCGTTCTGCGTTTCATGGTATGTCATGTTAGTTAGAAGAATCATCGTCATCTAAAATCTCTGGCATATTATTTAATATGTATGCTCTCGCAGCTATTTGATTTTGTTTAGTGTCAGCCTTTAACATAAGAAGAGCAAACTCTGGATCAAGCATTGCTTTAGTAAGTAACTTCTCTCCCACCTCTTCAGCAGTTCCACCTCTTATCATATCGCCAAGCCATGAACTAATTGCAAAAACACCCCTACCTTTAACAATACCATACACAGAAGCTAAAACTGTTTTAACTCTTTTTGTATCTTGTTGTAGTGGGTTGGTACTACTTCCAGATGTTGTTTGTATATTTATTCTATCTAGCTCTGTAATTCTTTGTCTCACTCTATTCAAGGCATCCATTTCAGTTTTATTAAATATACCTTTTAAAACATTCTGCATTTTTGGTTCTGTTAATAATCTGTTTAGCTTTGCTAAAGAAGCAACATTGATTTCATCACCAGTAGCTGTCATTCCTTTTGTGTTTATAACTCTGTTATATATTTCATCTCTGATACCAGCTTTAAGACCAAGTTTTGCTTCTGGATTATTACCAATAATATTTTTTAATTCAGCAAGTTTTACTGTTGGGTTTTCGCTTGATAATATTTTTCTTATCGCATCTTCTGGTTGTAAATCTGTAAAGTATTTAAACGCAGATTTATTTGCATCAGATTGTGTTTGTTTTAAATTATTTTTTGCATTTACAACAGCTTTAGCAAGACCAGTTGTTTTATCGGCCTGTCCTTTGAGTGTAGTTCTTAGACCAACAATCTCAGATTTTAATGCTGGAAACTGATCTAATATTGAGTCATATCTTTTCATAAACTCATATATTTGTTTAGGAGCTACTTCACCCTTACCTTTAAATGCTCTTTGTGCTAATTCACCAATCATAAATTCTCTAACTTGAGCTTCCATTATTTCAGGGTTTTGTGCATCATTAATAATCTGTCTAAGCTGTGTAGCACCCTCTGTAGGGCCTAACAAAAATTTCTGTGCTGTTTGTGTTTGTAGATTTTTATTACTAACAGTATCATCTGCCCACTTACCACCAAGACCATCTTTAAATTTAGGTGCATAAACATTCTTATAAAAATCATTAGCTTTAACAGCTGCTTCAGCTGCATCAGATGGAATACTTGTAAAACCTTCAGGAACTATTTTTTGTCCTTGATTAAAACTTGCTAAGTTCTCTGTATATTTGTCAATCGTTCCTCTAATTTTTTCTAAACTTTTTGCAGCTACTGCTGAGTCGTTTTTGTATGCTTGGTTAATAGCATCATTAACATTTGCTCTTAAATCTATTAATTCTTTGTATGAGCTTCTATTACCTTTTGCCTGTGCTTCTATGGCATTGTCGATAGCTTTAAAAACGCCTCCACCAAATGTTTGTACGGCTTCTGCTTCAGCTGTTTTTAATGGTGCTGTTGGCTTTCTTATAAAGTCAGCTGCTTTTTTTAATAAAGTTAAATCAACTTGTAATGTGCCCTCTGGATCAATAGCATCATATAAATCTTTTTTCTGTTTATTTAAAACAAGCAACTCATTTTGTAGCTGATTATCTAAAGTTGTAGATGCAGACTCTTGACTAGACCTAGTTGTGTTGTTGTATTTTGCAATTTGTGAATCTAGCTCTTTTTGTGCTGCTTCATAGTTTTGTTCAGACTTTAAAACATTTGATTCAGCACTTCTTATATTTGTTTGTCTTATATCCTTAACAGCAGAGGCTGTATCTGCAATATTTCCAACAGATGAGCTTATATTTTTTGTTTCACTAGCAATAGCACCTACATTATTTAACATCCTATTAACCATTTCTGGTCTACTTGATAAAGCTCTTTCTGTAGCAATACCCATTGTATCTCCACTAGAAACACCTGTTGTTGGGTTATAACCAGGTATATCAGTTCTGTTTACAACATTTTCAAGTTCAGTTGCTGCTTTCTGAGGATTAAGAAATATGTTTCCAGGTTCTTGTATTAGCTCTGGTATTTCTTTTTCTATATTTTTCTGTGTTGGCAATTTTGAGCCAATAAATCTTGGACCTAACAATAAGGTATCAAGTGCTGGACCAACGCCTAAAACTTCTCCACCAACTTTTAATCTTTGTGTTGCTGGATCGTCTGTTGGTTGTATTGCTGTAGGACCTCCTAAAAGGTTTCCTAGAGAAGATGTTTCTCCTGGAACCGAAACAGCAACATCTGAACCAGCAGATGCTAGTAAACCAGCTCCATAATTTACTGCTCTTGGAGCATTAGCAAACTGTGCTGCTTTAAACGCAGTCATTCCAGGAACTGCATATTGTGCTATAGAACCAGCAGTATCTGTTCCAGGTATACCACCTTCTATTTTTGGAATTGTTTTTCTTACAGACTCTGCTATGTTTGCTGAACCCTCTGAGCCAGGCAATCCAGTTTTGGCATATAAATCAAAAGGCAAAGAACCAACACCTCTTACAATATTACTAGCTGCTTTTAAGGCTGTTTGCTCTAAAGGTCCGCTTGTTAAAGGATTATAACCAAGATTAACAATATTTTGCCCTTGGTCATTTTTTTGTATGTTTTGTATTCCTAGAGTTGCTAACGCAGCATCTTTGAAACTTGGTTGCTTATCAGCCACTTTCTCAGTTACTTTTTTAGGATTTGGGTTGCTTTCATAGTAACTTTTAAAAGCATCATCTATATCTTTTTCAGTTGGCGGTGTGTCACCAGTAAGTTTTAATTTTAATCCTGTATCTGGATCAGTTACTATATAGCTAGGCATAATTATTAATTAACAGGTTCAACTTTATACTTTCCAACTGAAACTGGAGCAGAAGAATAACTAAATGTGGGTAAATCTGTAAATCTATTTATAGTACCTTGTATGCTTTTATTACCTGGATACTTTCTTCTTTGTGTTTCTAAATATGTTTCATATTCACCGCTTAAAGAACTGTGTAATGAACCCAAGACACTTAATCTTTTATCAACATTAGCACCAGAGCCTCCAATCACTAATATAGCAGAATCAATATCTTTGTCCGATAATCTTCCACCAGGATCTGCTGTTTTTGCTAGTGAATAAGCTAGTCTCATTACTGTAGATGTTGCTATACCTCTATCAGCAGATATTTTATTTAAAACATTTCCATGTTTGTTTTGAATGTAGTTAACTTTTTCAGAATATTCTTTAGGATAATTTTCTTGAAAACTAAGTAATTTATTGGCTGATTTAACTTGATAAATACCTGTATTTACAAGATCGGCTATTGCTCCAGCAACAGTTGGTGAATCTCTACCCTCGTCAAGAACTACAGAAAGTTTATTTATTAAATCTAGTGTGTTTGTTGTATCTTGCCATTTTTGTGATATTTCATCATTGGCACTTGTGGGTGCATTAAATGTCCCAGATGGATTGGTTCCAACTGTAGCAAATCCTTTTTCAACTAAATTATTAAGCAATTCAGGTTTATCATTTAAGTCCCAGTTGGTAATGATTTCAGGAAGAGGATTACCATTACTATCAAAAAATGGTATGACTTGTTTTTTTCCATAAACTTCTGTTTTTAACAAATTCATTTCATATTCTTCTTGTGAAGTTCTATTAGGATTATTATTAAGTTCCATAAGTCTATCTCTTGATCTCTCAGAGACTGTTCGATTGTCTGATGACAGTTTATTTCTATAATTTTGTACAGCTTTATAACCTGCTTCTTCTCCACCAAACGCAAATCCTTCTCCAAAAATTGCTTTTTCATTTGGGCTCATTTTGCTAAGTATTGCTTGCCTATTTTTCTGCTGTTCTTCTTGTTGCTTTCTTAAATTAACTTGTTGTTTCATTTGTTCTGCTAAAGCATAGTTACCAGAACGTCTTGCTCCTATGATTGCTAATGTATCTCTTAAGTTTTGGAGTCCTTCTTTTCTTTTAGCCTTTTTATCTGCTTCCTCATCTACAGGAGGCTGCATTAAATTATTATCTGCAATAAATTTATTTGTATTTTGATAATCTTGTAATAAATCAAAACCTTTGTTTTTAAACATATTAAAATCTTTAAAAGATACAGATGGTTGAGTTAAATCCATACCACCTATAGCTGCTAATCTTCTTAAATCATTTTGATTCATTTATTTCTCCTAGGTAGTAGTATTAGATGGATTAAAAAGTCCTTGTATGCTTTCAAAAATATCAATAGCATCACCTACTCTATTAACTGATCCTGTGTTTATACTTCCAGTTTGTGTTTGTCCTGGTGTCATACCAAAAACAGTTCCTTGCAACATACCCAGTTGATCTCTTGGATAGTTTATTTGTCTTAAGAACTCACTATAATCAAAGTCACTTTGTGCTTGATTAAGTCCTTGTTGTTGATTTCCAATATTAGAGAATAAACCAAGTGTTTTGTATTGGTCTGCTAATTGATTGTTTAATAGATTAGCCTGGAAGTTTCTATTTTGCATACCAAGATTAGAATTAAATCTATCAGCATCAAACTGTCTGTTAATATCTTGACCCATTAAATTCATACCACTATCGAAACCTTGTTTTCTTAACATAGAGGTTATGTCACCAGCTTTGTCAAAGAAGTTTTTATTAGTTTCTGATTCTAATAGTGCTGAACGTGAACCACCAAATGCACCTCTGCCGATTGCAGCATCTTGGTCTCTTTGTATTTGCATTTGTCTTGCATCATTTAAGTCTTCTAAAGTATTGTCTATAACTTGTTCAGTAAACGGATTTTGATATGCACCTATATCTCCATCTAATAAAGATTTAACATTTACAGATTGTGGGCCTTGTCCTGCAAGTTTGTTTAATTGATTTCTAGGATCAAATCTTAAAGATTGGTCAAGCATGTTTTTAACTTGACCCTGTGCTTCTAACTGGTCTGGTGTAAAACCAGCAATTCTTTGACCCGTGTATGGAGTAAAGGGAGTGTTATATAACTGTAACCCCCTGTTATATAAGTCTGCATACCTAGATGCTGTTGCTGGGTCTACTGAAGTTGTAGATGTACCTGAGTCTCCGCCACCATCAAGTAAAGAGGTAGCAGCACCAAGTCCACCAACTATTTCACTAGCACCAAGTCCGCCTAAAGCTCCAGTAATAGCTGAACCAGCACTTCCTAATGCTCCAGTTACCGCTCCGATTGCACCTGCCATACTATAACTCCTTTTCTATAAAATGTATTTTCTTAAATCCTAGGTGTTTGATTTTTCTTAACCAACCTTTACGGCCACCTAAAAATATTTTTTTGCATCCAAATTGTTTTGCAAATAGTTCTACGCTAGAAAACATTTTTTCTAGCTCGTTATAATCTCCTGCACCAATCAAAATATTTAATACTTTGTAGCGAGGATATTCAGTAAAATGAGTTATCATTACTGAATTTTTACCACCCCAGATATGTAGTCTGCCTTGGCGGATATTTTCTTTAATATCAGTTAAATTATACATATCTTGGTGCTTTAATGCACGTTTAATATGATGCTCTAACCTATCAAACTCTATTTCCCAGTCTTCTTTAGACTGTTGCTGTGGCTGAGAGGTTTCCACTATCGTCAACTGTGACTTTATATTTTGTTCCATTTGGACTTATTAATACTAGCTCAGTTTGATCTGGGCCATTTGCTTCAATACGCTCTCCCTTTTTAAAGGTTAAGCCATCTCTATATTCTATTTCTGATACCAAGTAGTTTTGGTATTCAGTATTAAAAACTGGTCCTGGTCTAGTTAAGGCTCGTCTTGCCATTATCTACGACCTCTTTTTCTTACGTTTAATCGTATCTTACCAACCTGAAATGTTTGGTCGGTATCGCCAGTAACTTTCATTTTAACTTGTCTGGCAGAAAATCTTGCATCGGTATAACCATCTGTTTCAAAGGTAAAGGTGCCAAAATCTGTTTCTGCTCCTAGTGGTGTAAACCTTCCTTTAAAACTTAAATTTACTCCTGGTAATGTTGCAGACTCCTCATCTGGAATAATCTGATTACATTGCACATAATTATCACCATTGCCTATTTCTATTGGGCCACTCTCACAAAAAGGTACGGAGTTACCTAAATTTTCAGAGTCTTTTAATGTGGTGCTATCGTGTTGATATACAAAACCAGAACTATCACAGGCTATTGGAAAATCAAATACACCTTGGTCTAACCAACAACTTCTATCTAGCGTTCCTATAGACCAAACATTATCTATATAATTCCATATAACATATTTGTTTGGTGTTTGAGAAGGTGAAGTTGGAAAGAAAAACCACATTTCATTATAGTTAGAGTTATGTCCACCGCATGATGACTTTCTATAAGTTGTATTTAGATTGTCATATATATAGTCATGCACATCACATGATATTTCTTTGACTGTACCATCAAATATAAAGAATGAGTTTTCACCCATCCATGTTAAAAAAGCTCCAGCTGTTACAACTGTTCTAGGACTTATAGCCTTACAGTTTGTTCCTGCATCTTGGATACCATAAATAAAAGGAGAACCTGTATAGTACATTCTAGCAATACCTGTATCGGTAAAGATAATAATATCTGTTTGCCATTTAGCAGCGTGTAATACTCTGCCGCCTGTTGGTATTTGTAAATCACCAGCTGTATTAGTAGCTGCTGCTGTCCATGTTGTTAGTGTTTCTCTTGATGACCATTGCACCTTTCTAGGATCACCACCAGCTCCATAGGCTACAACGTGTCTTTCGTTAGTAACAAAAACACCTTGGCAGTTTGTTGGTGCATTAGTCACAACTGTTGCAATAGAACTAGGAGAAGCTGGATTCCATTGATAAATTTTACCATCCGATGATGAACAAAATATTAATAGTTCACCAAAGTTATCAAAAGAAAAGTTATTAGTATTAAAATCTAAACCTGATTGTGAACGAGCATCACCATAATCTTCAACGCCCCAATGATATGCACCATAACCTAATGGGTCTAGTGATGAGTCATTAACAAAGCCAGATGGTGTGATGTCATACCAGGTATCACCAACCATGACGTATACTTTTTGTCTTGTGCCTACTGCTAATATATTCGTTCCATCATTGGTGATGTAAGAAAACATATTGGTTGGAGTTCCATCTAGGGCGGTTGTTTTTATTTTTTCCCAACCACCAATCGGTCTTAGATAACCATTCTCAAAACGTACTAAGTTACCATTAATCCATCTACCTTTATTCGCATACTCGGTACCGTTGGTAACGATACCAGCTGGAGGTGTGACTTGGATTAATGCCATGATTAATTCTCCAATGCTTCTACTTTTTCTTTTAGTATTTCTATTTCGGTTATTGCTTCTTGTAATGCTTTTGTAAGTAGTGGAACAAGTTTGCTTTGGTCAATTGCTTGATATTCAGCATCACCATTACTATCAACAGCATCTTTTTCTCCACTTATAGCTTCTGGCACAACTGCTTGAACTTCGTGTGCTAAAAATCCATCCACTGTTGTATCTGTTTCATCTACAATCCAATTAAATCTTGCGGGTTTTAGTTGTTTCAATCTTGCGGTTGCATCAAAATCATAATCAACATTTTCTTTTAATCTGTAATCTGAAGAAGTGTTGTAAGAAACTGTGTTGTTAGTATTAATCTGTATATAACCTGCACCACTACCTTGATTATCAAAGTAAATAGCTGTTCCACCATTCTCAGTTGTTTTAAGAACAAGTCCTCTATTTGTTGAAAAAGGACCTTGCATAGTAAATCTACCATCTTGTTGTTGTGAAGAAACTCCAAAACATACTCTACCATCACTTAAAATACGCATTCTTTCAGAGCCATTAGTAGTAAACATCATTCTATCGTTGTTTGGATTATATTGTATTCTTCCTCCATCATTGTCTGCACTATCGCCAAACATAATAGAGCCATTAGCATCTGTGCCACTTAAAATTGATAATCCTGCGTCTGCACTACCTTCAACAACCAATTCATCGGCTCCAGAAGCTACACTAGCACCACTATCTCCAGTTTTAACATGAAGTTTACCTAGTGGTGAGGTTTCACCTATACCTACATCTCCATCATCTCTTATTGTTAAAGCAGTAGAGCTGTTGGTCTTAAACGTCATTCTATTATCAGAATTTCTATATTCAATAGAACCTACGTTGGCAGTATTTGAAACATCTGGACTGGTAGATTCCGCTCTATTAAATTGAATTTTACTAGTTCCATTTGGTGTGGGGTGATATGTTCCAGAATGAATTGATAAGGTTGCATTAACGCTGTTGTAAATTAATAAGTCACCTGTATCACTATCTGTTCCATAACCATAGCCACCATTAGCAATTTGTAATCCTGTTCCTGTATTAGAGTTGGATGCTACAGAGGTTCCGTGTGTTCCCATTCCAACTACAGTACCGTTATAAGTAAAGTTGGTTTCAGCTTCTAAAGTATTAGCAGTACCGCTACCTGTGATAACTTTATTATCTGCATTATTATTAATAGTTGTTCCTGATACAGTTGCAAAAGATAAATTACCTGATCCATCTGTTTTTATAACTTGGTTAGCAGTTCCATCAGCTGTAGGTAGTTTCCATATCTGATTAGCTGATAATGTTGGTGATTCAAAACCAACATAGTTATCACTATTAGTATCGGTAAATCTTAATGTACCACTAATATTTAATCCAACACCCGTGCCACTACCGTTAGATGAAAAAACTTGGTCAACCAAGTCTAGGTCTGTGTTAAGTTTTGTACCCCAGGTATTAGTAGAACTTCCTACTCCTGGTTTGGTTAAATTTAAATTAGTTGTAACTGTATCTGTCATAATATTCTACTTTGTTAATTTGGATTTAATCCAATCAATCCACTCTGGTTTCTTTTTATTAATTATAAACCCAATAACTGCTATCAGGATAATTATTTCAATTAGTGTTTCCATCTTAAGACTCTAGGGTTTTAACAACAGAAGTTGGATTTATTTCATCTGCTATTTTAGCGTCTAAGCCAGACTTTAAACTAGCAACTTCTTCCTCACCCATTCCGTCTGTAACCCAACCAGTAACTATTTCGTTGGTAAGGTCTGCGAACGGTATAAAGTCGCTAATGTCATCTGCGTTGACGCTGTGAGTACCATAAACAGAAGCCGAGTAATTAATACCTTCAGGGTTCTGTTCATCACTTTCTGCGTTTAGTCTCCAATGTACGTTGTAAACAACATCAGAATGATCGTCATGTTCTGGGTAACAGTCTACTGTTTTACAATCCCATGTGTATGTATTTGCCATGTTATTCTCCTTTTAAGTTAGCAATTTCACTTTTTAGTGATTCTATTTGTTCTTGTTGTTCTTTCATTCCTTTTACAAGGTGGACTACTAATTTACTGTAATCCATTTGATAATATTGATTTTCATTTTGGCTAACTGCATTTGGTACTATTTCTTGTACTTCTTGAGCTATCAAGCCTTCATCAGCTTTGCCATCTGCTTTCCAGTTGTA
>Ga0213866_10002358_pt1 | contig 13368 bp, 12 predicted proteins | sample PICome_11_FD_160079 | JGI IMG/M metagenome (GOLD analysis project Ga0213866, IMG submission 160079) | Coastal seawater microbial communities near Pivers Island, North Carolina, United States - PICO284 | ecosystem: Environmental > Aquatic > Marine > Coastal | place: USA: North Carolina... | reverse complement strand
CGGAGTGGAGCTAAGGGGAATTGAACCCCTGACCTCTTCCATGCCATGGAAGCGCTCTACCAACTGAGCTATAGCCCCGAAGTGTTCGGGTCGGAATCGTAGCAGGCGCCGCGGAGCCTCCCACCCACCAAACACACCCCGGCCTAGCGTCGCGGCGATGCCTTCCACCCGCCGGATCGTCGCTGCCGTCACTGCAGCCCACGCGGTGGTCGGCGCGTGGATCGGCACGTCGATGGCCGGGCCGCTGCTCGCCATCGACGATCTCGCGTACTTGGCGATGGGGCGCACCCTCGCCGGCGGGGGAGCGGCGCCCCTCGGCGCCCAGCCGCCCTACGGCGTGCTCTATCCGGTCCTCCTTGCACCGGGGTGGCTCGTCGGGCTCGACGAGTCACAGATGATCGTCTTCGCCCAGATCGTCAATGCCCTGCTCGGGGCCGCGCTGGTGCCCGTGCTCTACGCCCTGGTGCGACGCCTGACCGACGTCGGATTCGGTCGCGCCCTGGGCGCCGCCGCGATCGGGGCGTCGCTTCCCGCCGCGCTGCTGACGGGCACGATCGTGTGGACGGAGCGGCTCCTGCCGTTGCTCGTCGCCCTGGCGATGCTGGCGCTGCTCCGTCTGCGCGACGAACTCGGCATCGGCCGCACGGTCGAAGTCGCGGCAGTCGCCGTCGCACTCGTCGCCACCCACCCGCGCATGATCAGCGTGTCGCTCGTGGTCGTGGCCGCGGCGGCGTGGTTCCTCGTCCGTGGCGCCGCGCCTCGGCCGCTCATCCCGTTGACGGTCGGGGTGGCGAGCGGCCTCGTGATCTCGGAGCTGGCCCGCCGCACCCTCGCCCGCCGGACGTTCGGCGCCGATGCCACATACGACGCGTCCGACCTGGCATCTCGCAGAGGGGTCGACGATGGCCTCGAGATGGCCCTGCGGGGTGGCGGCACGCTGGCCTATCTCGTGCTGGCGACTGCCGGACTGGCGGTGGTGGGGCTGCTGGTCATGGCTCGCCGCCGCGACGTGGTGACGATCTACGCAGCCATGGTGACCGGTACGGTCGCCGTCTCCGGCTGGTTCCTCGTCGGTGTCGGACGAGCCGATGCCTACCTCCACGGCCGCTACATCGAGGTGCTCGCACCCTTGCTGGTGGCCCTGGGCGTGATCGGTCTCGCCCGGCTGCCCTGGCGACTCAGCGCCTCCGCGATCGCGGGATCGGTCGTCGTGGCCGGCCTCTATGGCGCCTGGGCGGGTCCGGGCAACAACTGGGCGACCTCGCGAACTCCGGTGATGATGCTGGGCACCGAGGTGAGCGGCGCGCCGTTCGGTCAGAGCGTGTTCGAGCCGGGTGCTGCTGCTGCCGTCGGTGTCCTCGCCGGGCTCCTGCTGCTGGCGGCGGCCAGAGGTCGGGTCGGTGAACTGCCGTTGGTGGCGGGCGTGATCGTCGCCATCGCGGTGATGTCGGGCACCGAAGCGATCGACTCGCTGCGCGACAACTCCACGGTGGGAGAGGTGCAGGTCGCCCTGGCCGACATCGAAATCGACCGGCTGGTGATCGACGAACGGGTGCCGTCGACCCTCGCCGGCGCGGTGGCGTGGGAGGTCGGGTTCGATCGTTCGTCCCGACAGATCTCGACCGACATGACCCATCTCCTGCTTCCGCCCGAGGCGACCGCACCGGCCGGCGCGGAGATCGTGGTGGAGCTGGCCGGAGGGGTCGTCTGGGAGTTGGGTTGACCGATCCGCGTTCGGACCGTCAGATCGACCGGATCTCCTCGACGACGGGACCCCACACCACAGGGTCGCCCTCGGCGGAGAACTGCACCCGGTCGACCAGGCCGCCGAAGCGTTCCCGAACCAGCGGGGCGACGCCGGACGGTTCGGCGACGATGGCGAAGTGCGAGAGCATCTCGTCGTCGATCACGTCGGCCATCTCGACCCACTTGCCTTCCTTCGACATCCGGTTGAGTTCCGGTTGGGCATCGCCCCAGCCGTGGTGCTCGAGCACACCCTTGTAGGCCGGAGTCGACCCGTAGAAGGCGACCTGCTGCTTCACCCCCTGCTTGCGCTGGGCGACCTCCTCCTCGGAGGTGCCGCTCACCACGAACATGGGGATGGAGACCTCGACGTCGCTCCGGGCGCGCCCGCGCTCGGCCAGGCCCTGCTCGAGCGCCGGCATCGTCACGTCACGCAGGTAGTCGGCGGTCTGGAACGAGTGGGAGACGAACCCGTCGGCCACCCGGCCGGCGACCTTCGTCATCAGTGGCCCGACCGCAGCGAGGGAGATCTTCGGATCGGCAAACTCACTGACGCCGGGAGAGAACATCGGCGTCATCAGGGTGTGCTGGTAGAACTCGCCGCGGTGGTCGAGCTTCTCGCCGGTTCGCCAGCAGTCCCAGATGGCGTGGATCGCCTCGATCATGTCCTGCATGCGGGCCGCCGGCTTCGACCAGGGCATGGAGAAGCGCTTCTCGATGTGGGGCTTGATCTGGGAACCGAGCCCCAGGGTGAACCGGCCCTTCGAGAACTCCTGCAGGTCCCATGCGATGTTGGCGAGGATCATCGGGTTGCGAGAGAAGGCCACGGCGATGCCCGTGGCCAGCTCCACCGACTCGGTCCGGTCGGCGGCGAGCAGGATCGGGAAGAACGGGTCGTGCGCGAGCTCGGCGGTGAGCAGCCCGTCGTAGCCGAAGGCCTCCATGGCGGCGGCGCGATCGCCGATGCCGTGCAGCGGCCCCATGATCCCGGCATCAACCTTCATCATCGTCTCCTGGTTCGGGTTCGTCGTCCTGCGAGCGCAGGAACTGTTCGACCTCGGCGGCGAGCTCGTCGCTGGTCGGCAGCGTCTCGCCGTCGTGGCCGTATCGGTCGTGTTGACGCTCGAGCTCCGACAGCATCGCCTTGTGCGATTCCTCGTCGGACACGAGCTCGTCGAGCCGATTCCGCGTGGTCAGTGCCCGTTCGCCGAGTTCACCGGACGGCACCGACACGCCGGCCGACTCCTCGAGGCCCTCTATCAGTGCCTGCGTGGCGGCGGGGTAGGGGCCCGGCGGTATGTAGTGGGGTACCTGGGCCCACAGCGTCAGCGCCTCGAGGCCGGCGGCGTCGAACGCCTGCTCGAGCACGGCCGCCATGCCTGCCGGCACATCGAGGGAGGCTTCCGTCTCGTTGCTGCGGGCCAGATCGACGGTGGGTGATGTGATCGTGAGCCTCGAGGGCCGGGTGTGGGGCACCGCAGCGGGATAGGCGCCGAGGGCGACCGCCCGCCGGGCGCCGAACCGGTCGGCGAGGTCGACGATCGCAGAGGTGAACGCCCGCCAGTTGTGGTCGGGCTCGGCGCCGTGGAGGATCAGCACGTCGCGGTCGTTGCTGTCTCGGCCGGCCGAGAGCTCGATCGTCGGCCAGTCGATGCCCGCGTTGACGCCGTCGATGATGTGCATGGTCGGTCGGCGAGCTCGGTGATCGAGCAGCCATTCGGTGTCGAACTCGACGAGCGGGTCGGCCCCGGTCGCGGTGATGAGATGCCGCACCGCCGCCCCCGCCGAGACGCCCGCGTCGATCCATCCGTCGAAGTGCACGATGAGCACCGGATCGATCAGATCCGGCGTGCGGAGCACGGTGTAGAGCTCGGAGGGGTCGACGGCCTTGGTCATCCGTCGAGCATCTGACCACGGACCGGTGCCTGCCGTCGACACGGCGAATGGGAATCGAACCGCACTCGGCTACGTTGCACGACACGATGGCTGATGTAACTGACGCAACGTTCGAAGTCGACGTGATCGAACGGTCCAAGACCGTGCCGGTCGTGGTCGACCTCTGGGCCGAGTGGTGTGGCCCCTGCAAACAACTGGGCCCGATCCTCGAGAAGGTGATCGGTGCGACCGGCGGTCAGGTCGAACTGGCCAAGGTCGACGTCGACGCCAACCCGTCGGTCGCACAGGCCTTCAAGGTGCAGTCGATCCCCGCGGTCTACGCGATGAAGGACGGCCAGATCGTCGACGGCTTCATGGGCGCCCAGGGCGAGGCCCAGGTCCAGGAGTTCGTCGACAAGCTGCTCCCGTCGTCCGAGCTCTCCGAGATCGACCAGCTCGTCGCCGCCGGCGACGAGGCATCCCTGATCAAGGCCCTCGAGATCCAGGCCGACCATCCCGGCGCGGTCGTTGCGCTCGCCGAGCTCCTGGTGGGGCAGGGCGAGACCGAAACCGCACTCAAGCTCCTCGAGCGGATTCCCGAGTCGCCCGAGACCCGGCGCATCACGGCGATGGCCCGCACCGGCGATGTCGGCGACGACGTCGACGCGACGCTGGCCGAGCTCCTGCCCACCGTGAAGAACGACGACGAGGCCCGCCAGAAATACGTCGACCTTCTCGAGGTGCTCGGGCCCGACGACCCCCGCACCGCCGAGTGGCGGCGGAAGCTGAGCGCCGCACTCTTCTAGTCCCGCTGTCCGACTCCGTCGGTAGGGTCTGCCCAACGCCACTTCCCCCCTGTGAACCTCGCAGAGAGGCGTGGGAGTGGACGTACGGAAGCAAGCGTCGAGTCTGCTGGAGTCGCTCGCGGATCGACTCGGAGTCAGCGCGGGAGGCATTACGATCGGTGCGCTGTGCGTCGCAGCCGCCGGTCTTGCGGGATGGTGGGCCTTCGCCACGCCGACGCCCCCGCCCGTGGAAGACGTGCTGCCCCGCATCGATGGCACCGGACCGCTGGTCACGGCCCCCGCCGACGCGGCGCCGACCACGATCGTGGTCCACGTCGACGGCGGGGTCGTGCGGCCAGGGGTGCACGAGCTCGAGTCAGGGGCGCGGGTCATCGACGCGATCGAGGCCGCGGCGGGGTTGACCCCGGAGGCTGATCGCGGCCGTCTCAACCTGGCTGCGCCGGTGGCGGACGGTCAGCGGGTCTGGGTACCCGTCGAAGGCGAGGACGAACCCGCGATCGAGCCGGTGACGGGAGGAGTGGTCGGGAGCGAGGGCTCACCGGGCGGCGTGGTCAACCTCAACAGTGCGGACCAGGCGGCGCTCGAAACGCTGCCGGGGGTCGGCCCGAGCATCGCCGCCGCGATCCTCCAGCATCGCGAGCGGGAGGGTGCGTTCGAGCGGGTCGAGGACTTGCTGGAGGTGGCCGGCATCGGGCCCTCGCGGCTGGCGCAGCTCGAACCCCTGGTGTCGGTGTGACCCCGCACGCGGTGGTGGTCGGGGCGGTCATCGGCGCGTTGGCGGCCGTGGCGGTGCCCTGGTGGCTGGTCGGCGCAGCGGTGCTGTGGTGGTGGTTCCGGCGCCGTTCGCGCCGGGCGATCGGATGGGGTGTCGTGGCGATGATGCTCCTGACCAGCCTCTCCGCCACCCACGCAATGCGTTCGCTCGACTTTCCCCCCGCCGACGAATTCGACGACTGGGTGACCCTCGTCGACGATCCCCGGACCAGCGGGCCGGTGGGAATCAGGGTGACGGCTCGGTGGGGTCGGCGGCTGGTCGTGGCCACAGCCCACGGCGCGGTCGCCGGTCGGATCGACGATGCGTTGGCGGGGGAGCGCCTGCGGTTGCGGGGCACCGTCCGCCCGGTGTCGGCCGGCGACACGCGGTCCATCCATCGCCATGTCGTCGGGCGTCTCACGGTCTCCGAGGTGGTGGCCGAGGCACCCGCCGCCCCGGTGGGCACCGCCGCGAACGCGGTGCGGCGCACGCTGGCCGACGGGGCGTCGTCGCTCGATCGCGACGACCGTGCCCTGTTCCTCGGGATGGTGATGGGCGACGACCGGGGTCAGGGCCCGGTGACGGCCGACGACTTCCGCGCCGCCGGATTGGGCCACCTCCTCGTGGTGTCGGGCCAGAACGTCGCGTTCGTCCTCGCGGTGGCGATGCCGGCCGCCGGTCGTCTCCGCCCCGCCGGACGAGCCGCGGTCCTGCTCCTCGTGCTCGGCCTCTTCGCGATCATGACCCGGTTCGAACCATCGGTCCTCCGTGCGACTGCGATGGCCGGCATCGGGATCGGGTCGGCCGCGCTCGGGCGGCCGACCGACGGTCGGGCCGGCCTCTCGTGGGCCGTCGCCGGACTGCTCCTCGTCGACCCGTTCCTCGTCCACGTGGTGGCGTTCCGACTCTCGGCCGCGGCGACTGCCGGCATCGTGTGGCTCGGGGCGCCGCTGGCCGAGCGCCTTCCGGGGCCGGGCTGGTTCCGGGTGCCGGTTGCGACCACCGTCGCAGCCCAGCTCGCCGTCTCGCCGGTGCTGGTGGCGATCTTCGGCCCCATCCCGCTCGCATCGTTGCCCGCCAACGTGCTCGCCGGTCCCGCCAGCGGTGCAGTGATGATCTGGGGGTGCACCGCCGGGCTGGTCGCCGGCATGGTCGGCGGCACGGTTGCGACCATCATCCACTGGCCGACCGAAGCGCTCCTCTGGTGGATCGGCGGCATCGCCCGCCATGCGGCGGCCGCGCCGGCCGCGATGCTGGGGTCGGTTCATCTCGCGTTCCTGGCCGGTGCGGTGGGCCTCGCGTTGTGGCGGCCGGGGCGTCGCACGGGATCGGTGTCGGCCCTGGTCAGCGTGGTCGTGTGTGCAGCGGCGTGGTTGTTCGCGCCGAGCCCGGCCGACGGGGTGACGGCGCTCGGCGACGGGGTCACGATGGTGCACCGATCGGGTGGGAGCGTGATCGTGCTCGACGACCCGGCACCGGCGCGAATCGTGCTCGAACGTCTGCGCACCGCCGGCGTGCGTCGCCCGTGGCTCGTCGTGGCGCGCGACGGCGATCGGGCCGATGCGGACGCTGTGCTCGCCATCGCCGACCGCTTCGGCGCCGTGCCGGTCGCCGCCCCGCCGCTCCACCGGGTTCCAGGGGCCAGGACGGTACAACCGGGCCGTGTCGTCGACGCGGGGCCCATCCGCATCGAGATCGTCGAAGTCGAGCCTCGCATCGAGTTTCTGGTCGGTGCATCGATCGAATGACCGGCCGGCGCACGACCGCCAGCCGGGGCGCCGTCGTGCGCGGGTGCGCCCGCTATGGTCGGCCTCGATGTTTCTGGCGCTGGGCGACACCCGATTCGACATCACGACGCGAGCGCTGGTGATGGGCATTCTCAACCGCACCCCCGACTCGTTCTACGACGGTGGGCAGTACTGGGACTTCGACGAGTTCCTCCGCAAGGCCGGCGGCCTGGTCGAGGACGGCGCCGACTTCCTCGACATCGGCGGCGTCAAGGCCGGACCCGGCCCGGAGGTCACCCCCGACGAGGAGATGGAGCGGGTCGTGCCCGCGGTCGAGGCCCTACGCGCACGATTCGATCTGCCGATCTCGGTCGACACCTTCCGGGCCTCGGTGCTGCGCGAAGCACTGGCCGCCGGAGCGTGCGTGGGCAACGACATCTCCGGATTCGCCGATCCCGCCTACCTGCCCACGGCTGCGGCCGCGGGTGCCTCGGTGGTCACCACGCAGGTCCGCATCGGTCCTCGTATCCCCGACCCCGAACCGATCTACGCCGACGTGCGAAGCGACGTCGTGGAGTTCCTCCGGCGGCGGGCCGCCGCCGCGCTGGCCGCCGGGATCCCCCGGGAACGGATCATGGTCGACGCCGGGCTCGACCTGGGAAAGAACCCGGCCATGTCGACCGAGTTGCTCCGCCACAGCGATGATCTCGTGGCCCTGGGTTTCCCCGTGTTCCTGTCGGCCTCGAACAAGGGGTTCCTCGGCGAGTTGGCGGGCACGGAGGTCGATGATCGGCGGGATGCCACGTTCGGTGCCCACGCCCTGGGCATCGCCCTCGGGTGCCGGATCCTGCGGGCGCACGACGTCAAGGGCAACCGGCGACTGGCCGACATGATGAGCGAAGTCCTCGCCCATCGGCGAGGGTGAACCCATGAGTCTTCACCTCATCCTCGGCGACGATCCGGTGCTGGTCGGCGAAGCCGTCACCGCTGCGGTCGACGAGCTCGTGGGCGACGGCGACCGTGGCTTGATGCTCGAGATCCTGGGCGAGGGCGACTACAAGAACGACGACGGTGGTTACGACCCGTTGCGCCTCGTTGATGCGGCGCGCACGCCGCCCTTCCTGACCGACAAGCGGGTCGTCGTCGGCCGCCACGTGAGCCGGTTCAGTCGCAAGGACGACTACGGGCCGCTGGTCAGGATGCTCGCCGAACCGCTCGACAGCACCGACCTCGTGCTCGTCTGGGAGAAGGGCGTCGAACCCAAGGTCGACAAGATGCCGGCGTTGCCCAAGGCGCTCAAGGAGGCGATCGAGGTCGCGGGCGGAGTGACCGTCAAGACCACGGCCGGCCGAGGCAAGGACGCCGGCGTCTGGTTGCGCGACCAGCTCGGGCAGTCGTCGCTCGACTTCGATCGCGAGGCCGTGACCGCGATCGAGGACCTGATCGGCGACGACTCGGGCCGGGTGGTCGGGATCCTCCGCACGCTCGAGGGGGCGCTCGGTGCGGGAGCGACCGTCACCGCCGTCGACGTCGCCACCTATGGCGGGACGGAGAAGGGCGGCACCGTGCCGTGGGCGCTCGACGATGCGATCGACAGCGGCAACGTGGCCGAGGCCCTGAACCTTCTCCCGCGTCTCATTCCCTACGACGGCACGCCCACCGATCGCAACGGCGCGGCCTTCCGGTTGATGGCCACGTTGCACCGGCGCTACAGCAACATGTTGCGCCTCGACGGCGCCGGGGTCGGGTCCGACAAGCAGGCCGCGGCCCTCCTGGGCATGAAGGGTTCGACCTTCCCGGCCAAAAAGGCCATGCAGCAGAGCCGGCGCCTCGGCACCGACAAGCTCGCCCGCGCCATCGAGCTGCTCGCCGCGGCCGACATGCAGCTGCGGGGCACGGTCGACTGGCCGCCCGAACTGGTCATGGAGGTCCTGGTCGCCCGGCTCGCGAGCCTCTCGGGCCGGCGCTGACGGGGGGAGCAGGCGGAACGCGAAACGACCGGCCCTCGGGCCGGTCGTTCGGAGATCAGTGCGGGTCGCTCAGGACGCGGCGTTGAGCCGACGCTGCAGACGGCTCTTGCGGCGGGCCGCGGTGTTCTTCTTGAGCACGCCCTTCTGGGCGGCCTTGTCGATGCGCTTGATGGCGGCCTTGACCGCCTCTTCGGCGTTTTCGCCTTCGTCGATCGCGTTCACCGCGCTCTTGGTGCGGGTGTGCAGCTCCGAGCGAACCTGACGGTTGCGGAGGTTGCGCTTCTCGGTCTGTCGGTTGCGCTTGATCTGCGACTTGATGTTTGCCACGTCTACCTACTGGGTTTGCCGTCGAGACGGCTCGAAAGAACGTCGGAAGCGTATCGGAAAGCGGGACGGGATCGCACCCATGGGTCGGTATCGTCGGCTGCTCGTTATCGTCAGAACTGCCATGGACCTCGAGCGCATCCGCAACACGTCGATCATCGCCCACATCGACCACGGCAAGTCGACGCTCGCCGACCGCATGCTCGAACTCACCGGGGCGGTCGACGTCCGCGACATGCGGGCCCAGTATCTCGACTCGATGGATCTCGAGCGTGAGCGGGGAATCACGATCAAGTTGCAGTCGGTGCGCCTCGAGTGGGACGACCACGTCATCAACCTGATCGACACCCCGGGCCATGTCGACTTCGGCTACGAGGTGAGCCGTTCGCTCGCTGCGTGCGAGAGCGTGATCCTGGTGGTCGATGCGTCGCAGGGGATCGAGGCCCAGACGCTGGCCAACTGTTATCTGGCGATGGAGAACGACCTCGAGATCGTGGCGTGTCTCAACAAGATCGACCTTCCCGCCGCCGAGCCCGACAAGTACGCGGCCGAGATCGAGCAGGTGCTCGGCATCCCCGCCCGCGACATCCTTCGGATCTCGGCCAAGACCGGTGAAGGGGTCGGCGATCTGCTCGACGCGGTGATCGCGACGACACCGCCGCCGGAGGGCGACGCCGACGCGCCGCTGCAGGCGCTCATCTTCGATTCACACTTCGATCAGTACCGCGGCGTGGTCAGCTCGATCCGGGTGGTCAACGGGGTGCTGTCGAGCAAGGACAAGCTTCGCTTCGTCCATGCCGGGACCAGCCACGACGTCGACGAGATCGGCGTCCGGACACCCGACAGCATGCCGGTCGACCAGCTCGGCCCGGGAGAGACCGGCTACCTCATCGCCGGGATCAAGGACGTCGGTGAGGCTCGTTCAGGTGAGACGGTCACCACCGACCGCAAGGGCGCCGACGTCGCCCTCGACGGCTACGCCGAACCCAAGCCGATGGTCTTCTCCGGGCTCTACCCGATCGACGGCGACGAATTCACCGACCTGCGCGAGGCGCTCGAGAAGCTGCGGCTCAACGACTCGAGCTTCACCTACGAGCCCGAGACCTCGGGTGCGCTCGGCTTCGGCTTCCGCTGCGGCTTCCTCGGTCTGCTCCACATGGAGATCGTGCGCGAGCGGCTCGAGCGCGAGTTCGGCCTGTCGCTCATCTCCACCGCACCGTCGGTCGAGTACCACGTCACCCGCACCGACGGCACCGAGGTCGTCGTGTCGAACCCGTCGGAGCTCCCGCCGGCCGGTGAGATCCAGTCGATCGCCGAGCCCTACCTCAAGGCGACGGTGCTGGCCCCGACCGACTACACCGGCACGATCATGGATCTCTGCCAGACCCGGCGGGGCGAGATGGTGAAGATGGAGTACCTGTCGCCCGAGCGGGTCGAACTCCACTACCGGCTCCCCCTCGCCGAGGTGGTGATCGACTTCTTCGATCAGCTGAAGAGCCGCACCCAGGGCTACGCCAGCCTCGACTACGAAACCGACGGCTATGCGGTCGACAGCCTGTCCCGCGTCGACATCTTGTTGCACGGTGACCCGGTCGATGCGTTCAGTGCCATCGTCCACAAGGACAAGGCCTACGACTACGGAAAGAAGATGACCGAGAAGCTCAAGGAGCTCATCCCTCGGCAACAGTTCGAGGTGCCGATCCAGGCGGCGATCGGCGGCAAGATCATCGCCCGGTCCACCGTGCGGGCCTTCCGCAAGGACGTCACCGAAAAGCTCTACGGCGGCGACGTCACCCGGAAGAACAAGCTGCTCAAGAAGCAGAAGGAGGGCAAGAAGCGGATGAAGTCGATCGGTCGGGTCGACATTCCGCAGGAGGCCTTCATCTCCGCCCTCCAGCTCGACGACTGATGCCAGAGACCCGAGCAGCGGCCGCTAGATTGGTCTGATGCTCGACGATCGGAAAGCCGCCATCCTGTCGGCGGTCGTTCACGAGTACATCGAGACGGCGCAGCCGGTCGGTTCCGGCCGGATCGCCAACGCGCCCGAGGTCGCCGTCTCGTCGGCCACCGTGCGCAACGAGATGGCCGCGCTCGAGGACGCGGGCTACCTCACCCAGCCCCACACGAGCGCCGGTCGGATTCCCACCGACAAGGGATACCGGTTCTTCGTCGACCACCTGCGCACGCTCGAGCCCGCGCTGGTCCCGTCCGACCGCGGCCGGGTAGCCGACTTCTTCGAATCGACCCGAGGGGGGTTCGAATCGACGCTCTCCCGCACGTCGGAGCTGCTCACGTCGCTCACCGACTGTGCGGCCGTCGTGGTCGGCCCCAACGCTGCCGTGGCGACGATTCGCTCGACCCAGCTCGTCGACCTGTCGTCCCACATCGCGATGGTCGTGGCCGTCATGTCCAACGGCGTGATCGAGAAGCGCACCGTCGAGGTCGCGACCGAGCTCACGCCCGAGATCGTCGAAGACGCGGGGCGCCGGCTGGCGGCGACCGTCGACGGCCGGACCCTGGGCGATCTCGAGGGCGAGTCGCTGGGCACCGACGATCCCTTGCTGGCGGCGGCGCTCGATGCGCTCACGGCGGCCGGCCGGGAAGCCGAGGTCTATGTCGGCGGCGCCTCCCGTGTCGCGTCGGCGTTCGAAGCCGTCGAGCAGGTGCGCGACATCCTCACGATCCTCGAGCAGCAGATCGTCGTCGTATCGCTGATCAGCGACGTCCTCGACCGGGGGCTGCGGGTCGCGATCGGCGAGGAGACCGGCGTCGAGCCGCTCGCCGAATGCTCGATCGTGGTCGCCCCCTACGAGGTCGAGGGCGAGCTGGCCGGCACCATCGGCGTGCTGGGCCCCACCCGCATGAATTACTCGCAAGCCCTCGCCGCGGTCGCCGTGGTGAGCAACCGTCTCGGTAACGTGCTGAGCGAGGGCTGATGGCTGACTACTACGAGACGCTCGGTGTCGACACGAGCGCGACCGACGAAGAGATCAAGCGGGCCTACAAGAAGCTGGCGCGCAAGTACCACCCGGACCTCAATCCCGGTGATGCCGAGGCCGAAGCGCGGTTCAAGGAGATCGGCTCGGCCTACGAGGTGTTGTCCGACGCCGAACGCCGGAGCCGGTACGACCGCTTCGGCACCGACCAGCCGCAGGGGGCCGACTTCGCCGGTGGTTTCGGCGACATCTTCGAGGCGTTCTTCGGCGGCAACATGGGCTTCGGCGGAGGCGGCGGCCGCAACGGCCCGCCGCGCGGCGAAGACCTCGAGACCCATGTCGATCTCGACCTCGAAGACGTGGTCTTCGGTGGCGAACGTGAGGTCACGATCCGCACCGCCGTGCGCTGCGAACCCTGTGACGGTTCGGGCTCCGCAGTCGGCACCTCGCCCGACACGTGCGGTGAGTGCGGCGGCGCCGGCCAGGTCCGCCGCGTTCGTCAGTCGGTGCTGGGCCAGATGGTCACCGCCACGGCGTGCCCGTCCTGCGGTGGACTCGGCGAGACGATCGAGACACCGTGCGGCATGTGCGAAGGGCAGGGCCGCACGATCGAGCAGCGCACCTACTCGGTCGAGGTGCCGGCCGGCGTCGACGACGGATCCACCCTCCGACTGACGGGTCGTGGTGCGGCCGGCGCTCGTGGTGGCAGCAACGGCGACCTCTACGTCCATGTGCGGGTCCGTCCCCACCCCACCTTCCGACGCGACGGCGACGACCTCGTCCACGAGCTCCACGTGCCCTTCACCCAGGCAACGCTCGGCGCCCACATCGAATACGACACGCTCGACGGCCCCGAGGACCTCGTGGTGCCGCGCGGCACCGAATCCGGCACGACCTTCCGCCTTCGGGGTCGGGGCATTCCCCACGTGCGGGGGCGCGGCCGGGGCGATCTCCGCGTCAATGTGGTGGTCGAGGTGCCCGACGACGTCGACGAGGAGCAGGAGTCGCTGCTCCGCAGGCTGGCCGAGCTGCGGGGCGAGGCCGTCGCCGAGCCCGATCAGGGCCTCTTCTCGCGGATCAAGTCCGCGTTCACATGACCGGTCCCGATCCGGCACCCGACGGATCGCACGGCCCCCATGTTCTCGTCGAGTCGGTCGATGCGCCGTCGCTGGGCCCCGACGATCGGCATCATCTCGAACGAGTGTTGCGCGTCCGGACCGGAGACCCCCTGAC
>Ga0213866_10002356_pt1 | contig 13377 bp, 13 predicted proteins | sample PICome_11_FD_160079 | JGI IMG/M metagenome (GOLD analysis project Ga0213866, IMG submission 160079) | Coastal seawater microbial communities near Pivers Island, North Carolina, United States - PICO284 | ecosystem: Environmental > Aquatic > Marine > Coastal | place: USA: North Carolina... | reverse complement strand
TTTTCACCCAGACCGGAAAGCTGGCGCATTTTACCGCCCAAGCGCTGATGGCGCTGGTCACACCGCCCGTCTATTTTCGCATGATAGGCCAGCAAATGCTGCGGATTGGCTATTTTTCCCTGCCAGTTGTGGCACTGACCTCTTTTTTCACCGGCGGCGCGCTCGCCATCCAAATCTATAATGGTGACAGCCAGTTCAATTCGGAAAGCATTGTCTCCAGCATTGTCGCGCTCGGCATTACCCGCGAGCTTGGCCCGGTGCTGGGCGGGCTGATGGTGGCCGGTCGCGTAAGCGCCGCCATTGCCGCTGAAATTGGCACGATGCGGGTGACCGAGCAAATCGACGCGCTGACCACATTGTCCACCGACCCGTTCAAATATCTGGTCGCCCCACGCTTATTGGCGGCGACTTTCTGTCTGCCACTGCTGGCGCTGGTGGCCGATATTATCGGCATTTTCGGCGGCTTTGCTGTTGGCACGCAGTCATTTGGCTTTAACGCCGCCATATATGTGCAAAGCACTTATAATTTCCTTGAATTGAACGATGTCACCTCCGGCCTGATTAAAGCCGGCGTATTCGGTTTCATCATTGCGCTGATGGGCTGCTATCACGGCTATAACTCCAATGGCGGGGCGCAAGGCGTTGGCCGCGCCACAACCAATGCGGTGGTCGCCGCCTCCATTCTCATTCTGGCAGCCAATTATCTGATGACCTCGCTGCTGTTTTCATCGTGAGGCGAACATGGCCGCGATGATTTCCTTAAATGAGATTCATAAAAGTTTTGGCACCAAACATGTGCTGCGCGGCGTCAATCTGGAAATTGAGCGCGGGCAGTCAATGGCGGTGATTGGCGGCTCCGGCAGCGGTAAGTCGGTGATGCTGAAATCGATTCTTGGCTTGTTGCGCCCGGAAAGCGGCTCGCTGAAAATTGACGGGCGCGAGACGCTCGGCCTGAAGCGCAGCGCACGCGCCGATATTGATGCGGGTATGGGGATGCTGTTTCAAAATGGCGCGCTGTTTGACAGCCTGCCGGTCTGGCGCAATGTCGCCTTTCGTGCGCTCCAGCAGGAAGGCATGACCCAATCCCGCGCCCGCGATTTGGCGGTTGAGGCTTTGGCGCGGGTTGAACTGGGCGCCGAATTGCTCGATGTCTATCCGGCTGCCCTGTCGGGCGGCATGCATAAGCGCGTCGGATTGGCGCGCGCCATTGCCACACGTCCGGAAATCATTTTCTTCGATGAACCGACCACCGGCCTTGACCCCATCATGACCGATGTCATTAACCATTTGATACGCGATTGTGTGCGTGATTTGGGCGCGACCACGCTGACCATCACCCATGACATGACCAGCGTGCGCGCGATTGCCGACAAAACCGCCCTGCTCTATAAGGGCGAGATTATCTGGCAGGGTGACGCGGATGCGTTGGAACAGGCCGATAATCCCTTCCTCCTGCAATTCATCAATGGCCGCCCCGATGGGCCGATTGAAGTCGAAGGCCAGCAAATCAGAGCCGCCAATCCGGGCGGAGCCGCCTGATGGCGCGCGCGACCAGCGAGTTTGTCTGCCAGAATTGCGGCCATTTAAGCAGCAAATGGTCGGGCAAATGCGATGGTTGCGGCGCGTGGAACACGCTTGCAGAACAAGCTGGCAGCAGCGCCCCGCCAGCGGGACCCGGCGCCAAATCCAGCAAGGGCAAGAAAATTGACCTGACTTCTTTGGCCGGTGAAAGCAGTGAGCCGGGGCGCGTTGTTATCGGTCTTGGCGAGTTTGACCGCGTTCTTGGCGGTGGGCTGGTGCCGGGTTCGGCCATATTGATTGGCGGCGATCCGGGCATTGGCAAATCCACTTTGCTCATGCAGGCCGCCGCCGCCCTCGCGCAATCGGGCAAGCGGTGTATTTATATTTCCGGCGAGGAAGCGCTGGCGCAATTGCGGATGCGTGCCAGCCGCCTTGGCCTTGAACAAGCACCGGTATCCTTGGCGGCGGAAACAAATTGCGCCGATATTGTCCGCACGCTGTCGGGTGAGGCGGATATTGCGCTGGTCATTATTGACTCTATTCAAACCATGTGGTCACCGGCCATTGAGGCCGCCCCCGGCACGGTCAGCCAGGTGCGCGTCGCCGGACAGGAGCTTATTCATTTTGCCAAAAACAATAATGCCGCCTTGGTGCTGGTCGGCCATGTCACCAAGGATGGCCAGATTGCAGGCCCCCGCGTTTTGGAGCATATGGTCGATACGGTGATTTATTTTGAGGGCGACCGGGGCAATCAATTCCGTATTTTGCGCGCCATTAAAAACCGCTTCGGCCCGGCTCATGAAATCGGCGTTTTTGAAATGCTTTCGGAAGGCTTGGCGGAAGTCACCAACCCGTCCGCCCTGTTTCTGGAATCGCATGAGGAGCATGTGCCGGGGGCGGCTGTGTTTGCCGGCATTGAAGGCACACGGCCAGTGCTGGTGGAAATACAGGCTTTGGCTGCGCCGTCTTCACTGGCGACGCCGCGCCGCGCCGTGGTGGGCTGGGATCAGAACCGGCTATCGATGGTGCTGGCCGTGCTGGAAGCGCGCTGTGGCCTGTCATTTGCCGGACGCGATGTGTTTTTGAATGTCGCTGGCGGCTTGCGGGTCAATGAACCGGCCGCCGATTTGGCCGTGGCTGCCGCCTTGATTTCATCTCTGGCCGACAAGCCTTTGCCACCGCGCACGGCTCTATTTGGCGAAGTCAGCCTGTCAGGTGCGGTGCGACCGGTCACGCAGGCCGCCATGCGGATGAATGAAGCCGCCAAGCTGGGCTTTGAAACCGTCATGACCGCGCCTTTGGCTGAAACCAAAAGCCGCGACCAAAAAAACCAGCCCCTCAATGTCAAACCGATTGACCGGCTGGCCGACCTTATGGCGGCACTTGGCGCGGCGCAAAATTAGGGAAAAGCAGCAAAACAGACCTGACAAGGCCGACTCATGATAGCAAAACGACATGGAAATTCTCGCCGTTGATTTTCTGATAACCGCCGTGTTGCTGGTCTCGGCAGCATTGTCTTTGATGCGCGGTTTTACCAAGGAAGTTTTATCCATTGCCGGTTGGCTGGCGGCTGGCTATGCGGCGATTTTCCTGTCGCCTTTGGTGAAGCCCTTGCTGGCGCAATATATGTCGGCTGATTGGATGGTAAACACGGCAGCTATGTTGCTGGTCTTTCTGGCCGTGCTTATCGCCTTTTCAATCGCCGCCGGTATTTTAGCCAGTGCGCTGAAAAGCAGCTCAATTGGTGCTTTGGACAGGTCATTGGGCGTGGTGTTCGGCCTGTTGCGCGGGGCGTTTATTGTCTGTCTGGCCTATTTCGTGGTGGTGCTTATCATCCCGGAAGACGAACATCCTGACTGGCTGGCCAAAGCCAAGCTGCGGCCGCTTTTGCAAACCGGCACACGCGCAATGGTGGCTATCGTGCCGATTGACCGCCTGCCGGTCAATATTTCCAATATTGAAGGCTTGGTGCGCCCGGAAATGCGCGACCGCATTATTGATGAGGTCAGCGGCGAGGTGTTGCGTAAAGTGGTTGAGGATAATCTGGAAAATCTGATACCCGACACAAATGGCGCGACCGAGAAGGAAAAGCAAGACAGCACGCCTGACACAGGCTATAAACGATTGGAGCGTGACCAGATGGAACGGCTTATCCGTAATACGGAAGGGGTGAAGTAATATGCCTTTGGCAGCATCCGGAGTGGGACATGATGACCGGTTGCGCGAAGAATGCGGCGTATTCGGCATTTTCGGGCATGATGACGCCGCCGCGCTGACCGCTTTGGGGCTTCACGCCCTGCAACATCGCGGACAGGAAGCTGCCGGTATCGTGACCTATGACGGCAAGCAATTTTACGCCGAAAGGCGGCTCGGTCTGGTCAGCGAGCATTTCACCAAAGCCAGTGTTCTCAATCAACTTGTTGGCAATGTTGCGGTCGGCCATGTGCGCTATTCAACAACCGGCGAAACCGTGCTGCGTAATGTGCAACCGCTATTTGCCGATTTGGCTGGGGGCGGCTTTGCTGTCGCGCATAATGGCAATCTGACCAATGCGCTGACTTTGCGCGAGGAATTGGTCAAAAAAGGTGCGATTTTCCAGTCCACCTCCGATACTGAAACAATTTTGCAATTGGTGGCGCGCTCCAATCGCGTCAATACGCTGGCGCGTTTCACCGATGCGCTGTTTCAGATTGATGGCGCTTATGCGCTGGTCGTGATGACCAATAAAAAGCTGATTGGCGCGCGTGACCCGCTTGGCATCAGACCGCTTGTTCTTGGTCAGCTTGACGGCCATTATATTCTCGCTTCCGAGACATGCGCGCTGGATATTATCGGCGCGAAATATATCCGCGATGTGGAAAATGGCGAAATTGTCGTGATTACCGAAGCCGGTGTGGAAAGCATTAAACCCTTCCCGCCAATGGCACCACGGCCTTGCATTTTTGAATATATTTATTTTTCCCGTCCCGACAGCATGGTCGGCGGGTTGAGCGTTTATGAATGTCGCAAGGCATTTGGCCGACAGCTTGCCGTCGAAAGCGGCGTGCCTGCCGATGTGGTGATACCCGTGCCGGATAGCGGCGTGCCGGCGGCAATTGGCTTTGCCGAGGAATCCGGCGTGCCGTTTGAATTGGGCATTATCCGCAATCATTATGTCGGGCGCACCTTTATTGAGCCGCAACAGAGTATCCGTGCCTTTTCGGTCAAGTTGAAACACAATGCCAATCGCGTGCATGTCGATGGCAAGCGGGTGGTGCTGATTGACGATTCTATTGTCCGTGGCACGACTTCGGTGAAAATTGTTCAAATGATGCGCGAGGCGGGCGCGACCGAAGTGCATATGCGGATTGGCGCACCGCCCATCACGCACCCCGATTTTTACGGCATTGATACGCCAAGTCGCGACCAGCTTCTCGCTGCCACGCACTCGCTGGAAGAAATGCGCGCCTATATTGGCGCAGACAGCCTCGCCTTTTTATCGGTGGATGGGCTGTATCGCGCTATGGGGCATGAAGAGGGGCGCAATGCTGACCGCCCGCAATATACCGACCATTGTTTTACTGGCGATTACCCAACCCAATTGACCGACCAGCAAAGCGATGAACGGGTCAACCAGCTTTCGCTTTTGGCCGAGCAGGCCTAGTCCTTATGCCGGACAGTGCTTCACCTTCCGCTGCGGCGGCGACCCATGATTTCAGCGACCGGCTGGCGCTTGTCACCGGCGCGTCGCGCGGGCTTGGCTATGCCGTCGCTGAAGCGCTGGCCGCTGCCGGCGCGCATGTGCTTTTGCTGGGTCGCACACACGGCGCGCTTGAAGAACTCTATGACAGCATTGTCGCCAAAGGTGGCAGTGCGACCGGCGTGCCAATGGACATTACTGATTTTGATGCGCTTGACCGGCTTGGCGCGCAATTGGCCGAGCGCTATGGCAAGCTCGACATGCTGGTCGGCAATGCCGGTGTGCTTGGCATGCTGACGCCGATTGCCCATATTGCGCCGGATGATTTTGATAAAGCCATGGCCGTCAATGTCACTGCCAATGCCAGGCTTATCCGCGCTATGGAGCCATTGCTCATGCAATCCGACGCGCCGCGCGCGGTGTTTGTGACATCAGGCGCGGCTGACAAGGCGCGTCCGTTTTGGGGAACTTATGCGACCAGCAAGGCTGCCCTCAATGCGCTGGTCAAAAGCTGGGCCAATGAGCATGAAAATGACAAATTGCGGGTCAATTTGCTGTCGCCGGGGCCGGTGCGAACCGCCATGCGCGCCCAAGCCATGCCCGGCGAAGACCCGCAAAGCCTGCCTGCCCCGTCGGAACTGGCTCCCTTATTTCTTGACCTGCTGGCGCCGCAAAACACCAAAACCGGCGAGATTGTCAATTTCCGTTAAACCGGCACTCTATTTTTCATACGGGTTTTTGCCCTTACGAACAAACAGCCGCAACGGCACACCCGGCAAGTCAAAACGCTCACGCAGATTATTCAGCAAATAACGCTGATAGCTTTCCGGCACGGCATGGCCGCGACTGGAAAAAGTAACAAAACTTGGCGGGCGCGCCTTGGCCTGTGTGATATAGCGCAGCCGGACAGGCCGCCCCTTATCGGCAGGCGGTGGATGGCGATCCACAACCTCGCCCAGCCAGCGATTGAGTTTCGACGTGCCGACCCGCGCATTCCAAATCTGATATTGCGCCTGCACTGCCGGCATCAGCTTTTCAACACCTTTGCCGGTCGCAGCCGACAGCATCACCACCGGCACGCCGCGCAGCTTGGGCAGGGCGCGCAACAGCGTGTCGCTGACGGTCTGGCGCACTTCGCCACGGTCGAGTTTCAAATCCCATTTATTGATGGCAATCACCATAGCGCGACCTTCGCGCTCAACCAAATCGGCAAGTTGCACATCCTGTTTGTCAAACGGGCTGGTCGCATCAATCAGCAAGACCACCACTTCGGCAAATTTAACCGCGCGCAAGCCATCAGCCACGGACAGTTTTTCCAGCTTTTCCGTGACCCGCGCCTTGCGCCGCACGCCCGCCGTATCCCATAATGTCACAGGACGCGCCCCATTTGGCGCTTGGGCGTCGCGCCATGTCCAATTGACCGAAATACTGTCGCGGGTAATACCCGCTTCAGGCCCGGTCAGCAGCCGGTCAGTGCCAAGCAGAAAATTGATAAGCGTTGATTTTCCCGCATTGGGACGCCCCAGCACCGCCACGCGCAAAGGTTTGTCGGGGTCATCCTCAAATGGCAAATCCGGGTCAAAGGCGGGTTCGTCGCCCTCTTCTTCCCCGTCAGGAGCGTAAAGCGCGCGCGCCTCCATCGCGTCACGGATTTGCGAATACAGCATATCCGTGCCATTGCCGTGTTCCGCCGACAGGGCAATCGGCTCACCCAATCCCAATTGCCATGCCTCATGCAGGCCGCTTTCACCGGCGCGGCCTTCCGCCTTATTGGCGGCGAGAATAACCGGCACTTCGGTTTTGCGGATAAGGCTGGCAAAATACTTGTCTTCCGGCAAAAGACCGGCGCGCGCATCGGTCAGCATCAGCACCATATCAGCCTCGTCAATCGCCGCTTCGGTTTGCGCCCGCATCCGCGCTTGCAGGCTGTCGCCGGTCTCATCTTCAAAACCGGCAGTGTCGATTATCTGGAACCGCAAATCACCGAGCCGCGCATCGCCATAGCGGCGGTCGCGCGTTACCCCCGGCTGGTCATCGACCAAAGCCAGACGCCGCCCTACCAAACGGTTGAACAATGTCGATTTGCCAACATTGGGACGCCCGACAATGGCCAACACAAAGGGGGTGGGTGTATCTGCCATAATGAATGGCCGGAGGCAACGCTAGCGGCGCGCCAGCAAGCTGCCCTCATCAGTCAAAACATACAGCGTGCCATTGGCGATAATCGGTTGCTGGCTGACTGGCGCACCAAGCTCGACCAATTGGTCAATCGCGCCATTTGCAGGGTTCAGCACAGCCAACATGCCTTGCGAGGACGCCAGCAAAATACCATTGCCCGCGACAACCGGCCCGGCCCAGCGAATCCGCCCCTCGCGGTCTTGCGGATTTTCAAAAGCCGGCAGAGGGGCGACCCAGCGCACCCGTCCCTGCCCGCGCGACAGACACACCAACTCACCATCCAGCGACATAACCAGCACATAATCGCCCATCACCCAAGGCGTATCAAGCGAACCAATATCAATCGTCCAAATGCGCTCGCCAGTGCGTAAGTCAATCGAGGTCATGCGCCCGCCATGACTGACAGCAAAAACCCTATCGCGGTCAATCACCGGACGCCCGACAATGGCATTGAGTTCCGACAATGGCGTCACCTGCGTGGCGCGGCTGGTTAGGCTGTCGCTCCAGCTCACCGTGCCGTTAATCGTGCGTAAGGCGGCCACTTCGCCGGAATTAAATCCGGCCACAACCGTCTGCTCGGAGACGGCCGGGCTGCTGGCCGACAAAATCGTTGCCTGCTCGGTTATCGCCAAATGGTCCCAAATCAACTCGCCATCCGTGGCGGAAAAAACTTGCAGGCGGCTGTCCTGCGATACGGCATAGACGCGCCCGTCGCGCACGGTTGGTGCATTGGAAAATGGCACAGTGGTCGTCACCCGCCAGATAATCTCGCCGCTTTGCGCGTCCAATGCCAATACTTCGCCAAAGCCGGTGGTTGCAAATACGCGACCACCGCCATAGGCAAGCCCGCCGCCAAATCCATCATCAATATCTGCCGGTTTGTCGGCAAAGCCCAACCAGCGCGTTAGCCCATGATTGGGTTCACGATATTGCGCCGCAACGGATTGCTGCCAGCGCAGCGCGCCGGTTTCGGCATCGACCGCCACCACATCCAGCGACGCCCCCATCGCAAAAACCGAACCGGCGGCGACAATGGGCGGTGCTTTAATGCGCCGTTCGCCGCTATTGCCATCGACCACTTGCACATCAAAAAGCGGCGTCAGCCCGTCCAGTTCAAGATGATAGGCGGCATGGCTGGCAAAGCCACCCGGATTGGCCCAATCCCGATTGCGGAAAGGCGGTGGGATTTGCACCGGCTGGCCGTCAAGGCGCGGGTCAACAGCGAGTGTGCGCTCAAAACTCAAAACCGAAATGCGGTCACCGGCAAAATTGGCCTTGTCATCACTGCCGCCACAGGCTGACAGCAAAAAGGCCAAACCGGCGCAGACGACCGCGCCCAGCCTGTTGAGGCTTGATGCGCTGTCGAATGTCACCTTTGTCATGGCTGTTGTCATTGACCGGCGCTTTCCGCTGCATTCGCGCCATTGGCACCGGGCGCCAGAATAAGCTCAACCTCACCCAACATGATTTGCGCGCGCTGGCGCGCCAGACGGGTTGCCGTTTCATCGGCCAATTGTTCCTGATACAGCAACCGCGCCTGCAACGGGTCATCAGCAAGCACATAAGCCAGTGCCAAAATATCGCGCGCCGTGGCGCGCAGCGCATTGTCATTGTCCAATATCGGTGTCAGCCTTGCGGCGATTTCATCTATCGCCCCATTATTGTCGAGCAATATGGTCGCTGCTTGCAGGCGCGCATAATCGCGCATGGAGTCCGGCACGCCGCCACGACCGGTCAGCGCGTCAAAACCGGCCAAGGCGGCTTCGCCCTCGCCTTGCGCGGCCAATTCTACCGATTCGGCAAAGGCGGCCAAAATGCCATAGCCGTTATTTTCCGCCGCCGCAAAAGCATTGAGCCGGTCAATTTTGGCAGCACTGTCATCCAATGCGCCAATTTCATCCTGCAAGGCATCATAGCGCGCCGAAGCGGCTTCGTTTTGATAATTTGTATAGGCTTGCACGCCGGTAACGGCGCTGACGGCAACGACAATAAACAAAGCGCCGCCGATAATGAAAGCGCGATAGCTTTCCCAGAAAGCCCGCATTCTGTCCTGCCGCAATTCGGCATCCACTTCGGAAAAAATATCACTCACAGTCGCTCTCCTAATCCTTGCCGCCTAATTCTTGCCCTTTGTCGCCACCCGATTTGGCGGGTCATTGTCTATCACTGTTTTCATGGAAGAGGTATGGGCTTTGTCAGGAAAACGCCGTGCGCGCACTTCTTCGGCATAGCTGCGCGCCGCATTGGCGATTTGCTGCCCCAAAGTAGCGAATTCCTTGACGAATTTCGGTACATTTGGATTGAGGCCGAGCATATCTTCGGTCACGAGAATCTGCCCGTCGCATCCAGCCGACGCGCCAATCCCAATGGTTGGCACGCCAACTTGTCCCGATATCCGGTCGGCCAGCGGCTCGGCTATGCCTTCCAGCACAATCGCAAAAGCGCCAGCTTCGGCCAGCGCGGCCGCATCGGCTTCAATTTCAGGCCATTGCGCCGCATCGCGCCCTTGTGTTTTAAAGCCGCCCATCACATTGACATTTTGCGGCGTCAGCCCGATATGCCCCATTACCGGTATGCCGCGTTGCGTCAGATAATGCACTGTTTCAGCCATGCGCGCGCCGCCTTCCAGCTTAACCGCCTGGCAACCGGTTTCCTTCAACACGCGGGCTGCATTGTGAAAAGCCTGTGACGGGCTTTCCTCATAAGTGCCAAACGGCATATCGACCACCACCAGTGCGCTGTCAGCCCCGCGCATAACGGCCGCGCCATGGGCAATCATCATGTCCAGCGTGACACCCAGCGTCGATTCCATGCCATACATGACCATGCCAAGGCTGTCGCCAACCAGCAAAATATCGACAAATGGGTCAATCAAGCGGGCTGTATGCGCGTGATAGGAGGTCAGGCAGACAAGCGGCTCGGCGCCCTTGCGCGCCATGACTTGCGGCACGGTCATCCGAGCCTGTGTGGCGGATGCGGATTGATGAACCGACATGGGGCGGTTTCCTTGTGTCATTTGCGTAACGTGCGGGGAAACTACCCGAAATCCGCCGCAAGTGCAATGAAACTGCACCGCTTAACGCCCTGTCATTTACGCTTTGTCAGGAGGCTTTTTTGAGCTGGTGTATATTGGAGCGCATGATTGTGCCGGAGAGCTGCAAACAACGCTCCCACAAAGCGCAGGCGGCAATATCATTCATCGCAGGGTCATCATTGGCCAATTCAGCTTCCCCATGCACATTATGGTAATAGCTGCCATGGCACATATCCGGCTGGCTGGCGCAGGCCAGCAAAGTCTGTGCGCCCATTTCCGCCGTGACGGCAAATCCGTCCCAAAGCCGCGTGCGCCCATTATCCGTGTCATCACCGCCGCGCCCCAAATTGGTTGCCACCACACCGGGATGAACCATAAAAACGCTTAAAGACGGGTAGCGGCGTTGCAATTCGCGGCCAATCCAAAAATTACCCAGCTTACTGCGGCAATAGGCTTGCAGACCACCAAGCCGTCCGCGCCAGACATAATCGGCGCTGCAATTTTTGCTCAAGACATAAATATCGCCGGTGACAATAATCACACGGGCATTGTGCGCCAGCAGGTCTTGTTCCAAAATCCCGCGACGCAGAGCGAAATGACCTAGCACATTGGTCGCAAAACTGATTTCATGCCCTTGCGGTGACACGGCATAATCAGCCGCCATAATACCGGCATTTTCAACCAGCAGGTTGATTGGCTGCGAATACGGCAAATGGGCAATCTCATCTATCGCTGCGCGAACCGATTGCAAATCCGACAAATCGCATTGAACAAGCGTGATGGCGCTGGCCGCAAAGCCGGAAGCAACAAATTCTGCTTTCAGGGCAACCGCTTTTTCGATATTGCGACAGGCCATAATCACATGCGCGCCGCGCTCAAGCAGGCCGCGCGCCGTTTCGCGCCCAATACCGGAAGTCGCCCCTGTCACCAGCGCGGTTTTACCGTCCAGCCGCGGGGTTGGCGGGCAGTGGCGCATTTTCGCCTGCTGTTTGTAAAAACATTGCCACAGGCGGGTCAGCGGTCGCCGGGACACGCGCGAAAGCATACTCAACTCCAGTTTAACCCAATTAACTATTGGTTTTCTTACGCAAAAACAGCGCTTTTGGATTATCCGTCACCGCATAATCAGGCAGAATTACAGCAATCGGAGGCCAAATTGTCGGGCAGCCATATCGGTGAGCAGCACCAAACCGGCGGTCATCACCAGACAAAAGGCCAGTGTGGCGGCAAAACCCCATTTGTGAATCAGCATTGGAAAGACCAGAAACATAGGCAAAGTCGGCAAAACATAGAGCAATGTATAGGACACATGAGTGGCTATTTTCTGTGGCTCATTGCCTTCAATATGCATCCACAACAAGACCAGTATTGTGGTGACCGGCATGGCGGCAATCAGCCCACCATATTTGGGGCTGAGTTTCGCCACTTCGCTGACCAGCACAATCAGCCCGGCAGTGACCGCGAATTTGAACACCAGAAATACCATGTGCCATTTTAGCCAAAAATCAGCGTGTGAAACAAGCGACCCGGTGCCAGCGCGAACAGACCAGCGACAACCAGCGCGCCGAAATAAAGCATGGTCATGGTGATGGCATGGGCGCGCCGATAGGCGGGTCGCCTTGTGCGGCGATATTGTCCGATACTCCAACTGCCAAAAATCACCGAGCCAATGGTCAGCGGTATCAGCAAATGAATCGGCGAATAATGCCCCGGATTGATTTCTTGGATGAAAATAGATGAGGCGGCGACCACCAGCATCAGCCCGCCAAACACCCGCCCGATTGCCTTGTGCCGCGCTGTGCCTTTGCGGGTCAGCAAAATATACGCGCCCAAAATTGCCGCCCCAATGGCGAATGCCGCATGTAAGGCAATCATAATCCCTCCCTTTATTATTTGGTTAGACCAATGCCAGATTAGATGATGCACCCCAAACAGGGTAGTCGATATTTCCGGTAATGTAACCTTTACTTCCCTAGCGTGTTATGATAAGTTTGCGTTACATAACGATAGGGAGAAGCGTCATGAACGAATTAGTGCCTGTTTTGGGTGTCTTGGTGCCAATTTTGGGTATTCTGTCCGGCATCATCATTCCGGTCTCGGTCTTTATTTGGCTGTATCATGATGGCAAAAACAAGCGCGAGACTGTGCTGGAAATTGCCAAACATCTCGACGATCCGTCCAAAGTCGAAGAATTGCTGGGTATTTTCGACGAACGCAAAAAGCAACCGATAGACTATCGGCGCGGTGGCGTAATTACACTGTCGGTCGGGGCTGGTATTTACCTGCTTGGCTTTACCGCATTGGGGTCGTTTTTTGAAGGTATTGGCTTTTTGGTCGGAGCCATTGGTGTCGGCACAATCATTGCGGGCTATCTCTATCCCAATACGGGCGAGGAGCTGACTTCTGCGGTTGAGGATTTCGAGAAGCAATAGTTTTGGGTAAAAATCACAAAAAGCTGCTCAACAATCTTGAGCAACGCCGGAAGGCGGCCGGATTGACGCAACAGCAATTATCCGAGCGCGCGGAAGTTTCGCGAAAAAGCATCAATGCGATTGAAAACGGCATTTATGTGCCATCGACCGTGCTGGCCTTGAAAATTGCGCGCACGCTGGACTGCGCGGTGGAGGATTTGTTTCAACTGCCCTGATTTGCCAAATTGATTGGCCGCTGCAAGCCAGCAATTTCAGACCGGCGCCAAATCGGCATAGCCTTTCAACTCAATCAGATAGCCGCTTGGACAGCGCAAATAGAATTTATGGCGCGCCATCGCGCTGCCTGCATCAAGCTGATGGATATCGGACACCATCCAGTGCTTATGGTTATTTTCTATATAGGCGGCCAATTGGTGAAACTCATCCAAAGGCAGGTTGATGCCGAAATGCAAATGCGGCAGCGCGACCTCTATATCCGGCGCTTCCTTCAGCGTGATTTGGTGGCCATACAGGCTGATATTGGCATAATCGCC
>Ga0213866_10002354_pt1 | contig 13385 bp, 20 predicted proteins | sample PICome_11_FD_160079 | JGI IMG/M metagenome (GOLD analysis project Ga0213866, IMG submission 160079) | Coastal seawater microbial communities near Pivers Island, North Carolina, United States - PICO284 | ecosystem: Environmental > Aquatic > Marine > Coastal | place: USA: North Carolina... | reverse complement strand
TCAAAACGGATTTTGATCTCTTGCATGGGCATTTGGAGGTTGGACGAGGTTAGACGCCTTGGTATGACTGGGTTTGTCCGACCGTCTAACCAACCTAACCTCTTAAAGAAAATAAGTAAATAGAGGAGTAGGGGGGTGTGTGGGGTAACTCTCTAAGGGAGGTAGGTCGGACCGGAGGTTAGGCGGCTGAGATGCACTGCGCCGCAAGGTGTCTGGCCGTCTAGCCCTTAGGTTGGTCGTCTAACTGGTAGTACCAGCGGCGTTTGCCGGATGATTCGCGGCGTTTGGTCCAACCAAGCTCTTTAAGGATGGATGCAACCTGCATCTGGTCCACTTTTGTCTGGCGCTCCATCGGCTTTTGTATAGCCTTTGCAAGGATCTCTTCAGAGGTTAATACATCAGTGGAACGCCGATCTGTTAAGTAGGTAAGGATAGCTAGCCGCCATGGTGATTCAATCATGTAAGTATCATTTTCCTGCTGAACAGCAAGTTCCATTGCAACTGGCAAACGATTAGTTTCGCCATTTCGATATGCGTGAACAGCAGCGGACCAGATCGCATCGCGTTCCATCAGCAGCGCTGCGGTGTTAATTTGATCGACTTGTGTTTTGGTTGTAGGTATCACCCAAAAACGACGGTTGCCGGTTTCATCAACCAAGAATCCAGTGGTCTTGTTGGTGGTACCAACAATAATACCACGCCTAGGAAATGCCTCAACAGCCTTACCATATGGCACCCTGAGCAAGTCAATAGCTTGCGACAAGAACGCCTTCACTTGGCCGGCATGTTTGCGGTTGGTGATGTGATCTAACTCTGCCCATTCCATAATCCATGAGCGATGCAAAACCATGACATCATCCTTGGTACTGATATCACCTAAAGCATCGGAATAGAACGGGCCGCCTAAACATCCCCAGAAACTGGACTTATAAGCACCTTGATCGCCCATGATGACGCAAGCAGTGTCATGCTTGTAGCCGGGATCAAAAGCACGAGCAACAGCACCGATAAGCGTGCGCTTTAGCATCTCATCGTAGATGGTGGTGCCGTCATCACCTGGCCGGAGATAGGCGGTAGCCAAGCCATCGATGTAGGTCGGTTCAACATGCCGCTCGCAGTGAAGCAGGTATTCGGTGACAGGGTTGTAGGGATTTTCATTGGCTACCTGCACAAGGCAATCAATGGCTAATTCTTTGCCGACCTTGTAACCCATTTCGGCCAGCTTGAGGTAAAAACGGTCAGCGCCATCAATGGCTTTTTCTTTGATCTCGATCTGCTGGGTGAAAACGTTGTAACGGATCTCATCGGCTTGACTGCGCAGCAGCGCTAATAGCTCTGCTGTTTCCAGCTTTTCTGGTTTGGTGATGATGGGCGGCTTGCCATCCCCACTAGCCACGCCCCGGCTTGGTTCCTGCCGTTGCGACCGCCAGCCATCCTTTTTGGCCATATCGCCAAGGGTGCCAAGGCTGATGCCGGATTTCTTGAAGCTGCGCCATTTGCGCTGGCAATCACTGGGCTTGTGCTTGTTGGACTGTGATGACCAGTGCTCCCAGTCGTCGAGGAGAGTGTCATCACCAACGCTATGTAGCGCCATGCCAACAGCTAACCAGTCGTCGTAATCATCAGCGCGACTAGCCGACAGGGCCTCTAGGTATGACCGCGCCCTAGCTGCGTCGTCAGATGCCACCAGCAATGGTGCCGGCTGCGCAACCGGCTTGAGCATTTTCTCAATGAGGCAAAGCGGTGCCTCTGCTAGTCCGAGGTCTTCAGGGCTGTATTTGGTGACCCAGTGGTAACCGGTAGTTGTTGGGTGTGCGCCAGCTACAACAGATTGGCAGCCAGTCCAGCGGAGTTCGATTTGCTCAGGCTTGCCTTCGGAGTCGGTGACGCCGGTCTTGTATTTGCGTGTGGCAATGTCGGGCCAATACTGCTCAGGTACGCGGTAGATGACTTGAAACCTGCCATCACGACCTGAGGTAACGGTCCACGACCGCGGCAATGACGACATGGGACAACCCCAGTCGCGGAGGATGGTGCTGGCGCTGCGGCCATCGTGATCCAAGAACAACAGGCCACCAGATGGAACACCGCAGCACACGCCAATCGCTTTGGCGCTGCCAGCTTCTAGCTCAACCTGCAGGCTGGTCTTATCAAGTGGCCGCTCCTGCCATTTGGTTTGATATGGCCGCTTCTGATCATCGACAGCAACATATCCCCACCCATCGGGCAGGCGTGCAAGCTCTTCGGATAGGGTCATCGCTTAGTGGCTGGCAGGATGCCACGCAGGTGCAGATCAAGCGACTGCTCCAGCAGCAACCGTATGGCAGTGGCACGGCTCATGCGATCACCACGCCAGGAGTCAAGGCGCTGCTGTAGGTCGGCGGTGAGGCGTATATGGGTTGGATGGCTAAGGCGCACGATGCCGGGCGAGGTGCTTGCACACTGTAGCAGCGGCTGCTACGGTGGCAAGGCCAAACACGGCCTATGACCTACCAAGACTTCCTTGCTTCAAAGTCCACTGCCTGCGCACCTGCAGGATTTGACCCGACTAGCTTCATCGCACCGCTATTTCCGTTTCAGCGGGACATTGTGACCATGGCCTGCCGTGTTGGCAGGTTTTGCATCTGGGCTGACTGCGGCATGGGCAAAACCGCCATGCAACTTGAATGGGCGCATCAGGTGCATCAACACACTGGTGGCAATGTGTTGGTGCTAGCGCCCCTAGCGGTTGCGCATCAGACGGTGCGTGAGGGCGTCAAGTTCGGCATTGCCTGCAGCTTTGCGGCGACGCAATCTGAGGTGAAGCCCGGTATCACGATCACCAACTACGAAAAGCTCAGCCACTTTGACCCGGCCAGCTTCCACGGCGTGGTGCTTGACGAGAGCAGCATCCTTAAGGCATACACCGGCAAGATCCGCAACCAGATCATCGAGTCATTCAGCCAGACGCCATTCCGACTGGCCTGCTCTGCGACACCAGCGCCTAACGATCACATGGAGCTAGGCAATCACGCTGAGTTCATCGGCGTGATGACTAGGACTGAGATGCTGGCTATGTTCTTTGTGCATGACGGTGGTGACACCGCCAAGTGGCGCATCAAAGGGCACGCCAAAAGCAAGTTCTGGGAATGGGTTTGCAGTTGGGCGGTGACCATCCGCAAGCCATCAGACCTTGGCTATGAGGATGGCGACTTCATTCTGCCGGATCTGCAGATCAGCGACTGCACGGTGGAGACACCACGCGAGGCAGTAGCAGATGATGCCGGCCAAATGGCGCTATTTGCTATGGAAGCGCGGACGCTCAACGATCAACGCCAGGTGCGTAAGGCATCGCTGCAGATGCGGGTTGATGCTGCTGCGGCACTAGCCAACAGCAACGGTGAGCAGTGGCTGGTGTGGTGCAATTTGAATGATGAATCTAAAGCGCTTGCTGCTGCCATTGATGGCGCCGTTGAGGTGTCAGGTAGCGACAGCGATGATCATAAGCGGCAATCAGCCATTGACTTTCAAGATGGCAAGATCCGCGTATTGGTTAGCAAGCCCAGCATCTTTGGTTTTGGGCTTAACTTTCAAAGTTGCCATAATGTTGCATTTGTTGGATTGAGCCACAGCTACGAGGCTTTCTATCAAGCCATCCGTAGGTGCTGGCGATTTGGCCAGCAGCAACCAGTTAATGCGCACATTATCTACGACGTCGGTGAAGGTCGCGTCATTGAAAACATCCGCCGCAAAGAAGCGGACAGCATCGCCATGGCTGAATCAATGGTTATCATCATGAAACAACAAACAATGGAACAGCTTAAGAAGATCCAGCGTCAGGTTGCACCGCATATTACAGAGCACCAGTCAGGCGACAACTGGGATCTGTACATGGGCGACTGCGTTGAGAGCATCAAGCAACTCGACTCGGATAGTATCCATTACAGCATTTTCAGCCCACCATTTGCATCGCTGTACACCTACTCCAATAGCGACCGCGACATGGGCAATAGCCGCACTGAGCAGGAGTTCTTTGATCACTTTGCGTTCCTTGCAACAGAGCTGCATCGAGCGATGATGCCTGGCCGACTGATCAGTTTTCATTGCATGAATCTGCCCAGTAGCAAAGAGCGTGATGGATTCATTGGAGTGAAGGACTTTCGTGGTGACATGCTGCGGATATTTCAAGCTGCGGGATTCGTGTTTCATTCTGAGGTATGCATATGGAAAGACCCAGTTACCGCAATGCAGCGCACTAAGGCCATTGGGCTGCTGCATAAGCAAGTGCGCAAGGATTCAGCGCTGAGCCGTCAGGGCATCCCGGATTATTTGGTAACGGTGCGCAAGCTAGGTGAGAATACTGAGCCAGTAGCAGGACCATTCACGGAGTTTGCCGGTGAGAATCCACCGTTTAAAAGCGGCGACGCTATCAAGGATTCAATTAACATCTGGCAGCGGTATGCCAGCCCGGTATGGATGGACATCAACCCATCGGATACGCTCCAGTACCGCAGCGCCCGCGCCAATGAGGATGAGCGGCACATCTGCCCGCTGCAGCTTGAGGTGATCCGCCGCGGCCTGCAATTATGGAGCAACCCAGGCGATCTGGTGCTCAGCCCATTCGCCGGCATCGGCAGCGAGGGCTACGTCAGCCTGCAGATGCAACGCCGGTTTGTGGGCTTTGAGCTTAAGCCGAGCTACTTCAACTGCGCCGCCAAGAACCTGAGCATGGTGGAGTCGCATAAGCAAGGTGAGCTGGTGTGATGCAACTCCGCCCCTACCAGCAACAGCTAGTAACCGAGATACGCGGCCAATATCAGCTAGGCCATCGCAAGGTGCTGGCGGTGCTACCGACCGGTGGCGGTAAGACCGTCTGCTTCAGCCACATTGCTCAAGCTGCCGCCCGCAAGGGCAACCGCGTGCTCATTGCGGTGCATCGTCAGGAGCTAATGGATCAGGCGTGCCGCAGTTTGCCGATGCCGCATGGTGTGATCGCCGCTAACCGCGCCATGGACCTATCTGCAGCGGTGCAGGTGGCCAGTGTGCAGACCTTGGCTCGCAGGCTTCACAAGCTGCCTAGGGATTTCTTTCAACTGGTGATTATCGACGAGGCACACCACAGCAACGCCGGCACCTGGGCGCGCACACTGGAGCATTTCCAGCAGGCGCACCTGCTAGGTGTCACTGCTACACCAATCAGGCTCGACGGCCGCGGTCTTGGCGAGCACTACCAGGTCATGGTGGAAGGTCCAAGCGCTGCATGGCTAACCGATAACGGCTTCCTGGCTAGCGCACGAGTGCTGGCGCCACCGGGTTTTGATACCACCGGCTTGCGTAAGCGGATGGGTGATTTTGATACCCGTGAAGCTGAGCATCGGATTGGCACCATCATGGGCGACTGCCTGAGCCACTACCGCAAGCACCTCGATGGCCAGACTGCGATTGCATTCTGCTGCTCAGTGGCACATGCGGAAGCAGTGGCACGGCTATTCATGGGTGCGGGCATCCCAGCCGCAAGTATTGATGGCAGCATGACCAGCGAGCAACGGCGTGACCTGCTGCAGGCACTAGGCACCGGCAGGATACGCATATTGACAAGCTGCGCATTGATCGGTGAAGGCGTAGATGTGCCATCAGTAGGTGGCTGCATCCTGCTACGGCCCACCGCTAGCACCAGCTTGCACCTGCAGATGATCGGCAGATGCCTCAGGCCATCACCCGGTAAGGCTGCTGCGGTGGTGCTCGATCATGTCGGCAACACCTTGCGCCTCGGCCACCACCTAGAACCACGTGAGTGGACGCTAGATGGCTTGCCTAAGCGCGATCGCTCCGCCGCGCCATCGGTCAAGGTGTGTCCGCAGTGCTTTGCTGCAATGGCCAGCCAGGTTAAGCAGTGCGGTGAGTGCGGCCATACGTTTGCCGCTGAGGCTAGGGAGCTGCAGCAAGTGGATGGTGAGTTGGTGGAGGTGCAGCGCCGGCAAGCTAAGCGCGAGCAAGGCAGTGCGCAGACGCTTGAGCAGTTACGGCAGATCGCGCAGCAACGAGGATATAAAGTTGGCTGGGCAGAACGCGTGTATCAGGCAAGGTTAGCCAAGCGGCATGGTGTCTGAACAATCCATCCAGCAACACATCCGCCTGACCTGCGGCACTGGCAGCACCAGGTTGTTCCGCAATAACACCGGAGTGCTGCGCGACTACCACGGCAGACCGGTCAGCTTCGGACTTGCTAAAGGCAGCGCTGACCTTATCGGTTGGACCAGCCGCACGATCACCGCTGATATGGTTGGCGCCACCGTCGCGGTATTCACCAGCATCGAAGTCAAGACCGCTACCGGGCGGCTCAGGCCAGAACAGAAGCAGTGGCTGGATGCAGTGCAAGCAGCAGGTGGCATCGCTGGTGTGGCTCGCAGTGTCGAGGAAGCTAAGCAGCTCCTAGCGGCACATCCAGATAGCGTGCCAGGTGCCGAGCAGCAGCAGCAGGCCAAGCAACCCTGACCACAGCGCCACACGCAGCTCATGCTCGCGGATGGCGCGGCTGATGAGGTGCTGTATCTGGCGGTCATCCATGCCGGCAGGGTAGCGACTGGATATGTGACGGATTGTTGCCGATGCAACAGGGACTAGGGTTGACCATGGCGGATCAGGGTGTAGGATAGGCGCAAGCCGGACGACCCGGCACCCCAACCCGAGAACCATGACCAACCGCATCCTTGTTTTAGTCCTGCTTGCCGCTACCTATGCCATCGGCTATTCCAGCGGCCGCGACAATGCCGTGCAGGCATTCAACAACCATCCTGCTTGCAATACCAACCTGAAGCCATGAGTGACTCTGACATCTACTGGACATTCGTTACCGCTGGCAAATTCGGCGGCAGTTTTTACAAAGCATTAGGCAATGCAGGCTTAGCTGCAGATCCTGCTAATAAGCGCCTCATCTTAAATACATGGCCGATGATGGTTGCCTCCTATGGCGTTACCAGCCTTTGGCATCGTGAATTGCGTTATGGGGTGACAGCATGACCAGCAACGCTGACTACCATGCCGACCCAGCCATCAGCGCTAGCCATCTCCATGCGGTTGCTGCTAGTCCCTACCACTACTGGAGCCGCTTTATCAACCCAGATCGTCCGCCATCAGTGCAGACGGCAGCGATGAAGCTCGGCAGCTTGACCCATTGCGCGGTATTGGAACCAGATCAGCTTGCCAGCCGGTATGGCATCGCACCAGATCGCCGCACTAATGCAGGTAAAGCTGCTGTTGCTGCAATGGAAGCTGCTGGCATTGAAGCTGTCACTGCACCAGAAATGGAGCAGGCGATGGCAATGGCCGCCAGTGTCCGCAGCCATCAAGCTGCTGCAACATTGCTGCGTGACGGTAAGGCTGAGCAGAGCTTCTGGTTTGATGATGTTGCTACTGGTCTGCGGTGCAAATGCCGCCCCGACTGGTACACCGGCAACACCATCGTGGACCTTAAGACCACGGTTGACGCAAGTCCAAAAGGGTTTGCCAAGTCGGTTGCGCAATGGCGGTATCACGTCCAGCAGTCGCATTACCTTGCCGGCACTTTTGCCGAGCGGTTTGTGTTTATCGCAGTGGAAAAGTCCTACCCGTATGCCGTTGGTGTGTACGAGCTAGATGCTGATGCCGTGCAATTTGGCGAATACGAACGCCGCAACAATCTGCAGACCATTGCTGATTGCCGCGCCATCTCCGAATGGCCTGGCTACGGCAACACCATCCAACCGCTGAGCCTGCCTAAATGGGCTTTGCAAGCCTCGTCATCTATTACTTCGGAGGATTTCTAATTGTGCCATTGCCTAAGGAAGCGATTGCAGTTTTAACAACACAAGCAAAAACTACATCAACGGGCGGCATTTTTTTCTGGTGTCGTTATTTGATTGACGGTGAGCCAAAAGGCTCAGTTTGGATGCCAGACGAAGAAACTCAATGGGCAGAATGGCTTGACTTAGGAATGCAAGTACTTGTTGAACGTCTAAGGCCAAATCCTGAATATCCGTCTAGGGTTAGCGGGACTGCGAAACTTCTTTGCGATCAAACAGTAGATGTTTTGACTGCTGTCAAACAATCAAGAGCCGAGGAGCATGATCACCGTCAAACGTCATCAATGCCCAAGGCAACCAAAGACCCAGAGCTAAAAAACGCAATTGATAATATCGCTACCAGTACAAAACAAAAACCATCTCAAATAGTACGTCAACTTTGCTGGGAAGCAATTTGCTATCGCAGCGCTGTTGTAACTGCTGATCAAATTATCAACCGACCTCAATGACCACCTCATCACTAGCCCTCTGGACACCAGAGCAAACCCAGTTAATTTCCACCACCATCGCACCAGGTTGCAGCAATGACGAGCTACGGCTATTTGCCTATGCCTGCCAGCGGACGGGGTTAGATCCGTTCTCAAAGCAGATATACGCCATCAAGCGTGGCGGCAAGATGACCATCCAAGCCGGCATTGATGGCCTACGCAGCATTGCTGAGCGCACTGGCCAACTCGATGGCTCTGAGACGCTCTGGTGCGGCGAAGATGGCGTCTGGACTGATGTATGGCTTGGCAGCAAGCCACCGGCTGCGGCCAAGACCACCATCTGGCGCAAAGGTGCCGGCCATCCATTTACTGGTGTGGCGCGGTTCCAGGATTACAACGCTGGCCAAGGCTTGTGGTCCAAGATGGGCGCCACCATGATTGCCAAATGCAGCGAAGCGCTTGCATTGCGTAAGGCATTCCCTGCAGACCTCTCAGGTGTCTATAGCACTGATGAAATGGATCAGGCAGTGGAGCCGGTGACAGTGACCAGTGTTGCCCCTGCTGGCGATGATAAGGTATTCACCGCCGGCAAGGCTGCTATTGCTAAGGCAACCACTATGGAAGCCTTGGCCAAGGTGACCGAGCGCATGGAAGCCCGCAAGGGTGACCTATCGACAGAACAACAGGAAACCTTACTAGCGCTTGCGCTGGAGAAGGAAGCCAGCTTTGCCACCGCTGAAGAGGATCCGTTTGATGATTGAGCCATTTCTCACTACAGATGAGCTTGCAGCACGGTGGGGCCTAAGTCCTGCCACGATCAAAGGCCAACGCGCACGAGGCATTGGCCCGGTGTATTACACCATTCCACGCAACAGCGCACCACGTGGCACTTCACGTGTCCGTTACCCGCTAGCACAAGTGCTGGCATTTGAAGAATCTAATTCCATTACACCATTGACATGAGTCTCTACGCAACTGGCATCATTCGCATCATTACTGAACCATCGCTGCGCACCTTTGATACCGGCACCATGGTCGCTAACTTTGCTGGCGGCATTATGGAAGGCAAAGACAAGCAAGGTAACTACATCAACAATGCAATAGACATTGAAATCTGGGGCAAGTCTGCTGAGGTAGTAGTTGATCGCTGCAAAAAGGGTGATTGCATTATCGTTAGCGGTAATGTCAAACGCCAGGAGTGGGCAGATAAAATCACAGGTGATAAGCGTAGCAAGCATGTACTAAGCGTCCAGCGGTTTGAATTCTTACCGCGCACTACACCAATAGAGGAGGTTGCCTTTTGACTACATTTTTCGCAATATGGGTAATGGCTATCGCTGTTGCCCTTTTTATAAATTACATCTTACACGAATTTGACAACGATGACTAACTTAATCACGCCACCACTGGAGCTAATACGTCGTCTTTCTGCCAACGCCTTTGCGTTTGCTAAGGATGGTATGCCCACAGCAGACATCCATTTGTGGCTTATCCAGCAAGCCTATGCCGCTGGCGCCAACCAAGATCTGCTGAGGTATTCCGACCATTCGCTGGACACTGATGACTAACCACCTCGCTAGCCGCGCTCAGCGCCTGCTCGACGAGTTTGAGGAAGGCGAAAGCGTGCGCCACGGCATTGCCAACGTGCTGGTGCATCTCGCTTATGCCTACGGCGACCCTGAAAGCTGGTATGCAGTGCCATCAGAAACACTAGATGAGTTGGCTGATGAACTCGTCGCTGCTGAACTGGAGGCACAATGAACTGCCCACTCTGCGATGGCATCACCCACGTCCACAACACCGAAAATAAAGGTGACATGATCCACCGCTGGCGGCGCTGCACTAGCTGCCCGCATCGTTTTCGTACCATTGCGCCTTGGCTGGATAGTAGAAATGAATCAATCCACATTGGCCCAGCACGTCACCCGAAAGGCACTGACCATGCAAATTCAGTATTCACGGCTGATGATGTCCGCGCAATACGCGAAGAACGCGCCAAAGGTCGTAGCCTTGTTGCATTAAGCATCAAATATGGTGTCCACATTGATACGGTCTCAAGGATCTGTTTACGCAAGTCCTACCGCCATGTCGATTGACGCATTGCTTCACCTGCCAACCATCGAATTTGCGACTTCTGTGATGCCTCCGATTCTGCTAGCAACAGTGCATACTCCAGCAACGCATTCCAGTCTTGCGCTTCATGCAACCGGCGTAATGCAGCCGCATTGGCGGCGCCATGGAACTGAGCCTCCATTGTATGAACCAGTGGATTCATAATGTCATCCTCATTTAAGAGTTACCTTAACGAGATTGCCCGCTATCCACTGCTCACAGTGGACCAAGAGATCCAATACGGCAGACGTATTGCTGCAATGCGTGAGTTACGTGACATTAGCAGGCCGCTAACACCAGCAGAGCAACGCATAATGCGTAGTGGAATGCGTGCCCGTGAGCGGTTCATGCAATGCAATCTACAGCTAGTGGTGCACGTAGCAAAGAAATACGAAAACCGTAAACGCAAATCACTGGAGATAATGGATCTTGTCCAGGAGGGTAACATCGGCCTAGCACGTGCAGTTGAGTTGTTTGATTACACACGTGGTTACAAGTTTTCAACATACGCATATTGGTGGATCAAGCAAGGCATTCAGCGGGCAATATCCCAAAGCGATGCAATGATTCGATTGCCTACTGGTTTGCATGATTTACTTGCGAAGGTAGCTCGCACCACATCAGACCTCGGCCAGCAGTTAGGCCGTATGCCATCGATGCAAGAAGTAGCAGATAACATGGCTATCAGTCTAACTGCAATACATGATGCAATACATCGCAGTTATGCGGTGTGCAGCCTTGATGCAATATCGGCCAACAATGATACAGCATCCATCTTAGATATGATTGCTGATGCGCCGCCAGCAGATGATCATGTTATTAGTGAGCAAGCGGCAGAAATGATGGAGTTGATGGATATGTATTTAGATGAGCGTTCGGCTTATGTAATAAGAAGCAGGCGGCTGCAGAAACCAATGTCATGGCCTGAACTGGAGGCTGCCACTGGCATGACAGCTTCGCAATTACAGCGGTTCGAAAAGGCTGGCATGTTTCGATTACGAATGATGCTAACCAAAGGCAAGGAGCTGCACGGTACCCCGCTAGGTGGTTTAGGCTGATCAAGCTGCTGCAGCTAGGGAGATCATGCCACAACCGACCATTGAGCGCATAGATAATACATGGCGTGTATGCAGTAATGGCATATGTAAAGAGCACCATCAAGAGTGGCAAGCACGTATATTCTTTCATCAGTTACTCAGTAATCCCAGCGTACACGAGGTCGCCCTTGGCGGATGCCAAGATGCACAAAACCTCTAGCAGCGCCATAGCCTAAAGAATACGGCCACTGCTTATCACACCATCCTTGCACTTGGTAAATATCCACGCCATCGATATAAAAGTCAACGGCACCAACGCCAGGTGCATTAAATAGGTGTTCAGATGATATGGCGCCGTGCATCATCTTGTTGATAGCTGCTGGCCGATAGCCAGATGTAATGGTAATACGCTTGCCGCCAAATGCAGTACGCACGCGCTCTAAGAATGCAGCCAGCTCTGCTGCGGTGTCGACTTGGTGCTGCGCAATGAAACGCCTTGCAGGTTGGCCTAATGCAAACTCGCCTAGCGTTATGTTGGGAGATAGGCGGGTGCCGAATGGGTCGCTAGGTTTGACCTTATACGGCAGGTCTTGTTGCACTGCCTGCTTTACCATGCCTTCTGCCCACAATGCACCTTCTGCTTTGCGGCGACGTAACAAGCCTGCCTCTGCACTGGTGCCAGGGTTGCGATACAGCTCCAATGCTGCGGGTACCGCTTTCCAATCTTTCTCACGTAGCCGCTTGCTGATGGTTTCAAAGCCTTTTGCGGCGTAAAAGTTAGGGCCAAGGTTGAATGCAAAGCTAATCAACGCACTGCGCTGCTTGATGCTCATCTCCTTCCACGCAGGCACGCTATGAGCCAGCTTGTCGACAACACGTGCAACTTCAGCCGCAAGCATTGCATCAGCCTGTGATTGGGTGATCCGGTCACCGCGTTTGACGCCATGCGTAGACCCATAGCCGATGGTGGGCACCTTCCAGCCATGTAGCGGATCAGCATAAGCTTCCAACCGCAAGCCTTCAAACTCTTTGATCAGCTTTAGCGCTGGTGCATAGTCTTGTTGCTTGCCAGCTTGGCTCCAGGTCTTGAACCACGGCTGATCCCTATTAAAGGCATTAGGCGCAACCTTTAATAGCGCCGCCTCCAATTCAGCGATGGCCGCCATTTGATGTGGCGTGCCGTGCTTGTAGTATCGGAACAGGTCAGTAAGCCTGACTGGAGATTTAGTCACGTTTCCATGGTGCGTGGATGCTTATGCCGCCACCTAGCAGCTCGTTATCGCCAGGCTGCATTGGGTGCTCGATGATCACCGGATCGGGAGCTGTAGGTTGCGCTGCGTGCCAGGCAGCTTCCGCTGCATCAAGGGACACAAGCGTTTTGGCTTCATTGATGAGCGCCTCAGCTTCGGCGTCCCGTGACCTGGTGGAGAACACTGTGACCACCACAGATCCAGCGTTTGGCTTTAGCGCTTTCCCGGCTTGATCGCATACAGCGCCTGGAGCACTAGTTGGATGATGCTGTTGGATTTCAGCGGTGACAGGCCGATCAGCTCAGAGACGGCGGCTAGCACGATCCAGAACGCAGGATGATTGATAAATTCCACGGTCATTGGTGTGGGTGTGCTTCTAGCTTAGCTAAGCGCTGCTCGACAAGATTAAGACGGCTGAACGTTTCGCGGTTTGCATCACGCATATCGGTGTGGATCACTTCAAGTTGCGTGGCGATGTGCTCCACGCTAGTGGTCAGGCGTATTACGGCTGTGCGAGCCTCGTCGTTGCGTCTACTAAAACCGCCAAAGCCCATGGCGGCTGCTGTTATGGCTGCGCCGGCCACGGCCGCTAAAACTTCAATCATGGCCGGAGGATGCTATAGCAGCAGTTTAGCCGCTTAAGCCCACGGTAGGCCAGCAGCCTTAGTGGGCGCACGCTTCTCGTCAAGTTGCACTTGTAGTGCAGCTTCAATTTCAGTCACCTTTTCGTCGCCGCCG